>WNGI01011737.1_pt1 | contig 13596 bp, 9 predicted proteins | sample 5400621 | NCBI WGS metagenome assembly WNGI01 (sample SAMN13153374, study PRJNA577476) | soil metagenome | isolation source: 20 cm soil or saprolite under Garry oak tree replicate 1 | place: USA:California | collected 2016-06-15
CGACGTAACCAGCTTGACCGGGAGCAGCACCCTTACCGACGAGAGTCAGGTGGGTGGCCTTCCCTCCCTCGCTCAAAACGTTCGGGTCTTGGCGATTCCGGCGAACTACGCCGACCTCCGGCCCAGCGGGTACACCGTGTTAGAGGAAGATGTTCTCTTTCCGCTCGCACGCGCCTTGGAACCGTAGTCGCAACTCATGGGAACCTGGAGGCGGAGGAGGCGATGTTACGCCTTCTCCACCTTCTCGGATCACCCCGTGCCACGCCGCAACTTGTGCATGAGCCAGCGACGCTCCATCCCGCGCAATTCGACTCGAGGAATGCGATGCTCAGATCGTTGCGCCCGCAGGTAGTCGAGGAGGTCGCACACTGGGACGAACCATCCGTCCAACCGGCTCAGCCTCCGCATGAGCCGCTCGAATTCAGGGCGCACCCGATCCATCGAGCAGAAGCCATCGGAAAAGTGTGTGTACATGATACAGACGCCACGCTCCTCGGCGAGTCGATCCTGACGTCGTTCTGAGAGCATTCCGCAGAACTTGGAGACATCACCACCCTCACTACTGCTGAACCAGTAGTTGACCCATGGCCGGCTCGGATCGTGATAGGGCAACGTAGGATTCAGATTCAGGAGATTGATCTCATCGAACACGAAATTGCGCACGTAATCGATGTGTTGCTTACAGACATCCCCCCAGAAGTAAGGAGATTTCTCTACGTGACCTTGGAAGAAATTCTGACGACGGAAACGGGTGGCCAGATTGTAGAGACACCGTGGCGCCGTTGACGAGAGTCGGTCTGCACCCCAGTAAATGTTCTCCTTGTTGCTTTGATGATTGCAGTGTGTCCGCGGGTGCCGACCGAGGCATTCATGAAACCGTGCTAGGCCATCCAGCGTCACGCTTCGCTGCGAGTCGTGGTTACGCGCATTGTGCAACGCGACCTCAAACCCCTCGGATTGCAGCCACAGAATGAATTCCAAGTAGTCTTTGTCGGCTAGGGTCGAGCCCCCGACCCTCGCCCCCGGCACGTTTGGTAACGGCCACACGGACTTGGTTGTACGGATCCCCAATTCAGCCAATAACCGGTAGACAGGCGCGACGTTGCCTATGGTACTGCCGTCCGTGTCATCAAACACGGAAAACGCAAACCGCTTGCCACCCGGGAATTCGGTCATCGTTCTCCTCCGCGTTGCCCTCCCTGCAAGGGACAAGCCGTCGCACGGCCGACGCAGAGAGTGCAGCTCGGTGCCGGGGCTGGACACCCTGCTGTTGCAGCACTGTGGCACATCAGGGAGGGCGGTTGCTAAGCATCGGTATGATAGGATCTTAAGCAACATCACCGAAGGCACAGAACCTGCCCTTCGAGAGAAGTCGGTGTCGCTCACTGTGGGATCGCCCTAAACCCGCGTCGTGGACGATCGAAGTTTCTCTCCCGGCGCGCCCCACCATTCAGGGTCTGCGCGTGCGCATCATCTACTTACATCAGTACTTCAGCACGCGGATCGGCGGCACCCGATCCTACGAGATGGCCAAGCGGCTCGTCCGAAACGGCCATGACGTGCACATGGTCACGTCCGACCGTGACCCCGACACGAACGACCGGCGACCGCGGTGGTACTGCACAGACGAAAGCGGAATTCAGGTCCATTGGGCCCGAATCCCCTATTCGAACCACATGGACTTTCGCGAGCGGGTCAAGAGTTTCACGGCCTTCGCATGGTTCGCAAGTCACCGGGCGGCCAGTCTCCGAGGCGACCTCGTTTTCGCTTCGAGCACGCCACTGACCGTTGCGCTGCCCGCTGTCTACGCCGCGCGAAGACACCGCATCCCCATGGTCTTTGAGGTTCGCGACCTCTGGCCCGAGGTGCCTATTGCTATGGGGGCGTTAAAGCATCCGATCACGCGAGCCGCCGCAGGTTTCCTTCGAGACGTTGCGTATCGCGAGGCAGCCCGAGTCGTGGCACTCTCACCAGACATCAAGTCCGGAGTTGTCGCCAGAGGATACCCTGAAGGACGGGTCGCTGTCATCCCGAATGCCTGCGACTTGGACATGTTCGACGTGGGACCGGCACCCGGTCGCGCGCTCCGTGAGCAACACGCTTGGCTTGAGAATAGGCCGCTCGTGGTGTACACGGGAGCGCTTGGTCGAGTGAACGGCGTTTCCTATCTCGCCCGTCTCGCTGCCGAGGTCAGCCGGATTGACCCAGAAGTTCGCTTTGTGACCGTCGGCGGTGGAAGGGAGGAGAGCGTAGTTCGTGGCGCCGCCGAACAGCTCGGAGTATTGGGACGCAACTTCTTCATGTTGCCGTCGGTGCCGAAACACGAGATCGCGGCTTGGCTGTCTGCAGCTGATATCGCCACGTCCGTTGTGATCGATCTGCCCGAACTCTGGGCCAATTCCGCGAATAAGATATTCGACGCCCTGGCGGCGGGAAAACCAGTCGCTATCAACCATCTCGGTTGGCAGGCAGACCTGTTCCGAGAAACGAGAGCCGGCCTCCTACTGGACGCTCGCGATTTGAGGCGTGCTGCGACAACTCTGGTGACTGCCCTACGCGACAGACTGTGGCTGGACCGGGCAGGCGCCGCCGCTCGCCGGCTCGCCAGGGGGCCGTTCAACCGGGACCATCTGGCGGCACAGTTGGAGCAGACACTGACCGAGGTTGCTCACCACGGAACGCGTCCCCGACGCTTGGAACCTGGAGCGCCCGCTGCAGCCGGGGTCCCCACGCGAGCCACCCTCGATCCATGACTGGCACGCTACCTCCGGCACGCGCCCCATTCGAACTGCACCGGCGGCGTGAGTTTACCCGCCGCGACCCTGCCCGCATGAGGGTCCCACCTGCTGTAGTTCGAACGAACAAACGAACAGGGCAAGTTGTCGCAATCGTGTGACAAGGCATCGCCACAAAATCTAACACGCTGTCGTCCAACGGGTTAACCGGTTTCCCGGAAGGCACGGCTTGTGCGCGTGCCCTTGCCCAGAGCTCAGGACATCGTCACTCGGGCAAACGGTTCGCGGATTAGTCGTGCGGAGGGTTTAGCGTGCCGGACATGCTTACACCGAGTTGGATGCGGTCGCCGCGACCCGCATCGTGGGGGAGTCCGCGCGGCCGCCCGCGACATGTGGCCCTATTTCTGCCCAGCCTTGAGGTTGGTGGGGCGGAGCGCGTGATGCTGAACCTTGCGCGTGGGTTCGTAGACCGTGGGCTGTCCGTTGACCTCGTACTGGCGAAGGCCGAAGGCGCTTACCTCTCGGACGTTCCCGCCGAGGTGCGAATCGTCGACCTCGGATCACGGAAGGTTTCGCGGAGTCTGATCGCGTTGGTTCGCTACCTCCGGCGGGAGCGGCCGAATGCCCTCCTCTCAACATCGAGTCATGGCAACCTGATCGCGCTACTCGCCAAGCGAGTCGCGAGAACTTCCACGCGAATAGTTGTGCGGCAGGCCGACGCGTTCTCCGTGAGCGCGCGTCTCGCCCCGGGGCGAGGCCTGGGAAGACTGGTACCGATCTTGGTACCGCGACTGTATCGCTGGGCTGATGCGATCGTAGCAGGGTCTAGCGGGGTCGCCAAGGACCTCGCGGAGGTCACCGGCTTACCACTGGAACGTATTCGTATCACCCCTAACCCGGTGGTGACTCCGGAGTTGTTCACGATGGCCAGCGATCGGCTGGATCATCCGTGGTTCGCTCCAGGGGCGTGCCCGGTGATCTTGGGAGCCGGACGACTCACAAAACAGAAGGACTTCTCCACGCTCATCCGCGCATTTGCCATGGTCAACCACCTCCGTACCGCTCGCCTGGTAATCGTGGGTGAAGGAGAGGAGCGACCTTCCCTCGAGGGATTGATCAAGGACCTTGGTCTGGAAGGTCGTGCGTTACTGCCAGGGTTCGTTCGAAATCCGTTTGCATACATGGCCCGGGCAGCCGTGTTCGCGCTATCATCGGCATGGGAGGGCCTTCCAGCGGTGCTCATCCAGGCGCTGGCTTGTGGCGTTCCAGTCGTCGCGACGGACTGCGAGGGTGGGCCCCACGATGTGCTTCGGGGAGGAAGATTTGGGCAACTCGTGCCGGTAGGCGATGCCCCCGCATTAGCGAACGCCATCATCAGCGCCCTCACCGGACCTCGGTCGCCCACCCCTACCGAAGCCTGGCACCCCTACTCTCAGGACGTGGCGGTGGATGACTACTTGCGCGTCCTGCAACCCGCCTGCTTCCCATGAGCAAGGTGGCATTCGCCCTCCTCTGGTGCTTCGCGTTTGTCATCCCTTGGGAGGAGGTCGTGTATCTGCCCATGTTCGGCTCCGTCCCCCGCCTCGTTGGAGTCGTGGCCTGCACCGTTGGTGGCCTATATGTGCTCGCTCGTGGAACCGTCAGACCACTGTCCTCCTTTCACGTGCTCGCAGCGCTCTTTGTCCTCTGGACGGGAATGAGTGGTTTCTGGTCCATCGATCCTGAGGCCACGCGAGTCCGCTTCGTCACCTACCTCCAGCTGGCGGTGTTGGCGTGGCTGATCTGGGAGTTGGCCTCGGCACCCGGCCGCCAGAGAGCCCTGTTGCAGGCCTATGTGCTGGGGGCGGGCATCGGAGCTCTAGGCATCATCCACAGTTACCTATCTGGCGCTGCCCTTGACCCCCAGGCCGCGCGCTTTTCGGGACTTAACGCAAACCCAAACGAGCTTGGCTTGACACTCGTGGTGGGCATTCCGATCGCCTGGTGCCTGGCGATTGGGCAACCGCACCGGCGCAACGCCTGGATGTGGCACCTCTATCTACCTCTCGCCATCACCGCCGTTTTCTTGACCGCGTCGCGAGGAGCTTTCGTGGCAGCGGTCGTTGCGCTGCTGATCATCCCTTGGACGCTCCGCTACTTGCGCCTACGAACGACCGTCGTCCTGTGCGGGCTCGCAATCGGCTCCGTCGCGCTCGCGGGGAGCCTCGCGCCGGAGGCATCTCTGCAACGCATTCGAACCACCCCATCCGACATGGCGGCGGGCTCCTTTGGAGGGCGTGGTGTCATCTGGAAATCGGGCCTCCAGGTAGTGCAGGAGCACCCGCTCGTGGGCGTAGGCGCTGGAGCGTTCGGCGCGGCCGTCGAGCCTATGCTGCGCACTCCCTGGACTGCTCACACGACTTTCCTCGCGATCCTGGCAGAAGAAGGTGTCGTCGGCCTTGTACTGTTTCTCGCCATGGTGGCCACCACGGTGACGCCCCTGGCGCGCTTACCGAACCTCCAAATGAAACTGGCGGTCGTACTGCTCGCGGTGTTGGCAGTTGGGTCGCTGTCTATCGCGTGGGACTATCATAAGCAGCTATGGTTGGTCTTGGGCCTGCTAGCCGTACAAGTCGCTCCCCAGGTGGCCCTGCGGGTGGCCGCGCCCGCAGCAGGACGAATGGGAGGGAAGCCTCCTGAGGCGGGGAGCCGATCCCTCCTAACTCCCGTGACGTCTCGTCTATGAACGTCTGCTACGTCACGATGGTCTTTCCTGCCGCTGCCGAGACATTCGCTTGCCTCGATGTACGCGCCCTTCGAGACTCGGGAGTCTCTGTTTCAGTGTACGCGATGCGGCCCGCTCGCATTTGGGGCCTCGATGAGCCCCGCCGGCTCTTCGCCTCTCGCGCCAGAACTCGGGCGGCCGCGCAGCTCTTGAAGGAGCGTGGCTTGGGCGCCCTGGCAGTGAGCCATAGTACGCTGACCGCCGTGCTGCGGGGTCTGCTGTTTGCAGCGATGCGTCCTAGGACGTTCCTCGACCTCATCGCCTGGCTGTGGAGCACCAACCGGCGGAGTCCGAACCATCTGCTAAAGAGTCTCGCCCTAGTCCCACGCAGCTTGGACATCCTTTGGTCGATCGAGCGGCATCAACCCGAAGTCGTGCACCTCTTTTGGGGCCACTATCCCGCGATCGTCGGTTACTTGGTGCGACGATGGCTCACCGACGTAGTCGTGTCGATGTTCCTTGGAGCCTACGATCTGCGCAGCCGATACGCAGGCAGTGGGGCGCTCGCTCAGATTGCCGACGTTGTGTGGACGCATGCCAACGCGAACGTGCGAGCACTGGAGCGGCTAGGAGCCCCGCCGCACCGCATTCGCGTGGTCCATCGCGGGGTGGATCTAGAAGCACTCTCGGACTGCCAGCCGAGTAGAAAAGTTGCCCGTCGTCTGGTGACTGCGAGTCGGCTCACCACAAGCAAAGCCGTCGACGAAGTCCTTACAACGTTCGCTATGGTCCGGGAACGCTGGCCCGACGCCTCCATGGTGGTTCTCGGTGATGGGCCCGAACGCTCCCGGCTCGTGTCACTCGCCAACTCACTAGGAATCGCCCAGGCCGTGGTCTTTCGCGGGCACGCCGCACCCGACGAGGTACGACGGGAAATGGCTGTTGCCCAGGTCTTCCTCTTCATGTCCGTCGTCGAGTCCCTGCCGAATGCGGTCAAGGAGGCCATGGCCAGTCGCTGTGCATGCGTCGTGAGCGCTACGTCGGGGATCGAGGAACTCGTGGAAGACGGCGTGAGCGGGTTCGTGGTTCCCCTCGGGGACACCGCGGCTGCAGCGTGCCGTGTCGATCAGCTGTTGCACAACCCCGAACTCATGACCGGGATGGGGTCCCGGGCCCGGGCGCGAATCGCCGCCCAGTTCAATGTAAAGGAGTCAATGCAAGCGTATCACGAACGTTGGGCTGACCTGCGCATGCGGCGATGCCCGTTCCCGAACTTCCCCGCTCGACCTCTCGCCCGCCAAGGCACCAGCGACGTCGGGCGACCCTTGGTCGACCCTGAACGGGAGTCTCTCACAACAGGGAGCGACCGGTGCTGACTCCCTTGCAGCCGGTGCCGCCTCCGAGGATCTTCCTGTCTCCGCCCCACATTGGTCGACTGGAACAGCCGCTGGTGGCAAGTGTGTTCGCCGGCAACGTAATAGCTCCTCTCGGACCGGACGTGGAGGCCTTCGAACGGGAATTCGCTCGAACCGTGGGAGCTTCGCACGCGCTCGCCGTCAACTCAGGCACGGCAGCGCTGCATCTCGCGTTGCGGCTGGTCGGCGTAGGTGCGGGAGACGAAGTCATCGTCAGCACCCTGACGTTCGTTGCCAGTGTTAGCCCAATCATCTACCTCGGCGCGACACCCGTGTTTCTCGACAGCGACCGCATGTCGTGGAACATGGATCCGGCGCTTCTTGCAGAGACGCTCGAGGCTCGTGCCCTCGTGGGCAAATTGCCGAAGGCCGTCGTCGTGGTGCACCTTTACGGCCAGAGCGCCGACCTCGAGCCAATCGAGAGGGCCTGCCGTCGGTTCCGTGTGCCGTTGGTCGAGGACGCCGCTGAGGCGCTCGGCGCCACCTACCACGGCCGCTCGCCCGGCACGTTCGGCCAAGCTGGCATCTATTCATTCAATGGCAACAAGATCATCACGACCGGGGGCGGCGGCATGCTCGTCGCGGAGGATCTCGACCTTATCGCGCACGCCCGCAAGCTGGCGAGCCAGGCACGCGAGTCGGCGCCGCACTACGAGCACGTGGAACTCGGATACAACTACCGCCTCAGCAACGTGCTCGCAGCAATTGGCCGCGGGCAGCTTGGTGTGCTCAAGGAGCGTGTGGCTGCACGTCGCCGGAATTTTGCGTTCTACCTAGACGCGCTCGGCGGGCTTCCGGGTATCGCGTTCATGCCCGAGGCGCGGTGGGGTCGGCACTCCCGTTGGCTTACTTGTCTGACAGTCGACCCTCGAGAGTTCGGCGTGGATCGGGAAGCCCTACGCCTCGCCTTGGAAGCAGAGAATATCGAGGCTCGGCCTGTCTGGAAGCCGATGCATCTGCAGCCAGTCTTCGCTCGACACGAGCGGATCGGGGGAAGCGTCGCGGAAGACCTATTCGCGCGAGGTCTCTGCCTGCCATCGGGCTCAAGCCTATCAGTTGGGGACTTGGAACGAATCGTCGACGTCATTCAGCGGGCACGTCGCGACGCCGGAGAGAGGCGGAAGACCCCCTCTCGGGTCCCGATGGTCGCTCGCCTATGAGAATTGCAACCTGCGTGTCGTGCGTGATGGAGGGATCGCAGGACGACGCCTACTTTCATGGGTCGCTAGCAAGCCTCCAACCACGCCTGAAACCATGAGCCACGAGCGGAGGGGAACCCCAAATCCCTGCTTGGGCCGGTCGACTAGGTGCTTGGGGAGGTAGCGATAGAGCACTTGACGGAGCAGCCACTTCGCTTGCCCGTCTCGCATCTTCAGGCCAAGTGGCACCCGCCAGGCAAACTCAACCACGTCGTGGTGGAGGAAGGGAGCGCGCGACTCGAGGCCCACTGCCATGCTCGCCCGATCCACTTTCACCAGGATATCGTCCGGCAGATAGCTGACGAGATCGAGATACATCATGGCCTCTATGGGGCGCCGAGTCGGTGGCCGGTCGTTGCCGCTCGTAAACGCGCTCGTCAGTTCGACGCCGCCAGGCACAAACAGCCCTGGATCGCTCACGTGCGACACCAGTTCTCGGTACATGCCCTCCACGGTTTCAGCGCCAAGCGCGCGGCCGAGCTTCCGCACCCTGCCGTTCCAGTCTCGCTTCCCCGGTAAACGCCTCAGGCCCGCCGCGAGCGCACGACGGGCGAACTGCGGCACCCGTTGCCCGGTCGACCATATCCGGTCGCCCCGCACATAGCGGGTGTATCCGCCGAACAACTCGTCGCCGCCGTCACCTGACAGACTCACCGTCACTTGTGCACGTGTCAGCTGGGATACCAAGCAGGTTGGAATCTGCGACGAGTCCGCGAACGGCTCGTCGTATAACTGTGGGATGCGGGGAACAACCGCCAGCATCTCGTCGGGAGTGACGTAAAGCTCCGTGTGCTCCGTCCCGAGGTGAGCGGCCACGGTCTTCGCTCGATTCGCCTCGTTGTACTCTCCCTCGGGGAAGCCAATCGTGAATGTGCGTACAGGTCGACTGCTCTGCGTCTGCATGATGGCGACGACAGTCGAGGAGTCGATGCCCCCCGACAGGAAAGCGCCCAAGGGTACGTCGGCAACCATCTCTCGCCGAATCACCTGGCGCAGCAGCTCATCACAAGCGGCGACGATTTCCGCCTCGGGCGCGCGCAGTGGATCTGCGAGCCCCCGCTCTGCCACTTCTTGCGCAGACCAATAGCGCTGCTCGCATATTGCGGTGCCATCCCCCTGGCGCCGCAGGGCCACAATCGAGCCTGGACTGACTTTCTGCACGCCTCGATAAATCGAGTACGGCGCGGGGATGTAGTTGTGTCGCGTGTACAGCGCGAGTGCTCCGCGATCGATCTCCGGCTGCCATTGGGGGTAGGCCCGCAACGCCTTCAACTCTGAACCGAATAGCAGTGTACGTCCGAGCCAGCCGTAATACAGCGGCTTCTCACCCAGCCTGTCTCGCGCGAGGTAGAGGGCCGCGTCCGCAGCGTCCCAGACAGCAAACGCGAACATCCCCGCGAACCGCCGCACGGCCTGCGATATCCCCCAACGTTCAATGGCTGCAAGCACGATCTCAGTATCCGAGCGTCCACGGAATGCAACGCCCTGCTTCGCCAGCTCCCCGCGGAGGTCCTCGAAGTTGTAGATCTCCCCGTTGAAGACGATGGTGAAGCGCCCACTCTGCGAGCGCATCGGCTGTCGGCCTTCCGGTGTAAGGTCCAGGATCGCCAGCCGCCGGTGACCGAGGCCAATGCCTGCCACCGGATCAGACCAGTATCCTTCGTCGTCCGGTCCGCGGTGTCCGACAGTATTGGTCATTTGCCGGAGTATCACATCGGAGTCGCGCTCCCAGCCATCCAGGTTCCAGAAGCCGGCAAGACCACACATCTAGTTCACACGAAGCGAGGCGTCGGGGCAATAGGAAGTAGGGACATTCAGCACGAGCGATCGCATGCCGCCTGGCTCTGTGCGAGGAACTGATCAGCGGCCAGCTGCTTTTCCACAACGTCAGCAACTGCCTGTGTAGCCCGACCGTGATTCGCAAAGACTCGCCCGATCAGGGTTCGATCCACATCACCTGCTTCTCGCTCGGCGAGCATGCCGCCCACCATCTCGTGCAACTGGCGCTCTGACGAGACCCGGACCGCGAGGCCCTTCCGCCAGTTCTCTGCCAACACCGGCCACCCATCGGCGGAGAATTGCCACGCCGGCTTGCCGTACAACAATCCGTCGTACAGAACTGTGGAAGAGAGCGAGCTGACGCAGTCACAGCCATCCAACGCAATCGCCAGATCCACTGCGCGGTCCATAACCTTCAGGCTCCGACAGCCGCTGTAGAGGCTGCCACTCTCGCAGGGATGTAGTCGCACGACGACGTTGACCGCCCCTGCGTACCGTAGAGCCGTTCTCTCTAGCCATCGGACACTCTCAGTCGCCGCTTCAGCGTGCCGTTCCAAGTCGTGACCCTGGGAGAAGAACACCAGCGTGGGCTGCTGCCCCGCGAGACCAAGGGCTTCCCGCAAGATGGCTCGAGCTCGCCCGTGGCTCGACGGCCTCATGGCGTCATGTCGCGGGCTTCCCGCAGTGATCATTCGCGCCTGAGGGAAGCCGAGCGAAAGTAGGCTCTCTGCAGAAGAAGGCCCCCAAACGATGATCGAGTCGGCCGTACACGAGCTCATCTCCGGTCCCGGCATCCCATGCTGCAGGAGAAGAGAAGCGATGCCCCGCCGTCGGGCAGCGACCATCAGAGCTCCGCCACCAAATGCCGTGGTGCTTGCGCAGAGCACCACCTTCGGCCTGACCGAGTCCAGAAGCCTTTCCAACTCATCATACAATCCTTGGAGCATCGCGCACGCGTGATAGAACGATCGCTCCAACGCCTTGTCACGAAGCTCCTGGTCGCCGTTGCACAACGTTTCCCACGCCCCGCGCGCCCACTGCGGAGCGCCGGCCCGCGCAGGAAACTCAAATACGCGGGCTGCCATGGGCAAGTTGCGTGCCCCGTAAATGGATACAAGCTCGGTGCCGATCTCACGTGCACGCAGCTCGTTGTACACGGGAAGCAAGGCCTCCCGAATGACCTCGCGTTCGGTCTCGAGCCAGATCAGTACGTCGGACCTCCCAGCTCCAAGACGTGTGCGGGATCGCTTCAGCAGGGGGCGGATCCAGCGTTTGACCTGACCCTTCCAGCCGTCGACACGCCGCTGCACGAGCAACTGCTTAAATACCAAGAGCCGCAGCGGTTCCGCTTGGGGGTATTCCGCAAACGCGGCGCGAGCGTTCTTTTCGAACAGGAGATAACGCTCTTCCAGGGGAAGGGGCTGGGCTGCCACTGTTTGTTGGGTGGACCTAAGCATCTACAACCTCGCCGTGGCGGGACGCTGCTTGATTCTCGAGTGCCGTTTGTGACGCCCATAGCTTCCTGTACACGTTGCATGTCGCGAGCAACCGCTCGCGCGAGTCGAACCCCACCATTCGTCCCTGGTCGAGGACGATGATGCGATCCGCCTCGCGTAGCGTCGAAAAGCGGTGCGCGATGACGAACGTCGTGCGGCGCTGCAGCAGTCGCTCGACGGCAATCTGCACCTTGTGTTCCGACACGGAGTCGAGACTGTTGGTCGCCTCATCCAGAAACAGCATCGGCGCGTTCTTCAGCAGCGCGGCGGCCACGGCAATCCGCTGCTTCTGGCCACCCGACAGGCCCCGCGCTTCGGGACCGGCTCCGACGATGGTCTCGTACCCCTGCTCCATCTGAAGAATCTCGTCATGCACATTCGCCGCAACGGCGGCGGCGACCACCTCGTCTATCGTAGCGCTCGGTCGCCCGATCCGAATGTTGTTCGCGATCGTCTCGACGAAGAGGAACGGCTCCTGCAGCACGATCGAGCTTTGACGCATCAGATCCGCGTGCCGCAGGTCCCGCAAATCAACCCCATCGAACAGGATCGCTCCTTCGATGGGGTCGTAGAAACGGAGCAGCAGCGCTAGAAGCGTGGATTTGCCGGCACCGCTCGGTCCCACGATCCCGATGGTCTCGCCGCGATGAATCGTGGCAGAGATTCCACTGAGCGCCGCCTGACCAGCGTACGCGAAGGAGACATTCCGGAGCTCGATCGTGGCCGGACCGTGGAGCAGCCGCCTCGCCTCGGGTCGGTCCTCGATCTCCGGCACCGAATCGAGAACGGCCTCAAGGCGATCCAAGTTTGGGATCGCCAGCCGCACGTTTCCGTACAGCTGCTGCAGTCCTACGATCGGCGTGTACACCGCCATCACCGCGAGCAAGAGCCCCAGGAGGGACTGCCACGGCATGCGCCCCGCCGCCACGTCCCGCCCGCCGATGACGAGAATGAGAATCAGGCCAAAGCCCGAAACGCCCTCGAGTAGCAACCGTGCCAGGCCTTGCGCCTGCGTCTGTCGAAGGACGCTGCGCCACAACAACTCGGACACCTGGCGGGCACGTTCCAGCACCTTGCTCTCGCCGAGATTCACCTTGATGACCCGGATCCCGGCACTCAGCTCGAGGTAGCTGTCCTGGAGTGACACGGCCTGGTGCCGCTCGCGGCGCGCCGCCTCGGTGAGCTGCTGACCCAGCCAGTAGAACGGGATGGCCCCTAGCGGGACCGATAGGATACCGATGATTGTGAGCTTGGGGCTCATTACCCAGGCCGCCACCAGTAGCCCCGCCAGCTGCGTGACGAAGAGTCCGAGCTGTCCGAGCTGCAGCGTGATAGCGCGTACGCGTTGCGCATCGGTGTAGGCGGTCATGACGAGATCGCCTCCGCTGTTCTTATCGAAAAACCGGACGGACAGCGTCAGCAGCTTCGCGAGGACCCGGGACAACCACTCGAGCTCAACCCGGTACGCCAGGCGCGCCGAGAACATTTGCGCGGCGAACACTCCCGCCGAGCGCAGCAGCCAGACGGCGAACACGGCCAGGGCGCCTACGACGAGTACGCCGGAGCCGACTTGGCCGGGCGCACTGAGCGCGATCAACACTTCGCGCAATGCCCACACCATCGCGCCCTGAAGCGCCCCTTGGGCGAGCGTCGCGGCGAGGAACGTGAGTGCAAGCCCCCGATGGTGCCGCACCGCTTGGAGCGTAGCCTTGAGCGCGGTCAGCGTATTATGTCTCTGGCGCCGGCTCGAGTTCATTCTGTCACCCTTCCCCACCGTCGTTTACGGCGCATTGGTGAATCGCTCCGCCTGGTGCGCCATGACTAGCTCTTCCGCCCGTGCCCAGTCGGCAGGCGCGTCGATGTCAACCCACGGCCTCGACTCGACCAGGTAGCCGATGACGCGATCGCCGTAGAGGCTGTCGCGCTCAAGGACAACGTCGCGTTGTGTCACCAGGACCGACCCGTCTCGGTGATACGCGATCGGGAGATCCTGGCGTCGAGGAATCGGAGTTGGCTCGCCAGTGCTGAGGTGCAGGTACCCACGATCGTCACGCACGTACGTCCAGTGTGGGTTGAACTCGTCGGGAACGCGCCGCACGGTCATCGCGGCGTCCACGTTCGCCTCCAGCAGCAAGGCGATGCACCCGTCTATTTCACCGGGCTGCCGGAACGGGCTGGTCGGCTGCAGTAAGCACACCGCGTCGTACCACTCGCCATGCGTTTGCAGCCAGCGCAGCGCGTGCTGCACCACGCCCAGCGTCGGCGCAG
>WNGI01004949.1_pt1 | contig 13594 bp, 13 predicted proteins | sample 5400621 | NCBI WGS metagenome assembly WNGI01 (sample SAMN13153374, study PRJNA577476) | soil metagenome | isolation source: 20 cm soil or saprolite under Garry oak tree replicate 1 | place: USA:California | collected 2016-06-15
TCTGTGACTCGTCTTTGATCTATCTAGGATATGAACGCACGCTCTAACAAAAATTTGCCTGACTCTGGAGGCAACTCTTCGGAGCAGGTAAAGTAGGCACGCGATGAGCCGAAAACGCGTTCAATGAATCTAGATTCGCATCCAGGCAAAAGCAAATCGGGAGCCGCGGTTGTCGGCGAGGAGATTTCGCGCACTTTTACCGGCACCGGTTTGGTGCTCGACCGGATCAGTTTTCAAATACAACCCGGTGAATTCGTCGCGTTGCTTGGCCCATCGGGCTCCGGCAAGTCTTCTCTCTTGCGGCTGATCGCCGGACTCGATCAAGCGGATATCGGACGGCTGGTGATCGAAGCGGTGAGCGGCGCGCTTTCGCGCGGTTTTGTTTTTCAAGAACCGACGTTGATGCCCTGGCGCACCGTGCTGCGCAACACGACTTTGCCGTTGGAACTCGAGGGATGGTCACGCGACAGTGCGAAGGCGCGCGCGGAAGAGGAGTTGCGCCGCGTTCGCTTGGCGGAGTTCGGAGCGCGTTATCCTCATGAACTTTCCGGCGGCATGAAGATGCGCACGTCCGTGGCGCGGGCTTTGACGACGCGGCCGAATCTGCTGCTGCTCGACGAACCCTTTGCCGCCTTGGACGAGCCAACCCGCCATGGATTGCAAATGCAACTACGCGAAATTTGGACCGCGCTAGGTATGACCGTGCTGTTCGTCACTCATTCAGTGTTGGAAGCGGTTTTTTTGGCGGATCGGATCATCGTTTTGTCACATCGGCCGGCGCGGATTGTTTTGGATGAATCCATTCCTTTGCTGCCGACACGAACCGCGGCACTTCGCACGTCGATCGAGTATATGAATGAGGTCAGGCGAATCAGCGGCGCAGTTCCGGCCGTGACAGAGGCGCTATGACGCTCCGAGCGCGGATGGGATCTTTTTTACCGCCGCTGCTACCGTTGATTTTATCGGTTTGCGTTGCGGAAACCGCGGTGCGAATGGCATGGGTTCCGTCCTACTTGATCCCGGCGCCGACCGAAGTTTTCCATTCTCTAGTGGACGATCGGCTCGAGCTTGCGCTGGCGGCATGGGAAACTCTCAGCTCGGCCCTGGTCGGTCTTCTGATCAGCTTTGCCGTAGGTACGGTCTTTTCCGTGGCGCTCTCCTCGTCCGACTTGGCGCGCCGCGCTTTTTACCCCTACGCCGTTTTCTTTCAAACCGTGCCGATTATTTCGATCGCGCCGCTGTTGGTGATTTGGTTCGGTTTCGGACGGCCGACGGTCATTGCTTCCGCCGCCATCGTCTCGGTTTTTCCAATCATTGCGAGCACGTTGCTCGGGTTGAAATCCACGGAGCCGGCGTTGGTCGATCTGTTCAAACTCTATTCCGCAACCGGCCGGCAAACGCTCTGGATGTTGAAAATCCCGTTTGCTCTGCCGCAAATTTTTTCCGGTTTGAGAATCGCCTCGGGGCTGGCGGTGGTCGGCGCCATCGTCGGCGAGTTTATCGGTGGTGGCGGCCTTGGCAGCGTGGTCGATTCGGCCCGCACTCAGCAAAGGATCGACCGGGTTTTTGCGGCGGTGCTGATTTCGTCGCTGCTCGGTATCGTGCTTGTCGGCGCGGTCAATCTCGCTTCATCTCTTTCATTGGGTTCATGGCATACTTCGGAAAGGAAATCTTCATGAGCATTGTCTTGTTTCTTCTCGCATCGATACTATTAGCATTCCCAGGGCTGGCGGTGTCCGCACCGGTCAACCTGCAGTTTGCGCTCACCGCACCGGTCAACCTGCAGTTTGCGCTCAATTGGAAAGCCGAGCCGGAGTTTGGCGGCTTTTACGCTGCCAAACTCTCAGGGTACTTCGAGAAACGCGGGCTCAACGTCGATATCACCGAAGGCGGCGCTGGCACGCCGGTCGTCCAAATGGTCGCCAATAGCAAAGTTTCTTTTGGCATCGCGGCGGCCGACGAAGTGGTGATTGCGCAAGCGCGAGGCGCTGACGTGATCGCGCTGTTTGCCGTCTACCAAATCAATCCGCAGGGAATCATGGTTCACCCGGAGCGGGGCTTCAAATCCATCGCCGATGTCTTTAACTCGCCGGGCACGCTGGCGATACAAAACGGCTCGCCGCATACGCTGTTTTTGCAAAGCAAATTTCGCAACTATAAAGTTAAGCTCGTCCCGTACGCCGGCGGGGTCGCGACTTTCTTGACTGATGCCAATTACTCGCAGCAATGTTTCGTCACTTCGGAACCTCTAATCGCCAGGAAAAAAGGTAAACCGGCGAAAAGCTTTCTGATCGCGGACGCCGGTTTCAAACCCTACGGCACGGTCGTCATCGCGCGGCGGCAGTATGTCGAGAAGAATCAAAAACAGACTGGTGATTTGATCGACGCCATCCGGGAAGGCTGGATCGAATATCTCCGTGCGCCGGAAAAAGCCAATGCCTTGATGGTAAAACTCAACTCCGCCATGGACGCGGATACGATGAAAGAGGCCGCGGACGTGCAAAAATCCTATATTGTCTCAGGCGAGGGTTCGACAAGAGAGCTAGGTAAAATGGCCGCCGAGCGCTGGACGACCTTGAGCAACCAACTTTTTGATCTCAAGCTGATCGAGAAAAAACCCCAAGCGAAACAGCTCTTTCAAAACTTCTGAAGGGGAAAAGCAGCATCAAAAAACTCTCATGGCTTCATTCCGGTGAGGGATTCGCCAACGCGGTTACCGACGCGCCAGTAAAGAAACATCACCGGCGACATGAGCACGATCATGATCAAGCTCATCGCAGCGGAAATCCCTTGCTGACCGGAGCTCCACAGACTCCAAACCACCACCGACAAGGTAATATTGTTGGGGCTAAAGAGAATGGTTGCCAGCGTCAACTCCCTGAGAGTTAAGAGCGCGATCCAAAAATAAGCGTTGATCAGTGTCGGTGAAATGAGCGGCAACAGAATGCGCGTGATGACGTCACGCCGGCGCGCGCCACAGACTTCGGCGGCCTCTTCGAGCTCTTCGCTGACGGCAATGATCGCCGCATTGGCGACGCGCGTGCCGAAGCTCAAGCGTTGAATGATGTGAACGATCATCAGGAGCGCCACCGTGCCGTAGAGAGGAATAAATTGCCGTAAGACAAACAGCGAGAGCAAAAGACCGGCGACGCCAAAGACGATCGACGGCACCGCATGGGGCAGAAACGCCAGCGCATCGAGGAAATATTTAAACCGCGTCTTGGATCTCAACACGACCCACGAATAGATGAAGCAAACCAGGATCGACAATGTCGGCACGCCAACCGTCAAGGTGAGACTGTTGCGCAGCGCTCGGCCGAAAAGATCCCAGGGCGCCTGCACAAAATTCGTTAAGCTTATCTGTGAGAGCGCTTCGACCGACGGTGGCTGAATGTAAGGTTGAAAGGCGACCCATATGAGCAGACTGAGCGGAATCGCGATCGCGACGAGAAAATAAAATAGAACAAAACCCACCGCCCATAAGATCCACCGCCCCAAAGGATAGCGCAGCGGCCGATAGCCTTTACCCGTGACCAGGCGATAGCGATTCGCTTGCGCGATCTCACGCAGGTACCAAAGCGATAGCAAGCCGCCAAAAATCACGAGAATGGTGCTGACTGCAGCAGGCCGGCCGTATTGCGGGAAGCCTTGGTGCGGCACCAAATCCTCGTAGATAAAGGTGCCGAGAGTGTAAACTCGGTTCGACAATCCGATGATTGCGGGTACATCGAATGAGGCAACGGCGATGGTGGCGACATAAAAAGCCGCGGCCAAAGTGGCCGGTGTCGACAGCGGCAAAACGACGCTGGTAAAAAGCCGCCAGGCGCTCGCGCCGGAGACTTTGGCGGCCTCCTCCAACGTCGTGTCTGCCATGCGCAGATTCGCCGCCACCATGATGAAAACGACAGGCGCCAGCGTGATTCCTTCCACCCAACCCATGCCGACGGGTGTGGCGATGCTCAAAGTAAGATTCTCGTCGATCAATTGTTTCAGCCAGATGTTTAAAAAGCCGATGCGCGGATGAAGCAGAAAAAGCCATCCCATCGCCGGAAAGAAGGTTGGAATCAGCAAGCCGACGGTCATTCCTGTATAAATCCAATCTCTCGCGCGAATTTCCGTTCGTTCCACCAGCCAGGCAATGAGCACGCCGAACAGAAGAGAAAAGAACACGGCGGTGACCGTGTAAATGAGCGTGTTGCTCGTTACACGCATGACCAAACGATCTTTAACAAGTTCGACGTAGTGGGTGGTGGTCAAAAAACCGCCAGGGAGTCCCGGCAAACCTTCATAGAAACTCAAATACGCGACGACCAGCAGCATCACGCCGATGATAAAGCCGATCACGAGGGCGAATGCGACTGCGGGATTAGGGAGGCGATTCACGCTGGCGCTGGCGGTATGATGGGAGGAGTCGCGGCGCGTACACGCTCGCCGAAACCGATCAGTTGCCCACGACCTTGATGATGTTCTCCAGCTCTTTGGCGTATTTCAAAACCGGGAAGCTCATGACGTAGTCGACTGAAACGTCGAGCGGTTTCACGCCGGAGGCTTGGAGGTCTTTAAGTATATGGTTGTATCTTGTGCCGGGAAACTTCTCGCTGTCTTGCCGGTCGACGTTCCATTGAAATTCCTGCCCGGATTGGGTCATTAAAAACGCGCAGAACAGTTTCGCGGCATTTTTCGCCCGGCCGTTTTTCGGCACGGCGCAATAACGATGAGTCACCATCGCTGCGTCGCTCGGGACGACGTAGCGAAGGGGCGCGCCCTTCTCCGTGAACGGCAGCACGCCGCCCTCGCCACAGGCGAGCGCATGAATTGGAAACTCGCCGCTGACCACGCGCTCGTACTCGCCGCAGCGCATCAGCCCGGAAACCTGGCTCGATAGCTTTTGGACGTAGTCAGCGGTCCGCTCGGGGCCCCATAGTTTTGGGCCCGATAAGATGTCGAAATAGGAAATATACGGTTGGGTCGACACCTTTCCTTTCAGTTTCGGACTCAATAAATCCTTCAGACTCTTGGGGGCGTCGTTTCTGGAAATCAGCTTCGCGTTGTAAACGATTCCCGGAAAGCGCCCGCTGATCTCCAGCGCCGCGCCTTTGAGCGAAACCGCGGCCGGGTCGATTTGCGGAAAGGTTGATGCCCAGTCGAACTGATCGAGGACCATCAGCGGTGTTGCCAAGGTCGCGATATAAGTTTCCGAGCCACCGATATAGACGTCCGATGTCGCTGGAACGCCAGCGGCAAATTCCTGAGCGATCTTCGCGGCCATCTGCGGCTGGCTCGGACCCGGCGTCCAGTTGGCGATGATGCTGGCGCCGAACTGTTTGTTCATGCCGGAAACCAATTCGCGCACGCCCTGCAAGCCTCGGAAAGTGTTTTCGCCCCAAACGAGATTGAGCATGCCTTCGGCTTGCGCCGCTTTGATCAGTGACGCCAATTTCTCATTAGTGTCCTTTTTTGCAGGGGCCGCTGCGCCAAACGCCGCGTCGACGCCGCAGAGCGGACGCGCTAATGCGGCGAGAATCACGAGCAGGAGCGCAACCAAGTGCATAAATTTTTTCTCCGCGCGCGATTTAATTTTTATTCCGAGCCTTCGACCTGAAGCTGCAGAGGGTTGCCGTCGAAATCGGTAAAATACACGCCATGCGCCGTCGCGCTGCGCACCTGGGTTTGCTCCAGCGCGTCGATTTTCCCTCCCGCCCGCGCGATCGCTTCGCGAAAACCGAGCAGCGCGTCCGCCGTCGGCGTCATGAAGGCATAGTGCTGCCCCTCGAAGCGGTAGTTGGCGCTGCTTCTCTCGTGCAGCGAATCGACTTTGTGGAGCACAAGCCATTGGCCACTGTGCAACTGCAAGCATGCGGCCTCGCGGCCGAGCGCATCCCGTTCCCGGCCCAATAACTTAAGAGCGAAAACTCGGGTGTAAAAATCAATCGATCGATGGAGATCAGTGACTTCCAACTCGAGCTGGCTCAATCCCAGGTAGGCGGAACCGTCGTGAACCAGGGCGTGGTCTTTCTCGATCAGCTCGAGGTGATTACCGAAGGGATCCTGCAGGAGCAGCGATTTCGTGCTCCGTCCCAACCGCTCGCGCACGCTTGGACCGTCGAATTTCGCCGACTTTGTTTCCTGGAGCCGGCGGGCGATGCGCGCGAAGCCATCGGGGGTTACTTCTATGCCGACAAGGGGCGCGCCGTGAAGTTCTGTGTCTTCGGGCAGCGGTTCTTTGCCGAGAAAAATCCCCACGCGGCTGCCCGCGACGTTAAGAAAAGTCCGTGGCAGTGTGCCGGCACGCACGTCGATGACGCGCAGGCCGCGCCGCTCATAGATCGGTATCTCCAGAACGCCGGTGTAAAAATCCTCGGCTTTGACAAGGTCGTCTACCGGGTAGGCAAAATGATCGAATCTGATCGACGGCGCAGCATCCATGAAATGGTCTCCTCGCCAACGTGGCAACGACTAGTCCAGGGATTAGTACATGTGCAATATCGTGTCAATGTCGATCACGGCGAATCGTTTGCCAACACAACTCGTGCAGGGCGAACAGCTCGTCGATTGCAACGTCGGCCTCGTCCATTCTATGATCCGCACCGATCCAAAAAGGAGAAACTCTATGCCGATCGCAGGCGTTAGATTTGGTCATGTGGCGTTTAAGGTTGCCGACGTCGAGCGCAGCATTCGCTGGTACGGCGATGCCTTCGGCGCAAAAGTGATTTATCGCGTGGCGCCGAGCGGTGATCGGCCGGAGCTGATGTTTCTGGAATTCGCCAAAGGACAATGTGTCGAGCTTTTCCCCGGCGGCAAGAACATGTTGGCGTCGCCGGCCGATCCGATCGGCTACATTCACTTTTGCCTGGTGGTCGATAACCTCGAACAGGCGCTCGATCATCTGGCCAAGATGAACGTAAAGCCCGAAAGAAAATTCATCGGCCGCGCCAAACAGCGCATCGCGTTTATCTCCGACCCCGACGGCAACAGCATCGAGATCATGGAGATACCGCCCGAGTCGGAAATCTATCGAGCTTAACTCGCTCTCGCTCGCTGGATACCGGATTGCACCGGTATGACACCGAAAATCTAGTAGGGCTCGAAACTGCGCAGGGCTGGAATGACTTCCGCCCCGAAGAGATGAATCGAGCGCATCAGATCTTCCTCGTCGATGGCGCCGATGTTGAATTCGCCCAGCACGGTATTGAACACGCCTTCCCTGGCGGCGGCCTTGATTTGCTCGATCACGGTTTGCGGCGAGCCGACGAAGGCGAGATTGTGCTCACGAAGGTAGTCGACATCGATCGCATGACGCGCGATCTCGGCGCCGCCGGGATTGCCGCGTTTGGCGTGGTTTTCCGCCAGTCTGAGATAACCGATCCCACCGTCAGCTCGGGTGCCGAAAACCCTGGTGAAACAGTATTCGAAGTAGGGTTTTGCTTTCGCCACGGCCTGGGCGTCGGTCTCGTCAACATAGACTAACACCCAATAGCCGATGTTCGGTTTGCCTGCATGACGCGCGTCATTCCATAGCCGCAAATATTCGCGATAGCGCGGCGCGACATCGCCGCGCGGCACCAAGAAAAGATAACCGGTGTGCGCGCCTTCGCGCGCGAGTAGCGCCAGCGTGTCGGCGTCGCGCGAGTGAATCCAGATCGGCGGATGGGGTTTCTGCAGCGGTTTTACCCCGAGTGTGACGTCTTGATACCGACGGGATTCACCGGCGAAGTTGAACGAGCCGTCGCTCGAAAGCGCTTGCTTGATAAACAGCAGCGCTTCGTGGGTGAGCGCACGGCGGTTTTGGAAGTCAGCGCCGTAGGGACCGAAGAAGTCCGGCACGATGCCCGAAACCAAGCCGAGCTCGAAGCGGCCGTTGGCGACGTTGTCTAAAACCGCCGCGTCTTCGGCGATGCGCAGCGGATCGTAGAGCGGCACGATATTGCCCATCGTGCCGATGCGGAGTCGGCGCGTGCGCGCGGCCGCCACGGCGCAGTAGATCGACGGCGACGGCATCCAACTTTCGTTGGGATTGAAGTGATGTTCGACGCAGAAACTGAAGTCGAAGCCAGATTCATCGGCGAGCGCCAGCTCGCGCCACAGCTGTTCATAGCGAACGGCCGCAGTCATGCCCGGTTTGTTCCAGACGTGAGAGAAGTGCGCGAACTTCATCGGCAGTTTTCACTCGACAAGCGGGCGGGTTTTAAACCTCCGCTACGTCTTAATAGCCGTACTTTTTTTCTAGCTCCTTGAGTTCGGCGTTGCCCAAGTTGGCGTACCACTTGCGCGTGTCTTCGATGCCTGGGGTTTGCTTGAAGTACGCTGCTTCGGTGCCGTTTTTCTTCAGCTCCTCCAAGCACTGGCGCATGCCGTGCAACGCGGCCACTTGCAAGACTGTTGGAATGCAACCGACGCGGCCGCCGAGCTCGCCCCAACGTGAAAGCGGCATGAGCTGGCGCGGCGGCACGCCGACCATCGGTTTGCCGATCTTGGCAAAAGCTTTGATCTCGTCCTCGGTACGGGCGCTCAGCCAAACGGCGTCCGCGCCGGCCTCGCAGCATGCCGAGACGCGGTCGATACGTTCCTGCAAAGAGTCTTTGGCTTCGGAGCGCGCGATGATAATCAAATTCTCGTCGCGCCGCGTGTCGAGCGCCGCTTTGATTTTGTTGACGAACTCCTCCCGCGAAACCAGGCCGACGTCGAAACCTTCGTGACCGGCGCGTTTGGGCGTCATCTGATCTTCGATATGCAGCGCAGCGACGCCGGCCTTCTCGAACTCGCGGACGCTGCGGGTTACGTTCACCGCATTGCCGTATCCCGTTTCGCAATCACTGACGATCGGGATATTTACGGCGTCAACGATTTCGCGCGCCTTGTTGATCATCTCAGTGAGCGTAAGCAAGCCGGCGTCCGCGAAACCGAGAGCGCGATGCTGTCCACTGCCGGAGATATGCACGAGGGGAAAGCCCAGCCATTCGACCAGACGAGCTTGAATTCCGTCGTTGCAGCTCGGCGCGACATGACAGGTCGGCTCCGTGAGCATCTTTCGGAGAGATTTACGTTTGTCTGCAGCTGTTAGTTCCATTGCTTTGTGTCCTTTCTAAATTTCTTTGAGTGACGATCGGCTCATTCAAACTTCCAGCGGCTCAAGCTTTTTGGGACCCGGCGCGGGCGAATTCGTCCCGACGACCGACCGTGGCTTTGAGGAGCTCAGGCGGAATATTTTTCGCGCCGCCAAGTACTTCGGCGAAGATCGCCATTTGCGCTGCTTCCTCGACGATCAGGTTGGCCCGGGCTGCGGCGGCGGGATTGACGCCGAACGCCAGGACACCGTGATTTTCCAATAACACCGCTTTGGTGTTTTTAGTGACGCTTAAAGCCTTAGCGATATTCGACACCGATTCAATGGAGCCGCGCGGTCCGTATTTCGCGAGCGGGATGCCATCGGTCATATCCGAGCGCACTAGTGCTTCGTAAGAACAACCGAGCGCGCGGCTTGCTAAAGCAAAACTGGTCGCGTAAGTCGAGTGGGTGTGAACGACCGCGCCGGTGTCGGGCCGTTCTTTGTACACAATTGCGTGCATGTGTACGATTTCGGCATTGGTCGGATTGATTTCGCCTTCAAGCAGCTTGCCGTCGAGATCGAGAAGCGCGAGATTTTCCGGTTTCAAATTGTCAAATGAGCTGGTGGCAGTCAGCAGAATCGTGTCGGTGTTCGGCACGCGCACGCTGAAGTTGCCGTGATGGCTCATCGAAATAGCGCCCGTACGCACAAGCAAGTTTGCGTTATCGATCACCGCTTGACGAAGCTCCGAATGGTTCAGTGCCATAATTCCTCCTTAACAGGCGGGCGCAGACGTTCAACCGCCGTCATCAATCCTCCACCCGGCTGCTAAAATATTCCCAGGCCCGGTTGGACACTTCTTCGCCGGAGACCTGAGCGTGAATAACTTCCAATTCTGCCGGCGTGAAATAACGCGGTTTGCCCGCCGACATGGCGCGCAATTGATAGTTGGCCGCTTCTTCCATCCAGAGTGTCATAATGCAGACGCGGCGGACATCTTTGTCCGCGACGTTGACACCGTGGCCGCGCAGCAGCATCGCTCCATGCGGGCCTAACGTTTTGGCGACCTGATCGCCAAGCTCGCGCGTGCGAATCAATGTTATCGGATCAAAAACCTGGACGTTGTTTTTAAAAACTGCGCCGGAAGCGTGCAGCGGCCGAATGGTTTCGCCGAGCGAGCCGAGCACAACGCAGCTCGGCGGATGGACATGGCAGACCGACTGAACATCGGGACGGGCTTTGTAGATGCGCGCGTGAATCCAAAATTCCGTATTCGGCCTGCCCACGCCGGAAAGCTGGTTACCGTCCACGTCGAGCTCAAGCAGATTATCCAGGCGCACCAGCGCGGGGCTCATTCGCGGCGGAAAGACATATCTGTCGGTGCCAGGAATGCGGGCGCTCACGTGACCGAAGGCCGCGGCGATGCCTTGTTGGTGTAAAATATGACTGGCGGTGACAACGTCTTGCTTGATTTGTTCGAGATCCATATCGCGTCAGTGTTCGCCCCTCAATCTCAATTCCCATACGCCAGGCGGTTGCAAATGTCCATCAGGGTGCGCACCAAGTTGTAAAATTGACGGAGGAGTCAATCGGTGTTTTACGGTTTCGCCATCGCCCGTGATAGGTAAGTTCGATCGAAGAAACGTTCTGGTTCGCCTTTGATTCCCAAGACAGAGAGCACTGCGATGATGTTTTCTCTGTCGATATCGACGTCGAGATCTTGGGCGAAGTAATTAAGCGCTCTGCGCTGGGTTTCGGGATCGCCGCGCAGTTTTCCGGCCACGGCCAGTTGAATCGCTTTGTCTCCGTTAGTTCTGATCAGCTGCATTGACTTGCCGAGGGCGCGAATAAAGCGCACGACCAGATCTGGCTCTTTAGCCGTCAGTGCTTTAGCGGCGACCGCCACGGCGAAAGGAATTTCCGGAACGACTTTGCCGATTTCCAAGAGCACCGGATAACCTTCGTCTTCCAGCGTGTGGCGTTCACCGGAACTGAGCGGGATGGCGTCGACCTTGCCGCCTTTGAGCGCGCCGATACGCAGTTGAGTGCTGCCGGCGGCGAGCAATTTGTAGTCTTTGTCTCGAACAAAACCGCGCCGTTTCAGCGCTTCCATCACGGCGAACTCGGAAAAGCTGCCGGCGCTGGTGACGCCGACGATTTTGCCTCGTAAGTCTTCGAGCCGCGCGACTTGCTTGGAGCCAATCATCGCGAAATCTATCTTATTCTGGTAGCCAGAAACTACGGTCACCGGTGCGCCGCGGTCGATGGCGCGCATGATCGCGGCCACCCCAGAGACGACAAGGTCGGCGTGGCCGCTGGTAAGAATCGCGACCATCAAAGTGCCGCCGCTGGCGATGGTGACGCTGTGAACGCTCAGTCCTTCGTCTTTGAAGAAACCCGCCTGCTGTGCGACCACGATCGGGAGTTGCGTGCTGATATTCGGCGACACTAAGCCGAGTGTGATATTGCGCAACTCGGCAGCTCGAACCGGCGCGGCGCAAAGTAAAATCAGCGGTACAAGCGCTCGCAGCAACGTCATGTTCGACAAAACCGCACGAGGAAAATCATGTTCCTGCGTTTAACACATTGCAGTGTGCCAACACCAGAAAAATTCGGAAGATGTCGGCGCTAGAGAATTGTTTAGCAGACCGGTGTGAACATTCAAAATAAAACTGGCTCGGCGGGTGAAGCCGAGCCAGTTTTATGCGATTCGCCTTGGGATCGGCGAGATTTATTTCGCTGTAGCGCTCATGATGTTCGAGTAAGCGGAGTTGCTCGTACCGTTGTATGCGCGCACGCGGTAGTAATACTTGCGTCCGGAACGAAGACCGGTATCGGAAAACGTGACGAAGTTGGCGCCCACCGTTGTGATTTGAGAATAACTCTTGCCGTTGGCGGAGCGCTCGACCTTAAATCCGCTTTCGCCGGCAGAATTATCCGTCCAATTGAGATCGATTTGTTTTGTAACGACAGACGCGGCAGCGAGATTGCTCGGCGGCAATAGGGGTGCGATTACCGTGATTTGCAGCGTAGCCGTGTCCGATCCGTTTCTGCCGTCGGCGACCGAGACGGTAAGACTATTTAATCCCAAATCCGCCGCGCCCGGTGTGCCGCTCAGGGCGCCATTGGCCGCCACGGAAAGCCAAATGGGGCCGCCGGTCTTTGCAAACGTGAGTGGATCGGCGTCAGGATCGCTTGCGTTGCTCGCAATACTGCCTGAATAAGCTTGACCTTGAGTGGCGTTGGGTTTGACGATCGGGTCGCTGGTGAATGTCGGCGGGTTATTTACGCCGCTGCCGCCGCCTAAGCGGAAGTTGGCAACGATCGGCGCGGTCGAATCGCCGGTCTGCGCGTTGTCGCGCTGATTCAGGATTCCGGTAGGAATGCCGTTGTAGAGAACGTCGGGATTGGAAAAATGGAGCACGCGCGGACAACTGATCGAACACACGTCGTAAGACATGATGGTACGAAACGCGCCGTTCACGTAATGGCCAAACGACCAGGGATAGGAAGCCCCCGACGGCGAAATGCCGGCACTTGCAGGATCGTGTTCCATGCCCATGTTGTGGCCGTGCTCGTGGGCGAGCGTGCTATTGGATAAACAGGCGAGCCACGTGACCTGGAAGGCGTACCCCGCAAAGCTCGATCCGGGGTTTCTCTGTACCCAGCCAATGCCGCAATAGCCACCACCGTTATTGGTGATCAGCGACACCATGTCGGCCGAGTAGGTGTTGCGCAACGAAGCGACAGCGGAGTTGGAAGTCACCCAGTTTAAGTCCGTCTCGATATTTCCCGAGTCGTTGTAGGCAACCTCCTCGGTATGAGCCAGGAAATAGCGCGCGATCATGTTGCTGTTGACGAAAGCAGTATTCGCCTGATCAACGGCTGCTTGAATCTGTGCCTGAATCTGGGTCGTGCCACCGGCCGCGGCGCGAGCCTGCGGTGTGTAAACCGACATCAGCACGATTTGCACCGTGCCGTCAGCGGCGGTCGCGTTCGGCGCGGTTAACGAACCTTGTGTGTCGCTGCCAGTCGGCGGAGGAACTTTCTCATGACCGTGAGTCGCGGCGTCATGGCCCCACTCCGGCGCGAAGCTGTCGGTGTTAATTTTTTCAACCAAGGTCCGACCGTTCGGACCCGGACGGATCGCATACACGTCGCTGCCGCTCTCAATGCGACCGTAGAGCAGACCCTCGTGCAGCGTAAGCGTAACCTTGCCACGATCCAATTGGCCGCGACCGCGCCACACCATGCTCCTTGCGCCACGAGGCTCGTGGCCTTCGCGGTCAAAGGCCAGGTCGGGCTTGCCCGGCACGACAATCGTTAAGCCCGCTGGTCCCGCTGCCAGCGCCGCTTCATCGATATCGCCGACTTGAGCCGCCAAGCCGTGGCCACCGGGCGAAGTCGACACCGGTCGCTGGCGAAACAAATTGGGGTGCGTTTGCGCCTGCGCCAACGCGCTGAGCAACACAAAGGCGGCGGCGCTCAGCAGCACCGAGAACCGCCTCAAAATTACGTTTGCATTCATAAATGCTTTCCTTTCTTCTT
>WNGI01014908.1_pt1 | contig 13594 bp, 14 predicted proteins | sample 5400621 | NCBI WGS metagenome assembly WNGI01 (sample SAMN13153374, study PRJNA577476) | soil metagenome | isolation source: 20 cm soil or saprolite under Garry oak tree replicate 1 | place: USA:California | collected 2016-06-15
CAGTGGCCCGAGGGCCATTCACCGCTATGATCAGGCCATGACACCCAAGCGCCCCCATCGGGTGGCCGCGCTCGGGCTCCCCGGCCTGATCCCACTGGAGCTCGGGATCGCGACGGAGGTCTTCGGCCGCGACCCGCACTACCACGTGACGGTGTGCGCGGAAGGTGGGGTAGCACGGGGAGCCGGGCCCGGCATCACCGTCACCACATCGGCTGGGCTCGAGGTTCTCCGCGAAGCAGACACCGTGATCGTGCCCGGCTATGAGGACCTCGAGGCCACGCTGTCGGCAGCGGTGCTCGACGCCTTGCGACTGGCGCATGGTCGCGGCGCCCGCCTCGTCTCGATCTGCACAGGCGCGTTCGCCGTCGCCGCTGCCGGGTTGCTGGACGGACGTCCCGCCACGACCCATTGGCTGTGGACCGACGAGCTACAGCGTCGCCACCCCTTCGTTGAGGTGCTGCCCAACCGTCTGTTCGTCGACGACGGCGACATCCTCACGTCCGCCGGCATGACCGCCGGCGTCGATCTGTGCCTCCACCTCATCAGACGCGACCACGGCGCCGCCGCGGCCAACTCGGCGGCACGGGTCCTCGTCGCGCCGCCACAACGTCAAGGAGGACAGGCGCAGTTCGTCGAACGGCTGCGCGCCGAGGCCACCGGCGATCAGCTCGGGCCGCTTCGCGACTGGATGCTGGAGAACCTTGCCCTTCCGCTCGGCCTCGACACGCTCGCGGAGCGCGCACACATGTCTCGACGCACGCTCACTCGTCGGTTCCGCGAGGAGACCGGGGTCGCTCCGATGGCCTGGCTCACCGATGCGCGGATCGACCGAGCACGCGTGCTGCTGGAGACGACCACCGAGCCGATCGAGAACATCGGCCGCCTCACCGGCCTGGGCGCGCCAGCATCTGTTCGAGCGGCCTTCCATCGGCGCATCGGCACCTCGCCGAAGGAATACCGGGCCGTCTTCCACCACCGCGCACCCACGTCGACGTGATCAACACTCAAGCACCGAGTCAGCAATGGCGCATCGGCTATCAAGGCTCTATTTGTCGGCAAGACAGCGTTTGGCCTACGTCGATAGTTGTTGGACCCGCAGGGTGACCGTTACCAGGCTGCGGGACTAAAGCGTGAGAGATGCGGTAAACCGCCGACGATGTCGAGCGTACGCAACGAGACGGTGACGACCCGGGGTGTTGAGGTTGCCGGTGCGGCAGTTTCTAGCGTCGTGAGCGGCTGCTTGGATGGTCCAAGCGGTCAGAGTGGAGGGCGCTGCTGCGGCTGACGATCTCGGAGCTGGCCAAGGCGACGGGCCGACGGCTCGGACGCTGCGGGTTCTACGACGAGGTCGGGTTGGTGCCGCCTGCGGGAACAACGCCGTCAGGGAAGCTCTCAACCGTCAAGTACTGAACTAATCGTGGATGCGCGGCCCGCCGATTTAAACCGGACCTGATGCGACCTCTGAGATCATCTTACGGTTGCCTTCGTGAGGATCCGGTCGGCGGTCTTGGTCCAGGTGAAGAGGCGGCGGGATCGAGCTCAACCTCACCCACCACCCAGATCGGTGACCCTCCCACTCCTTCAGGATCCATGATCAAGTACCCTGTCATGCCGCTTCCCGAGCGGTCGCGGTCGGTCATCACATGAGCCGGCACCAGGTTACGCTCCGTAGCCATGCTTGGGTGGCGTCCGCCACCCGACCGGCTTACGCTCGCGCCGCAGGTCGCGCGCCGAGTCAGGGTTGGTCGCAGGTTGCCGGCAGCGGGCAGCGGGCAGCGTGCGAGGGCGCCCATGTCGGCGTAGTCGTCTCGGTCGGGGCGGTAGCCGAGGTGTGAGCGCAGCTGGGTGTCCATGCTGTTGCAGGGCACCGGGAGGCCGTCGATGCGGCCGGTCGTGGTGGGCCCGTAGTGCCAGGGTGATGCGCCGCTGGGTTGCTGCTTGTCGCCGCCCCCATCGGGGTGAGCGTGATGGGGTGCAGGTCGACCTGGCGTCCGTCGTTCCGGAGCGCGTTGGCGACGGGCCCTTCGTCGCGCAGCACGGTGTAGCCTGGCGCGCAGTCGGGTCAGCTGCCGGTCGAGGGCTGGCGTGTCGACGGCGAGATCGAGATCGGCGTGCGGGCGGGTCTGCTCACCGAGCAGCGCGTCCACACCCCAACCGCCGTCCACCCAGCCGACGATCCCCTCGGCGGCCAGCACACCGATCACGGCGAGCGCCTATGCGCTGTCCACCACCACAGCATCCCGGCGGCGGTCAAGCCCGCAGCCCGCACCGTCTTACCGCTGGTGGGACGCGAGCGCCGTCAGGTCGTTTGCCGGCGGTCATGCTGATCGTATGAGGGGCCCGGCGGTTGACGATGACAGTAACTGTCTGCTGTTTTTCGCCGGTCGTGGAGGCGGGCTTGGCCCGGCGTGCGATGGGATGCGTCGCCGGTGCGGGACACGCACGACGCACAGAAAAGCCATGATATGTGCAACGGAGGAACCCAATGAACACAACAGTGGCCGCCTTGATCGGCACCTTGATTGGCGCGACTGCCGCTCTGATTAGTGCCGTTGAGTGCAGCCTCGGGCCGGTCGTAGAGCCGGCTCGCCGCCTTGTAGTAGGTCGCCGCGGCCTTTCTCGCCCCGTTGATGAGCCGATCTAGACCGCCTTCTGTGATATGCGCCCATTGAGCCGTTACCGCATGCTCCAAGGCGACACGGGCATTAGCCATCGACTCGCGCGTCATTCCGGCGTCGATGAGGACAAGTGCCGGCCGGACGTGATTGACTGCCTGCGCGCAGAGCCCATGCAGCAGAAGGAGTCGCCGCCTATCCTCGGAGCCGAGCGCAGCGAACCATCGCCGCCGCCATCGACGGGAGATTCGTCCCCGCAGCGCACCAGTCTGACGCCGGCTTGGTTGCGTCACAGGACCCGCGCGCTCATGCCGCCCTCCGTTCGCGAGCGTTGTCCGAGTCGTAGCAGGCCTGTCGGCACTGTCGGTAGCCGAAGGTGAGGACGGATCGTCGGTGGATGAGCACCTTGGCGTCGTTGTTGCCGGCTGGTAAGCCGGCGGTTCGTCCTGATCGGCTGCGACTGGCTGTGGCGGCCTACCTGGCCCGGTTCACCGGGCCGTCCCGTATCCACACGGAGTCCGACCTGCGCGTCTACCTGGCCTGGTGCGCCGAACGCGGCGGTGACCCGCTGGCCGCCGGGCGGGCGCAGGTGGAGTTGTACGTGCGGTGGATGCAGGAGGTCCGCCGGTTCAAGCCGTCCACGGTCTCTCGGCGGATGTCGGTGGTGGCCGGCTTCTACCGGACCTGCGTCATCGACGGCGTGCTGGCTCGATCGCCGGCCGAGCACGTCCGTCGCCCGCCGGTGCCGAACGAGTCACCGACGCTCGGGTTGACCCACCTGCAGTTGGAGGCGTTGCTGAGCGCGGCTCGGACCTCGGCCAACCGGTACGACTTTGCGCTGGTCTGCCTGCTCGGCCTGCTCGGGCTGCGGATCTTCGAAGCCTGCGGCGCGAACATTGAGGATCTTGGCGAGGAGCACGGCCACCGGGTACTGAAGGTCCGCGGCAAGGGCGGCAAGACCATCCTGGTGCCGCTGCCGCCGGCGGTGCCCCGCGCGGTCGACCGCGCCGCCGGCGGCCGGACCAGCGGACCGCTGCTGCTCAACCGCTACCAGACCCGGATGGACCGGCAGGCCGCCACCCGCCGACTGGCCGCGCTCGCGGCGGCGAGCCGGATGCGGATGCCGCCGCTGCACCCGCACATGCTCCGGCACATTCTCGACCAGCATGCTGGATGCCGGGGTGGACTTGCGGGACGTCCAGATCGCCGCCCGACACGCTGATCCCCGCACCACGATGAGGTACGACCGCGCCCGCAACCAACTCGACCGCCACCCCAACTACATCCTCGCCGCCTACATGGCCTCTGGCACCTGACCAGACCCGCTCGAAGGACATGGCCACGGGCAGTCGCATTCAGGTGGTGATCTCCGCGATGAGATCGGGCTCGTCGGACGGGACCGTGCGGCCTCCGCGGCGGGCTGGAGTGCTGCGCACGCTCCCGCGATCGTGCTGCTGCCGAGCGACACTCGTCCCGGACCCGTTCTTCGGCTGATCCCGGCGCTCGGGCTACGCTACTGGATCGTCGCGCCCGCATACCCGGGCTCGCGACTGAGGCCCTACCACCGCTTCGCCTGGCAGCCGCATTCGCCGAGCTGGTTGCAAGCCCGGGACCGCATCGGGCGACTTGCCGGTGAGGGGTCGCATGCGTTGGACCCCGAGGGTGTTCGCCTCCCGACGAAGGTCTTGAGCGCCGATGCCGATTCGATCTAGAGTCGACGCCTCACGCGGCAGCCGGAACGGTTCGGGGAGGCCAGATGAACGGCTTGGGCGGATCGAGACGCGAGCTCTCTGCGCGGGTTGCCCTGGTGGTCGCCGCGCTCTTGTTATTGATCTCCGCAACATTGATGCCCGGGACGGCGGCCGCGAAGCCTGCCGGTCCGGGCGTGACGCCGATCGTCCTCTTCCCCGCCTGGCACTTCACCAGGCTCACCTTCACCGTCAAGCACCAGACCACGGACCCGAACTGCCCGGGTTCGGGCGCCTTCGAGGATCTGGTCTTCAAGGACCCGGGCCCGGCCTTCTCGCAGGTCTGCCGCGACGAGCTCATGACGCTCCGCTACGATCGTCGCACCGACAAGCCGATGCGCCTCCGGTTCGACGAGCAGCGCGGCGTCACCGTCTCCATCCCTGACTACGGCAAGACGGCCAGTGCGCCGTTCTACGAACCGATGTACAAGGCACTCGAGGCCGTCGGCTACACGCGCGACCAGGACATCCGAGTCGCCGGCTATGACGCGCGACTGACGCCGGACATGGGCGGCTTCTTGCCGCGGACCAAGCAGCTCATCGAGCAGACCTACCGCGAGAACGGCCGGCGTCCCGTCCATCTCGTCGGCCATTCGAACGGGCCGATCTACATCCAATACCTGCTCACCCACACGAGCCCGGCCTGGAAGAGCAGGTACATCCACGGCTTCACGCCGCTGGCCGGCAACTTCCCCGGCCAGGGGCTCGGTTACGCCTTGATGTTCGTTGGCCTCAACATTCCCGACCTGAGCTTCCCAGCGACGCCCGAGAACGCCGTCAGCAGCGCGCGGATGTTCCTCTCCCACCCGTCGACGTTCATCACCGCGTCGGACCCCCGGATCTTCCATGACGACGAAATCATCATTCACGACAAGTCGACCGACACGTTTTATACCCCCGAGGACTATCCCCGGCTGTTCGACGACGCCGGCCTATCCTGGGTGAAGCCGATCGCCAACTACTACATCGGCGGCGTCCCGTTCGCCGACCCGGCCCACTTTCCCAACGTCGACGTCTATGCCGAGAAGGGCTCCGGCATCGACACGCTGGTCGGGCTCGGACTGACCGACCTGACCGCGGGTCAGCTGGTCACAGCCACGACCGAATTCTTCACCCGCGACGGCGACATCAACCAGGAGGACATCACCAACGACGCGGTCAACGCCTGGACGGCGATGAGCTGCTGGCACTTCAGCCTGACCGACAATCCGGGCGTCAACCACTTCGAGCTGCCCAGCAATCCAGCCGTCCTGGCTCGCCTCATCACCGATGCGAACGCGCCCAGGTCGAACTGCCCCGCTGGTAGTCGTTGACGAGGCCGCCGAGCACCGTCCGGCGCTGGATCCCGGGTGCCCGCTCCGTGTCATTGCCCGGTCTGCCTCCACAGCTGACCGACCGGCGGGATCGACCGGCCGCGAGTGAACCCGAACCAGCCAACCCGGCGAGGCGGGCCGAGCTGGACGCAGTTCCTGCGCGCGCACGCGGCGGGAACGATAGCAACAGATTTCTTCACCGTCGAAGTGCTGACCCATCTCGATCAACAGGTCACGGGCCTGCTGGCTGACCCAGCCGACGGTCGGGTGGCGGTCACGCCGGCCGGCCACACCCGGCGCCGGTCGAATTCGATCACGAACAACACCTACAGCCGGCGCAGCAGCACGGTGTCGACGGTCAGGAAGTCGCAGGCCAACACACCGGGCGCCTGAGCACGCAGGAAGTGCGACCAGGTCCGGCCGCCGCAGGGGCCGGACCTGAGTATGCGCGTCGCGTCCCATCCAGCACCTGGCCAAATGCACACCACCCAGCTTGACGTGCCAGCAGCCGGCTGGCCCTGACCGCCGCCACCGCCCTCTGGGGACGGGGCCCCGCCAAAGCCAACGCGTTGCATCACCGAACCCACCCTCTTCTGCCGCTGCGAGCGTCGTTTGGGGACACCGCGTGTCCGTCACGCTACGTGATTCGACTACGACTCGCGCTTGTCGAGGACCACCACAATCCTCCTTGCCGCCGGCTCGGACGACAGCCGCAGCAGTAACCCGCTCGTAGGATTCCTGCCATGCAGTCGCGACGGCATCGGATGCGCCGGCGCCAGCGCCGCGACTCGGCTCGGGAGTGGATCCGCTCCGGCGCAGCGGTCAGCGTGAAGACGTACGCCCGGCGGTACGGCGTGGACCGCTACACCGCCTACGACGACCTCACCGCGCTCGGGTTCGCGTTGCCCGCCTCCGCGCACCAGTGGGCGCAGCGCCCACCAGCCGCCCCGCGCCGTCGAGCCGAGCGTCGCGCCGATCCCGCCGAGGACGAGCCGTGGATCATGGTCGGCGGCAGGTCGTTCTTCGTCGTGGGCTACACGTCGGGCGGAGCGCCGTACGGCATGTTCGAGGACGAGATGGAGCCATACGACGCTGGGCTGCCCTGACGACCTTGGAACATGATCGCGCCGAAGGGCGCGGTCCATGTCCCACCGGTTGATGGGCCGGGGGGTTCGCTCGTTCGGCGATCAACGGGTTGCCGACGGCCGGGGATCGCACGCCGCGCCCCTGGGTGACGGAGCGCTTGCTGGCTGGCAAGTCTGGTTCGGCCCGGTCGCTGGCCGACACGGTCGACGGCTGGCTGCCGGGGATCCTGCCCCACGGCCGGCAGGTCACCGTCCGCCAGCTGCTCAACCACACCATGGGGGGTGCCCGACTACAAGCCGATCGTGCTGCGGCGGCTGTACGCGTCCTGGCAGGCCCGGTTCCCGGTGTGGACCCCGCGGCAGCTGGTCGGCCTGGTCGCCGACAGCCACCGGACTTCCCGCCCGGCACCGTCCGGTCCTACTCCAACACCGGCTACCTGCTGGCCGGGATGATCGTCCAGGCGGCCACCGGGCACGCCCTCGGCCAGGAGTTCCCGCTCCATGCACCTTGGTAGGCGCACCGCCTCGGAACGAGTTCGCCGTGCGCGGAACGAAACGATGATCATCTGTCGTGACCGGAGTATGACACCAGGAACGACCGACGTCACCCTGGCGGACGTGTACGGAGACCCTGACGGCAGAACCGAGCGTGGGAAGGACGAGCGTGAGTTGACCGACGAGGAGGCTGAGGCATTCCGCCGGGCGCATCTCTTCGCCTCGGACGACAAGGCGACGGCCGAGGCGTTCCCGCGGATGTTCAACGTGTCCGCCGGCTTCATCTACCACGCGGTGATCCGGGCCGAGGTGCCGGACCGGCCGGAATACGTGACGATCACGCTGCCCGAGCCCTGGTCCGACGAGCAGTCGGTGGCGATACACAACGCCGTAGCGCAGTGGAACCTGCTGTGGGAGGCGGCGCAGTTCCGGCGGCGGTTCTTCGACGAGGACGATTTGCCGCCGCAGTTGGCCCGGATCGCCGACCGCGGTGACGTGAACGTCGTATTCGTGCCGCGGAGCGGCAGCCGCTACCATCAGTACGCGCCTCTGTACCACCCGCTGCCGGGTAGAACCCTTGAGCGGTTCGACTGCCGCTGCTCGGAGCCGGGCAGTGGCCGTTCATTGCGCGGTCGGCCGGCACCGATTCCTACTTGCCAGCCGACTTCGAGCGCCGACTCGCTCAGGCATGGGCCTCGACAGTGTGGCGGCACCTGATGCCGGCCTCACCGATCCGGGCGTTCTCCCGCGACGAGCCGATCCGTCTGCTGGCACACAACCTCGACTTCTGGCTACCGCCGGTGACCCAGGTGATGCACGACATCCTGCGTGCGCTGCCGGTCGCCGACCATGGCATCGAGGAAGGTCCGGCGCTATTCATCGACGGGTCCGAGCTTTCCGGGGCGGTCCGGGCGAATCCCCGTATGGGCTCGGATCTATGGCGCGGCGAGGCCGCCGCGGCCGAGGTGCTCGCTTGGACGGTCGACGAGGCGGACGCCGACGGCCGGCTCCGCGGGATCCTGGATGCAGTACGTTCCCACCGCGTCGAGGACGACTTCTCCCCATGGTGGTCATACGCGAAAGAGGACTTCGAGCGGAAGCTGTACCGCAAGCGCAATAAGGTACAGGTCCATTTCGTCGAGCTCACCGACACTATCCCGGTGCAGAGCCCGGAGACCGAAGTCGAGGATGCGATCGTGTATGCCGACTTCCTCGCGTTGCTGGACGAGCGGGACCGGCAGGTCGTCGTGCTACTCAACAGCGGCGCCACCAAACTGGCCGATATCGCCGACATCCTCGGCTACGCCAACCATAGTGCCGTCTCCAAGCGGCTAAAGCGTATCCGGGAGCAGGCCAAGCGGTACTTCGACCAGACATAGATCGTTTGTTGCCTTGCGCAGCGGATCTGACCGGCAAATCAGGTCGGCCACCGGTGACCCAGCCGTTTGCCGGTCGATGGTATCGCCGGCTCCGAGGATCGATTCGTAGACGCGGGCGTAGCCGGCTACCCCGACGGAGCCTGGTAGTCGGCATCGGCGACCAGCCACGCGTGCTCTTGTCGGATGGCAGGCCTCGGCGAACGTTCCACCGAACGATGCCGGCCTCGTCCGGCGGCATCACGCCCGAGCGCTCACAAGATCTCCGCTGAGCCGTCTCCCGCGGCGACGACGCCCGCAACGGCCCGCCCAGCGGACCGCGATCCAAGGCAGAAGCACCACCGCTACGGCGGGCCCAATCTCGTGATCAAACGTCCGCTTCTGCCGCCAGGAGCGTTCGCGCAGCTGTGACGGTGAGTGACCGAACGGCCGGCCTCACAGGTGGCGATCGTCCACGTGCGAGGCCGCTACCGATCCCGATCTTGACAGGTTACCCTCACAGTGGTTATATCTGTCGTGGATATAACCAGGCCGGATGTAAAGTCTGAGGAACTCGGAGGTTCGCATGATCACCCATGTCACGCTGGCCACGCTGCCGGTTCGCGACCAGGACAAGGCGCTGGACTTCTTCGTCAACAGGCTCGGGATGACAGTGCGTACCGACGCGCCGTACGGCCCGGGCGGCCGCTGGATCGAGGTCGTGCCCAAGGGCGCCGAGACCGGGCTGGTGCTGTTCAAGTCGGACGACGAGGCCGGGTACGCCCAGCCGCTGGCCAACGTCCTGCTGGGGTGCGACGCCGCCGCCGCCACCGCCGGCGAGCTGCGTGCCGCCGGTGTGGAGGCGACGGATCCGCAGACCGAGCACTGGGGCACCTTCACCCTGGTCACCGAGCCGGACGGCCGGCAGATCTGCATCACCCAGAACGACTCGATCCGCCGGTAGGCCGTGCCCGACGAGCCGCTGACCCCGGCTGTGTTCGCGCTGCTGCTGGCGCTGACCGCGGGGCAGCGGCACGGCTACGCGCTGGTCGGCGATGTCGACCAGCTCACCGACGGGGTTCTCAGGTTGGGCGCCGGTACGCTCTACCGTTCCCTGCAACGGATGCGGGTGGACGGCCTGATCGAGGAGTTGCCCGACCCCGGCGAGGACGCTGACCTACCCGATCGGCGCGCCGAGCGGCGGCGTAGGTACCAGATCACCGCCGCTGGCCGTGACGCCGTCCGGGCCGAGGCCCGCCGGCTGGCCGGCCTCGTCGACGCCGCGCGGCGGCGTGGCCTGCTTGACTGATCGGAGCCGCGATGACCGTCGATCCCACCCCGGAGGAGTTCCGCGGTGTCACCCCACACCTGGTGGTCGCCGACGCCGAGGCCGCCGCCGACTTCTACGCCCGCGCGTTCGGCGCGGACGTCTTCCACAAGGCGCACGGACCCAACGGCCGCATCTGGCACGTCGAGCTGCTGATCGCCGGCGGTCGGCTGCTGCTCGTCGCCGCAGTGCCTGAGATGGGCATCGACGTGCCGGCCGGGCCTACCTCGGTCATGCTGCACATCTACGTACCGGACGCCGACACCGCCTACGCCACCGCCCTGGCCGCCGGTGCCACCCCGGTAATGGCACCCTGGGACAGCTTCTGGGGCGACCGCTACTGCCAGATACTCGACCCGCACGGCCACCGCTGGGCGCTGGCCAGCAAGACCGAAGACCTCTCCGTCGAAGAGACCCGCGAACGTGGCGACGCCTACATCGCCGAACACCCGAACGCGCCACATCCGGACTGACGGCGCATTCCCGACCGGCCGGCTGACCGTTGCCGCGGGGCTGACCGTCGGTGCATCTGTTGGCGCCCGCCAAGCGGCCGTCTGCTCCGTTATGCACCGTCCGATGTGGATTGTGTTGGCACGGCAGTGGGTCTCGCACGGGGAGGTCATCACCTTCAACCTCGACCTCAACTCGGTCAGTCTGTCCGAAGGCCGGCTGCAGCGCGCCCGTGCCCACCGCACGGAGGCTGCCGCCGCAAGGGCCGCCGGCCACGCCCGGAGGACTCAGGCCACCGGCGACAGCCCGGTCACGGACGGGTCACCTCCAGAGACGCCCTGAGGTGCCGATGTGCTCGTCCGGCGCGTCAGGTGATGATCTTCAGGGCGGTGCTGAACTGGCCGTTGATGGACTGCTGGACGGTCATGTGCAGGAAGCCGAGGAACTCCAGCTCCCGGGCGCGGCGCAGCGGGCCGACCTGGATCGGACGCAGGCCGCCCTGCTCGGCCAGCGCACCGAGGGTCTTGGCCGCGGCGGAGTCGTCGCTGGCGATGAACACGTCCAGCGGCTGCCCGCCCACGGCGCCGGCGGCCAGTGTGCCGGCGAAGGTGGTGTTGAACGCCTTGGCGACGCGGGCGCCGGGCAGCTGCTTGGCGATCTCCTCGGCGGCGGAGCTGCCCGGCGGGGTGACCAGGTTGTCGAACGTGGCGAAGTCGACGGGGTTGGTGATGTCGACCAGGATCCGCCCGGTGAGCTGGTCGGCGAGCTGGTCGACGAACGTACCGTGTGCTGTTGAGACCTCACGTAGTGCCGGCCAAGTCGGGGCTCGGTGGCCGAGGGGCAGCGGCTAGGCTGTGCTCCGTCCCGCGGTCGTCGACCTGTTGTGGCGGAGGCGGATGGCGAACGTCATCACGATGGTGAGCGCGAGGATCCCCGCCGCCCGGGTGCCCGACCTCACCGGTGCCTTCAGCCAGGCGGTTCGTGCCGGGCTGCCGGGGCAGCGTCGGCAGACGTTCCTGCTGCGCGGCGAGGGTGACCTCTGGCGAATCGTCACTGTCTGGCGAAGCCGCGAGGACCTCGACGCATACCTGGCCTCGGTCGATGAGCCGTTTGCGCGCCGGCTGCTGCGGGATGCCGGCGGCACCCCGGAGGCCGACGTGTTCGACGTGATAGTCGACAGCAACGCCCCCTGGTGGCCCTGACCTCGACGCGGCCTCCCCGGCGCGGCTTTCCCGATCACGTCCGACGTGGGCGGTCAAGCTGAGGCGAAGACGATCAGCAGAGAGAGGATCATGCTCGTCGCGAGGGACAGCGAGAGGGCGCTCGTGGCGAGGCGGACGTCGAGGTTCTCCAGCGAGGCGAATGTGACGGACGCGAACGCCAGCGGGGCGACACCGAGAAGCAGGATGATGGTCCGGTCGGGGCCGTGCAGGCCGACCAGCAGCAGGATGGCCATCGGGACAAGTCCGCTGACCAGGCGGGTGGCGACGATGAGCGCGGCCTTGCCTACCGGTCCGCCGAGCGGATCGAACAGGATTCCGACCCCGAGCGGTATGAGCACCGCTGTGGCGGATCCGAATCTCGTGGCCGGGTCCGCGATCGCGGCCGGCACCTCCACGCCGGTCAGGTTGACCACCAGTCCGGCGGCGATCGCATACAGGGGCGGGCTCTTCGCCAGCCGGCCCAGGAGCAGTGAGCCACCGTGGTGGCGGGGGTTCGCGCGGGCTGCGACGTAGTACGCGAGGGTGAAGGTCACGGTGGTGTTGACCGCGTCGAAGGTGGCAAGCCGGGCCACGCCCTCAGGCCCGTACAAAGCCTGTACGAACGGGAGGGCGAACCCGGAGTTCACGATCATGCACCCGGTGAGGAGGACCGCGGTCTGTGTCGGGTCCATTCGCGCCTTCGCCGCCACCAGACGAGCGGCGGCGTAGCCAGTCACCAGGATCGTCACGACCGCGATGGGGAAGACCGCAAACCGGCGGTCAAGGCGCACGGTCGACAGGGACACGAACATCAGCGCGGGCAGAAACACGTAGAACACGATCTTGAAGACGGTCTCTCCGTCGCGGTGATCGAGCATTCCGAGACGACGCAGTGACAGGCCAACTGCGATCCCTACGACAACCGGCAGCAGTCGCAGCAGGGTTCCTGTCACCAGACGCTCCTCGTTCGGCAGGACCGGCCGCGGTAGACGCCGTCGTCGGGAGGGAGAGCCTGGGCACGTCGGGTTCGAAGCCGGCTGGCACCACATGGCTGGCGCCGGGGTGGCGAGGTTCCGTCTGACCGCACCGGCATGCGGCATGGTAGCGACGGGCGTCCCGGCCGACCGCTTCCTTCCGCTGGACGGTAGGACCCGCGGCCAGGGCGGCGAGTCGCTGGTCCGCTAGCAGGTTCAGACTGCACGTCCATGGGGATGCCGACGAGCATTCTCGATCAGCTTCGCGGTGGAGGCCGTTGTACGGCGTCTCGTCGACCGTCCCCGGGCCGGTCCCCGCCGAGCTGGTCGCGAGCGCCGGCGCTTAGCAACAGCAAGATGTTCGGAAGGACGACGAAAGTCGACGCAGGGCTTCTGTGGACCGAGTTTGGACGACTCACAGCCTCAAAGCTGCGAACTCCACTCTCTGTTGTCTGGGCTGAGATCGCGAGTCACAACCACTTTCTCTTAGACAGAGGAGGGAGGATTCTCAATAGAACGGCTCCGGTACTGAAGCTGCGGCCGGGCTCGACCGAGGACGAACACCTGCTCCTGGTGGCAGCGCTCAACTCTTCGTCCGTGGCCTTCTGGCTCAAGCAGGTTTGCTACTGCAAGAAGAACCTCTCGGTGTCCCGCCACCGATCCTGCCGTAGGCGAATTGCTCCCGCCTGCAGCGCGCTGCGTCATCGTTTGGCACTACTGCGACCGCGGCAGCGGCGGCGAGTGCGGTGCCGGATAAGGCGATGGCACTAGTGCGGCTCATCCTCATGTGGACCCTCCTGCGCGGTTGTGTCTGAACCACGTCATATCCGGTCTACGTCGGCCGCATCGGAGAAGGTTCGCTAGCAGGTCATAGGACAGGCCGTTGATGAACATGGCTCAGGTGTGCCGAAGGGGTGGTCGGCGACGACGGCCGTGCCGGCGCGGATCGGGTCCAACTGTCCGGAATCGGACCGTCCACCGCGCTGGTCGTCCTTGCCGAGATCGGCGACATCACCCGCTTCCGCGACGC
>WNGI01017509.1_pt1 | contig 13594 bp, 12 predicted proteins | sample 5400621 | NCBI WGS metagenome assembly WNGI01 (sample SAMN13153374, study PRJNA577476) | soil metagenome | isolation source: 20 cm soil or saprolite under Garry oak tree replicate 1 | place: USA:California | collected 2016-06-15
TCGATCAATCTATGAATAAACGTTCCCAAGTCATGGCTTCGATTACGGTGCCACGCGTCTTTCTGTTCCTTTGTCCCCTTGACAAGAATATTGACATCACCCTCGCTATACGGCGTAGAACCCGGATAACTGCGTCGATTTATGGCGATAAAGCGTACACCTTTCTTAACGGAGACGTCCTGAACCCTTTTGAAAACAGCTGTGAAGGAGTGTATCGGTCAACGCATGTTCGAGGATAATTGGACTCGGAAACGAACGGGCAGAGAAAAGCATTCCGTGAATGGCCACTACCGTGATGTACGGCGATTGAGACGGCACACCGCTGTCCGTGTAGGCAATCTGTATGCCCGAGTCATTGACGATGATGGTATCGAGAGCCATTGCGTAGGCAACTTGGGGAATGGCGCGCCGTTCATTTAAATCAGAGTTGAACGAAACAAATGGGGATGTATTGAATATTTCTGGCAAGATGCGAATCACCGAGATCATGCCATCAGAGCCACTAATCCAAGCGATTACGCAATTGAATGGGACTCTTACTCGATGTGGATTCAATTCAAGTAGACTGGCATTCCTCCAGACATCTCAACCCGCCCGGGCTGAGTAGCAGATTGTTGCTGATACTAGTGCGCTCGTGAGGGAAATTCAAAAGTCACTTAGTATGGGCCGCCGCCTTACGGATTGACTTCGGAACGCAGATTGGAGGACTTTCCGTAGGTTCACTGACAACCGATATATAACTAGTACTCTTGTTGATGTAAAAGCTGACTTTGACACCAATGATCCGAGTAACGTATTACGTAGATGGCGGCGTAGTGCCCGCTGCTCAAGTTAAACGTTGAACTTTTGAACGACAAAATCAGCTTTGTGTCTTCCCGTTCCCGGAGCCCACAACGTTATTCTTTGCGGTTATGTCATCACCGTACAACGATTTAGTATTGTTCATTACTTATGTTACAAGCATTTCGAATCGCCCATTGTGCATAAGTACTCCGTTCGCACACTACCGGGATGTATATATAATTGCAATCTTCTGCAATACATAAAATTCAACAACTGTTCTCACACTACGCCAAGACGGGAAACGTGCTTACTGCATTCTCAAGCACATTCAAGATAAACCTTCAGGGCCTCTTCCGGATCGTCCCAATGGAGCTTTAATAGCGTAACAATCAGTGCTCTTTTGCGAAAAGTTAACATGCGAGAATCCTACAAAATGGTTTGCATTTGGAAGAAATATGAGATTGACGAATTTTCCGGTTTCCTTGATATGATTCTCTAACATCCAGTACGCAGAAATTGGATCCGCAGGCGTTAGCCCACCCGCAAAGAACGATACTTTAAAACCCGGGAAGAGTGTCCTCACGCTATCACCGAAGAATGCTTTGCGATACGCATCGGCAAACTGTTCTTGAAAACCTATGGTTCGTCGTACTTCGGCCCTTGACTGAAACATAGAATCTCCTTTTCATCCGTCGTCATGTTATGGATGGTAGCTGGGCGAATGGTCGACGGTTCTACCCAGCTAAGTACGTCAGGGTTCCGTGTTCTAATGTCCCCGTGTTGGAAGTAACCGGAAACCCAACTTGTGACAAAACTTTTCAGCGCGGTTCTCGAGAGGAATCTTTTCGTCAATCATAGGCGTGTAAAAACCTGGCAGAGGCATACTGCCCCTATGGGAATCTAAAAATGACATCCTAAAAGGACTTTGCACTGCACAGAAGTGAGACACACCTTGTACAATCAAAGAACGGACGTGTAATGCCAGACCTGTCCGAATTGCGGGCGGTAAGGTAACGGGGTGCGCAATCATGCCGATCGCATTACCGGCGCCTGAAGACCAGCCGACGACTGCGACACCACCCGTTTTGCGATCAGCAGAAATGGGTGGGAGGTTTCCCTTATCAATCAATTTATGAATAAACATTCCCAATTCATGGCTTTGGTCACGATGCCAAGCGTCTTTCTGTTCCTTTGTCCCGTTGACAATAACATCGACATCCTTCTCGTCATACGGCGTGGAACCTGGATAATTGCGTCGATTTAAAGCAACGACGTACGCCTTTCTTGATGGCGACATCTTGAACTCTCTTGAAGACCGCTATGATCAGAGTAGGCCAATCAGGACGAAAGCCGCGAGAACATAAGGTGAAACGAACCGCCGGAGAAACACATACCGTGAATCGCCACTATGGTGATATAGGGCGATTGGGATGGTGCTCCCGTATCCGTATACGCAATCTGTGTGCCTAAGTCATTGACAATAATGATGTAGAGAGCCATTGGGTTGGTAAATGGTGGCGAGCGATTGAAAATGCTGGACTTTTAAACGAAACAAATGGGGACGCATTACTCTGGTGAGATCAGTACAGCCTCAGCCACCGACAACACTTCGTCGTGAGTCGAACTGTGGACTATCCCCGTTATGGTAGTATCCATGGGCGATATGAACAGGCGTGGGCGCTGTCGCACGTTTCATAGCCTACCCGGGGCCCGACTTTCTCAAATGGAACTCTCTGCGAGGACCTGTTTTTAGAAAAAGCATGGAGGTTTGTCCCCCTACTTGACATGGTTGAAGTTATTCACAGGTATATCCTCGACCAGTGACTTTTGAGCCGAGGATCTGAGCTGCTCTTGTCGATGATGTCATTCGGTTGGGGTGGAGTTATAGACCACGAGGTTAGATCCATTAAAATTTGTGGCTGCCATCAATGCACGGCTTCGAAGACTGATGTCTGTTCCTTCCCAAATGGAAATTTGGACAACGATGGGCGCCATCTCTTTCATTTATTTCGGTTTCACGTGCGATAGGGTACTGCATTTGGGATGATATGAGCCGTGGTCATACCATCGCGCCAACCAGAAAGACGGTATCGGCTGTCCCGTACTTTCACCGCGGTGCTTATCGCGCTCCAGTTGTCGAAGCCGACTATTAAGTCCTCATCCAGAGAAACTGTTCGCTGAACATGCTACCGCCGTTCCGACTTTGAATGTTGGACTAAGTGTTATTTCCAGGAAACGGAGTGACCTACTTTTGGCGTTGACGTTGAAGTGAGCCAGAGCTGTAGAATACTGGGTGATGTACTATTGCTTTTTATGCTACACGCATGCTTCGTGCAAATATTCAAATGTTTCTTGACCGCGTCTTTGAATTTCGGCTCTGGTATAATGGCAGTCTGCCGTAATACGTTAGACTCTACAACAACGCTCACACGAGACCAAGACGGGATACGTGCTTACTGTATGCTCAAGAACATTCAAGATAAACTCTCAAAGCCTCTTCCGGGTCGTCCCGACCCAATGGAGCTGTGGCAGCGTAACAATCAGTGTTATTTGACGAGAATTTAACGTATAAGATTCCTACAAAATGGTCTGAACCTGGAATGAATGTAAGATTGACGGGTTTTCCGGGTTCCTTCATATCGTTCTCCAGTGCGCAGAAATTGGATGTGCAGGTGATATGCCACTGGTCACCCGCCAAAAGCGATACTTTGAATCCCGGGAAGAGCTTCCACACGCTGTCACCGAAGAACGCTTTGTGATACGCGTCGGCAAACTGTTCCTGCAACCCTCACGTGTATAACACGTCATCCTTTTCCTTCTTTTCATCCGTCGTCTTATTATCGTGCGTAGCTGGGCGAACGGGGTTGACGGTTCCACCCAGCTAAGAACGTCACTAAGAAAATGACATTTTCATGAACTTTTAATTGTGCGGAATCAACACACCTTGTATAATCAGGGAACGGATGTATAACTTTAGACATGTCCGAACCTCGGACGACAACGTATCGGCGTGCGCAATAGTGCCTATCGCGTCACCGGCACCTGCAGACCAGCCGAGATGGGCGGGAGGTTTCCCTTGTCGATCAATCTATGTTCCCAATTCGTGACCGAGTTTACGATGCCAATCGCCTTTCTGTTCATTTGTCCCGTTGACAAGCATGTTGATATCCTCCTCACTGTATCGAGTAGAACCAGTCAGGAAGAAATTGCGAGAGAATAAGATGAAACGAACCGCCAGAGAAACCCACCCCATGAATTGCCACTATGGTGGTATATTGCGATTGGGATGGTGCGCCTGTCCGTGCACGTAATCAGCGTTCCCAAGTCATTGACGATGATTCGGGATTGTGGAATGGGGCCAGTGAGCGGTCAGAAAAGCGGGTATTTTAAAGCAGAGTTGAACAAAACAAATGGAGATGCACTGAATTGGCGAGACATGGCCAAAATACCCAAACGAGTCGCTGACAATCGTGCGCATTCAGCGATAATTTCAAGTTTACACATTCGAAATGCTTACCTGACGGTGTCAATGGTTTGGGTTATCGACACAATGACATCCTTCTACCCGACTTGAACCTGGTGCTTGAGCGCTTGAGCTGCTCGTGAGGTAGAGGATCGTGATGGTCATGGGGCATCGTTGCCATCACAAAACCTGTCAAGTCCGGAACCGGATTGAACCCACAAAACCATTCTAATCAGGAACGGACAGGCACCATCTGTGCTTGTTTTTCCAACTTTCCCATCAGCCATATTATTCCAAGGTGAATTCTTTGCGTTAGAGTGTTCCATAATGAAAGATGCCAATGATTGTATATTGTGAAATGACTATTATGTACGTGTTATAATAATGGTATCTTCAAACAGGGGGCATACATTATTAGGTGTCCAAGAGTTCTAGGATGAAAGTTGTGTCACCAGCTCTTCGATCGAAGGCCTGTCCTTCGGCTTCTCAGAACAACAACGACAGATAAGCTCCCACATTCTATCGTCCAACCCACGCGCGACGACACGTTCGTCGAGTGGGCGGTCTGGGAGATTCAGTATCCCGGCATCAAACGCGAGAATGTTATACAAACCTCTAGAATGGTCATGCCGAAGCTATAGATATCCCCCTTGGCCGATACGGTAGGGGGTGCATCCAAAATGAACAACTCCGGTCCACACCATCTACAACTGTCCGACTCGCCGCTGGTTTGGGTGATCATGTTCCCTTCAAGCTACAAGAGTAGGGTTTAGTACACGTACAACGATATATTGACATAACTTACCTTGGCAAGCGCAAAGTCCGTGATCAACGGTTTACCCTTGTTCCCAATGAGAACCTTTTTCTGGTAACGACATCAGCATTCTCGTGTAACTGGTTATAAAAAAGCATATACGAACTGCTCTCAAGTTGCCATGGATAATGGGAGGTTCCATCTTATGTAGAACTTTGATCCCTTCTGCAATGCCATGGATCTATAGAATGACAGAATTAAAGTTTTGCCTTGAAATCAGACAAAAGAACGAATGGGTACCAGCTTCTTGTAGTTGAAAAACTCATCGTACTTCTTCACATGCGCCAACACATCTCCGCCATCTATCCACGGGCTGACCAGAGCGCTGGCATGAAGTTGAGCGCGATGAAGTGTATGTTACTTTCGAGGGTACTTACAGACAAAAATTGTCTGGGGAGTAGAATCCATAAAACGGTATAATATGCTCTCCTTGGTCAACTTCATATATTTTCGCCCACAGCTCGACCTCGCGTCTAATCCTCTAAACGTTTGTCAGTCACAAACGAGGATTTCAAGTGAACAAGGGGAGATGTACCTTTACGGTATTCTCATCCTTCATATTGACAGAGCGGACGACCTTGATTTTCACGTCTTCGCTATGAAGGTATCTTCCTTTGTACAAATCAACGTCCTTGCCCCGTTGTGCAAATTTACTTGGATTCGCCTTCGTTCCTCTTCTGACATGATATTGCGTTCCTCTAAGCCCTGATCAGAAGTGTTAAGAAGTTCAGTCCCCGCGTATGTACCGATGGACGTACTCTTTGCATTATTGTCGTAACCACTTTTTGTTCATTCCTCGTAAGCTCACTCTCCTTTACTCGTTCCAAGAAATTGGGGGAGGCAAATTGTTGCATGACAGCTTTATGATCTGCATCGAGACTCTCTTTCAGCTTCGCCCTCCATTCTTCCTCTTCTTTCTGCCCTACTAGCCCTTCCAATTGCGCCGCGGTCTGAAAGATACGTCAGGATCGAGTCCAGTTTAAAACAAAAAAGGAACTCACCATGAAGGTAATAAGGCAATCCAATATCTCGTTGTCACAATCCTCGAGATCCGCCTCAAATTCTCCTTGGTGCACCAACATATGAAACCAGCTCTTTCCAGACCATTTTTGCATCATCTCCTTGACCTTTTTGAGACACCTAAAAGCCTTATCAGTAAAATCCATCGTTGTGAGAGCGACAACCTACTTGAACACGTCATCTCGGTACGAAACTGTCCGGCGAGGGAGAGGCAACTTTTCATACTGTTCAAGAGCATGGTAAAGGCGTTTGCACCTGTCTGCCAGATAGCGAGCAGCATGCCTGTTGGCGAGTATTAGAGAGCGTGGAATCCATGAGAGTGGGACGGCACGTGCCTGTTTTTGGAAACCGTTTCGCATAGCTCGATTATGGAATTGAGAAGGTCTCCGACGGGCCCTATAGGAAGTAGCGTGGCAGCTCCAGCAATCTCAAATCCTGCCTTGACGGCAGCGGTAGAGGACGTATGACCCATGGTAGTTTATTGAAGGGGGCAAAGTTCGGTTCCTCAGCTTTATAACATGGGCCCTGGCCCCTCGATCACATCACGTATGCTGTGAAAAAGGTGTCCCTACAAAGCGAACAAATGATTCTATATAAACGCTTACGCGGGATGTTGCACTGGAAGCCTTTTGTACTTTGTGTGACGAACCGCCTTATCCCCAAATTCCCAACTGCGTTCGTACACAGCCGACGTGATGCCTTGGCAATGTCCCTCTTTCCTTATCAGGGTACCGGGTACCGTTTGAGGACTGGAAACGTGAATCACATCAGTGTGAACAAAGTTATCGTGGGCGAATGCCCGTCAGCCGAAGTTGCCGAGTTGCGGTTATGATAGACGACAAACTTACCCTGAACGAAGTGCGTGTCATACCAATGGTTATTTGAGCTGCCACAAAACTCCTGGTTGACAAGGATGCGTTTGAAAACAAGGTGACGGAAATTTCCGAAAACGTGCGTTGTGTTCTTTCACTTTGTTATGAAAGTTGCAACTCGCAGCAAGCCGTACCTAAGCACTCGAGATAAATCTTCAGCGCCTCCTCAGGATCATCCCAATGAAGCTGAAAATGGACAGCATAACGATCAGTCCTCCGCTAAAAACCTATTATTTAAAAAAACTCACGAAATGGTTTGAATCCGGGACGAGCCTAACACCAAAGGATTTCCCACTTTTCTTCAAATCGTTCCCCAACATCCAATAGGAACGAATTCCAAAAGCCGGCGAGAGCTCCCCCGCCAAAAACGATGCTTTGAAACCCGGAAAGAGCGTCCTGACGCTATCCCCCATGAACGCCATACGGTACGCGTAGTTGAACTGTTCCTGCGAAACGAGCATATACGGCAGTTCATGCTCCGTTTCTTTACCCGTACATATAATCTCCTTCTGTTCTTCCGCCGTCATCTTATGGATCGAAGGTGGTGGAATATCTAAAGGCTCCACTCTTGAAAGATTACCAACGTCTTGGGTGCTGATATCCCCATGTTTGAAATACGCGCCAACCCAGGTATAAAACTTCAAAAGCCGGCCTTCCGGAGATAATTGTTCGTCAACGAGGGGTGAATGTTCGGTTGGGTCAGGCGAAGCGCCGAACATGACTGAATGTGAGTCTGATTTGATATCAGTAACCGAGGTTGAGTTTAGTATACAGAGACGATACGCACCTTGTATAATCAACGCACGCATATAAGATGCTAGGCGTGAACGAACGTCCTCCGGTAGTGTACCAGCATGCGCAATCATAGCATTCGCATCACCCGCACCGGCGGACCAGCCATGTATCACGATCCCACCTGTCTTTCGATCAGCAGAAATAGGCGGAATACCCCCCTTCTCAATCAACTTGTAAATAAACATCCCCACTTCATGACCACGATCCTTATGCCACCCATCCCTCTGTTCCTTAGTCCCATTAAGGAGTGTATTAATTTCCTCTGGGGTGTAGGGCGTACTACCCGGATAATTCCGCCGATTGAGAGCAACGAAGCGTACTCCTTGTTTGATAGCGACGTCTTGAACTCTTTTGAACACCGCTGCCGTGCGTTAGCCAAAAAAAAAAGTCCAATCGTCGATACCGGAAACGTACGAGCACAAAACGCCATTCCATGGATAGCCACTATCGTGATATAAGGCGATTGAGGGGGCGCGCCCGTATCCGTATAAGTAAACTGTATACCCGAGTCATTGACGACGATGGTGTCACGGTTGAGACTGGGAGCCATTGCTAGCGAGTTAGGCAACGGATATCAATCGAAACTGTTCGTCTTTTAAAGCAGAGAGAAAAGCAAATGGGGATCCATTAGTTTGAAGGAACCTTGAGCGGGCTGCTGCCAGCGCCGAAGATGGATATCACGTCAAAAGTTTCAACTGCATAGACGGTCACTAGTATTCGTCCGCAGCTAAAATACTATTACATTAGCAGTTTAGAATCACGCACGACTCGGGCATAAGCATCTCCAGGCTGTTATCGAGTAGCAGAGACAATCGATATCGTCAAGTGGAAAACCAAACACCGAATATCTCAATCAGTGAATACTTTTCCACCCTATCTCTACGACGCATGATGATACACATTTATGAATTGAATCACCTCCGTTAGGTTAGCAGAATCCAGATGACAGTGAATAGAAATCATGATTGTCGGGTAAGACGGGGCCTTGGCGAATGAACATGTGCGCAAACACCAAAAACGCAGTCACAACCCACCAAATCAAGACAAAAGATACGGTGTTACTACTTTGAAGGAAAAAAAGTATGAATGATACAGCACAGGTCTAGAATAGGGAATGGCATAACAACGATATGTGCGACCGGTATGAGATGAAGAAGAGGTAAAGGGGAGGGGTAACTGCTATACAATGGTTAATGAGCGTTGATATTTGATAATGGATGCATTATGGCGGGAAAGAGAAGAAGGATAAAGGGGGAGAAATAGTAGTAATCACGGTGTATAAACGTTTAGTTGTGCGTGTGCATGTGGGGGGGAAGAATCGTTGTCTTCCAAAAGTCCTTGCGATAGTACTTAACTACATAAAGCGCCCAATAAGAAGTCTATTCGAACAGGGATGAACGAATACGTACCTTTTTTCAACCCAATATCATGTCAGACTCATCTCCTGAAATGTCGACGTGCCACGAGTTCCGCGATGGTCCCGCCTCGGTCTGAGCGCGAGGTGGAGCGACGTACAACCAATCTGAATCCACGATCCTATGATGGTGGTCTTGCAACCTCTGCTGCTGCTGTACAGCCGCTTCCGTCATCATAGCGCCCGAAGGTCCGGCTACCGGCCCAGTTCTTTGAAGAGCCTCGATAGGGGAAGTCGGGACCAGGTGTGTTTGTGTAGCTTGTGGGACAACCGCGCGTCGCGCAATGGTGACGGGCACATACATCGGGTCGATCACGAACCCTGGCGGCCGTTGAGCCATATCATGGCCAAGCTCCCGCAACCTCCTCTCCCTTTCCCTCTCTCTCCTCGCCGCTCTCTCTGCTCTCGGCGAAACTTGAGAAGCACCAGGCCCATGCGCGGCCGCATTGTCCCCATTAGGAATAACCCGAATATCGCCAGTTTCGTCCATAATTTGTGTATGGCCATGAAATTGGTGATCGGGTCGATGATGTCCTTCTCGGTCCCTATCACCTCCATCTTCATCTGTATCCCTCGCGCTGCACCAGAATCGATGACCTTCGCTCCACGCGGTGCTCTGACATTCTTTTCCACAGTACTTGGCCTTGCGGCATCTTCGACACTTGGCGAACTCTCGCGGGTACTGTTCCCAACGTCCGCAAAGCACTGCATTGCATTGTTCATTAGCATCCATCCTCCGAAACAAAAAGGAAAACTTACTGTTTGCACATTGCCTTATCCCCCCTCGACTATCATCCTTCCTACATGCGTTGCGCATGATCACGCCAGCCCAATATTGAATCTCGGCCGGGAGCCTCGGAGGTGGGCTCAATAAATCAGCCTCGTTTGAACTAGGTTTGAATGTAAACCGTTCCACTAGCGAAAAAACGTTCGTTTGCCTCGGCTGCGGGTTCGCGGCCACACTGGTGGCCGCAGCAGCAGAACTAGTCGCCGCAGCTCCAGTCGGACCCGCTCCTGCATGAGCGCCGCCCAAACCCGCGGAATTCAACGCGGCTCTTCCTCGTCCAGCCAAAGCCCTAAAGAATCCATGATTTGTGTTGATGCTGAGTCCTACTCCAGATGGGAGTGCGATTTCCCTTTGCTTCTCTCTTTCTCTGGCAGATAACATGCCCGGTTCGGTCTGGCGCGTAGCATTCGCCTGATGCAAGCCAAGAGAGGCGGGATGGAATGAAGCCCGGGGCTTATAGAAGGCCTGCCTGACATGTGGGTACTTGCTTAGATATGCAAGGAGTTGCAGGCCAAGCAGAACGTCTTCGTCCTTATACGGTCCCGGAGGGAGAGTAGAGGCCATTCCAGCAGCGGCACTGTTACCGTTGACTCCACTCACGCTTGCATTCGTGGCGGTACTTGCACTGGACGCAGCAGCAGCCATTTCCGGGGCAGATACGGCGCGGTGAGCAGTTTGCGTTTGATTATCGGGATCCACGTTCATACCCGTTCCACTTGTAGGAGCAACAGACTCGGCGTCAAATGCAGCGCGGGACGTCGAAGCAGCGGCGGCGGACATAGCAGAAGACGATCCCTCCCCCGCGGAGGCCCGACGAGCACGAACAGTCATATCCCTCTGCAAACCGCCCGCAGACATCGGCACCATATCGGGCAGATCCACCACACCAGCCCTCGGCGTCGAATTCGAGTCCAACAATGCACCCATCCTCCCATCCTCCTCTCCCAAAAAGCTCCTCGGCGTCGCCCCCTCTCCGCCTTCTTCCACCAAACCGACGCTCGCCGTATCCAGAACGATCGCTCCGGGCGCACCCGGAGGAGCTCCCATCGCAAAATCGTCATTGGCCTGCAAACTCTCCATCCCATCTTCAACGCCCGCTACACCGACACCTTCCACTCCGACACCCATACCCATGTTCAAGCTTTCGCCAACGACGCCTGTACCGCCGACAGCGTCGGAAATGATGATGTGTGCGTCGCCGTCACCTACGCCAGCCAGTGCCGCAGCACGGTCACCAAGAGGCCCAAATCGTGGCTGACGAGTGGCATTGCGCATCCCCGCGGGCGCAGTACGTTCCGGAGAGGGAGATGCGGATGTTGACGCGGGTGTAGATCCGGAGCTCAACACGTGGCTATGAGAGTATACGGGCAAATCCAGCTGAGGTCTCTGGCCAGCGTTCAGGGCGGCATTAATATGCAGATGTCGATCGCCGCGGCGGGGAGTGGCGGTACTGGTGCTACGGTTTGCAATGCGCGATCGGGAGATGCGATTCATGTTGATGTCGCCATCTGCGTCGTGTTCGGGCTCGTCCTCGGTTTCTGTCTCAGCACGGGAAGTGTCAGTGGAAGCGGAAGGGGAGGGGGTGTCACGTCTGTATTCTGACGCGAGAGAAGCCTGCTGAGGTTGTGTGTCATTAAGGAGACCGTGAGGAGTGGCGTGGGTATGACGTTGGGTTGTATTGCGCATAGTAGAGGGAAGGATCGGTTCATCCCACGCTGGCCGAGCAACAATAGTTCCGCTGCGATCTCGGACAACGTTGACAATGACCGCGGAGCCAACGGTGGTGATGGAAGCATCAGTCGCAGGTTCGCTATCGCTACTGCTGTTGGGGCCCTGCCTTCGCTCTGTGATAGTGGGTCGTATGCGGGTTCGGTGGGGTGGCAGGTCCATAAACTCGTCCTAGGAGTTGTTAGTTGAGTTCAAAACAATGAAAAAGTAGGTACGTACGACAAATGGTCCTTCGATCGTGATCGCCTGCACGTTCCGGAGGCGTTGTAGCCTAATCTGTTCATTCAACAGTCGTTGCTGCAGTTGCTCGAATTGAACCTGTCTCTGAAGCGCACGAGCCAGAGCGGCTGCTTCCTCCCGTTGTCTTTGCTCTGCTTGAGCCAATCTTCGAGCCTGTCGCTGCTCCCGAGACTCGCGAGGGATGCCAGTCGCACTGGAGCTGGGACCAATGGCAAATCCCTTACTGGCCAGCCAGGCCTCGAGAACGCAGCCAACCACGTCCAAAGCGCCAGCTTGGACAACGCGGCTCCTAATCGGTTCGCTCCCTCGCACACCGATGTTGACGACACACTGGAAAGCCAATGAAAAACGGTACGCAGCGTGTTTGTCGAAATTTGTTGGATTTAGCGTTGGCGCCAGTTTTTGTGGGTGGTATCCGGAAGGAGTAAGGCCGTAAACGAGAGTGGGATTCTCCGGTAGGGGTGGGGAGATGCAAAAGTCCCAAAGCATGGTAATGAGGCGCTCAAGCCCGCCATCCATCGTCATGATTTCTCGTATCCTTGGAGATGTCGAAGTAAGGTACTGGAGATGCTGCAACGAGTTGGTGAGCGGCAGCGGCGCGGTTGTGTCGAGCGCTGTGGAGGTCATTATCAGGATCAGGTCGTTGGGGGCAAAAATGCGGACGAAGATACGCACCTCGCCTGTCATATAGCTGAGAGTTTATACAGACGCATGCCTTATTCTGCGCTGGAAAAGCGAAGTTTGACTCGCGCATTGCGCTGGAGGAAGAGAAAACAAAGACTCGTCGTCGCTCAGCCCCGGTGCCAGGACAAGGGCGACCTTTGTCTGCCCTTATTTGCACCAAGTGGCTGACTCACCCGCTGACTCACATGTCCGCTGGGACGAAGCCCAGGCTGCTGATGAACTTGCTAGAGCACCTCAATGCTATTAGCGTCGCAATGCGGTCCGACAGTGCGAGATCATATTAGAAATCGACCTAACATTGCGTGTCAGACGACCAAAGCGTCAGTTTGTTCCACAGGTCGTTGCCAAACATCGGCCAATGTGATGCCGTACCGACACGCCGAGTCCGCGAGGCGATGCGGTTCTGGACGCTCCCAATACACGGAATATGATACGGTCCGCTATTTCGGCTTTCACGCTTCTGCGCAGGTGGAACGACGAAGTCATGACCTGAGGAGTCGTGACTCAGAGAAGAAAAGGGCTTAATATCGACCGACTCGGAGCTCTTCACAAGCCGGTCACATCACTTCTGTTTCGAATCCCGACCTCATCCAGATACCTATCCCGAAAAGATTGTGCTTAGAAGATGACAACACCGTGCGTCTAAACAGTGTCACAATCACATCATGCATGTCCGCCTTCGCAGTAACTTACCCACATAGTGTGGCTACTTCCGAAGATCACCATGATGTACTCGAATAAACAACCAAGTAACAGGGATATTGACAGCGGAGTGGCAAGACTGTTCAGCTGGCATGGCCACATGGGCCTAGTATATATGGTGTGCATTTTCTTGCTGGATTTGAATGGACATTGGACAAGCACATCAGCTAACATGGCAAAAGTCTGATTGCATCTGATGTCATCTGATCCTTAAGTGTCTCTCAGACAGTCAGTCAGTCAGAGAACTTATGCAACAGTGCCTCTCAGACAGGTCAGACAGTCAGACAATTTA
>WNGI01003673.1_pt1 | contig 13593 bp, 9 predicted proteins | sample 5400621 | NCBI WGS metagenome assembly WNGI01 (sample SAMN13153374, study PRJNA577476) | soil metagenome | isolation source: 20 cm soil or saprolite under Garry oak tree replicate 1 | place: USA:California | collected 2016-06-15
ACCGCGCCGCGGGTGGTGGCCGCCGGCCCGCTGCTCTCGACGATCGACTTCTGGCTCAACCTCCCCGACCAGCGCCAGTTCATCTATATGGCGGACGACGCCACCGTGCGGGCGGCGGTGCGGGCGCACAGGGCGTGGGGCGCGGCGGCGATCAAGGTGTGGTACATCATGCCGCCGCAACCTCCCGACACGGCCCGCATGTCCGCGCTGGTGCACGCCGCGGGGGACGAGGCCCGCAAAGTCGGGCTCCCCCTCATCGTGCACGCCACCGGGCTGTGGGAGGCGAAGGACGCCGTACGGGCCGGAGCGCGCGTGCTCGTGCATTCGGTGTGGTCCAGCCCGGTGGACGAAGAGTTCCTGACGCTGGCGCAGCGCCAGGGCACGATCTACGTCCCGACGCTCACCGTGCCGGACGGCTACCGCCAGGTGGCGGCGCGGCGGTTCGATAGCGAGCTGCAGCCGCTGGCGTGCGTCGATCCCGCTACGCGAGTCAAGGCACTCGCAACCGACACGGTGGCGCGGGCACAGCGGCTCAGCGCCGCCGTCGTAACGGAGCGGGCTACGCGGACCGCGCGCAACCTGGCGCAGGCGCTGGCGAACTTGAAGCGGGTCCACGACGCCGGCATTCCCGTGGCCTTCGGCACCGACGCCGGTAACCCGCTCACCCTGCACGGGGCATCGGTCTTCATGGAGCTCGAAGCGATGCAGGCGGCGGGGCTCAAACCCGTGGACGTGCTTCGCGCGGCCACCCGCACGGCCGCCATCGCAGCGGGATTGGACAGCACGGGGACGCTCGCCGCCGGCTCGGTGGCCGACCTGGTGGTGCTCGACGCCGATCCGCTCGCCGACATCCGCAACGTGCGGCGCATCGCGCTGGTGGTGCGCCGCGGCGAGATCTACACGCGGCGCGAGCTGGAATACCGCTAGCGCCCTCCGCGGCCTCCCCCCCCTCGGCCCCCGACCGTCTTGAGCGTATCGGGGAGCTTCGTCCATTGGTCGGCCGTCAGCACGCCGCGGGCGCGCTCCAGGGCGCGGCGGATGTGCTCGCGTCCCTCGGCCAGCTTGGGGCGCAGCCGCGCGAACAACGTCCCGGGGTCGGGACGCTCGCCCGCCCGCTGCACCGCCGCCTGCAGCGAGTCCGACACCGGCCGGTTCTGCGCGTCGAGCGAATCGGCGATCGCCTGCAGCCCGGCGACCTGATCGGGTGAGAGCGCCAGCGAGTCGCGGAGCTCGAGCATCGCGCTGATCGGATTCGGGAGAATGCGCGCCAGCCGCGCCGCGAAATCCTGCGGGCCGCCGCCCTCGGCCCCGGGCAGGCCTCCCCGTCCGCCCTCCCCGCCCCCGCCCCCCCGTCGTCCGCCGAACGCGGCGCGCAGCCGGTCGCGCGTGCGGTCCGGGCCGACCGTCATGTGCACCTGCAGCGCGACCTGGAACGGGACGATCACGCCGCCGTTCGCGCCGGCGGTGGCCCCGAACCGCCCGTTCACGGCATAGCGGTACTGCAGCCCGCCGGGATCGAACCCGCGCACGTAGAGCAACACCGGATCGGGCGCCGCCGTGAAGCCCCAGCCATGCAGGTTGGCCGCGCCGTGCAGCCACTCGTCGAGCCCGCCCAGCAGATTCACGGTGAGGAGCGACACCGTGAGCCGCCGGTCGAGGCCGAAATACCCCGGCCGCCAGTTGACCTGCAGGTCGAGCGACGGCTGCCAGGGCCCGGTGCAGGAGTTGCGCGCGGCCACGCGGCCGACCTGGCTCTGCAAACAGGTGCGCACGCCGGGCGACGCAGTGGCCAGCAGCGCCCGCATCCCGTTCGCCACAGCCGTGTCGACGGTCGTCGCTGGATCGAACACCAGCGCTCGGTCGTTGCGCGCCCCGTCGCCGTTCACGTCCGAGCCCACGAGCGGCGTGAACGGCACGCCCGAAGTGAGCCGGCCGATGGCGGTGACTTCGAGCGCGGCGGTGATCGGGTAGGTGAGCGTGCCGAGTAAGGAGTGGCGCCGCTCGAAGCTGCTCGTGGCCCACTCGCGGGCGTTGGGGTCGCCCGCCGTGGTGGGCGCCGCGAACCCCTGCGACGCGGCGCAACACGAGAACGACGACTGATCGCGCGCGTGCGTGAGCGTGTATGAGAGCTGGAACGTCGCACCGCGCGCCGTGAAGCCGCCCAGACCGAGCGTGAGCTGCCGCGAATCGGATTGGAGATCCGAGCCGATCGCGATCACCTGGCCGTACCGCGGATTCACCCGGGACTGCTGCAGGCTGAGCGCGCCGGTCGCGGAGACGATCGAGTCCGCGGGGACGTAGACCGGGCGATTGGCCTCGTCCGGGAGAGTGAAGCGCGGCGTCCCCACCAGATTGAGATCACGGAACCCGTATTGGCTGCGGCCACGGGCGTAACTCGCGTCTACGGAAACGGTGTACGTGCCATGGACCCGCCGCTGTACGCCGAGCGATGCGCGCCACGCGTGCGGCGCGCCGTACCCCGGGTCGAACACCGTGGCGTTGGGGTGCGGGGTGATCGTGACCGTCGTGGCCGTGTCGAGGCACTGCGACGGAATGGTCGCCGGATCTTGCGCGTACTGCGTCCAATCGGGGGTCGGCACCGCGGAGCCGACGCACACGAGCTGAGCCTCGGCGTTCGACAGACCGGGCGCCGCGAGGGCGGCGGAGTAGAGCGCGCTCGGCGTCAAGCTGCGGAAGTCTCCCACACCCCCCCGCACGTTCGTCCCGGGCGGCTCGCCGAACCTCCCTGCGCCGCCCCCCCCGCCCGCCCCGCCACCGACGGTCCAGGTAAAGCCGATCCGCGGCGATGCGTGCAGCTCACGCGGGATCCGGTCGGTGCGGACGCCGAACAGCGAGTCGACGGCGGGGTTGTACGCCGGCGCCCCGGTGAACCGGGCCGCCTCGAGCCGCGCGCCGTAGGTGAGCTGCAGGCCACCGCCCGCTCGCCAGATGTCGCCGAGATAGAGCGCGCCGTTCCAGCTCGTGCCCGCTTGCTCGAGCGGGGCGAGCGTGCGGGTGAACTGCGCCGGCTGCCCCGCGGCCAGGGCATCGAGCGACTGAAACACGAACGTCCCGAATTGGTTCGGCGCTTGCACCGCGCGCTGGCGCGCTCCCTTCAGGTAGAGCCCGAGCTTGAGCCGATGCCCCGCAGCCGCGGAGAGCCAGGAGACCTCGTCGGTCACTTCTCCGCTGGTCGCGTCGGTCTGTTGGGGGAAGCCGGGGTTGCCGCCGAACGCGAGCGTCGCGATCCCCCGCCCCGGCACGCTCCCCGAGAGGTTGGAGCCCACCTGCACGCGCCCTTCGGGCAGCTCGAGAAACCCGCTCGCGTCCGAGCGATCGGTGGACAGATAGCCGCGCACTTCGTTGATGAACCCCCCGCCAAAGTGGGACGACAGCGACGCCATCGCACCGCCGGCGCGCTGCGTCCGGGTGCCGCCGGTCGCGGGAAGCGCGAGCGGGCTCACGCGGGTGGGATCCTGCGAGTTCCAGCGACCGTCCAACCGCAGCATCAGCGTCTGCGCGTCCGAGAGGTTCCAGTCGAGCCGCAGCAGCCCGACGCTGTTGTCGGTGGCGCGGTCGCCCGGCAGTGCAGGCAGCGTCATGGGGACACCGGTCGCCCCCGCCAGCGCGAGAAAGCGCGCCGCCGAATCGGGGCTCACCCCGAGCCGCTCGAGACTGAGCGGATCCGCCGACATGAGCGAGGGCAGCGCTTGACCGCGCCAGCGTCCCTGCAACGAACCGAACACGAACAGCCGGTTGGGCACAATCGGCCCCCCAATGCCGCCGCCCAGCTGGTTCTGGGTGTACCCTTGGTCGAACGGCGACTCCGTCACGCCGCCCCAGGCGAGGTCGCGATCACGCAGCCCGTACGTAAACGACCCCTGCGGAACATTGGTGCCGCTGCGCGTGGTCGACGCGACCAGCCCGCCCGAGAACTGGCCGCGGGCCACGTCGTAGGTGCTCGTCACGACGCGCGTCGTGCGGAGCGCGTCCTGCGGCACGCTCCCCGAGCCGAACGAGAGGCCGTCGAGCGTGACGTTGTTGGCGGTGGAGCGCTGGCCCGCGACCGAGAACGCGGCGCTGGTGGAATCGGTCTCACCGATCCCCACGACGCCGGGGGCGAGCGTGGCGAGCGTATTCAGGTCGGAGGCATCGATCGGCAGGCGGGCGATGACCTCGGGCGCGAGGTTGCGCTCCGTGGAGCCCGGCGTCGGGCGCTCCACGCCGCGCTGCGGGGCGCGCGCGCGGACGGTCACCGCATCGAGCGATACGGCGGCCACCTCCATCTGCACGTTGGCCACGAGGCGATCCTCGTCCGCCTGGCGCGCGATCGCGACCCGCGCCGGGGCCAAGCCGAGGTAGCGCACGACGAGCTGATATTGCCCGCCGCCGTCAGGGAAGAGGATGGTGAAGCGTCCGCGGGCGTCCGTGCTGCGTTGGCGCGACACCTGGGTTTCGAGCGACGTCGCCTGGACCACCGCTCCCGGCAGCGGTTGGTTGTCGGGGCCCGTGACGGTACCGGTGATGATGTCGGTGGTCGTGCCGACCTGAGCCGCGCCGGCGAGCGGCGCGACGAGCGCGCTGAGAGCGACGAGCAGCCAGCGGGACGGGCGTGGCATCACAGCGCGGCGTCGTACACGCGCCGGAAGTCGATCGTACGACCACGGCCCCCGTCGAAGCTGACGATCACGTAGAGCTGCTTCCCGTCCTGCGAGCGGAGGTAGTCCTCGGTCACCTTCCCCCCGCCTGAGACTTTGCGCTCCACCACGAAATCGTTGCCCTGCCAGTGGGCTTTGATCTCGACATCCCCGCCTCCCTCCACCGACTGCTTGAGCTTGCGGCCGTCCCCGTACAGTACCAGGGCAGCCCCGCTGTCGGACGTGAAGGTGAGCGTCGAGTCGGACGTCACGATCGTGAGGGCGGCGGGCGGCCGAAACGCGAGGTCCATCGTCTGACGCATCCGCTGGCGCTGCTCGTCGGTCATGTCGGCGCCCCGCCCTCCCCTGCCCCCGCGTCCAAACCCGCCACGCCCCCCGCCGAAGCCACCCCGCCCACCACCGAAACCGCCACGGCCACCCTCTCCCCCGAATCCCCCGGCGCGATCACCGCCGGCGCTGTCGCGCCGTTCCATCATGGAGCGGGGATTGTCGCTTTGCCCGGCGTTGTACGTCCAGTGGCCGGAGAGATCGGGCCGCTGCCCGGTCGCGGGCGGCCGGCTCGCGCCATGAAGCAGGGTCGCTGCGGCGAGCAGCACCACAGTTGTCGCGTTCACAATGCGCCTTCTCTCGATAGGGGAGCCTCACGCTCGACGGAACGCCGAGCGCCTTCCGAGGGATACGGACAAGCCCGCCGGTTGGCTGAGTGGGGGAGCGAGCCGCGGCGCTCAGGGGTTGGCGCCGGGCGCCAGGTACCGCTCGTCCCAGGCGATCCCGAACACACCGTGGCACTTCGGGCATGCCAGGTCGGCGGGATGACCCTTCATCGGCGCCCGCGCGCTGCACACCGGGCACACCGCATATCTGTCGCCCCAGCCGCTCGGCACGTTGCGGGCGTCGCGGGGACGCGGCACGATGGACCAGCGAAACGGACGCCGGAAGACCGTTTCGATCAGGCGCCGCGGCACGGGCACGGGCTCGGGTGTGACCTCCAGGACCGCCTCCGCTCCGGTCACCTGGACGACGCGATACCACCCCCCGCGTCGCAGCCCGCAGTTCACGTCCACGCGGAGACGGGCCCAGGCGACCGGCAATTCTTGGACGGGGCGCTCCATGGCGGTCTACATAGGCCATGCCACGCCGGACAGCCGTGACCGAGGCTACGCGCGTGCAGGTCGTGCAGCGTGCGCCGTCTTGTGGAGTCAGGTCGGCGCCTGCATCATCAAGCACGATGCGGCCTGTCAGCCACACGCTCATCAATTCGATCCGCGCTCCGATCGACCGGGTGTTCGCGTTGCTCACCGACCCGGGGCGCATCGCGCAGTGGCTCCCGGGATGCGACGGCGTCCAGAGCGCCGGTCCGCTCAGGAAGGGCGCTCGGTTCACCGCACGCTTCGGTGCGCGCCAGACCGAATTCGAGATCGTCGATTTCGCCCCGCCCAGTACGTTTGGTTGGGTCGAGCGAGGCCAGCGCAAAGGGTGGAGGACGTTCTTTCGCCTGGATGCGAGCGCGGGCTCGACGGCCGTTACGATTCGGGACGTGTGGACCCCGCGGTCGTTCGGGGGGTGGCTCCGCGGGCGCTTCCTGGAGAAGCGCAAGGTGCAGAATCACCTCAGGACCATTCTGGAGAACCTGGGGAAGCTGGTCGCGTCTTGACGGTGCAGGTTGCAAGAGTGCAGGCGAGACGCACGCCGCTCGCGCCCCATCACCGCGCCGACGGCGCTCCTTCCGACACGCTCACCGTGGCACGGCCCGTGCAAAACCGCTCGGGCCATGAGAACCCACGCTCCCTGCCGATACCGGTCTGTCGCGCTGGCGCTAGGCGCGCTCGCTGTCGCGGCGATCGCCCCGCTGCGGCTCGCCGCGCAAGGTAACGAGCGACTCGGCAGGACGACCGACGTGATACCGTCCGCGCCCGCCGAGCCGTCTCACCTCGAGCCGGCCCGCGGCATCCTCCGGACGCTGGTGGGGACCTGGCGATTCGAGATCTGGTTCGCGGGAAACTACGGCGGCGCCTCCGATGCGTCGGGGACGCGCGTGGTGAAGGCGCTGTTCGACGACCTGCGCCTGGAGTGGACGGAACAGCTCGATCACAGCACGATCGCCGGGCAGGGCGTTCTCGGGTTCGACCCGGGCAGCGACCGGTTTTTCAGCTCGGCGGTGTACAGTGCCGGCGCCGCGCCGGAGTTCATGACGGGAACGCTCGACGCGGCCGAGCCGCTCGTGACCTTCAGCTCGATCCTGACCGCGCCCGCGGCGGGCCCCGGCCAGCAGCTCGTCCAGTCGTCGATCATGAACATGCTGGACCAAAACCATTTCGCCTGGACGGCGCGGGACCATGCGTGGCGCGCCATGTTCACGCGTCAGGAGTGACCCGGCGGAGCACCTGCGGGGCCGGTACCAGCTCGCGCGCGAGCGTCGCCAGCCGGTCGGCCAATCTCTGCAGGTCGCGCACCCGCCGCCTGGAGCTGTAGTAGTAGACCGTCCGCGCGGTCATGAACGAGGTGAGCAGCCACAGCGGCACGACCGCCCCGAACGCGGCCCCGGTGACGTGCAGCGACGCGACGACGGCGATGATCGGCCCGAACCCGCCACCGCCCATACCGCCACCGATCCCGCCGAAGATCCCCCCGATCAGCGAGCCGAGGTTCTCGCGGATCGCGATATAGGTGCGACCACCGCGCACCGAAACCGCCACCTCGAGATCGCGCTGCGACGCGCCACGCCGGGCGGCGACCCACGAGAAGGAGCGGCCGAACTGGCTCACTTGCCCCACGTTGTTGAGGGCGCGCCGGATCTCGTCCACCATCCCCGGCCATTCGCTGTCCGGCACCTCGCCGTCCACCACCCGCTCGAACAGCAGCGTGGTCGGTCCACCAAGCCAGCGGTTCGAGCGCGGTGACTCGCCTGACGCCACCGTTCCGGCGGGCGTGAGCGACCGCGCGGCCGCCTGCACCACGTCCCGCGCAATCCCCACCTCCGCGGCGAGCGCCTCGACGCCACCGATCGTCATGGCCCCGCCCGCAGTCGGCGCCGTCGCCTCGAGCTCAGCCGCCCGCTTCACGATCTCCTGGACCTCGCCACCTGAGTAGCGGCGGCGGCGGGGCGCCGCGCCGCTCAGCTCGTCGATCAGCGCGGCCGGCGTCGGCGTACGCTGGTCGTGCCGGATCGCGAGACCCCGCACCAGCGCGCCCTCGACGCGCGCCCCCGCGTCCGTCAGCCGCGCGCGGTGCGTCGCGGTCGCTTCGAGAAACCGCCCGGCGCGCACCGCGTCCTCCGTGGGCCAGCGACCGGGGACTTCACCCACCAGCATCTCGTAGATCACCACCGACAGGCTGTAGACGTCGGTCCGCTCGTCGAGATCGGTGAGCCCCGCGGCCTGCTCGGGACTCATGTACCCCGGCGTGCCGACCGGGAAGCCGGTGCGGGTCAGGTTCGCCCCGCCCGCCGTACTGATCGCCTTGGCGATCCCGAAGTCCGCCACGATCGGGTGCCCCTGCGAGAAGAGGATGTTCTCGGGCTTGATGTCCCGGTGCAGCACGCCCATCCGGTGCGCGTAGGAGAGCGCGTCGGCCACGGGCGCGGCGATCGCCAGCGCCTGGTCGTCGCCGGGCGGTCGCTTGCCCGCCAGGTGCTGGCGCAGCGAGCCCCCCTCGAGGTACGGCATGACATAATAGAGGAAGCCGCCCGCCTCACCCGAGTCGTGCAGGGCGAGGATGTGGGGGTGGGTGAGGCGCGCGGCCACCTGGATCTCCTTCAAGAACCGCTCGACGCCGAGGAAGGCGGCCAGGCCCGGGAGCAGCACCTTGAGCGCGACGTCGCGCCGGTGCTTGCGGTCGTATGCCAGGTATACCGTGGCCATGCCGCCGCGACCGAGCACCTGTCGCAGCTCATAACGCTCGGCGAGCGCAGCCGCGAGATCAGCGGGAATGTCGGGTGGCACGGAGTCACAATATAGGACTCAAACCGCGGCCGCGTTCGTGGCATCGAAGCAGCACGAACCCACGAGGGAGGACTGATGTTGCGAGGCCTGTTCCTGGCGTCGTTGATCGCCGCCGCGATCGGCGGATGGGCGGTCATCACTGTCGAGCAGCTCCCGGACTTCGTCACGGCCGGCCGGCCGGTCACCCTGACGTTCACCGTCCGGCAACACGGCGTCACGCGGCTCAGCGGCTTGAAGCCCAGTATCGAGGCGCGGTCGGGCGACGTCACCACGACGGCGGCCGCGTCTCCGGGACGGGAGACGGGGCAGTACGTATCCACCCTCAGTCTGCCCCGCGCCGGAGAGTGGACGATCACGATCCACAGCGGGTTCCTGGACCGTCAGGTGACGCTGCTGCCCCTGGCCGCCATCGCGGCCGGCGCCGCCGCGCCCGCGCCGCCGTCCGAGCCCGAGCGAGGCCGGCGGCTGTTTGTGGCGAAAGGGTGTGTCACCTGTCACGTCCATCGCGAGGTGGCGGGGAGCGGCGTGGTGGCGGTCGGCCCCGAACTGACCAACCACCCGTTGCCGACGGACTACCTGAAGCAATTCCTCGCGAACCCGGGCGTAGGGCCGCAGAACGGCACGGCCCGGATGCCCGACCTCGGGCTCGAGCCCCAGGAGATCGCGGCGCTCAGCGCCTTCCTGAGCGCGGAGCGACTCCCTACGGCCCGACCGGCAGCCCGCTCGGCACCGCCGCGGGAGTGAGCGAGCTCAGATCTCGCGCCGCGGGATCGGTCAGGGACTTGAGGAACGCCACCAGGTCGCGCTGCTCGTCGTCGGTGAGGTCGAGCGGGCGCCGCAGCCGGAAGTCGAGCGTCTCGAGCACCGCGTTGATGGTGGCGTCATCGCCGTGGTACAGCGGCCGCAGCTCCGGGGCGAGCTGCGCGACATCGTACGTCCGCAGCGCCAGCGTCACGTCGTTGTAGTGTCGCACCACGGCCTCGAGCGTGGGGAACGCACCGTCATGCATGTACGGCGCGGTCAGCTCGACGTTGCGCAGCGGCGTCACGCGGAAGGCGAACTTGTAGAACGACTGGTCCTTGAGGCCGCCGCGCCCCTGGTCCAGCGGCGCCGCAGCGCCCGTCCCCGGCCCGAGCTGCGGGACCCCGGCGTTCGCGAAGCTCCCGCCTCCGAGGAACGGGCCGCTGTGACAGCTCGAGCATTGCGCCTTGCCGAAGAACAGCAGCGCGCCGCGCTTCTCCGCCGTCGTCAGGGCGGCGTCGTCGCGGTTCAGGTAGCGATCGAACGGCGAGGCGGTCCGGGTGAACGCCTGCATCTGGAACGCGGCGATCGCCGTGGCGGCGTGCTGGAAGCCGAGCTGCGCCGTCGCCGTGCCCGGGAAGGCGGCGGCGAACTTCGCCTTGTACGCATCGAGCGCCAGCAGCCGCCGCATGATCGCCTGCCAGATCTCCACGAACTGGCTGTCGCCGTATTGCGCCAGCTCGTTCGGATTGCCGAACACGTCCGCGTCGCCGCGCTCGCCCCGCATCTCGCGGCGGTTTATCACCGGGAACATCGCCTGGGCGGCGAGGATGTTGGGCACCGCCGGGAGCAGCGTGCCCGCCGGCGTCACGAACCCGCCCCCGCCCGGGCCCGGTGGCGGAGGGCCGAAGCCCGCGCGCGCGACCTGGCCGTCCCAAAACAGGTAGAACAGGCCGAGCCCACCGTTCAGCAGGGACGGCGCGTTTCGCGAGACGAACTGACGCCCCGGGCCGAGCGTCCGTGCGGGACCGCCGCCCGATCCCCCGGTGCCGATGGCGAGTGACAGACCGTCCGCGGCGTGCTGCGACGGGAGATGGCACGTCGCGCAGGCGATGTCCCGGTTACCGCTCAGGATCTTGTCGAACATCAGCGCCTGGCCGAGATCGACGAGCGCTGGATCCTGCGCGGGCATCGGACCGATCGGGACGGTGCCCCAGCGTTGCAGGGATTGCCGCAGCTCGGTGTCGAGCGGCGGGGGCAGCGTCTCCGGAGGCGTGACCGCGTCGCAGCCGGCCGCGAGCCCGAGCAGGCCGAGGCAGATCGTACGAACGATGCGCGTCATCATCGTGCCTCCTTGCTCACCGCAGCGGGAGCGAGATCGAGATTTGGTGCGTGGTGGTGCTGACCTCCTGCAGACTGATGGGCCCGCTCGGCGCGACGAGGATGCTGCCGCCCGCGAGCGCGAGATCGCGCCCGGCCGCGACGAAGCCGGACGGGGCCGCCACCCCCGGGCGACCGGTCCCTTTGGTCACCCGACCGCGGTAGCGGATCTCCAGGTCCGGGAACCGGAGGCTCACGCCCCAGGTCGGCGTCCACTCGAGCCACGCCTCCTGCAGCGCATGTGCGACGGCCTGGACGTTATCGGACTGCGCCAGGTGGTAGTGCACCGAGCGGAGCGTCAGACCGAGCTGTAAGGCTGCCGCCTTGCCGAGCGACCCGAGGGGCACGTCGCGGCTGACGCCCATGCGCACCAGTCCATCCGAAAAGCGGAAGTGGTTCTCCACGGTCCTCCCACCCACGGGGATCGTATCGCCCGTGGCCGTGACCACGGGCGAGGCGGCGTCGGCCCAGGTGTAACTCCAGATCGGCTCGTAGATCGCGTCGATGCCGAACGTCAGAGGGCCGCGGATCTTGGACAGCCCGAGCCCGACGTTGTAAGCGGAAGAGTGTCCCGGATCGCGCGGGATGGCGGGGACGTTGGCGAGCTCGTACTCCGGGAGCTTGGGGTGCGACATCCGGTTCACGGTCGCGAGCCAGCCGATGCGCCAGCCCGACGCTGCGAGCGGGCGTACGTACTCGACGTGCGCGCCCCACGTGTTGGTCTGATCGTGGTTGCGCTCCAGCCGGGGGCGCACCGCGATCTGTTGCGTCGCGGGATTCCAGACCTGGTCCAAGTACGCGACGTCGTCCGTCATACCGAAGCGGTTGTGCAGCACGAGCGCGGCGAGCGAGCGCTCTCCCGGCCATTCTTTGAGGAGCCCGAGCCGCAGATCGAGCGCGTGGCCGAACTGCCTGAGCCCCGCGTTGCCGGCGAACAGCAGATCGACGCCGTCCACCCCGGTGAGCTTGGCCCACAGCACGCTGCCGGCGAGGGAGAGCCCACTGCCGGGCGCGCGCCGGCCGAGCATCGCGAACACGTATTGGTTGCCGTACGAGTTCTGCCGTGGCGGCACCGTAACCACGGTCGACTCCTGGACGACCCCCCCCGGAAGCTGCTGGGGCGCCTGGGCCACGAAACCGCCCCGATCGAACGGCGGCTTACTGGCATCGACTTGCTGCAGCGCCAGCGAGAAGGCGCCGAACCAGGCACCCGAGCCCGCGCTGACCGCGAGGGGGAGAGTCCGGCCACCGCCCGCCCCCTGTGAGATGCCGTAGGCGGTGGGGGCGCCGAAGAAGCGCGCCGCCCCGAGCCGCGCGCCCTTGGCCGGGTTGAGGAACGGGTCGAGCAGCGTGTCCGGCAGCGCGATCGACACGCTGCCCATGCCGAGATTGTTGGACGGGAAGATCTCGAACTGATCTCCCTGGGCAATCGGGACGGTCTTGATCGAGATGAGCTGCGCGGCGGCTGGCCCCGCCAGGGCCAGGAGCAGACTCGAGAGGCGGACGGCCCGCTTGGTCATAGACACCTCGCTCGGAAGGGATCTCTCAACAGAGATACCTCGGGGGCGAGCGCCCGCGTCACCGGGGTAGGGCCTGTCGCCAGGCCGCGGCGGGTGTGGCGTCGATGACGCACTCGGGTGCCAGGTCGCAACATTGCAGCGCCGCCGCGACAGGCACCCCCCTTGCAACGGCCAGCAACGTCGCCACCTGGATACGTGGTGAGCCCAACGCTCGACACCTCGCGTCCCGTCATATTGCTGGACGGGGGATCACGGCTCGATCTCGGGATCGTACGGTCGCTCGGACTCGCGGGCGTTCCGGTCCATCTGCTGTGCTCCGATTCCCGCTCCATCACGACGACTTCGCGTTATGTAACGGCCGTTCATGACTTCCCGCCGCGCGACGCGCCCGCGGAGGTGTGCCTCGCGCAGCTCCGCGCCACGGCGCGCGCGCTCTCGCCGCGCGCCGTCATCCTGCCGACCGGCGATAAGGCGCTCCAGTTCCTGTCGGCCTGTCGGGACGGCTTCGCGGACCTCGCGGACCACGATCTCCCACCCGCCGAAGTCGTCGATCGCTGCATCCGCAAGGACCGGTTCGCGTACTGGGCGGCGCACGCCGGGGTGCCGGTCCCCCCGACCTTCGTTCCCCGCGACGCGGCCGACGTCCGGGCCGCGGCGGGTGACCTGGCGTTCCCGGTGTTCGTCAAACCGTGGGTCCACGAGCATTGGGACCGGCTGCCGCCGGGGATCGTCGGGCACGTGCGCGGCGAGCGGGTCGACAGCGCCGGGGACTTGGTCCGCCTGTTCGACCGGCTCGAGGGCCAGGGCAACGGCGCGGATCACGCGGTGGTCCAGCAGTTCGTGCCCGGGACGGACCGCGAACACGTGGACGTGCACGCGTACATCGACGGCGCCGGCAGAGTGCTCGGCGTATTCAGCGCGCGCAAGCTGCGGATCTGGCCGCCCCATCGGGGGCTGGGCGCGCTGGTCCGCAGCGAGCGCCTGCCCGCCGCGGTGGAGGTCACGCTGTGCGCGCTGCAACGCCTCGGGGTCACGGGAATGGCCAACGTGAACCTCAAGTTCGACCCGACCCGCGGCGCCTATCGCCTGTTCGAAATCAACTGCCGTTACTCCACCTGGACCGAGCTGCCGACACGCTGCGGCTGCAATTTCCCGCTCGTGGCGTACGCGGCGATCACGGGGCAAGAGCCCCCGTCCCTGCACCAGCGGGAGGGGACCGAGTGGCTGGACTTCGAGCGGGACTGGGACGCGATGGCGACGTATCGACGGGAGCGCGAATGGAGCTGGACATCCTACTTCGGATCCCTGGTCCATGTCCGGCACGGGGCGTTTTTTGCGTGGGACGACCCGGCG
>WNGI01007933.1_pt1 | contig 13592 bp, 15 predicted proteins | sample 5400621 | NCBI WGS metagenome assembly WNGI01 (sample SAMN13153374, study PRJNA577476) | soil metagenome | isolation source: 20 cm soil or saprolite under Garry oak tree replicate 1 | place: USA:California | collected 2016-06-15
CCAGACCGGCGAGTGTCATGAGCGCCAGGAGATCCCCGGCCCGCGCAGCATCGGTGAGCAGCTGGCGGGCCTCGGCCGGGTCGGGCGCGGGAGTCGGGCAACCCTTCAGCAGACACCTGGCGAGCGCGGTCTTCGCCGAAGGCGAGCTCTTGGCCGCGTCCCTGAGGAGCTTGACGGCCTCCGCCTGACTGTCCGGCGTGTTCTTCTGCAGCAAGAGTTGGGCGAGATCCTCCTGATCTTCGGCGTCTCCGGGGATCAGCATCTTGCGGGCGTACTCAATGTTGACGTCGAGCTCGTTCTCGCCACGCAGCGCCTGCGCCGAGCGGCCGAGAGCGCTGGCGAGCTGCTGCATCAGTCCGGGTCCGAGCTTCGCGAGCACGTCCGCGGCCTGCCTGCAGGCCTCGAGCTCTTCGCCCGAGGGCCCGGGCTCTTCCTCCGTCAGCAGTGCATCGAGCCGACGCAGGGTCTGCGGGGTGGCGCCGTTCTGCTCAGCGACCGCAAGCGCTTTCGGCCGGCGCGAAGCGGCCGGCCGCGACGCCGCCAGCAGGTCGCACCGCCCATCGTTTCCGACAATTCCCAGGACCCGGATTGCATGAGGGTCTCCGGCCTCCGCGAGCGGCGTCTCCATCTTCAAGACGCTCAACGGTCTTCGCTCGCACAGGAGCTTGAGCACATCGGGCGATGCCACGCGGTGGAGAAAGAAGCGGACCTGTGTGCAGCGCACCCGTTGACTGAAGCTTCTGAGGGTGCGATCGCTTTGCGGAGTGTCGACCGTGCTGTGCACCAATGCTGTTGCTGTCCGAGAGCTCGCGGTCGGCAGCCAAGTCGATTGTCCGCCGGCGGCTGTCGGCGACCCGCGATGAGCCGGGCGCTGAAGCGCGGAGGGCACGAGAAGCCACACGAGAACTGCAATCGACCCAGTATGCCGCTCCCCGGTCGCAGAGGTCTCCTTTCGACGCGCTTACGCGTCCGTCAGAACGCGTTGAGCCCGGTCAGCTCGCGCCCGATGGTGAGCTGGTGAATGGTCTCGGTGCCTTCGTAGGTGATGACGCTCTCGAGATTGAGCATGTGGCGGATGGGCACGTACTCGGCGCTGATGCCGGAGCCGCCGAGCATGTCACGGCAGTCGCGGGCGACATCGAGCGCCATGCGACAGTTGTTCCACTTGGCAAGCGATACGTGCGAGGGCTGCATGGCGCCCGCGTCCTTCAGGCGTCCGAGCTGCAGCGCCAGCAGTTGCGCGGTGGTGATGCGCCGGGCCATGTCGGCGAGGCGCACCTGGATGGTCTGGTTGGCGGCCAGCGGCCGGCCGAAGAGCGTGCGGGTGGCGGTGTAATCCAGCAGCTGCCTCAAGCACGCCTGCGCCGCGCCGATGACTCCCCAGGCGATGCCGTAGCGCGCCTGCGTGAGGCAGGACAGCGGGCCCTTGAGTCCCCGCACGCCCGCCAGCACGCGCTCCTCGGGCACCACGACGTTGTCGAAGAACAGCGCGGAAGTGACGGAGGCGCGCAGCGAGAACTTGTGCTGGATCTCGGGGGCCGAGAACCCGGGGGTGCCTTTCTCGATGAGAAAGCCGCGGATGCCCTCGGGCGTCATGGCCCACACCACCGCCAGGTCGGCGAGCGAGCCGTTGGTGATCCACATCTTCGAGCCGTTCAGCACCCAGTCGGTGCCGCGCTTCTTGGCGTGGGTCTTCATGTTGGCGGGATCGGATCCGCCGTGCGGCTCGGTGAGACCGAAGCAGCCGATGAGCTCCCCGCGCGCCATGGCGGGCAGGTAGCGGTTCTTCTGCTCCTCGGAGCCGAAGGCCCAGATCGGGTACATGCACAGGGACGACTGCACCGAGACGAAGCTGCGGATGCCGGAATCCCCGCGCTCGAGCTCCTGGCAGATGAGGCCGTAGCAGATCGCGTTCAGTCCCGCGCAGCCGTAACCGGTGAGTGAGGAGCCGAGGAGCCCGAGGGAGGCGAGCTTCGGGATCAGCTCCTTCGGAAAGCGGTGCTCCTCGAAGCAGTGTTGGATGAGGGGCAGGACCTCGGCATCGATGAGCCGCGCGACCGACTCCTGCACCAGGCGCTCCTCGTCCGAGAGCGCGGCGCGGACGGCGTACAGATCCAGCGGGTCGAGCGCGGCGGGTGCCGCGTTGCCGGCGGCAGCGTTGGTGGAACCGGCGGCTTTGGCCACGGTGCTCTCCTGCAAGGGGGCTCCCCCGGTGAAGGGGCGCGCATGATAGCGGGTATCGCACGGAGGCGAAATCCGCAGCTCCCGCAGGTGGAATCACGGCGGGCCTTGGTGCAGGCTTGCAGCATGAAGATCCCGGAAATTCTCATCGTCGAGACGGTCCACCAGCCCGGGAGCCTCGCCAAAGTGCTGCAGGTGATCGCGGATGCGGGACTGGCCATCGAGCACCTGACCGCGCTGCGGCGCGACCAGGGCCGCACGCTCTGGGAGATCACGCTCGAGATGGACGAGGAGGCGGACCGCTCGCTGTATGAGCGGATCGGACAACTGCCGACGGCGCGCTTCGTCGGCAAGTCGGACCGGGTGTTCAATCGCCATCGCGGCGGCAAGATCCGCACCGTGGCGAGCCTGCCGATCAACACCCGGCAGGTGCTGCGCGATGTCTACACGCCGGGCGTGGCGCGCGTGTGCCTCGCGATCCAGAAGGATCCGCAGGCGGCGCTGGAGTTCACCGCCCTCGGCCGCACCGTCGCCATCGTCACCAACGGCACGGCGGTCCTGGGCCTGGGAAACATCGGTGCGCTGGCAGGACTCCCGGTCATGGAGGGCAAGGCGGCGTTGTTTGCGGACCTGGTCGGCATCAACGGCGTGCCGATCCTGATCAACGAAACGCAGCCGGCGCGCGTGGCGGACATCGTCGCGGGGATCGAGACTTCCTTCGGCGCCATCCAGCTCGAGGACTTCGCCGCACCGGAGTGTTTCGAGATCGAGCAGCTGCTGCAGGCGCGGCTGCAGAAGCCGGTGCTGCACGACGACCAGCACGGCACCGCGGTGGTCACGCTGGCCGCCCTCATCAACGCCGCGCGCCGCTCGGATGTCAACCTGTGCCACAGCACCGTCGGGCAGATCGGCCTCGGAGCCGCCGGCAGCGGCATCGTGCGCCTGCTGCGTGCCTATGGCGTGCAGCGCGTGCTCGGCACCGACCGCAATCCGAACGCCGTGACGCGGCTCATCGCCTTGGGCGGGGAGGGCGTGACGCTCGAGTAGCTCACGCAGCGCGCGGACATCGTGATCGCCACGACCGGCGTCAAGGGCCTCATCAGGCCGCAGTGGGTGAGGAAGGGTCAGGTGATTCTCGCGTTGTCGAACCCGGATCCGGAGATCGAGCCGCTCGTGGCGCGCGAGCAGGGCGCCGCCTTCGCCGCCGACGGCAAGGGCATCAACAACGTGCTGGCCTTCCCGGGGCTGTTCAAGGGTGCGCTCGAGGCGCGCGCGCGGCGCTTCTCGGATGCGATGCTGATGGCCGCGGCCGATACCATCGCGGCCTTTGCACGCGGGGACGAGCTGGTCCCCGACCCGCTCGACAAGGCGCTTCACGAACAGGTGGCTGCGGCGGTGAGGGCAGCGGCGGACGCGACCGCGGTCAGCTGAAGATTCGCCACGCGCCGCGTGAGATGCGCCGCGAGCCACACCGTCAGTACGGCACGCTGAAGCGCCGATAGGCCGCGGCCAGCAGCCACAGCGGACCGATGAGCAGAAACTGCAGGTCCTTGAAGAACGACGGACGCTTGCCCTCCACCGCATGGCCCACGAACTGCCCGATCCAGGCGACGATGAATATCACCACGGACGTGAGCCACAGCGGCCAGGGTAGTTGCGCGAGCCGCTGCGTGATCACGAGCAGCACGGTGAAGCCGGTACCGGCGCCGACCACAAGAGTCCCATCACCGCCAGCACGATGGGCGGCACGCAGATCCAGTGCAGGAGCTTGTTGACGGGGTTCTGGTGGCTCACCCCGTACTCGCCGAGCCAGTCGGTCACGCTGCGCATGCGCGGGACGCTACCCGCGGCGCGCGCGCCCCGCAACCCAGGACCCCCGGGCGCGGACCCTCAGGCGGCCATCAGGCCGCGAAGCTTGCCGAGCGCGCTCGACTCGATCTGGCGGATGCGCTCCGCGGATACGCCGTACTTGTCGGCCAGCTGGTGCAGGGTGGCCTTGTCTTCCGATATCCAGCGCCGCTGCACGATGTCGCGGCTGCGCTCATCGAGGCGGCTCAGCGCGCCGTGCAGGCGGTCCGTGGAGTCGTCGGCGCTTTCCGCCTCTTCCACCTGCCCGGCGGGATCGGCATCCGGGGCGGGCAGGTAGGCGGCCGGGCTGTAGGCTTCCTCGTCCTCGGCGTTCGGCACCGGGTCGAAGGACAGGTCGCGCGCCGCGAGCCGCTTCTCCATCTCGGTGACTTCGGCCACGGACACGCCCAGGTCACGCGCCACGGCCGCGGTCTCCTCCGCAGACAGCCAGGCGAGGTTCTTTTTCAGTCGGCGCAGGTTGAAGAACAGCTTGCGCTGCGCCTTGGTGGTGGCGATCTTCACCAGCCGCCAGTTGCGCAGCACGTACTCGTGAATCTCGGCGCGAATCCAGTGCACCGCGAACGACACCAGCCGTACGTTGAGGCTGGGGTCGAAGCGCTTGACGGCCTTCATGAGGCCGACGTTGCCCTCCTGAATGAGGTCGCCCACCGGCAGTCCGTAGCCGCTGTAGCCGCGCGCGATGTGCACCACGAACCTCAGGTGCGACAGCACCAGCTGCCGCGCGGCGGCGAGGTCGCCCCGTGAGCGGAAGTGCTCGGCGAGCGCACGCTCCTCTTCGCGCGAGAGAACGGCGATGCGGCTCACCCGATCGAGGTAAGCGTCGAGGCTCCCCAGCGGACCGGCCAGAGCCTGGTCGCCGATGCGAGCAACCAATGCGGTACCTGACATGAGATCTCCCGTGGCTTGGGTGGGCATTCTAGCAGTCGCCTCATTAGAGTGCTAAAGCCCCCGGGAGTTCCGCCGGAGGTCCCGCATTTGCGCTTTTCAAACAGCAGCTTGCGCTCACGGTAGGCCTGGCGAAATGCCCCTTCCGAGGGGTCGGGGCAGGCCCGATCGGGGGGTCGCCGGGGGCCCACGGGGCAGACCCCAGGGGCGGGGCAGGCGCCAGGGGCCATTTGGTCAGGCGGGCGAGTTTGGTTAAAGTTCCGCCCGACGCCGCCGTGGCCTGCGCGGGCCACGTCACGACCGAACCAAAAGATAGAGGGGAGTCTCCATGGTCAGTCTGCTGTCGCTGTGGCTGCCGATCCTGCTCTCGGCGGTGATCGTGTTTCTGGCGAGCTCGGTGATCCACATGACCCCGCTCTGGCACCAGAACGACTTCCCCCAGGTGCCCCGGGAGGCGGAGCTGCTCAATGCCCTGCGGCCGTTCGCCATCGCGCCGGGCGATTACTTCATCCCGCGCGCCGCCGGCATGAAGGAGATGAGGTCCCCGGAGTTCAAGGAAAAGATGAAGCAGGGTCCGGTGGCCCTGCTGACCGTGATGCCCAACGGCCCGGTTTCCATGGGCCGGCCGCTCGCGCAGTGGTTCGTGTTCCTGATCGTGGTCGGCATTTTCGTGGCTTACATCGCCAGCCGGACCTTGCCCGCCGGCACGCCCTACATGCGTGTGTTTCAGATCGTGGGCGCGACCGCCTTCATCGCCTATTCGCTCGCGCTGTGTGAGCTGTCGATCTGGTACCGGCGCTCCTGGAGCCTGACGCTGAAGGCGTGGCTCGACGGCCTGATCTACGCCCTGCTCACGGCAGGCACGTTCGGCTGGTTGTGGCCGCGCTAGCTTAGGCGCGCTGCGGGCCTCGTGGACTGCGTCACGCGGCCCGGGTGTTATGACCACAGACTTAGGTTTGGACGTCAGGGAAAGTACCTACCCGGTTGATCCCTCGCGCAAAACCTGAGAATCCGTCACGCATGCCTGACATAAGGAATGCTCTGATAGACGCGTTATTTAAGGATTGGGGGCGCGGCTTTGATCAACCACAAGGGTTTGCGGACCACGGCATTCGCCGGGCTGCTGCTCGTCGCTGCGGCCTCCCACGCTGCCGTATCCGGCGGCACCGCGTTGCCGGTACACCTGAAGTACGCCGGACGCGCCTCGCTCGCAGCGCCCGCGCTGCGCTCGAGCGCTGCGCTGGTTCTGGACGCCACGCACTCCTCGGTGCTGTATTCGCGCCGCTCGGACATCCCCCTGCCCATCGCCTCGATCACCAAGCTCATGACCGCCCTGGTGGTCATGGAGGCCGCGCAGCCGCTCGATGAGCAGCTCGAGATCACCGCCGAGGACCACAGTCGGCGCAGTCGCGCGGTCTCGCGCCTCGCTCCCGGAACGACGCTCTCGCGTGGCGACCTGCTGCACCTGGCGCTGATGTCCTCGGAAAACCGCGCTGCGCACGCCCTCGGTCGCAACTATCCAGGCGGGCTGCCCGCCTGCGTGGCCGCCATGAACGCCAAGGCCCTCGAGCTGGGCATGACGAATGCGCACTTCGTGGAGCCGACCGGGCTGTCGGACGAGAACGTCGCGAGCCCCGAGGATCTGTCCAAGCTGGTGATGGCCGCGGCCAAGGTTCCGCAGATCCGCGAATACTCCACCGACAGCCGCTACGAGGTACAGGTCGGCCGGCGCACGATGCGGTACGGGAATACCGACTCGCTGGTGAGCCGGCCGGACTGGAAGATCGACGTGCAGAAGACCGGCTACATCTCGCGGGCCGGCCGCTGCCTGGTGATGCAGACCGTGATCGAGGAGCGCACCGTGGTGATCGTGCTGCTGAACTCCTTCGGCAAGCACACCCGCGTGGCCGACGCGCGCCGCATCCTCAAGTGGATGCAGGCGACGCTCCTGACGCACGGCACGCCGGCGATCACCTGACGCGCACGCCGGCCCCCGGGGCGCCCTCAGGCGCGCGGCTCGATACTGCGCAAGTGCCGCGCCGCCGAGATCCACGCACCCAGCCAGCCGAGCACCGCCCCGGCGCCCAGCAGAATCCCGATGTCATCGCGTGACGGGCCCTGCAGCACGTAGCGGCTGCCGTAGAGCCTGGCGAGGGTCGCCACCGAGTCCCCGAGCACGGCGACGGCGATCACGACGATTGCCCACGCGAGCAGCGCGCCGCCGACTCCATACAGCACGCCGGTGTACAGGAACGGGCGGCGCACGAACGAGTTGGATCCGCCCACGAGCTTGGTCACTTCGATCTCCGCACGGCGCCCCTGGATCTCGAGACGGATGGTGTTGCCGATGACCGCGAGCACTCCCAGGCCGAGGAGCGCCGCGGCGATCAGCAGCAACCGCCGCAACACCTCGAGAATGGCGTTGAAGCGCATGACCCATTCGGAGTCGACCTGCACCAGATCCACCTCGGGCCAGGCGCTGAAGTAACGGCGCAGCGACTCGAGCGCCGCCGCGGAACTGTCCGTGGCCTTAGGGAACACGTGCAGCACGTGCGGCAGCGGATTCTCCTTGAGCGCCTCCAGCGCCTCCCCGAATCCCGAGTAGGTGCGGAAGTCCTCCAGTCCCTTGTCCGCCGGAATCACCGTCACCGCGGCCACGTCGGGGCGCTGCCCGGCCGCCTGCGCCAGCTGCTGCGCCTTGGCGAGCGGCACGTCGGTCTTCAGGTACACCGACACGTCGACGGCGTTGGCGAAGTTGCCGGTGGCGAGCTGCGCATTGGTCACGAACAGTCGCAAGCTGGTGGGCAGCGCGAGCGCGAGCGCGATCACCAGGAGCGTCAGTGCCGTCGAGAGCGGGCTGCGCGCGAGCCTGCCGAGCGAACCGAGCAGCGCCTGCAGGTGCCGGGCGCCGGCGACCCCGAGGCTCATCGCGTGGCCACCACGGAGGGCAGCGTGTCGGGCGCATCGCCGCCGTGCACCTGGCCGTTCTCGAGCACGATCACCCGCTGACCGAACTCGCGCACGATGTGCAGGTCATGGGTGGCGACCACCACCGTCACGCCGACATCCTGGAAGCGTCTGAAGAGCCGCATGACCTCGATCGACAGGTCCGGGTCGAGATTGCCGGTGGGCTCATCCGCTATGAGCAGCGGGGGTTTGCTCACCACCGCGCGCGCGATGCCGACGCGCTGCTGCTCGCCGACCGACAACTCGAGCGGCAGCGCGCGCTCCTTGCCGAGCAGGCCCACCTGGTCGAGCGCGGCGCGCACGCGCTTGTCGATTTCCTTCAGCGGCGTTGCGGCCACGGCCAGCGGCAGCGCGACGTTGTCGAATACCGGCCGGTCGGCGAGCAGCCGGTGGTCCTGGAACACCACGCCGATGCGGCGCCGGAACGCCGCGATGTGCCGCGACTTGAGGGCGCGGGTATTGCGGCCGTGCACCACCACGTTGCCACGCGTCGGGCGCTCGAGCAGCGCGATCAGCTTGAGCACCGTGCTCTTGCCGGCGCCGGAGCGGCCGGTGAGAAACACCATCTCGCCGTTGTGGATGTTGAAGCTGACGTGGGTGAGGGCCTCGCGCCCGTTGGGGTAGCGTTTGCTCACCCGTTCGAAAGTGATCATGCCGCGCCTGCCTGGCCGGCCGCGCCCGCCTGCGGCCCTTCGACCAGCGCCGCGGCAAAGGCTGCGGCGTCAAACTCGCCGAAGTCCTCGGGAGTCTCGCCGACGCCGATGAAACGGATCGGGATCGAAAGCTGCTGCGCGATGGCGATCACGATGCCGCCCCGGGCGGTGCCGTCGAGCTTGGTCAGCACCAGTCCCGTCACGCCCACCGCCTCACTGAACTGCTGCGCCTGGGCGAGCGCGTTCTGCCCCTGATTGGCATCGAGCACCAGCAGCACCTCGTGGGGAGCGCTCGGGTCGACGCGCTGGATCACGCGCCGCACCTTTTTCAGCTCCTCCATCAGGTGCGACTGGCTGTGCAAGCGCCCGGCCGTGTCCGCCAGCATCACCTCGATGCCGCGCGCGCGCGCGGCCTGCAGCGCGTCGAACACCACGGCTCCCGGGTCGGCGCCCGGCCCCTGCGCGGCGAACTGCGCTCCGGTGCGCTCGGCCCAGATCTTCAGCTGCTCGATCGCGGCGGCGCGAAAGGTATCCGCGGCGGCGAGCAGCACACTGCGCCCCTCGGCGGCACAGCGCCGTGCGAGCTTGCCGATGGTCGTGGTCTTGCCCGAGCCGTTCACGCCCACCACCAGGATCACGAACGGCCGGTGCGCCGCGTCGATCACCAGCGGCTGTGCGCACGGGGCCAAAATCTCGGTGATCGAGGCCTCAAGCGCGCGGGTGAGCGCAGCCAGGTCGGTCAGTTCGCGCCGGGCGACGGGTCCCTTGAGGTCGGCGAGCATCCGCTCACTCGCGGCAACGCCTACATCTGCCGTGATGAGTCGCGTTTCGAGTTCCTCGAGAACCGCGGCATCGATCTCCCGGCCCCGGAAAAGATCGCCAAGACCGGCGGTGAGCCACGAGTCGCCACGGTTCAGGCGCTGGCGCAGCCGCCCGAGGAAGCTCGGGGGCGCATCCGTGCCGCGTGCCGCCTTGGGTGTGGCTCCTTTCATGGCTCGGGCATTGTAGCGGGCAATAATGAAGGGCGGCCGAACGGCCGCCCTTCAGGTCGGATGTGGGCTCTTAAGGCTCGATTACGGCCGGATTGGTGATGAGCATGTCCTGCCCGCTGGCGAGTGCGAAGCTGATCGCCTCGCCCTGCATCTCCGCGGTCACACCCGGCACGACATTGTCGATAATCGAGCCGTGATCGCCATTTATGAAACTCACGTAAGCCCGGTAACCGGAGGCGTTAGGAGTTATCAGTCCGGGCGTGGCCGGCCTCGCAATCCGCGTCAAAGTACCCGCCGCCGCCGCGGGTCCATAAGACGAGGCCGTGATCAGCGCCTGGGTGCTGATGTTGGGTACGACCTGGTCCGTGCAGCCCTGTGGCGGGGCAACCGGAGTGCAGTTCGGCGGCTGCGGGGTGCTGCCGATCACCTGCAGGAGGTGAAGCGGATGCTGTGCGGTCGCAAGCCCGATGAAGTTGATCGGATCGCCCGAATCGACCACGGTCTGCGCATCGCGGAAGAACTGCCAGTAGAGCGTCGATCCTGGCGGAATTCCCGCCGCGGCGAGCCCGCCGTTCACCTGAGGCGCAAAGGAGGGGGAGTTGACGAGCAGCTGCGAGTAGTAGCCGCCCGCATTGGCGAGCGTTCCGGTACTCACTTCGGTGGAGGGAACCACCGCGAGGAACACCGCACCCCTGAGGGCGCCCTCCGAATGCCCGAGAAAATGCATGGCGCTGGCATCGATGGTGCCGGCTGCGCCGAGATTCAGGCTCGGTAAAGTTCGCTCGAAGGTTATGAGGTCCGCGACCGCTTCGCGGACATTGTCACGCGAGGTGAGAAGGCTCGTCAGGTTGAGGTAGTGTGAGCCGGTGGGATCGATCGTCGGGGGGCTGATCAGCGCGAGATCGAACGTGCGCTCGATGGAGCCGTTCGCCGGGAGCCCGAGTCCGGCGTACAGCGGATTAGCGGCCGTCGCATAGAAGGGGTCGGCTGGGTCAGCGATCCCATGCAGGGGCAGATCGATCCCCGCGACCACGAAGCCATTGTCAGCGAAGGAATCAGCGACGGCGAACATGTCCTCACGGTTGCGATAAGACGCGTGCTGGAAGATCAGCACCGGCCACCCGCCCGCCGGAGGCGCCGGGTGAGCCGAGGCGGCGTTCGGCACAGTCACGAGCACCGGAATCTGCAGCATCTGGGTCGGCACGGGTAGCGGGTTGTAGCGGGTGACGAACGTGCTCATCGGATCGAGCGGGAAGGGCGGCGCGTTCCAGTAACCGGTGAGCGGGGCGGCCTTGCTCAGGTAGTAGGGGATCGTCAGCACTCCGACGAAGATGTTGGCGTGTCCCGGGAGTGCCGGGTTTACCTGATGGGTGGTGAGCGGGGTCGGGTTCGCCTTGATCGCGGTCGGCTGGGTGGTGGCGGAGAGGAGCTCGAGCGTGTCGGTCGTGGATCCGGTCGTGAAGCTGAAGGTCAGCACGATGTTGACCGGGTTGATCCCCAGCCCCCCCGCGATCTGCAACTGTGCACCGGCCAGCAGGCAAACACCGTGCAGCGTCGGATCGCTGATCGACGCACAGGTGGGAAGTGCCGCCTTTATTGTGGCGTAATCCGAATCAGGCACCGCGGCATGCCCGGAGGCATCCTTGATCCCATTCGTGAGGATCACGAGATACCCGGTACCCGTCTTGCAGTTGGCTCCCAGGAACATGCCGCCGCTGATGCAGGTGCTCGGCTTCAGGGGATGGAGCGGGTCGATCTCGAGAATCGTGGCGCCGACTTGCGCATCGGGTGCTAGTCCTACTGCGTAGTCAACATTGAGCGTGAGCGGCGGTCCGAGAACCCCAGTGGTCGCCTTGGTTTGATTGTCCGTCGTGACCGGTACGACGATGACGGACGCCGCCGTGAATGATGTCGGATCCAACGCCCCGCCGAAGCGCTCACGGATGGGCGCGATGACGGAGAAGCCATCGAGTGCGTTCACGGCCGCTTGATTCGGCATGAGCGCATTGGCAGGCTGGATATTGATCGTGCCGTCGGTCGAGCCCGCGAAGTACAGGTCGGTCGGATAGGGCAGGATCCCGGCCGCCGGGTGAAACAGCGCCGTGTTGCTGGAGGGCTGCGTGACCGGCGTCGAGCCTCCCGGGTTGCCGTTGAAGCCGGTGAGGTTCTCAGTGCCGACGGTACCGTAACCGCCGCTCGAACAACCGCCCGCGAGCAATGCAACCGAAACGATGCCGGCGGCGATGAGTTTCTTCATATCCCTCGAGCTCCTAACCGCGCGGAGCTAGGGTACGCTTACGGCAAGAACAGTGGCAAGGTGCGGCCATGTCCGCTGGCAAGTCAGGCAGCCGCGCAGCCGTCTCCGTGAGGCGCGCCGGCCGGGCGCGCGTGCTGCGCATCATCGGGGGAACGTGGCGCGGCAAAAAATTGCGCTTCCCGGCATCCGCCGCCATCCGTCCGACCCCCGATCGCGTGCGCGAGACGCTCTTCAACTGGCTGGGGGCGCGCACACCCGGAGCGCGTGCGCTGGACCTGTTCGCCGGCAGCGGGGCGCTCGGGCTCGAGGCGCTGTCGCGCGGCGCATCGCATGTGACGTTCGTCGAGCAGGATGAAGCGGCCGTGCGCGAGCTGCGTGCGCGGCTCGCCGAATGGCAGGCCGGGGATGCCCGCGTGGCGCGCGCGGACGCCCTGCGCTACCTCGCCGGCGAGGCGCAGCCCTTCGACCTGGTGTTTCTGGATCCCCCGTTCGGGTCCGAGCTGCTGGGCGCGGCGGCGCGGCTGCTCGAGGAGCGCCACTGGCTGAGCGCCGCGGCGCTGATCTACGTGGAGTGCGCGGCCCGCGAGAACCTCCCGCCGCTGCCGGCGCCGTGGCGGGAGCTCAAGGCGAAGCAGGCCGGCGAGGTCGGTTATCATCTGTTCGCGCACACTGCGCCTTTGGCAGCCGACACCGCATGAAACGCAACGCCGTCTATCCGGGTACCTTCGATCCCATCACCAACGGCCACTACGACCTGGTGCGGCGCGCGGCCGGCATTTTCGACCAGGTGATCGTCGCGATCGCGGCCAACACCCACAAGACACCGATGTTCCCGCTGGAAAAGCGCGTCGAGCTGGCGCGCCGCGTGCTGAGCGACCTCACGAACGTGGAGGTGCTGGGCTACTCGGGACTCACGGTCGATTTTGCGCGCCAGCACCACGGCACGGTGATCGTGCGCGGCTTGCGGGCGCTGTCGGATTTCGAGTTCGAGTTTCAGCTCGCCAACATGTCGCGTGCCCTCGACCCCGACTTCGAGACCGTGTTTCTCACGCCGCAGGAACACTTCACCTTCATCTCCTCGACCCTGGTGCGTGAGATCGCCGTGCTGGGCGGCGACGTGAGTCAGTTCGTCCATCCGATCGTCGAGGCCGAGCTGAAGAAGCAGCGGCGCGTTTGATGAGGGCCGCTACGCTCGCCTCCACGGATCACGCCCGGCGGCACCAGCTCGAGGGCGCCTGGGTGCCCATCGCTGCCAGCGTCGCCGGCAGCCGCGTGGCCGTGGATGAGCTGCGGGTACGTTATCTGCTGCTCGAGGCGGGTGGCTACAGCATCATCGATCGCAGCAACCATGTGGTCGATGGCGGCCGCTATCTGGTGAACGAGCAGCTGACCCCTGCGACCCTGGACATCGTCGGGCGTAGCGGCCCGCACGCCGGGCGCACGATGCGCGCGATCTACGAGTTGCGCGACGATGAACTCACCGTGTGCTACGACCTGGAGGGCGGGGAACGCCCGGCGAACATGCAGCCGCAGGAGGATCAGCTGCTGCTGCGCATCACCTACACCCGCGCCGCTATCCTGTTTTCCTAGCTTTCCTGGCTTTGCCGGCTTTTCTGGCACCCCGGCCGCGTGGCGCGGAGCGTGGAGCGCGCGTGCCTGCAGGCGCGGCGCGACGTGCTCGCACCTTCCGTGAGCGCACCGCCGCCCGCCCGCGCGGCTTGCCGCGCTCAGGTCCGGCCCCCCTACGCCGCGCAGCGCGGCGCAGCTTCTTCACGCGCGGCAGGCGGA
>WNGI01022816.1_pt1 | contig 13592 bp, 13 predicted proteins | sample 5400621 | NCBI WGS metagenome assembly WNGI01 (sample SAMN13153374, study PRJNA577476) | soil metagenome | isolation source: 20 cm soil or saprolite under Garry oak tree replicate 1 | place: USA:California | collected 2016-06-15
AGAAAAAGCGCAAACGATACGACAAGACAGGCAGTACGGCTGATAGCCTCGACTTTGGCGAAGGCGAAAATGGATGGGAGGCCTACTTTGAGGATTTATTCAACCGTGTTACGCGCGGCAGACTAGATGAGATGAAGAAGGAGTATCAGGGTACGTAAACTTCCGGGCCTCGTAAACTTACGTGGACTGATGCTTCGGCGTACAGCCTCTGCGGAAGAAACAGAGGACCTCAAAAGTGCATATCTAGAAACTCAGGGATCCATTGACGAAATTATGAATTTCATTTCACATTCAACACAAGATGACGAGACGCGTTTTATTATTGCCATCTCGAGTTTAATATCGAAAGGAGAGCTGCCTAGTCTACCGCTATGGGAATCGAGTACAAAGGACGAGAAAGCGCGGCTTGTCAGGAAGAAAGCGGGTGAGAAAGAGGCTGCAGAGGCAGAGCAGCTTGCAAAAGAGCTTGGTGTATGGGATGAGTTCTACGGGTCTGGGAAGACAGCCGAAAGGCGAGGAAAGGGGGAACGGAAGGCCCGGACTAATAAAGATGACACCGAGGACGGAGAAGCAGAGGATTATTCCGCCCTTCAGGCGCTTATACTCAAGAAAAAAGAAAAGAATATGGATTCGTTTTTTGACGACCTGGCTGCAAAATACGCTGAACCAGAGAAGAAATCAAAAGTCAAAGGGAAGAAGCGAACACGCGAAGCTGACGGAGAGGAGCAGTCGCCTAAAAAGCAGCGTGCTGCTCCCAAAGCACCAGACATTGATGATGAGGAGTTCATAAAGCTGCAGGATAGACTATTCGGGGATAAGGAGAAGGCTTCTGCGAAACCACAGTCAAGGTCAACGAGGTCGGGCAAAAGTAAAAGGGGGTAACATCCAGTCCCATCCCTACTCTATGAATCCATTAGTACATTCCGTTACCCCGTATAATCGTTAGATTTTGTTTTGTTGATTAAGTATGTAAATTGTACAGATACCATTAGTGACCCAATGCCCGTGTCAGGATGTGCTAAATGTAGCGGATTGAATCTATTCCGAGGCTTCGACGTGCGTGGATGATAGACACAAACTCTTTGATACTCTCTTCCAGTATCACAACGTTGTCTAACAACCGTGACAACGTTAATTTGGTTATGTGCCGCTCTTGCGTCTCCTCCGTTTCCAGAGAATTATCGTCGCGCGAATTGGGATTAAATGACTCGCTGGATCGATCACCCCAGCTTGTTGAATTGAAGACATCTTCCTCTGCATTCCATTTTATTGATTTGCCAAGCGTCCAAGGCCCAGACGATGGAGCTGGTGCGATAAACGGTTCAAGAGCGACCTGGCTGGTGCTTTCGTAGTGATCCCAAAATGGACTGGCTGAGGCGTTTTTGTTATCTGCGCGTTTGGAAGGCGCGTCGGATTCCGGCAGATTGGAAGGTTTCGCGGGTTTGTTTCTCCTGGGTGAGAGAAACGATACGAGTGAAGCCTGTGCAGACACTATGGGATTTGACTTGGGTTTGGAAGATGTCCCAATGGCTGCAGAAGTCACGACGGATTCATCTCCGATGTCCAACCCAAGATTTAAGGCGTCAGTTAAGTTTTCTGAGAACAACAAACCTTGTCGACGTTCCACAAGGTACTTGTCAAAGCCGACAACCATTTGTCTATATTTATCAAGCTGCGTTACGAGTCCATGGAAGATGCTGTGAATAATAGGACGGGAATTCTCGTCCATCCTGGAGGCTGGGAGATGGATTTCATCGTTATACAGCTTCTCTTCAATCTCATAATCGATGGAGCGATCGTCGTTGTCTTGCTGTGGGTCCGGAGTACTTGATAGCCCCCCGAATGTTTGGTATGGGTCATTGACATTCAAACGATGCTTAATTCCCCTTCTAAATTCCAGATCAGCATCGTCATTTCCCGTCAACTGGTAAGCTGGCTGGCTTTGGATTTCAAGTATTGCGTCCCGAAGATAACGATCGTAGCCTGTGCTGAAAACATCGCCTTCATGCGAGGGGTCTACGCGCGAGACTAAAGCAAGGTATAATTCCATTTCACGCTGGTGCGTCATGAATGTTGATTCGGGCTGCATAAACACGGGAATGGCATATGTTTCATCGTTATCAGAATCCTCTGAGAAACGTTGTTTGACGTTTTCGCCGTGGTCGTACAACGCCGATGCCATAGATGGGTGAGGAAAAGAAGTCGCATTAGGGTCGTGGGTGATGAGCAGTAGTTTCTCCATACATAGTTGTGGATGTCTGACAAGCATGGTATGTAGTAGCTGTAATGCACAGGTCGCCGTGTGCTGAGACTGTGATCTTAGATTGACGAGTATGAGATCCTTGAGAGTGAACCTCCCCATTGAAGTGAAATAGTCCGATTTCTTTCTGGATTCTGGTACTTCCATCTCAAGTAGTACCATGGCGCTGCTTTTCCTTCTTTTTATCTTATCGAGTTTAGCGATCTTGGTGCCAAGCTTTTCAAGGCCTTGGAAATGCGGTTTTGGGAGACGCCCATGACCCACTCGGACGTCATCGTTGTCTTCGCTGACCAGGAAATCAACCAGTAGGTCATTTAGTTGTCCATCTGGTAATGTCCTTATCATTGTTTCAATGTATGACATCACCGCCACCGCACTTCCATCGGCATCTGAGGACTCCAGAATTGAAGGATACAAAATGTTTTCCAAAAAGACGCGACGAACAGCATCTAGGATGGATTGTACGATAGCGCTTCCCACGAGCGAAGGGTCAACAGATTCGCGCGCGTCATTCCGCTTGAATATGTCTTGGATGAATTCCAGTAACTTCAAGAAGTGATCCAAGCGCGATCTGAAGTCTTCGCCATTGGCCTCTTCCACGCCCAATGCAAGTGCCTTCTGTCGTTCGGACTCCCATCGTTCTTTTTCTTCCTCTGTCTCATGGCCTTTCTGGCCCAACATCATTCCAGTCCCAGTTCCATATTCTTCTCGAGAAGGGGGAAGAAACTCTAGTTTTCTCGGCAGCAACGAATAGACTGCACTCAAACCGGCTCCAAGTACGTCCGAGAAATCGCCGTCAAGGATATACTCGGCGAGCGCCAGTGCTGCATCAGAGATCGGGTCTGTCGTCGAGGCATTGTGCGTTTCGTCACCAGCTATGCGGTGTATTTGCTCTCCTGGGGACATGGCAACGTCCATTAGAAACAGCAGCCCTGCTCTAGCGAGGTCTCCGATGTTCCCTTCTCGGTGAACAAAGCGTAGAATGTAATTTAAGAGGAGGAACTCATATTCGGGCTTTCTAGCTGCCGAGGACGCTGGGAGAGAGGCGACAGTTGCCCTTGATGATGTAGGTGTTAGAGAGCCCGAATCACTGGTTAGAACGCTATCAAATCCAAGAGAGCTTCCCATCTCTTGTGTTTTAATTTCCTCTTCGTCCTCGTCCTCTTCATCTTCATCTTCCCCAGAGAACAACGGTTCAGAATGGTACCAGTGCTTGTCGTGGAAAAATATAATGAGTAATTCGCGGAAAGTTCTGATTCGACTGCAAAGGATGCATAAGAGGTTGACCACTGTCAAATTCAATGATGGTTCAGCATAAAGCAGACAAATGCCCTGAAATTAGGATACGAACAGTCTCCCTCATATTCCGACGGTAAGCTTCGGACCGCATTGCGAGCGGCGCCCATCACTCTCCCTTTCCCATCTAATTGTTCTTCTATGTCATCTCCTACGCAATTTCTGAGCAACCTGAGGACGGCGCGGTGGACGGCGGAGTGAACGAGAAATTGTTCATCCAGCAGAACCACCATGTTTTGTACTGCTCGGAGGACCTCTGCCTGAATTCCTGATGGCCTGTCATTCTCGCTTAACCGGACGAGAGAATCAAGGATATCTGCAGGACATAGGTGAGCTGGAAGCGCCAAGGAAGGATGAGTTCGTGTCATACCATTCTTTAGGAGATATTCCAAACATGCACCTGTGCCACTAAAGTGGAATGATGGACTTCACTTCAAACGTTGAACGAGTGCAACTTACCCAGCTTCCGTCCTTGTCGACTCCCAGACGAGGGCATCTACCATAGATTGTAGTTTCGCAGGAATGTCCGTGAACTGGATGCCTTTATTTAACTGTCGTTCATCGGGATGTTGTAAGGTATTCTGAGATTACATGGAATGAGCACAGTCGATCGCAATGACCGCTGGACGGCAGGTGACCTTGATGAACAGCCATGACTTGTGAAACTCTTGAGCATGGTCAATAGCCACCCTGGGAGAGGGAGCTTGATTACTGGTTCGTAGGAATTTGGAAAAGTAATCCATGACGGTTTATGAGAGCGTGAACATATTCATGGGTACACCATGTTACTCAATCGAAACCGTAACTAAGCACCGAAAAGATTACTATTCCTTATATCGTATTATGTTACAGCGGGGCTAAAAACGACGAGAATCCATGTCAATCTATTCAATGTAGGCGCCAGGCCAGCATCTATGGGTTGGTATCTTCAATTGCGCTAGATAATTATATACTCTTGCATATCTGACAGTTGATTGCGATGTGATTTCTGAATAGAGAAGCTGTTTTTTTAAAAGGAATTTAGACAGGTCACCTGCATACTCGGAAGATGCGACTTACGCAGGACAATCAACGCTGCTAGTAGCGCTATCACTAAGGTATAAAGAACCGTATATTTGATGACCTATTGACCATGGCTGAGATAAGCAGGAAGGGAGAAACATACATGACTTACAAGCCATCTTCGTTTTCTCTTCTGCTTTGTCGAGAATAATGGTGCACGAATCTGCTTAGATGGCCGGAGCCAGACTGATAACGTTATCAGCACCACTATGATATTATGTCAAAATCCACTTACATAACATAGTTGAGTGCAGACGGTTGGCGAAAGGTATAAGAATAGGCGGTGTCAAGATAATGAGGAGAATGTGTCCCAATAGGAAATCGGAGCTCCACAAAGTCATCTCTACGATCTTCACAATGAACTCTCTGGCGGGTTGTGAAATAGCGGAGGAGCCCAATCCGCGTCCATACCACTTTCCTGTCCACCATGCCCTGTTCGTCTCTTCGTGCTTAAACTCGCGCGTCAAGAAGACTGAAATTAGAATCTTTTGGATTGCTCGTTGGACAGCAACGATTGTTATGACGCCGAGAACTCCGTGAGAAGCATCCCAAGATTCAAGGAACCACTAGGAAAGATTAAGTGATGCACATCCTTGAAAAATGAATAATACTCACGAAAAACTCAAAGAAAGCAATCAGTCCAACAAGGCAAATCGTATGTGCCAGTCCAGCAATAAGGGTCCCAAAATGTGGCCATCCATCCATCATAGGACCCAAGAACAAGGATATGAAGAACAAGGATAGCAGAACCACTGCATTCCATACCAAAGGTCCGATGGCAATGACGGCAATTCGCATTAGGGGGCTCGGCGGTAGTTGGCCATTCACAGGGAAAGACTTGACGAACATGTATGCAATGGTGAACAGAGTGGCTGCAAAGATAGGCACAATGATCTCAGATAGAATCACAGAACTCCATCCAGCTCGCGATACGTCGCCTGACAGCTTCTCAGAAGGATGGCCTAACCGTTTCCTCTTGTACCCGGTGATCATGGTACGTGACAGCCTGCAATAGCCGTACCAATTGCTCTTCGTCTGCCTCGAATTACCTCGGGACATCCAACGTAGAAATTCGCGATAGTCAATGATGAAGTCCGAGAAGGAAAATTGATGAGGGTTGAATATGAATGGTGCGATGCAAAGCGACAGCACAGAGAGCCAGAAGTAGATCAGATGTGGTATCCATATCGCCAGCGTGGCATAGAGCAGAAGCAGTAAATTACGCATGCCCATGTAGATGCTCGGACCGGCAAACCGCGAGTATAAGATAGTGAACGACAGTCGTGAGGTGGCAAAACCACGACCTGTGGCAATATATCGTGCACCACCAAACGCCAAGTTGTTGAGGATAGAGTTCGAGTATATCTGAGTAGAAAAGACTTCGAAAATGGGAGACAAGGACAAGAAATGTTTAGCCAAACGAAGTAATGCCTTGCCTGTTCCACGCTCCACCAATTCTTCACATTTGATTAGCATTTTTCATGGCATTAGAAGAGAGACAAACCTTGCAAGAAGAGTGGAAGGAATGCAATGAAGAAAACCAAAAAAATTGAAACAATGCAACGTCGGATCCAATCGAATACGGGAATAAGATTGTAGCATCCTGGCTGCCCTGGGAGGACGTTCCCTAAAGCATCAATCTGGCAAATATCCAATTGCTTGTTTAGAGTACCGATGAAAAGCACTGGAAAATTGTTTAATTGAAATATTTTGAATTTAGAAAACACATACGAGTAATCATGAAGACCTGGATAGAATAGATGACCAAGATGTTGTTGACGTGGAATCCGGGATGACCGTAATAAAAAGTCAGGAATCGGTCAAAGGGCAACTGCGTTCCAAGGTAATAATATTCCCGACTGAGCATCTGCTCGCCCATTCCAGTACCAATCTTGGTTTGGAAGTTCAGAATCGTTCCAAAGCCAAGATCACGTCCTTTGCCGCATTGGTAGTATTCCGAATGTTTGATTCGGCCCCCGCGTCCAAAGGCATTCATACCGGCAAAAATGTCCTCGTTGAGGTGTAGACCCTTTTGGGCTTTGGATACGCCTCCTCGGGTGATCATGAAAGTCGCATTTAGGAAATCCGGATGACCGTAATGTAGCTTTCCTCCAATCCATGCCAAAGCACGCGCAGTCATAGTGCCAAATGTTTGTTCTTTCCCAGCAGCAATATCACCCAAGACACCAATGTTCTCCGAGAAGATGTATTCGCGCGTACCGACGATGGCGACAGGAGAACGAGCAAACTCCTTGTGTCCCCACTGGGCGTACGGGCTCTGGCCAGATAGCGAGTACTCTTCAAATTCGCCAAGGACATTGCGTATCTTGAGACATTCTTCAAGATAATTATCTTGATTTGCATCAATGAGCTGAAGATACTCTCCTCTATAGAAGATTATAGCATGATTCTGATTGTCGGACTTGCCGTCTCCAAGTATGGGATTGCCTGGAATTTCAATACGGAATTTCGGCTTCCTTTTGCCAGTCTTATCATCAAATTCGGAGTGGCCGTCGATGAGGGCAGAGAAAATTCTCGTTTCACCCTTCTTTGTACCTGGTTCTTCGTCTAGATATGCGATTTGTAGGTCGGGATAAGCACGCAATAGGAATTCCGCATTCTCCTGCTCCTCCTTGTTGAACTTGCTATATCGCTGCATTGAAACAGTGAACTTGAATTTGCGACGGGACATCCGTTCAAGCTCGCGCTCCAGTCGTTCTGTATTACCACCCAAGCTATGCACAATGTCAGGATTCTCGACACGATACAGCAGTTTGATGGCTTTGGAGTAGTTCATCATGCCCGACACGGTACGGTAGAGCGTCTGAGCACGCAAGGATGCCCAGATACGCGTTCTTAAAGTATACTCCGGGGACGACGTCTTGAAACCAATGCAGTAAAATGGAAGATCATCGACTTTCTTCTCATTCTGGGTCGTTGTTCCATCCAACGTTTCTGCCTCCTCTGCAAGAATCTTGGCGTTGGCATGGCATCGATCGGTAATGGTTCCGGGAGCGCAGTTGACAAAGAAGAAGCGAAGAAGGAAATTCGACGTTCGGCTTCACCGCCTTGAGGGAAGAATTGGCCCTGGAGGCCAGGACCACTTCGGTTGGTGAAAAATGGGGGAGCGCGCAGCACACGCCTTCCATCTGGTCCATCGATTTGGTGATAGAGTAATCGCTGGACATGATCGATTGACAAAAGATGTTCGCGATACATAGAAATAATGATGGCGTTCCAAATCTGAGAGACCAAAACCTGTTCTGCATGTGAAACTTTGAACTGAAGTTGCAGGCCTTTCCGCGTACCTTCGGTTTATATTTAATCTCCATCTCGGCGGTGGCCAATAATTTGGCATATATCCTCTTGGGTAGCCTCGTGAAAATCTCTTTCCACGGTGTCCAGATAGATATACCAAGTCCAAAGGATCTCGCTATGCTGAAGATGACAATCCAAATAATGTACCACAAGTATGTGTCCAAAAAGAAAAGGATAAGGTCCATTACATACATAATTGTAAGCGTGAATGGGACCTGGTTGGAGCACAGCGAACTGCCAAAAATACGATCAGAGCAACCTTGGACTTTGGTTCGAGCCATCACAGCAATAGGACTGCTAAAGGATGAGGTCAAGAAGAAGTATGATTCTGTAAACTTGCAACCGAAGACTAAGACCCAGAGCATGATAGATGCTGTCCGAGCACTACGCGATAAGGCGGGGTATGATGCAGTAAAAGTTTGAGAAGCAAGGTATTTGCGTGATTTGCCGGCCACTCGATCACCAAACATTCGTCCAGATGGAATAATGGCAAAGGCAATCGTAGCAACGGCAGAAACAAAGAATTGCACTATTCCAACGATGAGTGGGATTTGTCCTTGATTTGTTTGATTATTGACGAGCACGACATAAACTGTTGGCCCGCCGGTAAGCGCCAGTATAACGAGAAGGAAGATGAGCCGAGTAGTGAGATGTGAAGCATTGTTCCATGTAGTGGGTATGTATGAGAATTCCGCAAGAGTAGCAAAAATCATGATAAGGGTTGACACGGCCCCGCCTAGAGCAACAGCACTCCATGTCACAGGCAGAGAGGGATTGGTCTGATCGAGTGGTGCATAAACCCTAGGAGAGTGATACGCCGTATAGAAATAATACAGAGAAACATGGAGAATCCAGACGCGGTTGAAGTTGACCAGAAGGTGGGCAAGAGAACGTTTTTCGTAGTAGGTCTTGAAGAATGTGCGATTCCAATCGATTCGACTAAACTTGGTATACCTCTGAGAAGGAGCAACGTCGATGAGACGGGTATTATCCGAGAGGACAATCTTCGCGAGACCTTCTGGATACCAGAAGAGCTGATTAATATCATCGTATCCAATAATTTCATCGTGGTCCTTTTCCCTTCGGACAAATTTACCATCCAGAACCTCGTAACCTTGGTCTCTTATGAAATTATACAACGGTTTTATGACCCCATTGAGATAAACTCCTTCTGGGATAGGATCTGGACGATTTTGACACTCCGGACTGCGATAATAGTCGTCGGCACATTTGAAGATGAAGCACAAGCACTCTGGAACAAAGCGAACGTTTCCTGCCTCGCCCCAGCAAAGAAGCCAGAGCGCGACTTGGCGGAGCCTGTCATACTGGCTCATCCTATCCATGGCACTGCGCCATCGATTCAAAGCACTATCAAGGGACTTGGAGCCTGCATTTGTGTTACCCTTGACACTCTTGAGCCGTTGCAAACCTGGATTTTGAGACTGGCCAACAGCATCATCAAGATTAAGCTGAGCAGCAAAGTACCACTTCCGATAATTGGCATTTTGACCGCCAACATAATCGGCATGGACTGTGAGAAGAGCTTGGTTTGGAGTCATGCGGGAGGCGCGGGAATCGAGCAAATGCATCAGGAAGTCAAACTGGAGTGCGAAGATTACGACACGCGAAAGCAGAGTAGAATGACACGAACCATATTGCGCATGGAATCCCTTTGAAAGCCAAACTTCTGGGCCAAATCGAGGAAGACGTCCTCAATCTCCTCCACCGACATGGGGATCTGTTGATGCGACGACCAGGCGGGATATGGTTCGGCGGGCGGTAAACGGGTTTCAGGATAAGGTGTACTCATGCTAGCACGAGATTCGACTGAAGGAGCGTAAGAACGACTGTAGTCGGAATCATGATGACCTGAATTGACAACCATTAGCCGCTAGTTGCTAGGGTAAACCGAAATGAAGTACCATTGTTTTGTTCGTGGAAGGCAGGTGCTGGAGCCAATCTCGTGGTGCTAGAGATTGGCGAAGCGTAATTCGAAGTGTAGTCTTGGTTGCCAAGGTTAAAATCGACATCATACTCTCTCGTCACTGGCATGGAAGACGGGGGAGCATTAGCGAAGAGATGAAAAACAGTCGAGAGACAAGCGACGAGTAGAAAGAATGAATAAAAGCAGGGATAATGTGGGAATACACGAAAACGGCATTGCCAAATCTGTTTTGTTGCAATCCAAAAATAGCCATGCTCCATGATGTATCGTGTGCCGCCGCTCTCGCTGCTCTGCGTCCAGCTGCTGAGCCAGTCCCCAGACCAACTCTGTCGCGTGTTCGGCAGGCTAAAACTGAATCTATTGTACTCACTGTTGCCTTCAGACGCCTCAGTGACCCAGCTAGATCCTTGTCTTTGGGCGTCATTGGTTCAAATCTACCATAACGTCTCTCCCACCTTGATTACATACCCAATTCACCTTGAACACGTCCAGTTGCCCCTGCTGCAGCGCATACCACAAACCCCTCATTTTTCGCTTATCACTCTGCTTGAACTACCTGGCTGTGCCCACGTCACAGATAACCTGCTTTATCATGCCTATCATCTTCACTCTCTTACAGCACTTGATCTCAGTGGTACGGCAGTGTCCTCCAACGCAATCAAACTTCTCGCTGGGACCCTTATGGCTCCTCACGCGTCTCGCGGCCCGTGGCTTCTTCGCATTCTCCGTCTTTACAACTGCAAGAACATCGACAATACCATCTTTCCATTCCTCCATAAGTTCCCCCTTCTCTGTGTTCTTGGTTAGTCGGTCCTTTCATCTACGCCCACTATGCTTGACTTATTGGAGATCTCCGTGGCACCCAATGCATCCCCAGACTAACATCTCTCCCATCCGATTGGGGTCCAAGTGAGAATCCTGGACTCTTCTTCCCTTCTGGTCTATTACAAGCGGTTGATTCCCTTGTCCATTCTACGTCTCGTAGCTTATGGTCATCGCGAACAGCATTCCGGCTGTTGATTGATGCTGTCGACGCCCAAAGCGCGGTTTCCAGCAATAACCATAATTCCGAAGGCTCAAGCCAACTCGGTACAGTTTCACCTGATTTTTTTTATGGAAATCTGGAAGGAAACGCCAAGCTCTACTCTGCTGCAGCCTATTACACCGATGCACGAAATCATAATGTACTCGTGTCGTTTGCGGACGGCATTTTACGCCCGAATATCAGTAAGCAGCTGATGCTCTATCGAAGACCACCCCCATGGGGTACGCCTAACGGAGATGTATCAAGTACACGTGAGAGCGCCAGGAGGCTTGCGAGGAAGGGACAAGAAATTGTCGCAATCAAGGGAGGAAAGTCACAGCTGGCGGCGCTCGAGAAGCTGCAGGAGGACGCGGTGCGAAGGAGGCAAATGACAAACAGTAGCACTATTCCTACTAGTACAACGGGCCAGAGCAGCGGACAGAAGAGGAATCCGTTCGCGAGACGCGTATAATGTTTGTAGTCACATGATACCTGAAGATCTGATGCCCTTACTTGCTCTCCGCCACCTACCGTTCGGCAGACGCGTCCTTAGTCACGTACACACCCACCGCACTCTCTCTACAGTATCACAATCCAGAAAATGTCGTCCCTACACCTTCCATCTTGGGGCCAGTTGGGCCGCGAAGCCGAATGACCCTTATGAGAAGCTTGTAAAAATTCCATTTCCCTCAGACAGCTTGATTGGTTCTTGGAGGGATAAAATGCTAACATGGCCGAAACGTATTCAAAGTAAAGATCCAGGAGAAGATTTTCTTTATATTCAAACCGTGCGTCCATTTACACAGGTGGTTTAAGCCGCGCTAAAAACACTCAAAGATGCGGGACAATTCTGTCAGATTCTCGTCCCGATACTTTCTCTCTCGTTCTGATGCACTTCCCAGGGGATCTCCTTCGGCGTTGCCGATGGTGTGGGTGGTTGGACTGTGAGCGGTGTCGACCCAGCTCTGTTTTCACAGGCCCTCATGTACCACGCTCATCGCTATTCGCGTAATGCTTGGCCAGGGGAACCCGAAATTGATCCCACTCTAGATTACGAGGAACGCGAACAAATTGAAGGCTGGGAAATGACTCCAGTTGAATGCCTTGACCTCGCATACGGGGGAGTGCTGCGCGAAACGTTTGTACAAGCTGGCAAGTCAAAGCTAGCCTTGACCGTCGTAATGGTGATCGTTCATACTTGGCATCGACAGGATCTAGTACAGCCTTGCTCATAAATCTTAATGCGCATTCCGGTGTCCTGCGTACTGCGTCGTGCGTTAAATTACTCGTATGACTGCGTTCACTCAGACTTGCATCTAGCCTTGGTGACAGCGGTTATGCCATAATCCGCAATTCCTCTATAATTTATCGTCAACGCCCCCAAACACATTATTTTAATTGCCCAAAGTATGTCCAGGTCATTAGTTTCCCGCATATCCCTCACATAATTGATTTACTTAATTAGACAATTGACTAAACTTCCTGCTGATTCGGGTCGCAAGTTTGCAGGTGCATGCATAGACTCACCGAGCGATGCCGAAGTGTATGAGACCACGCTAAGAGATGGGGATATTATTGTAGCCTATGTGATATTTCAGCTCGTACTGAGCCACCTGCCGTTGCTGATGCCTTGATAGACCGATGGTTTTTCTGATAATGTCTTCCCCTCTGAGATGGTTAGTATATGTTCTCTGGTTTCTAGGGCAGGCGGCACAGAAGATGAACAAGTTCAAGCTATGGCTGACCGCATGGTTGACTTCGCACGTCAATGCATGCGCAGTAAGAGAGTCAGTCCGTTTGAGAGTAAGCACAGACGAACCAGTTACCCGCATTGACCTAACTTAAAATTAGGAGCTGCTGCGCGTGAGGGCATGTTTTTTCGAGGAGGGGTATGTACAACTCGGTCCCTTCACAGCCTGAGCTGACTTTGTCAACCTTGACGGCAGAAAGTCGACGAGTAAGCTTCACTGTTCATTGATACTTAGTAGTGTGTTTAACCATAGCATCAGTGTCACAATTGTGGTTAGCCTGGTCCGGGAAACGACATAATTCTCTCAAGGACTATTTATTCTCCTGTATACCCTTCACGCTGCATCATCTAAGCATAATCCTATCTTACAAGTGCACCTACATAGACATCATTTATGCATTGTATGTTTTACAGTATAACAGAGCCGCATTCAAAGCTTACGGTCAATGAAACTCTCGATAACGCCAGCGCATGTAAGGTCATATTCTTTCAACTTGACCTCGTCGTTGACAATGAAAGTATTCGGTTGAACAAAAATTTTGCGTGGCTTTAAGTTCATCATTAATAAAAATCCTAACCAGTTGTGGAAGAGCCCAAACCTGTTTCTTCTTTAATACGAGATCTCGGATTTCTCTTTCCCACCCGCTGATGGGCTTGGTCAGTTGGGTATAGTATTCACGGGCCCCAGGACCATCTGCAGTGCTCTTTCGCACTTGTAGCTCAACCAGAAGCTTTCCGGCTACTTCTCTTCCCTTGGTCAGGACTAGCTCTCGGTCAACCTGCATTATTCGAGAGTTAGACTATGGTTGACAAGACAAATAATAAACTACTTACGCGAATGTAGAGGTTCTCTAATTTACCATTTTCATCGCGCACCTCTTCCAGCCTAGCAATACCGGACTTTATAAGGTGTTGGGTTATACCCAGCCTATGATCA
>WNGI01004558.1_pt1 | contig 13591 bp, 9 predicted proteins | sample 5400621 | NCBI WGS metagenome assembly WNGI01 (sample SAMN13153374, study PRJNA577476) | soil metagenome | isolation source: 20 cm soil or saprolite under Garry oak tree replicate 1 | place: USA:California | collected 2016-06-15
CGGACGTCGTCGTTGTTGGTTTTGTTGATGTAGTAGTTTCCTCGCTCGTCGTCAGGCTGGTTTGCGCAAAGGCTAATGGTGTTAGCAGCGCGCAGACCAAACCAATAATTGCTTTCTTCACTCTGATCCCTCCTGGTTTATGGTTAATTTTACCCACAAGTTCGTGACTCACGGGTTAAACGGACGCTCATCGTCCGTCCCCTGCTTTGACCTGCCCCTAGAGCGATATTCGAATTATTTGGTGTTTGCGTGATTGAGCGAACTTCACGAATCACTAATGTAAGCTGTCAATGAGCTGCAAAACGCCGCCTGCCGATACAGTTGTTACATCCGACCTCATCAAGCAGCACGGTCTTACTCCAGAAGAGTTCGAACGGATCAAAAAAATTCTCGGTCGCGAACCGAATTTCACCGAGCTCGGAATTTTCTCGGTCATGTGGAGCGAACATTGCTCGTATAAAAATTCCAGGAAAGAGCTGAAGAAATTTCCCACGATCGGTCCAAATATTTTGGTGAAAGCCGGCGAAGAAAATGCGGGTGTCGTCGACATTGGCGACGGCTGGGCAGTCGCGTTCAAAATGGAAAGTCACAATCATCCGAGCGCAATCGAGCCGTTCCAGGGCGCAGCGACCGGCGTGGGCGGTATCATCCGCGACATTTTTACCATGGGTGCGCGCCCGGAGTTTTGCCTGAACTCGCTGCGCTTTGGGCCAATCACCGCGAATCGCAAATCTCAAATTTCAAATTTGAGATTAGCCGCTAACAGGCGGCTCTTCACTGGCGTCGTGAGCGGTATCGCACATTACGGAAACTGTGTCGGCATTCCGACCATCGGCGGCGAGATCTATTTCGACGAAAGCTTCGAAGACAATCCTCTCGTAAATGTTTTTTGTCTCGGTGTGTTGCGCCACGAACAACTGCCTGCCTCGAACTACTCGCTCGCGGCGCTGTTGCTGGAATTCAAGACATGGGAGCGGCAGGCCTGACCTGCTCCACCTGCGAAACCGCCAGCCGGGCCGGCAGCGGCATCGAGATCGATCTGGCCAAAGTGCCCAAGCGCGAGTCAGGCATGACCCCATACGAGGTCCTGCTGAGCGAATCACAAGAGCGAATGCTCATCATTGCGCGTCACGGAAAAGAAGACGTTGTGCGTGAAGTATTCGAGAAATGGGACGTGCCGTGTGCAGAAATTGGTCGCGTCACCAGCGACGGCATGATGCGCGTCCGAAATAACGGTGACATTGCCGCGGAGATTCCAGCCAAAGCGCTCGCTGACGAAGCGCCATTGTACTCGCGTGAAGCAAAACCGGCTTCCTCTGTAGCGGCGGTCTACGCCCGCCGAATCGAAAATCTCTCTGACATTGATACACATGAAGCACTGCGCCAATTGCTGCGCGATCCGACAATCGCGTCCAAGAATTGGGTTTATCGGCAATACGATCACACCGTTCGCACCGGCACGATCGTGAAACCCGGTTCTGACGCCGCCGTTTTTTTCGTTCGCTACGCCAACAAAATTTTGGCGGCGACCACGGATTGCAATTCGATGTATTGCGCGCTCGACCCACGCGAAGGCGGGAAGATCGCCGTCGCCGAAGCGGCGCGAAACCTTACCTGTTCCGGTGCAAATCCATTGGCTGTCACGGACTGCCTGAATTTCGGCAATCCTTACAAGCCCGAAAATTTCTGGCAACTGCGTGAAGCGGTTGAAGGAATAGCAGAAGCATGCCGCGCGTTTGGAACGCCTGTCACCGGCGGAAATGTCTCGTTGTACAATGAAAGGGTGGCGGCGATGCCCTCGTCGCCGGAGTTGCCACAGGGAAAACGCGACCAGGGCGTCGCGTCCACATCCGTTGTCGACCCGACGCCAACGATCGCCATGGTCGGATTGATTGATGATGAAAAGCACATCACCACGCAGTGGTTCAAAGACGAAGGCGACGTGATCATTCTCATCGGCGCTGTTGTAGCCGTGGGCGCTGACCGCGGCGGCCGGGAAGCTGGCCACGCCACAGAAGCCGAGGTCAACGCCCCCGGCTACAGCCTCGGCGGCTCACAATACTTGAAAGTCTGTTACGGATTGAAAATCGGGCCGCCGCCTCATGTCGATCTCGCGCATGAGATTAAAGTTCAAAACACCATTCGCGATCTGATTCGGCGAGGACTCGTAAAAAGCGCACACGATTGTTCAGAGGGCGGGCTTGCCGTCGCACTGGCGGAAAGTTGTTTCAACCCTGAAAAACTTTTTGGAGCGGAGATGGAGCTAACAAGGAACGACGGCTTGCCAGCCGTCGAACAAACTGTGACGGCTGGGAAGCCGTCACTCCTTGATGTTTGCGTCGCTCTTTTCAAAGAATCCCAGTCTCGGATTGTGATTTCAGTCACGCCTGAAAATCTCGAGAACGTAGTATCGGTGTTACGCGAGCGTGACGTTCTCTTTCAGCAACTCGGAAAAGTCTGCGGCGACGAATTACGCATTCAGGTGAACAACGAAGCGTTCGCATGGTCAATCGCCGATCTTTACGACGATTGGTCGAATTCGATCCGTCGCCTGGTCGAAAGCGACGCATCGGCCGAACGAATCCCAAGCTTATAGGATGGAGCACGATCGGAATGTTCTTTTCCAGGGAGCGGTCCCGGAAAATTACGATCGCTATCTCGGCCCGGTCATGTTCAAGCCGTGGGCCGAAGATTTGGTGTTGCGGCTGGCGGGCAGGAAATACGAACGCGTTCTTGAGATAGCCTGTGGCACGGGAATTGTGAGCCGCCGATTGCGCGACGCATTGCCCGCGACAACCGAAATCATCGCGACCGATTTGAACCCGGACATGTTCGAATTCGCGAAGCGAAAATTTCGGAAAGATGAAAACATTACCTGGCAACAGGCCGATGCGTCCGCTCTTCCGTTTCCCGATTGTTCGTTCGACGCCGCCGTTTGCCAGTTCGGCGTGATGTTCGTCCCGGACAAGGCCGCTGCCATGTGTGAATCTTTTCGCGTCCTCCGCAACGGCGGCGTTTTTTTATTCAACGTCTGGGATTCCTTCAAGGCGAATCCGTTTGCTCAAATTGCGCATACAACCATCTGTTCGTTCTTCGACCATGACCCGCCTGGCTTTTACAAGATTCCATTCGGTTTTCACGATTCGACCGTGATCCGAGGAATGCTGCAGGACGCTGGCTTCGATAAAATTGAATCGTTCTCTGAAATGAAGCCTTGCCGAAGCGACTCAGCCCGGGGATTCGCCACCGGGTTGGTGCGTGGCAATCCGGTCGCCGCCGAAGCAACAGAGCGCGGCGTCGATCCTGAGGATCTGATTGAAGCGGTCGCGAAACAAATTGGCAAAGCTCTCGGCTCGGCTCCCGTTGAAAGCACAATGCGAGTAATCGTGTGGCAGGCGACGAAGTTTTAATCCCGATTGAATGTGAAACAATTTGGTGGGATTGTTTGGTGTGATCTGCCCCTCGGGCAAAACTGATCCGGAACACGCACCCGACTCCGCCGTGCTGCCGCAGCACGAGTGCGGGCTTTTCGGCGTGTTCGGTCATCCGAACGCGGCGGTCCTGACGTATTACGGTCTGTTTGCCCTGCAACATCGCGGGCAGGAGAGCGCCGGAATCGTTACGAGCAACGGACCGGGCACGAACTTCCTGATGCATAAGGATATGGGGCTCGTTTCACAGGTGTTCGGTCAGGAAGAACTGGCGAAACTGAAGGGAACACGAGCAATCGGGCACACGCGCTACTCGACTACGGGCACCAGCACGATCAAGAACGCGCAACCCTTTGTGGTCGACTGTGTGCGCGGCCAGATGGCAATTGCGCACAACGGCAATCTGATTAATGCCGACATTCTGCGCGACGAACTCGAACGCAGGGGCTCAATTTTTCAAACCACCGCAGATAGCGAGATTATTTTGCATTTGCTCGCGCAGCCTTCGGACAATGGCGGAAATGTGCTGGCAGCGTTGCGCCGGATTCAGGGCGCCTTCTCGCTGATCATCATGAGCGAGCAAGAGCTGATTGCGGTGCGAGATCCTTTTGGCTGGCGCCCGCTGGCGCTCGGCAAGCTCGACGGTGCTTACGTCCTAGCGTCTGAAACGTGCGCTTTTGATCTGATTCACGCCGAGTTCATTCGCGAAATTGAACCAGGCGAAGTGTTGATCATCAACGAGAACGGATTGCGTTCGGAACGGCCATTTCCAGATGAGAAGCCCGCATTTTGCATGTTCGAATACGTCTATTTCTCGCGACCGGACAGCATGATTGGAGGGGTGAATGTCGGAAAGGTACGTATGGAAATGGGACGCGAACTCGCGCGCAAATTCCCCGCCGAGGCCGACATCGTCGTGCCGGTGCCTGACTCGGGAAATTACGCCGCTCTCGGTTTCGCCCAGGAACTAAATATTCCTTACGGTCACGCGTTCGTCCGCAATCATTACATTGGACGCACATTCTTGCAGCCGAGCCAGCTGATCCGCGATTTCGACGTGCGAGTGAAACTGAATCTGATCAAGGAAATGGTGGCCGGAAAACGCGTCGTGGTTGTAGACGACTCGATCGTGCGCGGAACCACCGCGCGTGCGCGTGTGGTGACCCTTCGGGAGGCCGGAGCCACGGAAGTGCACATGCGCGTGAGCTGTCCGCCGCATCGGTTTGCCTGCCATTATGGCATCGATTTTCCCGACCCTGAAAAATTAATCGCAAACCAGATGTCGATGGAAGACATCTGCAAATATCTTGGCGTCGACAGTCTGGGTTACCTCGATGTCGAAGGCATGGTGCGAGCGACAGGAAAGCCACTCAATTCGTTTTGCCTGGCTTGTTTTAACGGTGACTATCCCCTGCCCGTCGATCCTGCATTGGACAAGTTCATCATGGAACGACGCGAGCAACGCGCCAAAGCGCTGGCCGATCAGGAAGCGCATCCGACGTTGTTCGCCGATTTGAAATAAAATCGGCATCCACAGATTACGCAGATTGACACAGATTTTTCCTGCAAACTAATCTGCGGAATCTGTGAAATCTGTGGATAACAAAAAGAAGGCATACGCGCGCGCTGGAGTCGATGTCGATCTGGCAAACAAGCTGAAGGGCAGCATCGGCGCGTTCGTTAGGCAAACGCATGGGCCGCGGGTGCTCGGGAAAATTGGCGGATTCGGCGGATTATTTCACGCGAGTTTTCCCAGAATGCGCGAACCGGTGTTGGTCGCCAGTGTCGATGGCGTCGGCACCAAATTGAAAGTCGCCTTCGCCATGGACAAGCACGACACCGTGGGCGTCGATCTCGTGAACCACTGCGTCGACGACATTGCAGTTCTTGGCGCGCGTCCACTTTTTTTCCTCGATTACATTGGCTGCGAGAGACTCGAGTCGCGCGTGTTCCAGCAATTGCTTCGCGGCCTTTCCCGCGCCTGTCGCGCGGCGGGCTGCGCACTTTTGGGAGGAGAAACTGCGCAGATGCCCGGGATGTATCGCAAAGGCGAATACGATCTTGCAGGCTGCATCGTGGGCGTCGTGGATCGAGCGAAAATCATCGATGGCAGCAAGATCAAACGCGGCGACATCGTTCTCGGTCTGGCTTCAAATGGTCTGCACACCAATGGCTATTCATTGGCACGAAAAATCTTGTTCGAGAAAATGCGGCTCAAACCGAGTTCGCGTCTACCGGGGTCGACAATCACGGTCGGCGAAGAATTGCTGCGGGTGCACAAAAACTATCAGCCGCTCCTGGCAAAAGTTCCCGTTGGCGTAATCAAAGGGCTCGCTCATATCACCGGTGGTGGTCTCGTCGACAATCTGCCTCGAATTTTACCCTCGAATTGTAATGCGGTAATTGAAACGAAAAGCTGGCGCGTCCCAAGCATCTTCCAAATCCTGCAGAAAAACGGAAAGGTAGATCCTCAGGAGATGTATCAAGCGTTCAATATGGGCATTGGAATGGTGGTGATTGTCCCTGAGGGACATGCACGCAGTGCAATGTCAATTTTAGGAGCGAAGCGAATTGGTCGCATCGAGCGGGGCGCAGGGAAAGTACGTTTGATTTTGTGATAGCTGTAGCCGCGGTCACTGACCGCGTATGCCGGAGTCAACGACTCCGGCTACAGTTCGCCGCTCATCCGGGCAGATTTGGCGCTGCGGGATCAGTCACATTGATCGCGGGCTCCGGCTCGGCAACCGCCGCCGGTTTCGCAATTTTCTGTTTGCGGGTCACCCGCTGCAGGCCCGCGCGAAGCGCGGCTGCATCGACCAGTTCAGCCACTCGTGATTTCAACGCACGCGCTCGCGTCCATAAGAACAGCAGAAACAGCACATAGGCCGCGATCGACCAAAGCTCAACATGCGAAACGTTGAGCTGGCGGTAAATCAACAGGCTTGCCGCAATCAGATTAAGAATGACCGTGGTAGTCACCAACCGGTTGCGAAGCCGAACACGAGTCAGACATTTCGCACCGCCGTGGTATTCAGTGACGGTTTGAAGCGCTATGCTCCACCAGAAATTTCCGTAGATCTGAATGTCCCACTCATTCCAACCACTATCAGTGGAGTACCGCCAGCCTTCTTCATCGAGCAATTCAAACATGGCGCCTAATAAATAGTGGCGGTCCCTGCCCTGTTCGCTCCAAAAAAGCCGGCGATTCAGACTGCCTGCGAAGCGGCCGCGTTCCGGCAAGTGCTCGTGCCGGCGAATCACGTTGGCCGGTGTGCGTTTGAACCGTAGCCAGGTAAAATAACGAGAAAATCCCCGCACAAGCGGCTGAGCAAACGCCAGCAGCATCACGAGCAGCCGCGCGCGCACCGTATCGAATTTAGGCTCAATGGGAGCGCGCACCATGTAGGAAACCGCCACGCACAAAGTACCGCCGAGCATCAGGTAGGGAACAATCCGCAGCGCAGGCAGAAAAATTCCCAAGCCAAAAAGGAATATGGTGAGCGCAAACCATTCGATACTGCTCAGGTATGCGGCTATGTCGGATTGCGGTGTGGGATAAATCGACTGGAAAAATCCCTCGCCAAAAATCCCATGATAAATCACCGTTCGATTAACAAACCAACTAAAGCGCGGTGTTCCATAAATTTGGCCGCGCCATTTCGCAGTGCCAGTCGGGCCAAAAAAAATTAAATGTTTAAAGCGGAGGAGTGATTCTGCTTCGCCATAGCCATCCTGTTGTTTCAAGAAAGCGCGAAGAGTAAAGCGCCGGTAATGCCAAACGATTGCAGCTGGACTGAAAGCGATTACCCAGCCGGCCTGCTGAATACGCCAGCAAAAATCGACATCGTCTCCAGCCTTGCGGTATTCGGGATCGAAGCCACCCATGGTGTCGAACGCCCAGCGATAAAACGCCATGTTACAACCGGGTATATGCTCGGCGACTGTATCAGTAAGCAGAACATGGCTGGGGCCGCCCGGTGCTCCTGCAACACACGCTTGAATCCAGTTTTGTGCGGGCGGCGTAATGTTCGGTCCGCCGACGCCGGCATAATCGCCGCTGACAAGCGTGCTGACGAGGTAATAGAGCCAATCTCCATCCGCCATGCAGTCAGAGTCCGTGTAGGCAAGCACTTCGCCTTTGGCAGCGATCGCCCCAGTGTTGCGGGCGTGACTTAATCCATGATTGCTCTGATGAATGTAGCGGACCTCCGGGAACTGCGCCGCAATGTACGCTGTGTCATCCGTCGAACCGTCATCGACCAGGATGACTTCGTACTCGGGATAGTTCAGTTTTCGTAACGAATTCAGGCAGGCAGCAAGAGTGGGGCCTCCGTTATACGAACAGACAATTACCGAGACGAAAGGCGAGCGCGGAAGCGGTTGATGAGGCGCGATGGAATTGCTTTGCCCCAGTTTTTCTTCAAGGCGGTAAAACGCCTTCTTCGGTTTGCGCTCACGCGTAACGATTCCAAATGCCCAATCAGTAATTTCCTCGCCGCCGGTAAACCATTCGTCGGTCCAGGTAAAAAGAATCGTTCCAGCAAGACCGCATTTTACCACGCTATCGATATGCCAGGAGAGCATGTCGGACTGCTCGTCCTGCGAATGTCGGATGGTGTCCATGCCGAATTCGCCAAGGATAAGCGGACGCTCGCCTGTAAGATTTTGCAGCCGCAACAAGTACCGCTCGAACTCGTCCTGGTTGTGGAGGTAAACATTGAAACAGCAAAAATCGGCGTTCTGTGGCAGCAGATATTCGGTCGGCGGATAGGTGGCGTAGGAAAAGAGGGCAGCCGGATCGATCGTGCGGCCGATCTGGATTAATTCCTCCACAAATTCAATCACGCGACGCGCGCCGAGCCAGCGCGCCATAGTGCTGGAAATTTCGTTGCCTACCAGATAGCCAAGGATCGCCGAATGCCCAACATGTGAACTCACCGCAGAACGAACAGCTTCGATAATTTGTCTGCGTGTTGATCTTTGACGCAGGAACTCGATGTGTTTTTCCCACGGAAGCGTCACCAGCACGCGCATGCCGGCAGCAGCACAACGATCCAGGAACCAGCGTGCCGGCGGATGATAAATTCGCACCAAGTTCAGACCCGCCTGCCGCATGAGCGCGAGATCGATTTCCACTTGCTCAGGTCGCCCAAGATAATTTCCGTCGGTGTCCGGCTTGAAAGGACCGTAAGTGACGCCTTTGACAAAGAACTTTGTGTCGCCTTCGAAAAAGAATTTCGCAGCAGGGCGAATTCGTGAGTTTGCCATCTTTGTCATGTCTAGCGCAGTCTCCCGCAATCGCGGGATCGGATGTTCGGCGGATCCAATCAAGAGATTCCTCGACTTCGCTCGGAATGACAACAATGACAAGGAAAACGGCTTCTCAGATTCGGCCTATGGCATATTCTTTAGGGGAAGCTGACAGCTTCCCCTACAAACTGCCCAGCGCTTCGCGAATCACTGCGGCTGTGCGCTCGATGTCTTCCGGCGTATGTGCGGTGGAAATGAATCCCGTCTCAAACTGCGATGGCGCGAAATAGATGCCGCGCTTCAAACAAGCATGAAAAAAACTGGCGAACATCTTCAGGTCGCTTCGCTGCGCGCGGGTAAGGTCGACAATCGGCCCAGAAGCAAAGAACAAACAAAACATCGAGCCGAGCCGGTGAAACGTGGTCTCGATTTTTACATTCTTGATCGCGTCGCCCGCGAGCTGTTCCAATTGCGCGCCCGATTCTTCCAGCAGTTTCCAGCCATTGGTCCGGTCGAGCTCGCGCAGTTGCGCCAGACCGGCCGCCATCGCAAGTGGATTGCCGGATAACGTGCCGGCCTGGTATACCGGGCCATCTGGCGAAAGCTGGTCCATGATTTCCGCGCGTCCGCCAAAGGCGCCGACTGGTAAACCGCCGCCAATTATTTTTCCAAGCGCAGTGAGATCAGGTTTGATTCCATAAATTTCTTGTGCGCCCCCACGCGCCACGCGGAAACCGGTGATCACTTCGTCGAAGATCAGGAGCGCGCCGTTGCTCGCGCATTCTTCACGTAAGAGAGCCAAAAAGTTTTCTCTGGGAAAGTAAAGACCCGCATTCGCTGGAATCGGCTCGAGAATCAGGGCTGCGATTTGATTTTTGTTTTCATGGAAGGCTTTCCTCACCAACTCGATGTCATTGAACGGCAGTGAAATCGTAAGGTCGACAAATGCCTGTGGAACACCCGCACTGCTCGGTTGGCCATGTGTCAGCGCGCCACTGCCAGCTTTGACCAGTAATGCATCCGCGTGTCCGTGGTAGCAGCCGTCGAACTTAATGATCTTATCACGTCCCGTGAACGCCCGTGCGAGGCGAATGCATGACATCGTAGCTTCCGTTCCGCTGTTCACCATCCGCACTTTCTCGATTGACGGCATCCAGTCGCAGATCAGCTCCGCCATTTGCACCTCGAGCGGATTTGGAATTCCAAAGCTTAGGCCACGCGTGGCAGCCTCGCGCACCGCATTGAAAACCACTTTCGCTGCATGACCGAGAATAGCTGGTCCCCAGCTGCCCACGTAATCGATGTATTCGTTTCCATCGACATCCCAAATCCTCGCACCTTCGGCGCGATCAACGAAAAACGGGTCGCCGTCCACATTGCGAAATGCGCGGACTGGTGAGTTAACCCCGCCGGGAATGTGTTGTTGGGCGCGAGCAAAGAATTCGGAAGAATGCGAGCTCATGTTGTAGAGGTGCTTGTGCCAAGCGCCTATCTATCTACGGTGGGCGCTTGATACAAGCGCCGCTACAACGATATTGTCCGCTCTCGCACAATTGGCGGGGTAGCCAAGTGGTAAGGTCGCGGTCTGCAAAACCGCTATTCGCGGGTTCGATTCCCGCCCCCGCCTGTTTATGGACAAAAAGGCGATGAGCTGCTCGAACAGATCCCCCTGGTCAGAGAGAAATCGTAATCTTCTGCATCGTAAGATCGACGATCCAGCAAATAAGCCGACTACCGAAAAGTCCATAGCGATGCAGGGTGGGATACCGCGTCCTAAAGCAAAGGCTTGGAACAGAGGTGAGAGAGCTCCTGTCACGCAGGCGAGCGCCTGCGCGTCGCGGCTGATACACGCCCTATCTCGGCGCTGTAGCAGACGCTTGTTTCGCCGAATGTTGGCCCGAACCGTTTCCGTTTACGATCGCTTCAGCACCAAACGGCGGCCCGGCTTTCGCCGGAAAGAGTGGTCGCAATACCGCGAACGCTTGCGAAGCGAACGCAATGCAAACAACCATGGCTACTGCTGCTGCACATCTCATGGTGGCCGGTCTTATCAGAATCCGACAGCATGACAAGTAAAATTTCTACCTATGCGACAATCAGGGACAAGCCTAGGTGATTCGCTTCATCGAAATGGTTAGATCGTTTCGAAAAGAATCTTCTTTCTAACCATTTAACCTGGCGGAGCTAGATTCCAGTTTCCGATTTCCCGTTTCAGATTATTTTCCACGCCGATGCCACAGTTTGCTTATCGTGCCCGTAATCCGCAGGGCGGCCTGGTTGAAGGTGTGCTCGATTGTGCGGATCGAGCTGTTGCGATCCATCAAATTGAATTGCAACAATGCATTCCGATTCGCATCGATTTAGTTGGCGCGGAGGTGAAGACGAAAGCTGCAGAGGCTGCAGTACCCACCTCTCCCACCCAGAACCTGAAAATCCCGCACGGGCAGTTGCTCATTTTCACGGAGCAACTCGCTCATTTACTGCAAGCGGGAATGACGCTCGACGAAGCGTTGTCGATTTTGGGAAAGCGTTTAAAGCAGCCGCGCGTTCAGCAAATGACACATTCGCTGCATCAGGCCCTCGTCGACGGTCGCAGTTTTTCACAGGCATTAAGTGAGATGCCGCGAATTTTCGAGCCGCTGTATGTAAATCTGGTGGCGGCAGGCGAGGCCAGTGGCGCGCTGCCGCAAATTCTGCTTCGGCTCGTCAAGCATTTGATGCAGGCGAAAGAACTACGAGACCGGGTGCAGCAGGCTTTGATTTATCCAGCGTTCCTCGCGTTGGCTGGCGCTGTTCTCGTCACCATTTTTATCACGTTCATGGTGCCGCAACTGACTGGGTTCATGGCGCAAACCGGCGGGGCTCTTCCATTGCCGACACGGATTCTGATGCACGTTCATCACGCGATCACAGGCTACTGGTGGGTCGGCGTGGTCGCAGTGATCGGCGGCGTCATCGCTTTCCGCGCTCTTGTGCGCAGTGAGGAAGGGCGCACCGGATGGGACCGGTTCCGGCTACTCATTCCTGGCTACGGGCGAGTCATTCGCCACCGTTATTACGCACAGTTCTCGCGGACACTGGGAACCTTGATGGAAAATGGAGTTCCGCTGCTTCGCGCGCTTGATCTGGTAACTGAAATTGCCGGAAACCGCTTTCTCGAACGTAAGCTTGTCGATGTGCGCAAGGCAGTGATCGATGGCGCGACGCTCTCCGCTGCTTTGCAAGAACAGAAACTGTTTCCGGATTTGTTTACCGACATGATGGCGGTGGGAGAACAAACGGGACATTTCGCCGAGACCATGCAAGCAATCGCCGACGTTTATGAGCGCGAGCTTGACCGGAGCGTTGGCGTAATCTCCCAACTGATTCCGCCGATCATCATTGTGATAATTGCTGCTCTGGTTGGCCTTGTCGTTTTCAGTATTCTATCGGCCGTGTTTGAAATGACACACAGTTTGCAATTCCGACCGCATTGAAAACTGAGCTTGCAAACCGGGTTGTGCGGGAATAATCTCGCCCGCCTAAATGATATTTCGCGCTGTTTTTGCGATCTTCTTCGCTGCGGTTTGCCGCGTATGCGCGCAGGAAGCTTTGAGCGATGCCCTTCCCTCTCCAGCCGAATTCATCGTGCAGCCCTTTCCAGACAGCGCGTGGCTTGATCTCCGCCAAAACGCGCCTCGAAATTCAAAACCGCAAAACGCGCCGGCATGGGTCGAAGCGCTCACTCTTTTGCCGGCCCAGGCGACGGAAGGCGGCGGCAACTCGAAGAGCATCTTTCGGATTCGCGTTACGCAACCAGGGCCTGATTACCAGGTTCTCTTTTTCCGTTTGTTCTTCGACGATAAACCAAACCAGCAGCCGGAATTGATCGCATGGGATGAATCTGGCACACACATTTTGCGCTCGGGCACTCTCGGGGTGGGAATGAATCTGCCCAGTTCAGATTCTGTCCTCATTCCGATGGCCGGCGCGTCCGCGATCGATATCGAAGTGCCCGGTGATGGAAGAACAATCCGGGCAGCGTATCTGGATTGGATGACCACCAGTGAAGTGGTACATCCAGTGAACGCGGAACATCGCGATCTGATCCCCGAGCCATTCTCATCGATGCCGAGTCTGCAAGCGCCTCCCGAGGACGTTGAAAACTTTGGAACTGTCACCGCGACTCTCTCCGCCGATCCAATTCGGATTGATGGACAAACTCAGCAAAGCGCCGCATTTCAATTTCCAATTGAAGCGCAACCGCTGACGGCGCTGCTCACTTTCGAAGTCGCCAATCCCAGCGTTGACGCTCCGCCGGAAATTTATGTTAACGGCCAGAACATCGGCCCGGCTTCTCGAAAGAAATGCATTTCCATTACACGGGGTGGCTGCGGGTGCAGAAAATCGTGCCGGCCACAATGTTTAAAGTCGGGTCCAATGATCTGGTTATCGTCAATGGAGTTGGCAGCGGGTCCTCCGCTATCCGCGCGACGCAGATGCAATTAAAGTATATCTGGGACAAGTCGGATTATTCTCTGCGCCCCAGTCACTAGCATTTTTCGGAGAGCTGGGTAGTGTAAACGCGCACTGGACGGAGGGTTTCTAATTGTTTGAGATGAGAACGAAAAGAAAACAGCAGGGGTTCACGCTACTGGAGATAATGCTCGTGGTGAGCATCATCGTGATCATATTGGGAGTAGCGATTTCAAAACTCGGCAATACGACTGCCATCGCCAAAACCATGCGCGTTCAAGCCGATCTTCAGGCGATTAAAACACAGCTTCAATTATACGAAAGCATGAACGGCTTTTATCCGTCATCGGAACAGGGTCTGCAGGCGCTGGTAACCCAACCATCGAACGACCCGCATCCGACACGCTGGTATCAGTTGTTCAGAGAATTGCCAAAAGACCCCTGGGGCAGCGACT
>WNGI01014694.1_pt1 | contig 13591 bp, 11 predicted proteins | sample 5400621 | NCBI WGS metagenome assembly WNGI01 (sample SAMN13153374, study PRJNA577476) | soil metagenome | isolation source: 20 cm soil or saprolite under Garry oak tree replicate 1 | place: USA:California | collected 2016-06-15
GAACTCGGCGATGAACCGCCGCACCAGCATCGGGATGTCGGCGCGGCGCTCGCGCAGCGGCGGCAGGTAGATGGCGAGCACGTTGAGGCGGTAGAACAGGTCGTCGCGGAAGTCCCCCAGCCCCACTGCTTCCTTTAATGAGCGGTTGGTGGCGGCGATCACCCGCACGTCCACCGTGATCGGCTGCACGCCGCCCACCCGGAAAAACGACCGGTCTTCCAGTACCCGCAGCAGTTTGACCTGGGTGGCGGGCGGGCATTCGCCCACTTCGTCGAGGAAAATGGTGCCGCCGTCGGCCAGCTCGAAGCGGCCCAGGCGCCGCTCGGCCGCCCCGGTGAAAGCCCCCTTCTCGTGCCCGAACAGCTCGCTCTCGAGCAGCGTCTCCGGGATGGCGGCGCAGTTGACCGTGATGAACGCCTTGCCGCGCCGCGGCGACAGATCGTGGATGGCGCGCGCCACCAGCTCCTTGCCGCTGCCCGACTCGCCTTCGACCAGCACGGTCGACGTAACGGGCGCCATCTGCTCGATCTTGACGAGCACTTCCTGGATGGCGGGCGACTCACCGATGATGCCGGTGCGCTCCTGCAGGCGCCGCCGCTCGATCAGCCGCCGCACCGTCGCCGCCACCTCCGCGCCCTGCACCGGCTTTACCAGGAACCCCGTCAGCCCCAGGTCGCGCGCCAGAGTCTTGGCGTCTGGTTCCGTCTCCTCGAGCAGTCCCAGGGTGGAGATGGAGCGCTCGCGCGCCGCAGCGACCAGCTGGGTGGCGGACGATTCATGCAGGCCGCCCGTCAGGACGACGCAATCGGGCTCGCGGCGCCGCAGCTCTTTCACCACGTCGTCGAACGACGACACCATCGCCGTGTCGGCGCCCGCGGCCTCGAGCGCGGCATTGCCGCGGACCGCCTGCTCCAGGTCGGCGGTGGTGATCAAGACGCGATCGGGCATCAGTGGTCCACGGGATCGCCGCGCACCAACGCCACGGCGTGCTCCACCAGATCGTCGAGCACGGCGAGGCCGTCCTTCACCCCGCCGGTCGACCCGGGGAGATTGACGATCAGCGTCTGGCCGCGGGTGCCGGCTGTCCCGTGCGACAGCCAGGCGCGGGGGAATTTCGGCGCAGCGGCGGCGCGCAGCGCTTCGGCGATGCCCGGCGCCGCTCGCTCCAGCACCGCCAGCGTCGCTTCCGGCGTCACGTCGCGAACGCCCAGCCCGGTGCCGCCGGTCGTGAGCACGAGGTCCACTTCACCGGAATCGGACCAGCGGGTGAGTTTGGCGGCGATGCGATCGGTTTCATCCGGGACCACGCTGCGCACCACGAGCTCGAAGCCGCGCTCCGCGGCCCAGGCGGCGACGGCGTCGCCCGAGTCGTCCGCGCGCCGCCCCTGCGACGCGAGGTCGGAGACGGTGAGCACGCCGACCCGGATCGCCATATCTATTTGCGCTTCGTGCGATTGGGCACGAACGGCATCTTCACCACGTCGGCCGGCACGCGGCGGTCGCGGATCTCGACCTCGAACCTGGTGCCCGCCGCCTTGGCGGCGGCCAGCGGCAGATACGTCGTGCCGATCGCGGCGTTGACCGTGGGCGTCACCGTGCCCGAGCGCACGACGTCCACCTGCTTGCCGTCGAGCAAGACCGGATAGCCGTGCCGCCCCACGGCCTTGGGCTCGCCGATCTTGAAGCCCACGAGCTTACGCTTGATCCCCTCGAGCTTCTGGCGCTTGAGCGCGCCCTCGCCCATGAACGGCGCGCCCTTATCGAGCCGCACGATGAAGTTGAGCCCCGCCTCGAGCGGCGTGATCGTGTCGTCGATGTCGTTGCCGTACAGCGGCAGGCCGGCTTCGAGCCGCAGCGTGTCGCGCGCGCCCAGGCCGCACGGCTCGCCGCGCCCCGCGCCCACCAGCGCGTGCCACAACCGCTCGGCATCGGGCGCGCGGCAGTAGAGCTCGAAGCCGTCTTCGCCGGTGTAGCCGGTGCGCGAGACGAAGCACTGCGCCCCGGCGACCTTGCCGTCGGTGAACTCGTAGTACGGGATCATCGCCACGGCGATGTTGGTGAGCGGGGCGAGCAGCGCTTCGGCTTTGGGGCCCTGCACCGCCAGCAGCGCCACCTCATCCGAGATGTCGCGCATGCGGATGTTGGCGCCGCCCTTCTGCGGCACGATGTGCTCCCAGTCCTTCTTGATGTTGGACGCGTTGACGACCAGCATCACCCGGTCCTCGAAGCGATACACCAGGCAGTCGTCCACGAACGTGCCCTGCTCGGTGAGCAGCGCCGAGTACTGCACCTGGCCGGGCTTCAGGGCGCCGACGTCGTTGCAGGTGATGCGCTGCACGTAGGCGTTGCGGTCGGGGCCCGTGATCTCGAACTCGCCCATGTGCGACACGTCGAACACGCCGACGTTGGTCCGCACGGCGGCGTGCTCGGCGCTGATGCCGGGCGGATAGCTCACGGGCATCAGGTAGCCGCCGAAGCCCACGATCTTCGCGCCCAGGTCGACGTGGATGTCGTACAGCGGTGTTTTCTTGAGATCTGACTCGGTCATCTAGGCTCCCATCAAAGTCGCCAACAGCGCTTTTTGCACGTGCAGCCGGTTCTCGGCCTCGTCCCACACCCGCGAGCGCGATCCTTCGATCACGTCGGCGGTCACTTCCTCGCCGCGGTGGGCCGGCAGGCAGTGCAGGAAAATCGCCTGCGGCTGGGCCAGCGCCATCAATTTGGCGTCCACCGTATAGCCCTTGAAGGCGTTGCGGCGCGCTTCCGCCTCGGTTTCCTGGCCCATCGACGCCCACACATCGGTGTTCACGACGTCGACGCCCGCGACCGCTTCCTCGGGCACCGCGGTCATCGTGACCTTGGTCTTGGCGGCGGCGCGTTCGAAAATGGCGCGGTTGGGCTCGAAACCCTCGGGGCACGCGAGGCGCAGCTCGAAGCCCAGCACCGCCGCCGCCTCGAGCCAGCTGTTGGCCATGTTGTTGCCGTCGCCCACCCAGGCGATGCGTTTGCCCTCCCAGCCGCCCAGCGCCTCGCGCACGGTGAACAAATCGGCCAGCACCTGGCAGGGATGCGACAGGTCGGTGAGGCCGTTGATCACCGGGATGGTGGCGTGGCGCGCCAGGTCCACTACTTCCTGGTGGTCGAACGTGCGGATCATGATGCCCGACACGTAGCGCGACAGCACGCGGGCGGTGTCGGGAATCGGCTCGCCGCGGCCGATCTGGATGTCGCGCGAGGACAGGAACAGCGCGTGGCCACCGAGCTGGTAGGTGCCGACCTCGAAGGAGACGCGGGTGCGGGTGCTCGACTTGGCGAAGATCATCGCCAGCGTCTTGCCCGAGAGGGGCGTCTCGCGGTACTGCCCCGCCTTCATGCGGCGGGCCAGGTCGAACAGCTTGACGATCTCTTCCCGCGTGAAGTCGGTGATGGCGAGAAAGTCACGCTTGGGCATGGCTTCCGGGGCGTAGGTCAATCTGACAGTATCGGACTGCTGATTTTACCTGGCATGGGGGGGTGGCACAAGCGGCCGGCCTGAGTAAACTCGCGACTGCCCGGAAAACCCCAAGGACGGAAACAGTGACGCAACCGGCACTCGCAACCGACACCTCGGTCGGCAATTGGTGGACGCTCGTCAAAGACTCGATCCGCGGCATCCCGCACGACTACACCGCGGGTGCACTCGGCCGCGGCATCGTGCTCCTGGCCGTCCCCATGATCCTCGAGATGGCGATGGAATCGATCTTCGCCATCGTGGACGTCTTCTGGGTGTCGCGGCTCGGGCCCAACGCGGTGGCCACCGTCGGCCTCACCGAGTCGATGATGACCCTGGCCTACACCGGGGCGATGGGCCTGTCGATGGGCGTGATCGCGGTCGTGGCGCGCCGCATCGGGGAGAAGAATCCCGACGCCGCCTCCGAAGCCGCCGTGCAGGGCATCGCGCTGGGGTTGGGCGTCGCCGCCGTGGTCGCAGGGATCGGCATCACGCTCGCGCCGCGGCTGCTCGGCGTGATGGGCGCGTCGCCCGAAGTGATCGCGCTGGGATCAGGCTACACGCGCCTGATGCTCGGCGGCAGCGCCACCGTGATGCTGCTCTTCCTGATCAACGCGATCTTCCGCGGCGCGGGCGACCCGGCGATCGCCATGCGCGTGCTGTGGCAGGCCAATGCGATCAACATCCTGCTCGGCCCCTGTCTGATTTTCGGCCTGGGCCCGTTCCCCCGCATGGGCGTGACCGGCGCCGCGCTCGCCACCACGATCGGCCGCGGCACGGGCGTGCTGTACCAGGTCTATCGCCTCACGCGCGGTGACGCCCGCGTGGCGGTGCGCCGCATCCATCTGGCGCTGCGCCCCGCCGTCATGGCCACGCTGCTGCGGCTCTCGGGCTCGGCCACGTTCCAGTTCCTGGTGGGCACGGCGAGCTACATCGGGTTGACGCGCATCGTCTCGACGTTCGGCTCGAGCGTCCTGGCGGGCTATACGATCGCAATCCGCATCCTGATCTTCGCGTTGCTGCCGTCGTTCGGCCTCGCCAACGCGGCGGCGACGATGGTCGGCCAGTCCCTGGGCGCCGGTAAACCCGATCGCGCCGAGCGCGCCGCGTGGCTCGCCGCGGGCTACAACCTGGCGTTCATCGGCATCCTCGGCCTGCTGTTCATCGTGTTCGCCTATCCGCTCGTTGGCGTGTTCACGCAGGAGCCCACGGCCCTGACGACGGGTGCCCTGGGCCTGCGCACCATGAGCTACGGCTTCCTGTTCTACGCGGTGGGCTTCGTGCTGACGCAGGCGTTCAACGGCGCGGGCGACACCTGGACCCCCACCTGGATCAATCTCGGCTGCTACTGGCTGTGGGAGATCCCGCTCGCCTACGTGCTGGCGCGGACGGGGACGTTCGGGGCGGAAGGGGTGTTCATCGCGATCACCGTCGCCAACTCGACGCTCGCGGTCGTGGCGGTATTGCTCTTCCGGCGGGGACGGTGGAAAACGAGGAAGGTCTAGAGGATGTATTTCCGCAGATCTTCGTCTTCGACGATGCGCAGCAACCGCTCCTGCACCGCCTTGGCGTCGAACACGATCCGCTTGATCGGATAGTCGGGCAGCTCGAACAACACTTCTTCGAGCAGCGTGGTGAGCACGGTGTGCAGCCGCCGCGCGCCGATGTTCTCGAGCCGCTCGTTGACCTTGGCGGCGATGCGCGCGATCTCGGCGATGCCGTCGGCGGTGAACTCGAGCGTGGCACCCTCGGCCGCGCACAGCGCCGCGTACTGCTTGGTGAGCGCGTTCTCGGGCTCCGTCATGATGCGCACGAAGTCCTGCTCGGTCAGCGGCTGCAGCTCGACACGGATCGGGAAGCGGCCCTGCAGCTCGGGAATCAGATCCGACGGCTTGGCCACGTGGAACGCGCCGGCCGCGATGAACAGGATGTGGTCGGTGCGCACGAAGCCGTAGCGCGTCTGCACCGTCGAGCCCTCGACGATCGGTAAGAGGTCGCGCTGCACGCCCTCGCGCGACACGTCCGGCCCCTGCGTGCCGCGCTCGCCCGCGATTTTATCCAGCTCGTCGATGAATATGACACCGTGGTTCTCCACGCGGTCCAGCGCTTCGTTCACCACGTCGTCCATGTCGACCAGCTTTTTCAGCTCCTCGTCGATCAGGATGCGGCGCGCCTCGTGGACGTGCACCGTGCGCCGCTTTTTCTTCTTCGGCAGCATCTCCTGCATCCACTCGCTGACGTTGAAGTCGGTCCCTTCCATTCCCTGCGGCGGCTGCAGGAACTCGAGCGGCGGGAAGTTCTGCTGCTGGATCTCGATCTCGACGTCGCGCTCTTCCAGCTGGCCGTCCTTCAACTGCTGGCGCAGCTTCTCGCGCGTGCGGCGGCGGCGCTCCTGCGCCTCGGCGTCGGCTTCGATCGCCTTGGGCGTGACGTCGCCCTTGGACGACACGACGAACAGTGGACGGTCGCCGCTCCCCGCCCCCCGCTCCGCGGCCGGGGACGTGGTCGGGGACGGGGCGGGCGTGACCGGAGGCAATAGAATATCGAGCAGGCGCTCCTCCGCCCGCTCCTCCGCCACCGTATAGACCTCGTCCTCGCGCTCCTCGCGCACCATGTTGATCGCGACGTCCACCAGCTCGCGGATCATCGACTCGACGTCGCGGCCGACGTAACCGACTTCGGTGAACTTCGACGCCTCGACCTTCAGGAACGGCGCACCGGCGAGCCGTGCCAGCCGCCGCGCGATCTCGGTCTTCCCCACCCCCGTCGGGCCGATCATGATGATGTTGTTGGGCACGATCTCGTCGCGGATATCGTCGGGCGCCTGCGAGCGGCGCCAGCGGTTGCGCACCGCGATCGCCACGGCCTTCTTGGCCGCGTCCTGGCCCACGATGTAGCGGTCCAGCTCCGCCACGATCTTCTTGGGCGGCAGCTCCTCGAGCCACGGCAGCGCCTCTTCCGGCACGGCCTGGGGCGCGGTGTGCTGGGGGGGCGGCGGATCTTTGCGCGTGGGACCGGGCTTGGTCACAGCTCGAGCACCGTGAGGTGGTCGTTGGTATAGATGCAGATGTCGGCGGTGATCTTGAGCGCGCGCTCCACGATGTCCTTGGGGCCGAGCTTGGTGTCGGCCAGCAGCGCGCGCGACGCGGCCAGCGCGTAGGTGCCGCCCGAGCCGATGGCGAGGATGCCGTCGTCCGGCTCGATCAGCTCGCCCGAGCCGCTCACCACCAGGCCGTGCTCCTTGTCGGCCACGGCGAGCAGCGCGTCGAGCCGCCGCAGCACGCGGTCCGAGCGCCAGTCCTTGGCCAGCTCGACCGCCGCGCGCGGCAGGTTGCCGGGATAGCGCTCCAGCTTTTCCTCGAACTTCTCGAACAGTGTGAACGCGTCGGCGGCGGCCCCGGCGAAGCCCGCCAGGATCTTGCCGCCTTTGAGCGTGCGCACTTTGGTCGCGTTGGCCTTCATAACGGTCTCGCCCACCGTGACCTGGCCGTCGCCGCCCATGGCGACGTGGCCGTCGCGGCGGACGGAAAGAATTGTCGTTGCGCGCATCGGCACCAGAACCACTCCGTTGTCCTTTGGGTTCCCGCTCAGGCTCGCGGATGCGCCTGCGTGTACACCTGCTTCAGGCGCTCCACGGACGTATGAGTATACACCTGCGTGGTGCTGAGCGAAGAGTGGCCCAGTAATTCCTGCACCGCCCGCAGGTCGGCGCCGGCGTCCAGCAGGTGCGTGGCGAAGGAATGGCGCAGCGAATGGACGTGCAGGTCGCGGCCGCGGGCCAGCCCCGAGAGCGCCTGCTTCACGGCGAGCTGCACCATGCCGGTCGAGTAGAACAGCTCGAGCATCGCGAGGTCGCGCGCGTCGCGGAACCCGCCGGCGGCGGCGCGCCGCTCCGCGTCGGCGAACAGCTGCTCCATTTCGGCGCGGTTCAAGAAGGTGGGCAGCGTCTTCTCGAGCTTGGGAGTACGCGCCGCCTTGGCGGGATTCACCTCGATGCCCTGCGTGACGTTCAAGAAACGGTAGAACGTGCGCAGCGCCGAGAGCGCCCGCGCGATCGACCGCTTGGCGAGGCCGCGCTGTTGCAGCGCGCCGAGGAACCCGCGGATGGCGAGGCGATCGACGCCGGCCCAATTCCAGGGGCCGCCGTAGAACCGCCCGCAGAAGTCCGCGAATTCCGACACGTCGCGCGTGTAGGCCGTCACCGTGTGCGGCGAGTCGTTGCGTTCTTTCGCCAGGAAGTCCTGGAACGCCGTGATCTCGCTATTCATCTCACCCCTTGGGGGGTGAGGTCCGCCGCGAAGCGAGCGAACTCCGCCATTGCCCGTGCCGCCAGCCGCTCGCGCTTCTGCGCCCGGTCCTTGAGCGGTGGATCGAGCGGCTCGAGCAAGCCGAAGTTCGCATTCATCGGCTGGAAGTGTGCCGGGTCGGCTTCGCGCAGGTAGCGATACAAGCCCCCCAGCATCGTCGTGGGGGGCGGCACCAGCGGCGCCTCGCCCGCGAGGAGCCGCGCCAGATTGATGCCGGCGAGAATGCCGGTCGCCGCCGACTCGGTGTAGCCCTCGACGCCGGTCAGCTGGCCAGCGAATAACAGAGTCGGATCATCCTTCGCCGAAAGATGCGACGTGAGCGCCGCCGGCGCGTTGACGTACGAATTGCGATGAATCGAGCCGTAGCGCAGGAACTCGGCGCGCTCCAGCCCGGGGATGGTCTGCAGCACGCGTTTCTGCTCGGCGCTGCGCAGCCGCGTCTGGAAGCCCACCAGGTTCCACATCTGGCCCGCCTTGTCTTCCTGGCGCAGCTGCACCACGGCGTACGGCTCCAGGTGCGTGCGCGGATCCGCGAGGCCGATGGGCTTCATGGGACCGAAGCGCAGCGTCTCGGGCCCGCGCCGCGCCATTTCCTCGACCGGCAGGCAGCCTTCGAAGTACGGCGTCGTGTCGAACTCGTGGTTCGGCTGGTACTGCTCCCCCGCGAGCAGCGCGGCGACGAAGGCGTTGTACTGCTCGGCTGTGAGCGGGGCGTTGAGATAGTCGTCGCCCCCACCCTTGCCGTAGCGCGACGCACGGTAAAGCTGCGCGTGGTCCAGCGAGTCGGCTGCAACAATCGGCGCGATGGCGTCGAAGAAGGCGAGCCCGCGCGTGCCCAGCCGCGCGCCGATCACCTCGCTCAACGCCGCCGATGTCAGCGGGCCCGTCGCCACCACGCCGGGCGACGGCAGCGCCGTCACCTCGCCCCGCACCAGCGTGATGTTGGGATGGGTGGTCACGCGCTCCTGCACCGCGGCTGAGAAGGCGACGCGATCGACCGCGAGCGCCGCGCCACCGGGCACGCGCGCTTGATCCGCAGCCTGTAGGATGATGCTGCCGAGGCGCCGCATCTCGGCCTTGAGGAGGCCGTGCGGCGTCACCAGCTCGCTCGATTTGAAGGAATTGCTGCAGACCAGCTCGGCCAGCCCGTCGGTCTGGTGCGCCGGCGTGCGGACCAACGGACGCATCTCGTGCAGCGTGACGCGCACGCCGCGCTCGGCGAGCGCCCAGGCGGCTTCGCTGCCCGCGAGGCCGCCGCCCACCACCACGGCCGTCAGGTCGCGACCGGCTCCGTCGGCGCGGCTTCCTCCACCTGCACTTCGTGTCCGCACTTCATGCACTTGCGGGTCGCCCCCAGCGTCTTGGATTGCTTCTGTTCCATCCCCACGTAGCCGCAGCTCGGGCACGGCACCAGCGCGGGCCGGTTCCACACCGAATAGTCGCAGTCGGGATAACGGGTGCAGCCGAAGAAGTTGCGCCCTTTGCGCGTGCGCCGCTCGGCGATGTCGCCCTGGCCGCACTTGGGACAGACGATCCCCAGCGGCACCGGCCGCGTGTGCTTGCACTTGGGATACGTGGTGCACGCCAGAAACTCGCCGAACCGCCCCGTCTTGATCACCATCGGAGCGCCGCACTCCTTGCAGATCTCGTCCGACGGCTTGTCGGGCACCTTGTCCCGCCCGATCGGCTTGGTGAACCGGCACTCGTCGGGATACTTGGCGCAGGCGATGAACGGCCCGAACCGCCCGGTCCGCACGACCAGCGGGCTGCCGCACGTCGGGCAGCGCTCCTGGTCGAGCTTCGACAGGTCGTGCACTTCGTGCAGGATCGACGGGATGTCCACCGCGGCCAGCGCGGTATTGAACGGGCCCCAGAAGTCGCCCAGCACGCTCTGCCAGGCGAGATCGCCCTCCTCGACCTTGTCGAGCTCGTTCTCCATCTGCGCCGTGAACCCCACGTTGAACACTTCGGGGAAGCAGCGGCGCATCACCTTCCAGACTTTCTCGCCCAACGGCGTCGGCGAGAAGCGGCGGTCCTTGGTGGTGGCGTACCAGCGGTCCTGCAGCGTCGAGATGATGCTGGCGTACGTGGACGGCCGGCCGATGCCCTTCTCTTCCAGCGCCTTCACGAGGCTCGCCTGGCTGTAGCGCGGCGGCGGCTCGGTGAAGTGCTGGCTCGGCACCACCTGCTTGAGCGTCGCGACGTCGCCCTCCGCGAGCGCCGGAATCGGCGCCAAGTCTTCGGGATCTTTCGCATCCTCGGCCTCGTGGGCTTCGAGGAACACCACGCGATAGCCGTCGAACAGCACGCGCGAGCCGGTGGCGCGGAACAGGAAGCGGCCCAGGTCGAAGTCCACCGAGGTGGTCTCATACTCCGACGGCGCCATCTGCGACGCCACGAAACGCCGCCAGATCAGCTGGTACAGCTTGAACTGGTCGGCCTCGAGCTGCTTCTTGAGCGCCTCCGGCCGCCGAGCGACGTCGGTGGGGCGGACCGCCTCGTGCGCGTCCTGCACCCGGGCCGCGCCGCGGCCGCTCTTGTGCTGATTGGCGACGGCGGGCAGGTAGCGGGCGTCGTAGTTGGCCGCGATGAACTCCCGCAGTTGCGTCAGGGCGCTGTCCGCCACGCGCACCGAGTCGGTGCGCATGTAGGTGATGAGCCCCACGGGACCCTCGTCGCCCAGCTCCACGCCTTCGTACAGCTGCTGGGCGGCGCGCATCGTGCGCCGCGCCGAGAAGCCCAGCTGCTTGGCCGCTTCCTGCTGCAGCGTGCTGGTGGTGAACGGCGCCGGCGCGCCCTTCTTGCGGGTGCCGGTGCGAACGCTCGTGACCTTGAACGGCAGCTTGCCCACTTCGTCCGCGATGCCGCGGGCGGTGATGCCGTCTTTGATCTCGGGCTTCACGCCGTCGAGCTTGTGCAGCCGCGCCTGGAACGCCTGGCCGTCTTTCTCGAGGTCGGCCTCGATGGTCCAGTACTCCTGCGGCACGAACTGGCGGATCTCCTCCTCGCGCTCGCAGATCAACCGCAGGGCGACGGTCTGCACGCGGCCGGCGGAGAGGCCCGACTTCACGCTCTTCCACAGGAGCGGCGACGCCTTGTAGCCCACCAGGCGGTCGAGGATGCGCCGCGCCTGCTGCGCGTCCACTTTGCGCTGGTCGATGTCGAGCGGGTGGGCGATCGCCTGCGCCACCGCGTCCTTGGTGATCTCGTGGAACAGCACGCGGCTGATCTTGGCGCCATTGCTGAGCTGGGAGGCGACGTGCCACGCGATCGCCTCGCCTTCGCGGTCCGGGTCGGTCGCGATCAGGACGCGGGACGACTGCTTCGCCGCCTTCTTGATCTCGGCGAGCGTCTTCGCCTTTTCCTTAATGGTGACGTATTTCGGCGCGAAGCCGTTGTCGACGTCCACGCCCAGCTCGCGCTTGGGCAGATCCCGGACGTGGCCCACCGTCGCCTTCACGGTATAGCCCCGGCCCAGGTATTTGCCGATAGTTTTGGCTTTGGTGGGCGATTCGACGATGACCAGCGACCCGCCCTTGGTCACGCCTTCGGGCTGCGCCTTCGGCTCGGCGGGCGCCGCCGCCCTCACGGCTTTCGCCTTCTTGGGCTTCGCAGCTTTTAGCGTCGCCTCTTTTAGCGTCGCCTTTTTCGGCGCCGCCTTTTTCGGCTTCGCTTCTGTCGGCAACGCCTCTTTCGGCAACGCCTTTTTCTTTTTCACGGCAGTCTTCTTAGCAGCCACGTCTCAACCTTTCGTCAACGGCGAAGGGGTGCATCTTTACCACCCCGCCCCTTGCCGCGCAAGTCGGACCACCTCCGCCGCCACCTGCTGCGGCGTCTTGCGGTCGGTTTCGACCTTCGCGTCCGCCTTGATGTAAAACGACTCGCGTTCCTTGATCAGGTCCCGCATCCGCTGTACCGGGTCCTCACCCATTAACAACGGACGGGTTCCCGTGGGGGCCGCGCGCTCCGAGGCGGTCTCGGGCCGCGTCTTGAGATACACGAAGTAACACGAGGGCTTACTCGCCTCGAGCGCGCCCGGTTGCGCCGCCCAGCCGCCGCCCGGCGCGATCACCGCGGGCTGGTTCGCGACCGCCGCCTCCATCTCCTTCGCTTCCATCTGCCGGAACACCTGCTCGCCCTTCTCGGCGAAGATCAGCGAGATCGGCCGGCCCTCTTTGCGGGTCAGGATCGCGTCGATATCCGCGAACCCCGCCTTGATCTCCTCCGCGACCAGCCGCCCCACCGTCGTCTTGCCGGAGCCCGGCAAGCCGATCAGCACGACGTGTTTCTTGCCGTTCATGACGCGGCCCCTTTGGGCGTGCGCGCGCGCACCTGCGCGGCATAGCCCTCGTAGTTGCGCTTCATCTCGCTCAGCGCGTCGCCGCCGAACTTCTCCAGCATCGCCTGCGCCAGCACCAGCGCCAGCATGCCCTCGGCAATGACCCCCATCGCGGGCACCGCGGTCACGTCGGACCGCTCCGACTGCGCCTGCGTGGGCGCTCCGGTCTTCAAGTCCACCGTCTTCAAGGGCGACATCAGGGTCGAGATCGGCTTCATCGCGACGCGCGCGACCAGCACCTCGCCGGTCGACATGCCGCCCTCGGTGCCGCCGGCGCGGTTGGTGGCGCGGGCGAAGCCGGGCAGGATCTCGTCGTGCACTTCCGAGCCCTTGCGGCGCGCCGCCTCGAACCCCAGCCCCAGCTCCACGCCCTTCACGGCGGGGATCGACATCAGCGCCTGCGCGATGCGGCCGTCGAGCTTGGTGTCCCACGACACGTGCGAGCCGAGGCCCACCGGGACGCCCAGCGCCAGCACTTCGACCACGCCGCCCAGGGTGTCGCCCGCGGCCTTGGCCGCGTCGATGCGCGCGATGATCTCTTTTTCGGCCACGGGGTCGAGACAGCGCACCGGGCTCGCGTCCACCGCGGCGTTGAGCGGCTGCGGCACGGGCGACGGCAGCTTGGCGACCACGCCGCCCAGCTCCGCCACGTGGCTGCCGATCTCGATGCCGAACTGCTCCAGCAGGACCTTGCACACGGCGCCGCAGGCCACGCGGGCGGCGGTCTCACGGGCGCTCGCCCGCTCGAGGATGTCGCGCGCGTCGGCGCGGTCGTACTTGATGGATCCCGCGAGGTCGGCGTGGCCGGGCCGCGGCCGCGTCACCTGGCGTCGCCGCTCGGCGCCCGGGGCGTCCGCCTCGGCCGCCATCACGTCCTGCCAGTGCTCCCAGTCGCGGTTCCAGATCAGCATCGCGATGGGCGAGCCCAGCGTCTCACCGTTGCGCACGCCCGCGAGCCATTCGATCTGGTCCGCTTCGATCTTCATGCGCGCGCCGCGGCCGTAGCCACCCATGCGCCGCTTCAGCTCGGCGTTCACGCGCTCGGCGGACACGGGCAGTCCCGCCGGCATCCCCTCGAGGACGCCTACCAGGCCCCTGCCGTGCGATTCTCCCGCTGTCGTGAACCGGAATGACACTTCAGTACTCCCCTCTTTCCCGATGCTCCTTAACAGGCGAGCCCGACCGGGGTCGGGCTCGCCGCGTTCACCACCCCCGGCCGCAAGCGCCGACGGTCAAGAATTCCTGCTGCTCACCGCCGCGCCGCGGGGTTCGGGTTCACGATCACCGGCAGCTCGACCATCACCAACCCGGAGGCGGTGACGCCGAACAACCATTGGCGCGTGCCGGCGGCGTTGCGCGCCACGCGCAGCGGACCGATGATCGGGTCACGCACCGTGATGAGGCCGATCTGCCCGTAGAAGAACGTGTCCCAGACGTCGATATTGCCGTCGGGGC
>WNGI01008378.1_pt1 | contig 13588 bp, 15 predicted proteins | sample 5400621 | NCBI WGS metagenome assembly WNGI01 (sample SAMN13153374, study PRJNA577476) | soil metagenome | isolation source: 20 cm soil or saprolite under Garry oak tree replicate 1 | place: USA:California | collected 2016-06-15
TGAGACGTTCGTGTCAACGGGAAGCACGTCGTTGCCGAATGCGAAACACGCGACCGCGTCGGCCGTGTAGCGGCCGACCCCTGGCAGCTCGGTGAGATCGTCGGGCCACCCGCTCGCGGCGATCCGCCTGGCGGCACGGTGCAGGGTGAGCGCACGGCGGTTGTAGCCGAGCCCCTGCCACTCGCGAATCACCTCGGCGGCCGAGGCGCCGCCGAGCGCGTGTACCGTCGGCCAGCGCTCGAGCCAGGCCACGTATCTCGGCACGACTCGGTCGACCTGTGTCTGCTGGAGCATCACCTCGGAGACGAGGATCGCGTAGGGGTCGCGCGTGCGGCGCCACGGGAGGTCGCGGCCGTGGGCCTCGAACCAGGCGAGGAGCGACTCACGCACCGCCGGGACAGTAACTTTCGGCTCGGAATGCGAAAAGTCCGCTTCGCGCCCAGTCCGACCGGCTCCCTGCACGTCGGCAACGCCCTCAGCGCGGTCGCCAACCGCGCCTTCGGCGACTGGCTGCTGCTTCGGATCGACGACACCGACCCCGAACGCAACGTGCCCGGCGGCGAGGAGGCGATCATCGCCGACCTCGCCTGGCTCGGCGTCGAGTGGGACGAAGGCCCCGTCCGCCAGAGCGAGCGCGCGGCCCGCTACGCAGAGGCCGGTAGCCGCCTCGGCGATCGCTTCGACGGAATCACTCTGCTGCGCAAGGACGGCACCGCCACCTACCACCTGGCAACCGTTGTCGACGACGTCGACTTCGGGATCACCCACGTCCTCCGCGGCAACGACCACCGGCCGAACGAGCAGCTGCACCGGCGGCTCGCCAAGGCGCTCGGCGCGACGCCGCCCGAGTACGTCCACCACGGCCTGATCCTCGGTGACCGCGGGCGCAAGCTGTCGAAGCGGGCTCCGGGGGCGACGGTCGCTTCCCTGCGCGAGCAGGGGATTCCGGCAGCGGCCGTCCGCCGCTACCTCGAGGAGCTCGTGCTGCCGAAGCACGACGTCCACTACGACCTGCCGCGGATCAGGCGGCTCGCGATCGAAGCGATCGCCGAGATGACGGACGCTGAGCTCGCGGCCGCCGCGGGTGCGCCAGTCGGGATCGTGCCTGTGCTGCGGGGAGCCCGGGACCTGAACGAGGCCGGCGAGCTAGCGCGGCAGGTGCTCGAGCCCGAGGCGGCGAAGCTGCCGCCCGATGCGCGGCCGACATTGGAGCGCTTCAAGGAGCTGCGCGAGCGCGCGAGCAACGGCCTGGAGCACGACGCCGCCCGCGAGCTCGTCCGGGAGCTGAAGGCCGTCGGCGGCGACCTGAAGACGCTGCGGCTGGCGTTGACCGGCCGCGAGCGCGGGCCGGAGCTCTCGGCGGTGCTCGAGGCCCTGACGAAGGAGGAAGCGCTGCGGAGGGCCGATGCGGCTCTTTGATACCTACACCCGCGGCCTCGTCGAGCTGCCGCCGCCCCCGGGCCCGATCCGCATGTACTTCTGCGGGCCGACCGTTTACCAACGGATCCACATCGGGAACGCGCGGCCGTTCGTGCTCTCCATGTGGGTGAAGCGCTGGCTCGAGCAGTCCGGCTACGACGTCCGGCTGGCCGAGAACATCACCGACATCAACGACAAGATCTACCTGGCCGCGCCAGGAGCCAGCGCCGAGCTTGCTGCGGCGGCGTCCCGGTGGTACGTCGAGGACACGGATCTACTCGGCCTCGGCCGCCCCGACCACGAGCCGAAGGCGACAGAGACGATTCCCGAGATCGTCGAGCTGATCGGCAAGCTCGTCGACGGCGGGCTCGCCTATCCGGCGGGTGGCGACGTCTACTTCCGCGTTGCCGCGTTTCCGGAGTACGGCCGCCTCTCGGGCCGCGAGGGCGATCACGAGGCGCTGCACAATCCCTCGGAGGAAGCCGAGCGCGAGGAGCTCAAGCAAGACCCGCGGGACTTTGCGCTGTGGAAGGCGCACAAGGAGGGTGAGGACACCGTCTGGGAATCGCCGTGGGGGACCGGCCGGCCCGGCTGGCACATCGAGTGCTCGGCGATGGCGGAGAAGTTCCTCGGCCCAGTGTTCGAGATTCACGGCGGCGGCAACGACCTGATCTTCCCTCACCACGAGAACGAGCTGGCCCAGTCGCGCGGCGCCGGCAGCGAGTTTGCGCGCATCTGGATGCACAACGGGATGCTGGAGCTCACCGGCGAGAAGATGTCGAAGTCGCTCGGCAACATCGTCTCCGTTCGCGACGCGGTCGAGAAGTGGGGGCGCGAGACGATCCTGCTCTTCTTCCTGACGGCTCACTGGCGCAAGCCGATCCACCTCAGAGACGAGGTGCTCGCGCAAGCGCGGGCGCAGGCCGAGACGTTCCGCAACTACTTCGTCGGGCTCGAGCATGAGCCGGAGGAGCCGGAGCGGGATGAGCTCGCCCGCGTGCTCGACGACGACTTCAACACACCGGAGGCGCTGGCGCTCTTCCACGACTGGCGGACTCGCGGCCGAACAGCGTCCCTACGTTGGGGATTGGCGCTGTTCGGGCTGGGCAGCCTTGCCGAAGCGGCCTCGGCGCCGGCGGATCTTGTCGCCCTCGCGGAGAAGCGGAGCGAGGCCAGGGCAAGCCGTGATTTCGACGAAGCAGATCGGCTCCGTGGCGAGATCGAGGAGCAGGGCTGGGAGGTCCGCGACGTCGCCGACGGCTTCGAGCTCGTCCCGAAGTGACTCGCGAGCAGATCTACGGGCGCCGCCCTGTCCGCGAAGCGGGACCTGACCGAAGCGGCCGGGACGCGCGACCACCAGGGCGTGCTCGCGTGGGCGGAGCCCTACCGCTATGCGGAGGCATACGAGCTCGCCGGCGGCGACTCGCCGCTGCTTGTCTGCCTCGACCAGGTGACCGACCCTCACAATCTCGGCGCCGTCGCGCGGACGGCCGAGGCAGCGGGCGCGACGGGCGTCGTCGTGCCGGCGCACAACGCCGCCCGGGTGACGCCGGCGGTCGTGCGTGCCTCGGCCGGAGCGATCGAGCATCTTCCCGTTGCGGTCGTCAAGAACATGGCCCGCTACCTCGCGGAGGTGAAGGGCCCGCACCTTTGGGCGTGGGCTGCCGTCGGCGACGCAGACACGCCGCTCTGGCAGGCCGACCTGACCGGCGGGATCGCGCTCGTCCTCGGCGCGGAAGGAAAGGGCGTCCGGCCGCTCGTCCGGCGCACCTGCGACGCCGCGGTCTCGATTCCGCTCGCGGGAGGTGTCGAATCGCTGAACGTCAGCGTCGCCGCCGGCGTCCTGCTCTACGAAGCCCGCAGGCAGCGCAACGGTGGCTGAGCCCAGCTTCTACCTGTTCGACGGCTACAACGTTCTCCACGCCGGCCCGTTCTCGGATCCGCGCGAGCTGGTCGACCGGCTCGCCAGCTTCGTCGCCCTCAAGGGCGCCCGCGGGGTGGTCGTCTTCGACGGAGTCGGCGAGGCGCGGACGCATGGCCCACTCGAAGTCCGCTACGCGCCACACGCGGATGCCGTGCTCGAGCGGTTGGCGGCCGAGCTCCGCGGCACGGAGCGGGTCTGCCTGGTCTCGTCCGACCTCGCGGTACGCGGCACCTCCGGCCAGGAAGTGATGAAGCTGAGCTCGGCGGGCTTCGTCCGGGATCTCGAGCCGGCGAGGCAGCAAGAGGAACGCCCGCATAGATTGGGCGAGCGACTCGATGGGGCGACAAGGGACCGGTTGGAGCGATTGAGACGCAACCGGTCCGATTAAGTCGATATAAACGCAAGGTCTTGTGTTTTCGTTGGGACCTTGCTACCGTCACCTCAACCTCAACGTGAGATTCGGTCCTCGGACCGGATCCCACCCGTGAGAGAGGGGAGCGAATGCCGGCCCGTTCAGCCCCAGCGTACTCGGCTCAAAGACAGCAGCGCGAGCTCGCGGATCTCCAACTCGTCGTCCGCGCCCGGAACGGCGACCAGGCTGCGCTCGACGGGCTGATTCGCCGCTACACCGGCTTCGTCCGCCTCAAGGCGAGCTCGTATTTCCTCGCCGGCGGCGATACGGAGGACCTGATCCAGGAAGGCCTGATCGGCCTCTACAAAGCCGTGCGGGATTTCCGCCACGACAAGGAGACCTCGTTCCGTAGCTTCGCCGAGCTCTGCGTGACCCGGCAGATCATCACGGCGATCAAGACCGCGACTCGCTTCAAGCACTCGCCACTGAACACGTATATCTCGTTCTCGAACACGCCGGCCGGCCAGGACTCCGATTCGGACGTCACGCCCGGCCCAACCGTCGACGATCCATCGATCTGCGTGATCTCGACCGAGGAGCTGCAGAGCCTCGTCTTCTCGCTCGGCACCGGCCTGTCGATGCTCGAAGCCGATGCCTTGAAGCTGTACCTCGAGGGCTCGTCTTACGAGGAGATGGCTGAGGAGCTCGGCTGCGACACGAAGACGATCGACAACGCCTTGCAGCGGGTTAAGCGGAAGGTGCTTCAGCACCAGCAGCTCCGTCAGGTGCTCGACTAGCATCCACGCGCGCGATCGAGACGACCAGCCGTGTTGTCGCCTACCATTCCTGCTGCGCCGGAGTAGCTCAGTTGGTAGAGCAACGGTTTTGTAAACCGTGGGTCGTGGGTTCGAGTCCCGCCTCCGGCTCTCTACGACGTTTGACGTCTCGATATCAGTCTGATATCTAGATATCCATGCGCATCGGACGCAGCGTCGTTCGCCTCACCGGAGAGCCGGTCGTCGGCTGGAAGATCTGGCGCGTCGAGCACGACGAAGAGCGGACTCGCCTGCGCAGCGTCCTCTACGGAAGCCTCTGGCCGCCGGGGCGGCCGGCTGTCGCCGACTGCAAGAAGCTGCTGCGCAAACGGCACGAGGCACCAGATGCGCTCTGCGAGTGCGGGATCCACGTGGCGAAGTTGCTTCGCCAATGGCGCCACTACCTCGCCGTCGGGGACGATCGCGTCTTCGGCCGCGCGCTGATCTGGGGCGAGCGCCTCGAAGGCGAGCTCGGCTGGCGGGCCGCCGCCGCGTACCCGGTCGAGATCTACGTGCCGGCAACGCTCGAGAATGCCGACGCCGTCGCCGCGGGCCTCATGGTCTACGGCGTTCCCGTCGAGGTCGTCGGCGCGCCGGCTCCCGCAAAGGAGGTCGTCGTCGCATGACGCCGCTCGTGCCCACCGTGATCGAGCAGACGAGCCGCGGCGAACGGGCCTTCGACATCTACTCGCGCCTGCTCGACGAGCGCATCGTCTTCGTCGGCTCGGCGGTCGACGACCAGGTCGCGAACCTCGTCAACGCGCAGCTCCTTCACCTCGAGTCGGAGGATCCTGAGCAGGACATCTCGCTTTACATCAACTCGCCTGGCGGAGACGTCTATTCGGGGCTCGCGATCTACGACACCATGCAATTCGTCAAGCCGGACGTTCGCACGATGTGCGTCGGGATCGCGATGTCGATCGGTGCGGTCCTGCTCGCCGGCGGCGCGAAGGGCAAGCGCAGCTCGCTTCCGAACGGGAAGATCTTGATCCATCAGCTCTGGACGCCCGGTTTCGGGGGCCAGGCCTCTGACGTCGAGATCCGGGCTCGCGAGGCGATCGGGATGAAACGGCGGCTCGAGGAGATTCTGGCCGAGAAGACGGGTCAGACGCTCGAGCAGATCGCTCGCGACACCGAGCGCGACAACTTCATGACGCCGCGCGAGGCGCTTGAGTACGGGCTGATCGACGAGGTCGTCGAGCGCCGCTGAGCGGCGCTCTCACGCTTCCACGAGCTTTTCGATCAGGTCTGCCGCCCGGGCCGTTCCAGGATCGCCTTGCAACCGGCAGGCGATCCCGCTCAGGCGTTCCGGAAGCAGAGGATCCTCGAGGAGGCTCTCGACCGCGGCAAGCAGCTCAGCGGGGTCGTGCCCGTATGTGTCGAGCCGGCGGCCGAGGCCGAGCTCGTGCATTCGCTGTGCGTTGTCGTACTGGTCCCAGAAGAGCGGAAGCACGACCATCGGCTTGCCGAAGTGCAGAGATTCCGTGACAGTGTTATTGCCGCCGTGTGTGATCACGACGTCGACCAGCGGCAGGATCGCCGGTTGCGGCAGGAACTCCTCGCCGGTCATGTTCTGGGCGAGCCGTAGCTCCTCGTGCTGCGGCCCCATGCTGACGACGACGAAGTGGTCCGTGCCCCCGAGGGTGTCGATCAGCTTTTGCATCAGCCCGACGTCTGCCGAGCCGAGGCTGCCGAGGCTGAGGTAGAGCACGGCGCGACCGGGTCCCCGGACATGGCCCGGGACCAGGTCCGCCCGGCGTACGCACGAGCCGAGCCGATTCCAAGTCGGCCCGAGCCGGCGAGAGCGCTCGTAGTCGGCGTCGGCCGGGTAGAGATAGAGGTTGAGAAAGGGCGACTCGTGGATGAACTCGCCTTCCGGTAGCGGCGGCGCTCCACGAGCGGCGCAGAACTCGCTGAACTCCCTCTGTAGTGGTTCGTGCAGCTCGCGGTAGCGCCTGCGGAATTCCTCCCAGTCCGAGCGGTCGTCGGTCGGGTAGCCGGAGAAGGTCGGCGGCAGAGCCGGGTCCTTCAGCTCCAGCGGATTACAGGAGACGATTCTCACCCAGGGAATGCCCGAGGCAAGCACCGCCGGAAAACCGACCACGTTGTCCTCGACGATCACGTCCGGCTTCACCTCTGCGAAGATCTCGGCGAGCCGCTCGTCCACGTAGCGCGCGCCGTCGACGAGCTCGCTCCACACCGGCAGCACGAAGCCCTCGAGTTGCTCGATCGTCGGCTTCCGGAACTCCGGAGCCGTCTCGCGGACGAAGTCCTTCCAAAACTGACCTGGCACCTCCTCGGCCTCCGGTGGGGGCTTTAGCCGCATCAGCACCTCCTCGAAGCCTTGTGCCTCGAGCGTGCCCGCGAACGACTCCTCGACCACGAACACGACGCGAGCTCCCCGGGCCCGAAGGACCTGCCCGATGCCGACGCAGTTGTTCGTGGGGCCGTACGCTCCCTCGGGGAAGAAGACGACGGTCGGCCGGTCGCTCAAGCCCTCGACAGCGCCTGCTCGAGGTCGGCCCAGAGCTCGTCGGCGTCTTCGAGGCCGACGCTCAGGCGCAGCAGGTTCTCGGGCACGCGGTCGCCTTCCCACCGACGGCGGCTTTCCAGGACCGAGTCGACGCCGCCCAGACTGGTCGCGTTCGCGATCGTCTGCAGCGATCTCTCGACGCGCGTCGCGTCGCCGCGGACGTCGAACGAGAGCATGCCGCCGAAGCCCGGGTAGCGCACGCGCTCGACCGTCCCGTGAGCCTGCAGGCGCTCGGCCAGCTCCCGCGCGCTCGCGGTCTGGCGCTCCACCCGAGCGCGCAGCGTTTTCAGGCTGCGCAGCAGCAGCCACGCCGAATCCGGAGGCGCGACCATCCCAGCGCGCCCACGAAGCTCGCGCAAGCGCCCCGCTGCATCCTGGTCCCTACAGACGACGGCTCCGAGGAGCAGGTCATCGTGGCCGCCCAGGTACTTCGTGGCGCTGTGCAAGGCGTAGTCGGCGCCGTGCCCGAGCGGACGAAGGTACACGGGCGTCGCCGCGGTCGAGTCGACGACGACGCGAGCGGGGTGCGCGGCGGCGGCCTCGAGGTCCGGCATGGTCAGGAACGGATTCGAGGGCGCCTCGAGCCAGACGAGGTCGGCGCCGGCCGGCGGCGGGCCCGTCTGGTCGAACTCGACGAAGCGCAGGCCCCACCGCTCGAGCAGATGGAAGAGCTCGCCGGTTCCGTAGTAGGCGCCCTCGGCGAGCGCGATCGTCCGCCCTGGCTCGAGCTCGGCGAGGACGAGTGCGGTGATCGCGGCAGACCCCGAGGGGAAGAGCAGCGCGTCGCCGCCGTCGAGCTCGCCGAGGACACGCTCGGCCTCGGCCCCCGTCGGGTGGGCGAAACGCTGGTAGTAGAAGTCGCCGGGCCGGCCGTCTCGGTACGGCCAGATCGTTGAGCGGTCGAGCGGCTCCACGGACCCAACTCTACGTTCCAATTTGACGCTGTCCGGCGCCTGTGCGTAATGTCCAGCATCTCAGTCGAGAAAGCAGAAAGATAAGGAGAAGCGAATGCGGCGTATTTGGATGACTTTTTGTCTGCTCTTGGCGGCAGGGTGCATCGCAGTTGGGGCTCGGGGGGCTTCCGCGAAGACCACGCTCAGCCTCGTCGCGTACTCCACGCCCAAGGACGCATACGCGAAGATCATCCCCGCGTTCCAGGGGAGCTCGGTCGGCAAGGACGTCTCCTTCAACCAGTCCTACGGCGCCTCGGGCGACCAGGCGCGTGCTGTCGCCGCCGGGCTCAGCGCCGACGTCGTCGCACTCTCGCTCGCGCCCGACGTCTCGACGCTCGTCAAGAAGGGCATCGTCCCGGGTAGTTGGACCCGGAACCGCTACCACGGGATGGTGACCGACTCGGTCGTCGTCTTCGTAGTCCGCGACGGAAACCCGAAGAAGATCCACACTTGGGCCGACCTGACGAGGAGCGGCGTCCAGGTGATCACGCCCAACCCGTTCACGTCGGGCGGCGCCCGCTGGAACGTGATGGCGGCCTACGGGGCGGAGCGCGCGCAGGGCAAGACGGACAGACAGGCGATCGATTACCTGGAGAAGCTGTTCAAGAACGTGCCCGTGCTGCCGAAGAGCGCGCGCGAGGCGACCCAGGTTTTCGCGAGCGGCAAGGGCGACGTGCTGCTCACCTACGAGAACGAGGCGATCTACGCGAACAAGAAAGGCGTGCACACCGAATACGTCGTGCCGAGGCAGACGATTCTGATCGAGAACCCGGTCGCGCTGACGAAGAGCGGCCTGAAGCATCCTGAGGCGAAGGCCTTTCTGAAGTTCCTCTGGTCATCGAAGGCGCAGAAGCTCTTCGGCGACACCGGCTACCGGCCGGTCGTCAAGTCGGTCGCCAGGAGCGCGAAGTACCGGTTCAAGCAGCCGAAGACGCTCTTCAAGATCAATTCCAAGGCTCTCGGTCTGCGTGGCTGGAAGTCGGTTCAGTTCCGCTTCTTCAATCACGACAGCGGGGTCATGGTGAAGGTAATTGGCCACTAGCCCTGCCGTCGTCGTCGCGCGCCCGGGAGCTGTTCTCGGCCGCGCTGGGGGCGGTCTGGCGCGCGGAATCGCACTCGGCTATCTGAGCCTGATCGTGCTCGTGCCGCTCGCGGCACTCGTCTGGAGCTCGCGGGCGCAGGGACTCGGAACGTTCTGGGACGAGGTCGCAAAGGCGGAGGCGGCCTCGGCGCTGAAGCTGACACTGGTGGCGGCTCTGCTCGTTGCCGCCTTCAACGCGGTGACCGGTACGGCGATCGCGTGGGTGCTCGTCCGCGACTCGTTCCGTGGTCAGGGGATCGTCAACGCGGTCATCGATCTGCCCTTCGCGTTGCCGACCATCGTCGCCGGGCTCGTCCTGCTCCAGCTCTACGGCCCGCAGAGCCCGTTCGGCGTCAACCTGGCCTTTCAGCGAACGGGGCTCGTGCTCGCGCTGCTCTTCGTGACGCTGCCGTTCGTCGTGCGCGCGGTGCAGCCCGTGCTGCTGGAGCTCGACCGGGAGATGGAAGAGGCGGCCGAATCGCTCGGCGCGGGGCGGCTCGCCGTGTTTCGCCGAATCGTTTTCCCGAACCTGCTGCCGGCGATCCTCTCGGGGGTCGCGCTGGCCTTTGCGCGGGCGGTCGGCGAGTTCGGCGCGGTCGTGCTGATTTCCGGCAACGTGCCCTTCAAGACCGAGGTCTCCTCGGTCTATATTTCCGGCCAGATCGAGTCGGACAATCCCGCCGGCGCCGCCGCGGTTTCGGTTGTCCTGCTGCTGATCTCGCTCGGCGTTCTGCTTTTGATCGGCGCCTTCCGCCACTGGAGGACTCGCCATGACCGCTAGGTACGCGTTGCGCTTCGGCGCGCTCGGCTACCTGGCGTTCCTGCTTCTCGTGCCGGTCGGGCTGGTCTTCTACCGGACCTTCGAGCACGGGCTCCATCCAGCCTGGGCGGCTGTGACGAACCCGCAGGCGCAGCACGCTCTCTGGCTGACGCTCTTGATCGCGGCGATCGCCGTTCCGGCAAACACCGTCTTCGGCGTTGTCCTCGCGATCGCGCTGGTCAGGCACCGCTTCCCTGGCCGCGGTCTCGTCAACGCCGTCGTCGACCTGCCGCTGGCGCTCTCGCCGGTGGTCGTCGGGCTGGCGCTGTACCTGCTCTACGGCACCGGCGGCTGGCTCGGCGGGCTTTCCGAGCACGGGATCAAGATTCTGTTCGCGCTGCCGGGGATGACGCTAGCCACGATCTTCGTCTCGTTGCCGTTCGTCGTCCGCGAGGTCGTCCCGGTCCTGCGGGAGATCGGCACCGACCAGGAACAGGCGGCCGAGACGCTCGGCGCGGCGCCGTTCACGACCTTTCGCCGGATCACGCTGCCGGCGATCCGCTGGGCCGTCGGCTACGGGGTCGTGCTGACGACGGCGCGCGCGATCGGCGAGTTCGGCGCCGTCAGCGTCGTCTCCGGTCGGATCGAGGGCAAGACCGAGACCTTGCCGCTCTACGTGCAGTCGCAGTTCGAGGGGTTCAACACCACCGGCGCGTTCGCCGCGTCGGTCGTGCTGGCCCTGATCGCGCTCGCAACCGTCCTTTGCATGCGGATGTTCCGACCCAAGGAGGCGCATTAATGGGTATCACCGTCGTCGACGTCAAGAAGAAGTTCGGCGAGTTTCTCGCGCTCGAGGACGTCTCGGTCTCGATCCCCGAGGGCTCGCTGACAGCGCTGCTTGGGCCGAGCGGCAGCGGCAAGTCCACCCTCCTGCGCGTGATCGCAGGTCTCGAGGACCCTGACGGCGGGCAGGTCCTGCTCGGTGCCGATGACGTCACGCATAGGCCTGCACGCGCCCGCGGGGTCGGGATGGTCTTCCAGCACTACGCGGCCTTCAAGCACATGACCGTCTGGGAGAACGTCGCCTTCGGGCTCAAGGTCCGTAAGCGCCCGAAGGACGAGATCGGGAAGCGGGTGCACGAGCTGCTCGAGCTCGTCCAGCTCGAAGGGCTGGCCAAGCGCTATCCGGCCCAGCTTTCGGGCGGCCAGCGGCAGCGGATGGCGCTGGCGCGCGCCTTGGCCGTCGATCCGGACGTGCTCCTGCTCGACGAGCCGTTCGGCGCCCTCGACGCGCGCGTCCGCAAAGAGCTGCGCGCCTGGCTGCGCCGGCTCCACGACGAGGTGCACGTGACGACGATCATCGTCACGCACGACCAGGAGGAGGCGATGGAGGTCGCGGGCCAGATCGTCGTCATCAATCAGGGCCGCGTCGAGCAGGTCGGCACGCCGCGGGAGCTCTACGAGTCACCGGCGAACGAGTTCGTGATGAGCTTCATCGGGCCGGTCAACCGGATCGGCGATACGTTCATACGCCCGCGAGACATCAGCCTCAGTCTCGAGCACGACGGCGACACGACGGAGGCGATGGTCGAGCGGGTCGTCCACCTCGGCTTCGAGGTCAGGGCGGAGCTCGTGCGGGACGACGGCCAGCACCTGCTCGCGCAGCTCACCCAGGAGGAAGCAGAGGCGCTCGAGCTCGAGCGCGGCGTCATCGTCTACATCCGGCCGAGCCGCCAGACCGTCTTCACTCCCTGAGTGGCCTGATCGGGGACGTTCGCCGGCTCCGACCTCACCGGCCAGGCCACTAGGCTGCACCCAATGCGCGTCGTAGCGGGCATCTTCGGGGTCGTCGTGATCCTGCTGATGCTGTTCGAGTTCTTCGTGAGCTTCTTGCTGCCACGGCGCGTGCGGCGCGATCCGCGGATCGCGCGCGGGCTCACCCGCCTACTCTGGCTTCCGTGGCGCGCGCTCGCGCGACGGTTCTCGCCCGCGACCGCAGACACATGGCTTGGCTTCTTCGGTCCCTTCGCGCTCCTCTTCCAGCTGGTCGTGTGGACGCTCGGGCTGATGACCGGTTATGCCCTGCTCGAGTGGGGAGCCGTTGGTGGAACGTTCGGCGACCGCTTGCTTTCGAGCTCCGGCGTCTTCCTCAGCGCCGAGAGTCCATCCGGCTCGACCGCGGGCCATCTGATCGGCCTCTTCGAGGCGGCGAGCGGCGTCGCCGTCGTCTTCATCGTGATCGGCTACCTGCCGGCCGTCTACGCCGCCTTCTCACGGCGCGAGACGGCCGTCTCGCAGCTCGCTACCCGCGGGGGCTCGCCGCCCGCGGCCGGCCTCCTCCTTCACCAGGCGATCGGCCGGCAGCACTGGCAAGAGCTCAAAAGCGAGCTCCAGGCGTGGGAGGAGTGGGCCGCGGAGCTGATGGAGACTCACCTCTCGTACCCGCTGCTCGGGTTCTACCGCTCCCAGCACGTGAGCCAGAACTGGCTCGCGGCGTTGACCGCGATGGTCGACGTCGCCGCCTTCGTCAAGGCGACGGCGCCCGAAGGGAAGGTTCGTGCCGCAGACGTCACTTTCGGCATCGGCCGGCACGCGTTCGCCGATCTCGCGCTTCAATTTCGGCTCGAGCGGGGCGCTGTCCAGGAGCGGCTGACGGCCGACGAGTTCGACCAGCTCTATTCGATCGTCGAGGCGGCCACGGACGACTCCGTTGGCCGGGAGACCGCCCACCGTCGGCTTGCAGAGCTCCGGGAGCAATACGAGCCGAACGCCGAGGCGCTTGCTCGCTTCCTCGCGCTCGACCTTCCGCGCTGGCTGCCCGCGGAGCTCGAGTCAGTGCGGCAGCCAGGCGTCGGGGTCGGCGGCGATGGTCGCGACCTCGTCGGGCAGCCGCCCCGCCGCTAGATCGGCGAGGGTGACGGCCTCGAGGACGGCGCGCAAGTTCGCCCGCACCGCGACCCAGACCTGCTGCAGAGACCCTGCGGGCCCGACGTACTCGACCAGCTCCGGTCGGCGCCCGCGCACGTTCGCGATCGGCCCCTCGACCGCGCGAATCACCTCGGCGAGCGAGATCTGGTCGGGCGGCAGCGAGAGCCAGTAGCCGCCCTCTGCTCCACGCTGGCTCTGGACGAGGCCGGCGTGCTTGAGGTCGAGCAGGATGTTCTCGAGGAACTTGAGCGGGATCTCTTGAGCCTGCGCGAGGCGGTCGCCCTTGACCGGGCCTTCGCCCGCGGCGGCGAGCTCGGCACACGCCCGTAACGCGTAGTCGACCTTGGCCGAGACCCGCATGGCCTGATTGTGCCTCGGCGGGCGAGGACCGCTCGGTTACTTAGGCGGAGACGTTTGTGGCGGTTTCGTGCTGCGGGTCGGCGACCATGACCCGGTTCTTGCCGCCCCGCTTCGCCTCGTAGAGCGCTTCGTCCGCCGCGGCGACGAGCTTTTCTGCCCGGTCGAGATCTCCCTTGACCGCGACGCCCACGCTCGCCGTCACCGAGAGCTCGCGTCCGTCGGGAAGCTCGATCGTCGCGGCTTCGACGTCGGCGCACAAGCGCTCGGCGAGCGTCGTCGCGCCGCGGAGGTCGGTTTCGGGCGCGAGCACGGCGAACTCTTCACCCCCGTAGCGGGCTGCGAAATCGACCTGCCGCGCGCTCGAGTCGAGGATGGTGGCCACGCGGCGGAGGACGGCGTCCCCGGCCTGGTGGCCGAGCTCGTCGTTGATGCTCTTGAAGTTGTCGAGATCGACGAGCACCAA
>WNGI01003677.1_pt1 | contig 13583 bp, 13 predicted proteins | sample 5400621 | NCBI WGS metagenome assembly WNGI01 (sample SAMN13153374, study PRJNA577476) | soil metagenome | isolation source: 20 cm soil or saprolite under Garry oak tree replicate 1 | place: USA:California | collected 2016-06-15
CGCCGCCGGCGGGCATGCTTCCCCAGACGGCGGCGCCCGCGTTGGCGAGACCCGTGGCCAGTAATTCGCGGTTCGGCGAAAGCGGTGGCTCGCCGCTGGCGGCAAAGGCGCGCCCCGCGGCGATCGTCTCGGTGAAACTCATCAGCGCGATCCCCAGGGCTCCCGGCCAGAGCACGGTGAGGAGCGACAGATCCGGTGAGATAAATGACGGCAGCCCCTGCGGGACCTTCCCCACGGTGGCGACGCCGAGGGACGTCAATCCGAACAGGCCGACCGCCGCGATCCCCAGCGCCACGGCGATCAGCGGAGCGGGCGCCCGGGGCAACGCACGTTCGACTCCCACCAGCAAGAGGAGCGTGATGACTCCAACGGCCAGAGTGGGCAGGTGGCTCGCGGGAATCGCTCCGAACGTGGCAATCAGGTTGTGAAGAAACGTGCCTTTGGCGAAGTGAATCCCCAGCAGCTTGGGTACCTGGTCCACGACGATGACCAATCCGATCCCCGCCTTGAACCCGATGAGGACCGGGTCGGAAATAAAGTTGGCAACGAATCCCAGGCGCAGCGCGGAGGCGGCGATGAGGATGACGCCGACCAGCAGCGTCAGTGTTACGGTGGCGCGGATCAGCGTTGCGGCGTCACCGTCGGGCGCAACCCGTCCCAGCTCGGCGGCCGTCAAAATCGCGATCGTCGTCGTGGTGCTCACGCTGAGCGGCCGCGAAGTGCCCAGCAGCGCGTAGATCACCATCGGGACCAGGGCCGTGTAGAGCCCAATCTGGACCGGGAGTCCCGCGATGGTGGCGTAGGCCATCGCCTTGGGAATCACCACGGCCGCCGCGGTCAGGCCCGCGACGACATCCAACCGGAGCCATTTTTTGGGATATCCGGCGGCCCACTCGAGGATGGGCAGTCGCATACCGCGCGCGTTGCTCAGGACTTACCTGGGACGAACCCCGCCCTTGGCCTTCCCGAGGATGACGCTGAACCTCCACGTCTGATTGTTGACCCCCAGGCTGGCATCCGACCACGGGAACGTGTACCGAGCGTCGAGGCCCACCAGAACGCCCTTGGCGTTCCACTTGCCGAACATGAGCCCGATGGGTGAACCCCACTCGGTGTTCGTGTTGTCGCAGAAATTGGCCTTGGGGGCGTTGGTGGCGTTACAGCTCACCGGAAACGCGACCATGATGCCGCCGTACAACCGAGCCCGCGAGCCGCCTGACCCACCGACGATCGCGCCCACGTTCAGCCCGGTCTCGACATAGTCTATGCGCGCCCCCGCACCGCCCTTTTGCGTGTAGTTCACTTCGAACGTGGTGAGACTGCCTCGGCTCTCCACGCCGGCGAACAGGCCTCCACTGAAGCCCCACCGCGATTTCGTGTCGGGGTACTGGAAGTCGCTGTACGTCCCGCCGGCCGTCAACCCTGTAATCATGTCCTGCGCCAACGCGCCGGACGCTGCTGTGACCAGGACACTCGCGACAATCACACCGATGCGCACGTTCATTTCGCCCCCCAAAGTGGTCAGCCAGACTCGCTAGCGAGATGCTCACACGTTCCCGCGAGCAGGACCGGGCGTCGAGTGCACTTTAGACCAACATGTATGTGCACGCCGCAAACTGAGATGCCCCGAGCGAGGTGCGAGCGCGATACACGAGCTCGTGCAATGTGCAACATGGGGGTTGCATATAATGGCCGCCGCGTTATGATACGCAACGCAAATGTTGCATATCACCGGAGTGCGAAAAGTCATGAAGCCGGGCGAGTGGGCCGCGCTCGCGGCGACACTCGGCCTCGCCGCCGCGGCCTGGGTCGTCACGGTCCGCCAGATGCACGGCATGGACATGGGCGTCGCGACCCAGCTCGGCTCCTTCGCGTTTTTCGTCGCGCTCTGGGCGGTGATGATGGCGGCGATGATGCTGCCGGGCCTCGTCCCGGCCGTGCTGCGTCGTACACACTCGAGCGGCCCGGTGCGCGCGGTGGTGCCGTTCGTCGCGTCCTACCTCGTCGTCTGGACGCTCGTCGGCGCGCTGTTGTACGCGCTGTATCGCCCACACGGCACCTGGGCCGCCGGCCTCATCGTGATCGCGGCCGGTCTGTACGAGCTCACTCGACTCAAGCAGCACTGCCGCCGCTGCTGCCGCGCGCGCACCAGATCTGGATTTGAATTCGGGTTCTACTGCGTCGGCTCCAGCATCGGACTGATGGTGATGCTGGTGGCGCTCGGCGTCATGAGTGTCACCTGGATGCTCGTGATCGCCGCCCTCGTGTTCGTGCAGAAGCTGCTGCCTGCCAGAGCCGCTATCGATGTGCCGCTCGCCCTGGCGATCATCGCGCTCGGAATCGTGATCATGGCCGCGCCCGGGGCGGTGCCAGGCCTCATGCCACCGATGTGAAATGTATGGGCGCAGCATGCTGCGCCCCTATCTACCCAAACCTCGACCAATTCGAGAGACATGAAATGCCCAAACCCACGATCGTGTCGCGAGACGAATGGACCGCCGCCCGCAAGCGCCTGCTCGCCAAGGAGAAGGAGCTGACCCGGCAGCGCGATGCGCTGAGCGTCGAGCGGCGCGCGCTGCCGATGGTGGCGCTCGAGAAGGAGTACGTGTTCGAGGGGCCGGAGACGGGGAAGCGGAGCAAGCTACGCGATCTGTTCGGCAAGAAACGCCAACTCGTCGTCTATCATTTCATGTTCGGTCTCCCTCCTGATTGGGAGGACGAGGGGTGCCCGGCGTGCTCGTATGTGGTCGACAACATGGCGGGGAGCCTCGTACACCTCGCCGCGCGCGATACGGCGTTCGCCGCGATCTCACGTGCACCGCTCTCCAAGATCGCGCCGTTCAAAAAGCGCATGGGCTGGACGTTCCCGTGGCTGTCATCGAACGGCACCGACTTCAACCACGACTTTGGCGTGACGCTCGACGCGAAGCATACGACCTACAACTACGCGCCCGTCAGCGCGCAGCCCGAGGGCCGGCCGCATGAAGGCGAGCGGGAAGGCCTGAGCGTGTTCTTGCGCGACGGCGACCGTGTGTTCCATAGCTACTCGACCTATCAGCGCGGCCTGGACCCGCTCCTCAACACGTACAACCTCCTCGATCTCACGCCGCTCGGGCGCCAGGAAGAAGACGGCATCATGCATTGGCTGAAATACCACGATGAGTACTGACCGGATCGAGAAGCGCGTCGTGCTCCGCGCGCCGCGCTCGCGTGTGTGGCGCGCGATCAGCGATGCGAAAGAGTTTGCCACCTGGTTTCGCATCACGCTCGACGCGCCGTTCGCCGAGGGCAGGACGGTTCGGGGCAGCCACGGGCGCTTCAAGGTCGAAATGCAGATCGCGCGGATCGAGCCCGAGCGGTATTTCGCGTATCGCTGGCACCCGTACCCGGATCCCGAGAACGACTACTCAGCAGAGCCCATGACGCTCGTCGAGTTCACGCTCGAGGATGCAGAGGGCGGGACTGCGCTCACGATCGTCGAATCCGGGTTCGATCGGATCCCGCTCGCGCGTCGCGCGGAAGCGTTCCGCATGAACACCGAGGGGTGGGGCGGGCAGATCAAGAACCTGGAGCGGTATGTCTCGTAGCCCCAATGCCGCGGTGCTATTCGCCGCGCTGGGAGACGCGACCCGGCTGAGCCTGCTGAGGCGCCTGTCAGTCGACGGTCCGCTCTCGATTACGCGCCTCAGCGAGGGCACCGGTGTGACGCGCCAGGCGATCACGAAGCACCTCAACACCCTCGGCAACGTGGGCTTGGTGCGCCATGCCCGTCGCGGGCGCGAGCGGGTCTGGGAGCTGGAGCGCAAGCGCCTGGAAAAAGCGCAGCGGTACCTCGATCAAATCGCCGCGCAGTGGGATGCGGCGGCGGAGCGATTAAGGGCGTTCGTCGAGGATCGCTAGCGGACACCACACGCGGCACCGATGCGGCCGAGCAGTCCGTCCGGCGCGGCGCTCACGAACTCTCCCGAGCGCGACCCTTTGCCCCACGTATTCGTGACCGCGGCAACCACCACGCCGTGATCGGGGAACACCGCGATGCCGGCCTGGACGCCGGCGTTGGATCCGTTGCTCGCGAGGCGTCGTGGCGTGCTGGTCAGCCCACTGATGAACCAGCCGAACGCCATGGGCGATGGCCCGCCCGGGCTATTGACCGGCGTCGTCAGCAGGCGATAAGCGGAATCGGATAGAAATCCCGGCGCGAGCACTGCGGCACCGAGCCGCACCATGTCCTCGGCGGTCGAGTTGAGATTTCCTCCTGCCATGTTGTGACTGTAATCCCAGTCCGGCACCCGTTCCGGTTGGTCGATGTCGGCGAATGTCTGCAAGTCATAGAACGAGTAGCGGCGCGCGCGGCGCGGCAGCACGACGCGGACATCATCGAACGCGGTTGCCGCAAGGCCGAGGGGGCGGATGACGGACTCGACCACCCATTGCTGATAGGGCGTGCCGGCCGCGGCTTCGATCGCCGCGCCGAGGACGTTGTAACCGGGGCTCGAGTAGCGGTAGCCGGAGCCGACGGCGGCGATGAGCGTGTCGTCCTGGAAAAGCGGCAGCACGTCCTTCACATCGTCGAAGTGACGCGCGTAGAGCACCGGGCCGCGCTCGCTGCCCCAATGCCGCAGGCCGGCGAGGTGCGCGGCGAGGAGCCGCGGCGTGATGGGTATGCCCGGCTTTACCGGGAACGTGGGCACGTAGCGCTGGATGGGAGCATCGAGGTCGAAGGCGCCCCGCTCCCACAACTTGAGCAGGGCCAGGCCGGTCACGGCCTTGGTCACGCTCGCGACGCCAAACAGCGTGCGCGGCGTGACCCGCGCGCTGTCTTCAAGGTCGGCGAACCCGAACCCCCGCGAGTATACCAGTCGCCCGCCGGCGCGAACCGCGACCTGGACGCCGACGTTGGCCTGGCGCGACTGCAGCTCGTCGATGACCCGACGAATGCGCGCCGTGTCGCACGCCTGGTCGGTCCCCGACTGGGCGAACAGCAAGAGCACGAAGGTCAGCAGCATCTGTGAGGCATGAATCTGGCAGAAAAGCGGGTTCTTCGCTCCGCGATGTCGATCATGGCGCGATATCTTCATCCCTTATGAGACTCCTCGCCCTCCTGCTGCTCGGCGCTCCGTGCGCCTCCCTTGCGGCCCAGCATTTCCACCGTCTCCCCGTCACACCGCGCACCGTTGCCTACGGCTACTACAGCGCCGTCGCGACGCCGGTGCTGCGCATCGCATCGGGCGACACGGTGGAGGTCGAAACGCTCATCACCAACCGACCCGACCGCCTGGAAGCCGCCGGAGTCGCGCCCGCCGACGTGCAACAGTCCTTGCGCGATATCGTCACCCAGGTGACCGACAAGGGCCCCGGCGGACACATCCTCACTGGGCCCATCTATGTAGAAGGGGCCGATTCAGGCGACGTGCTCGAGGTGCGGATTCTCAAGATCGACATCGCGATCCCGTACGGCTACAACGGCTGCAGTGGATTCTTGCCGACAAACTGTGACAGCACGGGGCGCACGCGGATCATCCCACTCGACCGTCGCCGCATGGTGGCGCAGTTCGCGCCCGGAATGGAGATCCCGCTGCATCCCTTCTTTGGCAGCATGGGCGTGGCGCCGCCGCGCGATTCGGGTCGCGTGAGCTCGAACCCGCCCGGGATCCACGCCGGGAACATGGACAACAAGGAGCTGGTCGCCGGGACGACGTTGTTCATTCCGATCCACACCGCGGGCGCGTTGTTCGAGATCGGCGACGGTCACGCGGCGCAGGGGGATGGCGAGGTGGATCAGACCGCCATCGAGACGTCGCTCGTCGGTCGCCTCCAGCTCAGCGTGCGCAAGGACATGCACCTCACCTGGCCGCGGGCGGAAACCGCGACCCACTTCATCGCGATGGGGATGGATAAGGACTTGAAGACCGCGACGCAGATCGCGGTGCAGAACGCCATCGATTTCATTGCGGCCAGGCGCGGCTGGTCAAAGATGGAAGCGTATCGGCTGGTCAGCGTGGCCTGCGATGTGCGCGTCACCGAGCTGGTGGATGGCAACGTCGGCGTGCACGTCATGATTCCGAAGGCTATCGTCGGCAAATAGCAGTTCAGTAGATGAACGGAATGAGCCGCCGTCGCGTGCGCATGAATTCGCGATACGGTTCGCCCACCACCGCGAGCAATGTGCGCTCCTCCACCGCGATGCGATAGCTGTACACGCCAAACGCCGCGAGCGCGAGCAACGCAAGGCTCGCCCAGTTTCCCAGCGCGAGACCAAAGCCGATGTTCATGAGTATGCCGGCAGTGTAGGAGGGGTGCCGCAGGAGCCGGTACGCGCCGGCGGTGATGATGCGTTGATCGGGAGCGGCGCGTACATCGCCCGTGAACGACGCGCCCAGCGCTCGGAAACAATGTCGCCGCAAGAGACTGCCCAGGGCGATGGCGACGATCCCCAGACCGAACGCAATCGGCCTGGCCGTGTCGGACATGCGCAAGAAGGGCATCCATCCCATGACGACAGCGATCGCCGAGGCAATGCCGCCCGCGTAGACGATCACCTGAAAGGAGCCGGCATCCCGCGAACCGCCACGGGTGACGGCCCTACGCGCGGCGCGGACGATCTTGAACTCGGGTACATAGGCCCAAATGATCGCGGCCGCAAACACGGGCCAGTAGGGCCAGTCAAACGCCAGCGGCGTCATCGTACTGAAATTGTAGCGAAGCAACCGCTTTTGCGTAGAATACGCTTCATGCTCAAACTGCTCGTCGTCCTCCTCGCCATTCCGGCCGTCCTCCCAGCGCAAGCGCCCCCCGACTCGACTAGGGATACCGCCACCGTCCAGCTCGTCGGGCGTCTCGACCTGGAGCGCTACAAGGCGACCATCAAAGGGCTCACGAACTTCGGTGACCGGCGCCAGGGCACCGACCGCAACCGCGCCGCCGTGGATTGGATCGAGGCTCAGCTCCGGAGCTACGGCTGCAGCGATGTGTCGCGGCTCAAGTACGACTACCAGACGAGTCCCCCCTCTCCCGACGCGAGAGGGGGTCAGGGGGTGAGGACACGCGACACGACCCGAGCCTCCGGCGGCGGCCGCTATCGCGGCATCCGCACGAGAACCGGCGTCAACACCGATTCGCTCAAGCAGCCCGACGCCCGCGTGCGCGCGCTCGACGCTCAAGGCTCGACGCCGGGCGCGCGCGAAGAGGTCTACTGCACCAAGATCGGCGACACGCACCCCGGCGAGATGTACATCGTCGGGGGCCACATGGACGGGATCGGCTGGGGCGAGGCCGCGAACGACGATGGGTCCGGCACGGCGCTCGTCATGGAGCTGGCGCGCGTGTTTTCAGCGCCGGACGTTCACACCGATCGCTCGATCCGCTTCATCCTCTGGAACAACGAGGAGTCGGGGCTGAACGGCTCACGCGCCTACGTCGAGCAACGCCGCGCGCTCCAGGGTACGAAGGACGAGCCCAAATGGCTCGGCATGATCCAGCACGACATGATGTTGTTCGATCACGGGATGCCGCGCGCCGACGGGACCCTTTCGCCCGAGCAGCGGCCAGAAGCGGATGTGAACATCGAGTTCCAGGTGAGCGCGAAGTTCTCGGCCGAGGCGCAACAGCTCGCGTGGGTGTTCCAGCGGGCCAACGAGAAGTATGCGACCGACTATCCGGCCTCCGTGAGCTCGCACATGACCAACACCGACTCGGCGCCGTTCCAGGACTACGTGCCGGCGATCAGCCTGCGGGAAAACGAGCGCGGCACGCAGATCGGGGCAGGGTGGGACCCGAACTGGCACCAGCCCACCGATCTCTATTCGACCTATAGCGACAAGGATTTCCGGCTTGGCCTGAACGCGGCGCAGACGACGCTCGCGGCGGTTGCGGGATTGGTGGGGGCGACGGTCAAATAACGATGGGCCGATGGGCGGATGGGCAAATGACGGGTCTCCACGGTGGTGCCGTGGGCTTTTATGGATTCGCTGCGCTCCTCTTTCCAATCTCGTACTCCTTGGGCGGCTCGGCGCCGAGCAGGTTCCGCACGAAGTAGTCCCAGCGCCGCCGCATCATGTACTGGGAATCGCGCCCGTAGCCGTGACGCGCGTTGGGCAGAATCAGCAGATCGAAGTCCTTGTTCGCCTTGATCAGCGCATCGACGACGAGATAGGTGTTGTAGGGCGGGACATTGTCGTCCATCCCGCCGTGCGCCAGCAGCAGCTTGCCGCGGAGATTCGCGGCATGCATCTGATTGGCGTCAGCGGCGTAGTTGTCGCTCTCGCCATTGCGGACCAACAGCCCCTGATACCGTTCGCCCCAGTCGTCCTCGTAATTCCGGTTGTCGTGGTTGCCCGACTCCGAGATGCCGACCTTGAACACATCCGGATAGTTGAACATCGCGGCCGCGGTGGCGAACCCGCCACCCGAGTGCCCCCAGATCCCGACGCGCTCGCCGTCGATCCACCGATACCGCTCGGCGAGCTGCTTGACGCCCGAGACCTGATCGGGGAGCGTGTTCTCTTCCATCTTCCCGTACGCCGCATCGCGGAACGTCTTCGACCGGCCCCCCCGCGTCCCCATCCCGTCGATCGCGATCACCACGAACCCGAGCTCGGCGAGCGCCTGATGGTCGCCCCGCGCGGGCGCGAAGCTGCGCGATCCCACGCTCCCGCTCGGCATGGGATAGATGTAGTCCACGAGCGGGTACTTGGCGGTCGAGTCGAGCCGCGAGGGCGTGAACATCAGGCCGTATATGTCCGTCGTGCCGTCCCGCCCCTTGAGGGTGACCGGCGTCGGCGGATGCCAGCCGGCGGCAACGAGGCGCGAGATGTCGGCGCGCTCGAGCGGGAGCACCACGCGGCCGTTCCGGTCGCGTAACACGGTCACGGGCGGCGTCACCGGCGTCGAGTAGGAGTCGATGAACGACGCACCGTCCAGCGACACCGTGACCTGGTGATCGGCGTCTTCGGGCGTCAGCAGCGTTTGCCCCTTCCCGTCGAAGCCGATGCGATACAGGAAGCGGTAATAGGGGTCGCGCCCCTTTTCTATACCTTGTCCGCTGAAATAGATCGTCCGCGCCTTCTCGTCGATGTACGCGATTGACTCGACGTTGCCATCGCTGCTCGTGATTTGGTTCTTGAGTCGTCCGGTGGCGAGGTCGTACAAGTAGAGATGAATCCAGCCGTCGCGCTCCGACCACCAGATCAGCTCGTTCGAGCGGGGCAGCACGCGCCAGTTCTGCGCGATACCGACCTCGCCGACCTGCGTCTTCGCCTGCTCCTCGAGCAGCGTGCGCACGACGCCGGTGCGCGCATCGGCCACGCGCACCCACGCCTGCTTGTGATCGCGCGAGCTCGAGACGAACGCGATCGCGGAGGCGTCGGGATACCAGAGGAGATCGCAGATCCTGTCGCCACACGCGACGTGGTCGCTCACCATCGAGCGATGCGCGTCGGGCGGCATCTGGAGCCGCACCAGCGTCGGTGTCGGACCGGTGAGGTCGATCACCACGCGCTGAATCCGGAAGATCACGCTGTCTCCGGGCAGCGGGTACCGCCACGCTTCCAGCTCCGGCGCGCCGACCTGGGTGCGCACGAGGTACATCCGACTTACGCCGCGCCCGTCGTGCTGGAACGTGGCGATCTTGCGTGAGTCGGGAGACCACGTGACGACCGGCGCGTCGCTCTTCACCCAGCCGGCGTTGTTCGTGGCGTAGCCGAAGTCCTCGACACCGTCGGTCGTCAGCACGGTCTCGGCACCGCTCGTCAGGTCCGTCATCCAGAGATTGTTGTTGCGAATGAATACGGCGCGCGTGCTGTCGGGCGACACGATCGAATTGGGCGGCGGCGCGCGGGGGGCGTTCTCGACCGCCGCGCAGCGGTACGCCGTGAGATCGCACCGCCAGCGCTTCCCGCTGTCGAAGGTGAGCTGGCCAGCCGGCGAGAGGTCGAAGGTGAAGAACGGCAGGCTATCTGCTGTTGCTCGCCGGCCCAGCGCCGTCGACACAGCCTCCGCGAGCCGAGCATGATCGAACGCCGGCGCTCGCGACTTGCGGCGCGGATCCACGGCGACGAACTGCCATCCCGTCGCGGTCGACACGCGGTACCAGGCGCGACCGTCCGGCAGCCATGTCGGTCGGCCGGCGATTCCACTCACCAGCCGGCTCGTGGCTGGCGCGAGGGCGCGCTCGGCGCGGGCGTAGTCTTCGGTTGTCAGCGCGCGCACCTGTGCCGGCGCGGCGGACGGGATGATGTTGCACAACAAGACGGCGGCGAGTGCTACATGGTGAGAGCGCATCCGGAAAGACTGCTGCCGTGAGGGACGGAAGGCAACTCAGAATATAAAAACGGCGCCCTCGAAGAGAGCGCCGTTTTCCTATGCGTACCGCGGGTGGGTTAGAGCTTGACGACGTTCTGCGCCGCCGGGCCCTTCTGGCCCTGCACGACGTCGAACTCCACGCGCTGGCCTTCGGTGAGGGACTTGTAGCCCTCGGCTTGAATCGCGGTGTGATGCACGAAGCAGTCCTTCTCGCCGTTCTCGGGCGTGATGAAACCGAACCCCTTCGCATCATTGAACCACTTCACGGTACCGGTGATACGTGCCATACTGGTGAAACTCCTGTTACTAACTGTTCCCGACGTCGCGCGGCCCGAGCCGTTGTGGCGCGCCCGCGAACTGTACTGCCGGCGCCGGGTGAGCGGTCCAGCAAACAAATCGAGGACCGGAGGCGTGCCCCAGGTCCTCGTTTCGGTCACTGGCTGTGTCGCTCGGGACGAATGATCCATAGATGTGCGACGGATGTCAAGCCGGGACCGCTTCTGCTCCTTAAGGCGATGAAAGGGCGTTTCGGCTGCTGTACCAGCGCCTCACCCCACGGCTCAAGATGCGATGCGCGTCCGCCGTTCCTCTGCGGCTGGTTACTGACCCGAGTCCAAATGCCAGCCCACATTCTGCCACACCCCGTTCCGCCAAACGAACACCTCGGTAGCCCGGCCGGTCTGCACTATCCTGCGGCCGTTGAGTTCCAGCTCCAACTCGTACCGAGAGTACAGGATGGCGACGTCGCCGAAGACTTGCTGCTCGGTCCTCGGAAACGTGACGCGGATCAGTTTGCCGCCGCTCTTGGCGAACGCGTCGGCTGCTGCGAGCACGGCGGCGCGATCGTGCCACGTCGTATCCCCGTTGTTGATCGCCACGACATCCTGGGGAAGAAGTTGTTCGAGCCGGCTGCGGTCATTGGTGAACCAGGCCTGCCAAACGGCTTCGCGGTCGGGGAGCAAGCGCGCGAGACGCCCGTCATCCCGCGGCGCGTCCTTGGCGGCGCACGCGGCCGCCGTGAGGAGAAGCATGCCACCGGTCGCGCGGACGACAAGACGACGGACAGACATTGTTGCAATCGAATTCACAGACCCTCCTCGAACAGTGTAGGGGACCGGCGCAGCCACTGCTCCAAGGTAACTTTGTTCGCCCCTATGTATGCCACCGCGCGCCTCGCGCGCCGACTCGCCGCCTCGTATCCCGCCCTGCGGCACCGCGACTTTACACTCCTCTGGATCGGCCAGCTGCTCTCCTTCTCGGGATCGCGCATGCAGACGGCCGCGATCCTCTGGCACGTCTCCCTCCTCGCGGCGCCAGGCCGCAAAGGGATCGCGCTCGGCCTCGTTGGCGCCGCCCAGGTCGTGCCGATCATCGCCTTCGCCATGCTGAGCGGCGTCGTGGCCGACGCGCTCGACCGCCGCAAAGTGATGCTCGTGACGCAGACCACCCTGGCGCTGCTCGCCGCGACACTCGCCGCACTCACGTTCGCGGGCTTGAGGACCATGTGGCCGATCTACCTGCTCGCCGCGCTCTCCTCGGCCGCCGCGTCGTTCGACGGCCCCGCACGCCAGGCGCTCATCCCCAACCTCGTGCCGCGCGAGGACCTCGCCAACGCGATCAGCCTCAACACGCTGATGTTCCAGATCGCCTCGGTCGTAGGGCCGACGCTCGCCGGGCTCATGATCGCGAGCGCGGGGCTCGGGTGGGTGTACGCGGTCAACGCCGCGTCGTTCCTGATGGTGCTCGTCGCGCTGCTCCTGATGCGCGCGCGCCGGCGGCAGGGAGCGCCGCCGGCCACCCGGATCACGTGGGCCGCGGCGCGCGAGGGGCTGCGGTTCGTCTTCGCGCACCCGATCGTCCGCTCGACCATGCTGCTCGACTTCATCGCCACGTTCTTTGCCTCCGCCACCGCGTTGCTCCCGATCTTCGCGCAGGACATCCTGCACGTGGGCGCACGCGGCTATGGCTGGCTCTACGCCGCGCCGTCCGTCGGCGCGGTGCTGGCGGGCTTCGTGACGGCGCATGCGATCGATCGCATCGAGCGCCGCGGCGCCGTGCTGCTCTGGTCCGTCGCCGCCTACGGCGCGGCCACCGTCGTGTTCGGTCTCTCGGCGAGCTTCTGGCTCACGCTCATCTGCCTGGCGTGCGTCGGCGCCGCCGATACCGTGAGCACCGTCATCCGCAACATCATCCGGCAGCTCGAGACACCGGACGAGCTGCGGGGCCGCATGACGGGCGTGAACATGATGTTCTTCATGGGCGGCCCGCAGCTCGGCGAGCTGGAAGCGGGCGTGACGGCGCAATTCCTCGGCCCGGTGTTTTCGGTGGTGAGCGGTGGCCTCGGGTGCCTCGCGGCGACCACGGTGGTGGCGTGGCGGGAGCAGAGGCTGCGTCAGTACCGGCGCTAAAGGTCGTAGCGAAGGATCTTCTTTACGCGTCTATTTCCCCTCGCCTATTCGGGAGAATCGTGCGATGAGGACGATCAAAGGACCCGCGATATTTCTGGCGCAATTCGCGGGCGATGCGCCACCGTTCAACAACCTGAAAGCCATCGCCGGCTGGGCCGCTGGACTCGGCTTCAAAGGGGTCCAGATCCCGACCTGGGACGCGCGACTGTTCGACCTCAAGAAGGCCGCCGAGAGCCAGGCCTACTGTGACGAAGTAAAGGGCATCCTGGCGGAGCGCGGGCTCCAGGTGACCGAGCTGTCCACGCATCTGCAGGGTCAGTTGGTGGCCGTGCATCCCGCGTACGACACCGCATTCGACGCCTTCGCCGCCCCCGAAGTGCGCGGCAAGCCGGCTGCGCGGCAGGCGTGGGCGGTCGAGCAGGTGAAGCTCGCGGCGCGGGCGTCGCGCCGGATTGGTGTGACCGAGCATGCCACGTTTTCGGGTGCGCTGGCGTGGCCCTACATCTATCCCTGGCCGCAGCGCCCGGAGGGCCTCGTCGAGACGGCGTTCGACGAGCTGGCGCGGCGCTGGCGTCCGATTCTCGACGTGTTCGAGGAAAACGGCGTCAACGCCTGCTTCGAGATCCATCCCGGTGAGGATCTGCACGACGGTGTGACGTTCGAGATGTTCCTCGAGCGCCTGGGCGGTCACCCACGGTGCAACCTGTTGTACGATCCCAGTCACTTCGTGCTGCAGCAGCTCGACTACCTCGAGTACATCGATCTCTATCACGACCGCATCCGCATGTTTCACGTCAAGGATGCCGAGTTCAATCCGACCGGCCGCCAGGGCGTGTATGGCGGGTTCCAGTCGTGGGTCAATCGCGCCGGCCGGTT
>WNGI01003678.1_pt1 | contig 13583 bp, 11 predicted proteins | sample 5400621 | NCBI WGS metagenome assembly WNGI01 (sample SAMN13153374, study PRJNA577476) | soil metagenome | isolation source: 20 cm soil or saprolite under Garry oak tree replicate 1 | place: USA:California | collected 2016-06-15
CCGCTCGAGAAGGCATTCATCCCGCAGGTGGAGGACGTGACCGCAGGCCTGCGCCAGTTGGCGGAGTACTAGAAGCGAGAGATGGCCACCACCGAGGCAATCGACGTCGTCATGCCGCAGATGGGCGTGTCCGTGTCCGAGGGTACGGTCACCAAGTGGCTGAAGCAGGAGGGTGAGCAGGTCGAGGCGGATGAGTCCCTGCTCGAGATCTCGACCGACAAAGTCGACACCGAGGTGCCGAGCCCGGCCTCGGGGACGCTGACGCAGATCCTCGTCCAGGAAGGCGAGACGGTCGACGTCGGCACGAAGCTCGCAGTCATCGGCGGCGACGGCGCCGCTGCCGCGCCGAAGGAGGAGGTGCCCGAGCCCGCAACCGCTCAGGCCGCAGCCGAATCGGCGGCCGTCTCCGACGCGCCGGCGACACCGCCGAGCGCCGACACGGTGGAAGAGGCCACGCCGGCACCCGTCGCGGCGAGCGAGACCACGGAGGCGCCGTCCACCAACGGCAAGACCTTCGTCTCGCCCGTCGTCGCCAAGATCGCGTCCGAGCACGGCGTCGATCCGAGCGAGGTACATGGAACCGGCCGAGGCGGCCGCGTCACGAAGAAGGACATCCTCGGCTTCATCGAGTCCGGCGCGCAGGCTGGCCCGCCGGCGGCGCCCGCGCAGCCGGAGCCACCAAAAGCACCGGCACCGACACCGGCTCCGGCACCAGCCCCCGCGGCCGCTCCCGCTCCGGCTCCGCCGGTTGCCGCGCCTGCGCCGTCGCAGCCCGGTGAGACCTTCGAACCGGTTACCGCGATGCGCAGAGGCATCGCCGAGCACATGCGCCGCTCGCTCGACACCTCGGCGCACGTCACCAGCGCGATCGAGGTCGACATGTCGAAGGTGTCGGCGATCCGGGCGAAGCTCAAGCAGGAGTACCAGCAGAGCTACGGCGTCAACCCGACCTACCTCATCTTCGTCGCACGCGCGGCCACAGAGACGCTACGGGAGTACCCGTGGATCAACGGCGAGCTCCGCGGCGAGCAGATCGTGACGCGCAGTTACGTCAACCTCGGCTTCGCGGTGGAGCTGCAGGACGGGAAGGGTCTGATCGTTCCGGTCGTGAAGAACGCCGAGACGCTGAACCTGCTCGGGATGGCGAAGGCCGTCACCGACATCGCGCAGCGCGCACGCGACAAGAAGCTGCTGCCCGACGAGGTGCAGGGCGGCACGTTCACGATCACGAATCCGGGCGGCTACGGCACCTTCCACGGGACGCCCGTCATCAGCCAGCCGCAGGCTGGAATCCTCGGCACCTACGCCGTCGTCAAGCGGCCATGGGTGATCCAGGACGACCTCGGCGAGGACGTGATCGCCATCCGGCCGATCATGAACCTGACCTTGACGTACGACCACCGCCTCGTCGACGGCGCCCTGGCGGGGCGCTTCCTGCGCGACCTGCGCCATAAGCTCGAGACCTGGGAGGAGTCGGCCTACTAGTGGTCGATGGAACCGCTGAATGTGCCGGAACTAACGCCCGCTGTCTGGCTTAGGGTGCCTTCCAGCGTGAAGGTGCCGGTTGCGTCTGCGAAGCGTCCCGTTCCGCCGGTGATGGTGTAGACCTCGACGATCGAGACCACCCCGGTGGTTGTTGTCGGGGTTCCCTGTCCGTCGACGGTGGCGGTCAAGGTGTCGCCGTTCGCCGCAGTGAACGTCGCGACCCCTGTCGCATGGCTCGTCAGAATGTTGACCTGCAGCGTTATGTGCTCTGTGAACTTGCCGAGATACGTGGCGGTGCCAGTGCCGTCCCGAGTGACTGAGAGGGTCGGGAAGACGACCTCGACCGTCTCAACCGCGTTGACCGTTCCCTTGAATGGAGTCTCAGCCGCCACGACGCTGGCGACGCTCGCCAGCGATACCGCGAAAGCAGCAACCAGTCCGACAAACAGCGGGTGGCGAATCTTCATGTCCGTCCCCCCTTTTAGAAGCGGTCGGCCGCCGATGACCAGCCGACTCCAGGGTAACCACTTGTGACACAAGAAACAAGAACTCGCCCTATGGATCCACGCTAAGTAGCTGGTAAAGGCCAGAACGGCGGGAGCTTCACATCAAGGCTCTAGTCAAGCCGGTGCGGCAGCATGCCGCACAGTGAACGCGACGAACCAATCCTCTTTCGTCTCGTCGTCGATCGTCAGCCTCAGTTCGTAGCGCGCCTCTTCGAGCTCGAGCGGGCCGAACGGGACGACGAGCGGCGCATCGACCGGTGTTCCCGGCCGGAGCCCTGCGGGGCGTCCCACTTCGAACTCGCCTTCGGCCCTGACGGTCTCGCCACTCGGGATCGGAACTCCTTGGCCGTCTGCATCGAGCAGCTCGAGGCGAAACCTGTGTTTTGCATTCGTCTGGTCCCAGGGAATCTGAAACAGCGCGGCGACAAAGAAGCCGAACGGGCCCTGCGCGTTCATCATCGACCAGCCGCCGCCGATCACGTCGAGCTTGCCGTTCGCCACGCGGGCGAAATCCGCGATCATCAAGGTGACCTTCACGCCCCGGAAGCTTTGCAGGTCGCAGCTAACCTGCAACGGATGAGCCGCGGGGCGTACCTTCTCGACCTCGGCCTCGTTCCGTATCGAGAGGCGTGGGATCTGCAGCGCGCGCTCGCGGGTGCCGTCTCACAGGGCGCGATTCCCGACACCGTCGTCTTCCTCGAGCATCCGCCGGTCGTGACGCTCGGGCGGCGCGCCGACACCGGTGAGCTGCACGTCCCTTCAGGAGCGGACGTGGAGGTCGTCGAAACCGATCGCGGCGGCAAGTCCACGTTCCACGGCCCTGGCCAGCTCGTCTGTTACCCCATTCTCGACCTGAAGCGCCACGGCAAGGATGTAAAGAAGTACGTGCGTGATCTCGAGGAGGCCCTCGTCCGCACGATGGCGCCGCTGGGAGTGGAGGCGACGCGGATCGAAGGGTTGACCGGCGTGTGGCTCGAGCGGCCGCCGCGCAAGATCGCCTCGATCGGCGTACACATCTCACGGTGGGTGACGACGCACGGCTACGCGTTGAACGTCGATCTCGATCCTGCGCCGTTCACGGAATGGATCACGGCGTGCGGCCTCGAGGACGCAGCCTTCACGACGATCGCGCGCGAGCTCGGCCGCCCCGTGACCGTAGACGAGGTGAGGCCGTTCGCGCGCGACGCGTTGGCGGACGCCTTCGGGCTGGTGCTCGAACAGATCCCGGCCGAGGACGGACACGGCCTCTGGAATCAGCCCATCCACCGGCAGCTGGCCGCGAGATAGAGGTGCAGGGCCGGCGAGGGCCCTACACCCCCTCGGTCAGCCTACGGGACGTAGTAGCCACCAGCCTTGTTACTAGACTGATTCCGATGGAGACGTCGTTGCCCGTAGCCGAACGGCCGCGCCGCCCCGAGTGGATGAAGGTGAGGGCGCCGAGCCAGGATTCGCGCTACTACGACGTCAAGAAGCTGATCCACGGCCAGAGCCTCCACACCATCTGTGAGGAAGCGCGCTGCCCGAATATCGGGGACTGCTGGGGCCGCGGCACTGCGACCTTCCAGATCCTCGGCGACACCTGCACACGCGCGTGCCGCTACTGCTACGTGCACAGCGGCCGGCCGGACAGCCCGCCGGACCCACTCGAGCCGCTTCGGCTCGCGAACGTCGCGGCCCAGATGGAGCTGAAACACGTCGTCGTCACCTCCGTCGACCGCGACGACGTTCCGGACCGTGGCGCGGGCCACTACGCGGCGACGATCCGCGCGTTGAAGAAGAAGCTTCCGGACGCCTCAGTCGAGGTGTTGACGCCGGACTTCCTCGACGTCGAGGAAGAGGCGCTCCAGATCGTCATCGGCGCGCGTCCGGACGTCTTCAACCACAACATCGAAACGGTCAGCCGCCTGCACGCGCGCATGCGGGGCGCGAAAGCGAGCTATGACCGGGCTCTCTGGCTACTGCGGCGTGCGAAGGAAATCGCCGACTATCCCGTGCTGACGAAGTCGGGGATCATCGTGGGTCTGGGCGAGACGAACGACGAAGTCGTGGAAACCATGCGCGACCTGCGCGCCCACGGCGTCGACGTCGTCACGATCGGCCAGTACCTCCAGCCGAGCTCCAAGCACGTGCAGATCGACCGCTGGGTGCATCCGGACGAATTCCGCTGGCTCCGTGAGCAGGGCGAAGCCCTCGGCTTCGGTTCCGTCTTCTCGGGCCCGCTGGTTCGCTCGTCCTATCGAGCGGACGAGCAGCGGCACGCGGCCGAGACCGGCCGCGCCGTCGCGTACTAACGGATCCCCGTATCGATCAAGAAGTCGACACGGACGAAGCGCCTGGCGTAGACACGCGCGTGATTCGGTTCGATCCCCCTGCCAATCACTAGCGGGGGAGGGCGCCGGACTGCATAGACGCCTGCAGGGAGGCGCAGTCGATAGCGGCCTGCGCCGTCCGTGACGGCGCGGCCGACGACGCGATCGTTGCGGGAGAAGAGGAGCGTGATGTTCTTCGCAGGCGCCGTGCAAGGTTCCTCGGCGACACACATAGGGGCAATCGGGCCACGCATGACGACACCATGGAGGCCGCTCGAGACGACGGTGCCTTGAGCGCCGGCGCCGGCCACGATCACGAGCCCGAGCGCCAGGGCGGTGACGACGACTTTCATGTCCTCATAGTAGATGCGAAAAAGAGGGCCGGCCTTGCGGCCGGCCCTCTGCTTTCTCAGTCGCCCTAAGGTACTACGGCGTCAGCTTGCTGACCCGCGTTGACCAATTGGCAAGCGCGGTACGACTTCCGGGCCCGTGGTTCGGGCCACCGCACGTACCGAGCAAGTTGTCGCCGCTTCCGCCGGCGAAGAACAGCGCACCCCAATCCACGTACGAGCAGGCGTGGGCGATGTACTCGCTGGCAATCCAGATCGAGTTCCCGTCGACGGCTGCTGAGCCGTAGTCGCCCCAGCGCGTCCGCGGCGGGTTGCCCACCTGGGACTTGTAGCTCGTGAAGCCGTCGTCTTGCGCGGCTCCCACGCCACCAGGAACGTCGGACCACGGCCCCGCGCCCACTTGCGCGTCGATCGGTGCGTAGGCCGCACTCGGATTGGTGGTATTGCCCGTGTCTGTAAACGCGATCACGCCGCGGCCGCTTGCCGTGACCCCGATCGCCGGGTAGGTGAAGTCGTGACCCGCCGCTCCGATGTTGCCCTGAAGGACGAGCTTGCCTGCGGACGGGTTGACGACGTAGTACGCGACTCCGGCGCGCTGGGCGCCGCCGTCCGGGTTCAGCGCCGTATCAAGGGCCCCCCACAGCTTGCCGTTCGCGAACGTCACCTGCTGCATACGTGTGTCGTTCGAGTCCGGCCTCGAGATGATCTCGTTGTGGGCCGGCTCACCTCCGAACAGCAACCGCCAACAGCCCGTCTGACCATTGAACAGCACTGTCGTCGTGTCGTTGATGCAGTCGCCCTGTGGAACGGCCGTCGTCGGTGCCGTCCCGGATCCCGGCTGCTGCTGCTTCGGCGGGATGCCGTACTCATTCACCGTGAGGACTTTGTTACTGAGCGTGAGCGCCGGTGTCGTGTTCAACGACGACGTATTCGTGAGCGTCCACACGACGAGGTCCGTCGACGAGCCTGTGAAAGCGTGCCCGGACGCCTCGTCACCGGCATTCGAGCTCAGGAAGTACTCCGTTCCGCCCGCGTTCAGCTCGAACGAACTGGTGCCCGGCGACTGCGCCGGCCAGACTGTGAATCCCGGCTCGGTCTGCGCCACCGGCGAGGTCGCCTGCACCATGCCGGTCGTGTCGATGTGTTGCATCGTCACAGCCGCAGAACCGGCGGCCAACTGCGCCTTCGAGAACGCGTAGATCTGTGCTCCGTCGAAGCTACCAGGGCCCCACGGATACGAGTTCGTCGTGATGTAGAACCCGTTGGCGTCCGCACCGATGTGTGGGTAGTCGCCGAGGCAGGGACACGGACCACCCGTAGCACCCGGAGAGCCGTCGCCCGTGACGTCGATCCGGTAGATGTTCCAGAGGCCCGTGGGATTCGCAGACTGGCTGACCGCGAGGTCGAGGTGATTCACTGTCGTGAACGCTCCCGTCGTCGGAACGACCTCCAGCGTAAGCACGACGACGAAGAAGCGCTGGGTCGCCGCGTCGTACAGGCATGACGGATCAGTCACGAACTGCCCTCGGATGCCCGTCGTGCGGTTGATCGCCGGCGCGTAGCCGTAGAACGAGTTGAGGTCGACGGCATGGTTCACATCCCGCGGGAAACCGCTGACGATGTTTGTCGCCGTGTTATCCGGGAGGACCGATGCCCCGGTCGCCGCGCTGTAGACGTTGAGCACGTCGTTGACGGTCTCGATCACGTAGCCGTTGCCGACGCACAACCCCTGGTCGGGCGGCTCGAGGCTGAACTGGTTGCCGCCGCGCGCGTAGCGCTGCTGGTAGTGGTTTAGACCCTCGAAGCCGAAGTTGAACTGCGGATTCGACTTGGCCTTCTGGCTGCTGTTCACCGAGTTGCCGTGACCGACGCCTGTGGACAAACTGATCGAGCCGTCAAACGGATTCGGCCCTGATTCCTCCTCGGCCCCGCCCGCGAACTCGACGTCGGTTGCGTCGTTGGTGCCCGAAGGCGTAAACGCTCCGGTTTGCGGTGATCCCGTACCTGCGCGCGGCACAGAGCTCGCCGCACTGTCGGCTCTGCCCGTCGCAACGCCGGCAGACGCTGTCAAAGCACACGCCGCCAGCACGAGGACTACGCCGAGCGCAAGCTTCGTCCTTCTTCTCAATCTCATGCTCTCCCCTTGTTCGGGTGGGTGCGGCCGCTCGAGGCACCGGGCCGCTTCCCGGGACGTCCGAATATATGCCCAGCTATCGCGCAATTTCAACCCTCCCCCGAAACTCACCGTTTACGCGGAGCCATTTGCCGGTCGAGCCCGAAGGAACGTAGAAGACGTCCATGCGAGTTACTACTTGACGAGTGTCCAGACCACGGCATGTGCGATCTCAGCACCACCGGAGAACACCCACAGAGTGACTTCTCAGGTCCGCTCGTGCCCTCGTCGTACCGCGCCGACGAGCAGCGTCACGCCGCGCTCGCGTACTAGGCCCGAGTAGTCCAAAACGAAGGGCCGCCCAAGGCGGCCCTTCGTTCGAACGATTCGGTGCGGTTGCTACTTGATCCAGGTGAACAGAGCAGCGTGGGCGAGGCCGCCGAAGCGAAGGATCGCCTGGTGCGCGCCGGGGCTCGCACCCTTGTCCGCCGACATCGTCACCGTGATCGTGGCCGTCCCGCCTGCCGAGATGGAGAACGGGCCGCCACTGACCGAATACGCCACGCCCGAGCCGGTCGTGCCCGTGATCGATGGCGCGGGCACCGCGAGCGTGCCCGAGGTCAGGTTCATGACGGTGACACTCATCGATTGCGCCTGGCCCGAACCGGACGGCACCGCACCGAAGCTGACGCTCACCGGGTCGAAGGCAAGCGACGCATTCACCGCCGAATTCAGGTTCTCGCGACCAGAGCCGACGTCGTTCACGTCGGTATCGCAGCACGTGCCGTTGCTCGTCTTCAGCACGTTCTCGTCGGCCGTGTTCACGACCGCCGAGCGGACGGCCCAGGCGGGCCAGCTCGGGTGCTGCCCGAGCACGACGGCCGCGGAACCAGCCAGATGCGGCGTGGCCATCGAGGTTCCCTGGAAGAACGCCCAGCACGGGACCGGAAACGCGGGAACGCAGGACTCGGCCCCGGAGCCCGGGATCGAGCTCAGCACGTTCGCGCCCGGCGCTGTGACGTCCGGCTTGACGCGGAAATCGACGTCCGTTGGCCCACGACTCGAGAACCCGGCGAGAACGTTGCTCGTCGCGAGGTCCTGCACGTAGCTCTTCGTGGCGTTGATGGTCGTGGCGCTGCCGCCGAGACCGGCGAGCGTCACTCCCGTGTTCAGCGAGACCATCACGCCTGGAATCGTTGGCTGGTTCGCCGTCCCGTCCTGCGCCATCGAAATCGGCGGGCCTCCGACGTTGTTACGGATCACGACACCCACCGCCCCCGCGTTCTGCGCGTTGCGGATCTTGGCCGAGAACGAGCACGTCCCGCGCGGGATCAGCGCGATCGCGCCGGACAGCCCGCTCAGGGCCGAGCAACCGTCGCTGGTGACAACCGAGAGTGTCCCACTCACCGCAGCGGCTGGACCGAACTGGCCAACCGCTGCCGCGTAGTCGGTACCACCGACGGTGACATTGACGCCGATGAAGTGGCCGACGGTCACCGCTCCTGCCGTCAGCGCTCGTGCGGCGGCGCCTGGCGACTCCACCGTGTTGAAGCCGGGCCCGCTGTTCCCCGCGGCAATCGCAGAGATCATCCCGGCCTGGTCGAGGTCGTTGACGGCGTTCATCAGAAGATCCTGGAAGCCCACGTTGCCGCTCTTTCCGTGGGTCCCCCCGAGGCTCATGTTGACGATGTCCATGCCGTCCGCATAGGCGGCATCGAGGGCGTTCAGGATGTCCTCACTGCGCGCGTTCGTGACGCTATCCGGGAAGACGTTGTAGTTCCCGAGTTGCGCCCCGGGCGCGACGCCGAGGACTCCGTAGCCCACGGAGACGCCGTCGACCGTGGTCGAGCCGTTGGTCAGGCCGTAGTCGCATGCGACGGTGCCGGCGACGTGCGTCCCGTGTGCTTGGACGGCAGCAGGCGTGTAGTTGCGACTGGGCGTCTTGTTGTTGAAGACCTTCGCGACGATGACCTTGTTGTTCGTCAGCGCCGGCGGTCCCTCTTTCGGTGTCGCCGGGAAGCCTGAGTCGTTGAAGCACGGATGTGTGACGTCAATCCCCGTGTCGATGATCCCAACCTTGACGCGAGATCCGTCCGGCTTAACGCCCGCACTCGCCCCACCTCCAGCGCCCCACGCGCTGAAAGCGTTGATCAGGGTCAAGTCAGGGTCGATGGTCTGCGGCGTATAGACACCTTCGTATTGGGCCTGGTGCACCATCGGGGCCGCTTGGATCGTTGCGAGCGAGGTGCCGTTCAGCTGAACGGCGAGAGCGTTCAATGAGATGTCGAACTCGCCCGTCACTTTCGCTGCGGGCGCGTTCGCCTTCAGCCACTGCTTGAAGTCATTGCGCAGGGCGGAGAGCTGCGCGCGATACGACTTCACAGTGGAGCTGGAAAAGTCGATCTTCTTTCCGGGCGCCGGCTTCGTCTTGACGTACGTGGAGAGCGGATCGCCGTTCAGCTGAACGATCGCACTGCCGGTATCGATCCCGGGCGCGGCCGACGGGCCGTCGGAGACGGGACCGCCGGCGGTTGCCCCGGCAACGGCGATCGTCAGCACCAACACGACGAGCGCCACGAAGGCTCCTGAGAGTCTCTGCATGTCCTCCCCTTAAATTTGATTGACCTAGCGGCGCCCCCCACGGCACCTGGCCCATCCCTCTGCCCCAAATGGGCGGGCTGACAGTAGCAGGGTTCTCTCTATAGAGGAACGCCGTTCAGGGTCTTACGTAATGGATAGGTTTCGATATCTACGTCGAGGAGGCAATCACGGCGGCGATTTGTGGGGCTTCGCCATCGTTCGGTAGTCGAGCGCCTTGTCGAGAGTCTCCTCGTCGACGCCTTTCTCACGCGCGACCTCGCGGAGCGGACGTCCCGAGGAGGCGGCCTCTTTGACGATGTCGCTGGCCGCGTCGTAACCGATGTATGGATTGAGCGCAGTGGCGGCTGAGAGCGTCAACTCGGCGTAGCGCTCGCACGTCTCGCGGTTCGCCTCGATCCCGTCCACGCACTTCCCGGCCAGCAGGCGCGAGGCAGAGGCCAGCAGCTTGATCGAGTCGAACAGGTTCCGCGCCAACATCGGCACGAAGACGTTCAATTCGAAGTGGCCTTGCATGCCGCCTGCCGTGATCGCCGCGTCGTTGCCGATCACCTGCGCCGCGACCTGCGTCACGACTTCCGGGATCACCGGGTTGACCTTCCCGGGCATGATCGAGCTGCCCTTCTGCAGCTCGGGCAGAGAGATCTCGGCGAGCCCGGCGCGTGGGCCGGAGCCCATGAGCCGGAGGTCGTTGGCGATCTTGGTGAGGGACACGGCGACCGTCTTGAGGGCGCCGGACGTCTCGACCAGCGAGTCGCGGGCGGCCTGCGCCTCGAAGGAGTCCGCGGGCGGCGAGATCTGCAGGCCGGTCTCTTCTGTCAGGCGCCCCCTGACGCGCTCGGCGAACTCGGGATGGGTGTTCAGGCCGGTGCCGACGGCGGTCCCACCGAGCGGGATCTGGCCTAGCCGCTCCAGCGTTCCGCTCACGCGCGCGTGGCCTTGACGCACCTGCGCCGCGTAACCACCGAACTCCTGCCCCAGCGTGACCGGGACCGCGTCCATCAGGTGCGTGCGGCCGGACTTGACGACGTCGTCGAACTCCACGGCCTTCGCCTGCAGTGACTCCGACAGCTGGTGCAACGCAGGCAAGAGGTCGTTCGTGATCTCGTCGAGCGCCGCTAGGTGCACCGCAGACGGGAAGACGTCGTTCGACGACTGACCCATGTTCACGTCGTCGTTGGCGTGCACGTCTTCGCCGGCAAGCGAAGCGATCACCTCGTTGGCGTTCATGTTCGAGGACGTGCCCGAGCCGGTCTGGAAGACATCGATCGGAAACTGATCGTCGAGCTCGCCTGCGGCAACGCGGTCGCCGGCCTCCGCGATGCGTCGGGCCTTCTCGTCGTCGAGCAGCCCGAGCTCGGAGTTCACGCGCGCCGCGGCGGCCTTGATTCGCCCGAGCCAGCGCGTGACGGCCGGCGGAATCGGCTCGCCCGAGACGATGAAGTTGTCGACCGCCTTGCGCGTCTCGCCACCCCAGAGTTCTCGCTCAGTCTCCGTCCTCGCCATTGAATCGAGTTTACTGAGGCAATGCGCGCGCGAGACCTCGGCATCGCGATCGGGGATGGTGCCCCGGCCGCGAAGAACGCCATCACCGATGTCGCCGGCGTCCGTGTGGGGCATACGACGCTGATCGAAGGCGACTCCGTCCGCACCGGCGTGACGATGGTCGTGCCACCCGAGACGCCGCTCATCGCCGGCTGTCACCGGCTCAACGGGAACGGTGAGCTGACCGGCCTGGAGTGGGTGCGCGAGTCCGGCTTCTTGACGACGCCGATCGGGATCACGAACACCTTCAGCGTCGGTGTCGTGCGCGACGCGATCGCCGCTGCCTCGGCTGATGAGGACGCATGGTCGCTTCCGGTCGTCGGCGAGACTTTCGACGGCTTTCTAAACGACATTCGCGGACAGCACGTAACGGCAGAGCACGCACACGCTGCGCTCGAGGGCGCTCACGACGGCAAGGTCGAGGAGGGAAGCGTCGGCGGCGGGACCGGGATGGTCTGCCACGAGCTCAAGGGAGGCATCGGGACGTCTTCGCGCACGGTGGATGGGTATGTCGTCGGCGTTCTCGTTCAGGCGAACTACGGCCGGCGCGCGCGCTTCCGCGTCGATGGAGTTCCCGTAGGGAAGCTGATCGGCGACCGAATTCCGCTACCGGCGGAGGGCGCTGAGGCCGGCTCGATCATCGGAATCGTCGCGACCGATGCGCCGCTATTGCCACACCAGTGCGACCGGCTGGCTCAGCGTGCAGGGCTAGGCGTCGGCCGGATGGGCGGGACTGCAGCCCACACGAGCGGCGACATCTTCCTCTCCTTCGCCACCGGCAACCGTGCCCTGGCCGGCGACGGCGAAATTCCTCTTCGCATGCTTTCGGACCTCGAGATCAGTCCGTTCTATGACGCGGTGATCGAGTCCACCGAGGAAGCGATCCTCAACGCGATGCTCGCCGCCGAGACCATGACCGGCCGAGACGGCAATACCGTGTACGCGCTCGAACCGGAGCTGCTTGTAGAAGTGCTCAGGCAATTCTGAGCCGACGGCGTTCGAGCGGGCGGCCGCGCATTACGCGACGTTCGTCCTCGCTGAGAGCGTTGACCGGAGCCCAGCCGACGTAGCCGCAGCGCAGGCAATCGGGGTTGGCCTGCCGCAGCGGATTAGGGGCCAGCTTCCTGTGACTACCGCAGCGGAGGCACTCGACGACGAGTGACTCCATGCCCTCATCTTCGTGCGGCCGGCAAGATCGGCGTCCCCCGACTGGGGGAGGGACGGCGCCGAAGCGCCGTCCCTCCAAGGCCCTTTATGGCTTGATCGTGGCCGCGAAGACGTCCTGCGAGACCGGGCCGTTCCCGGTCCACGAGACGGCGACGACTCCGGGCAGCGAGTCGATGCCGAGGTAGTCGCCCATGAACGGCGTGCCCGTCGGGCCGCGGGGCGGCTGCGCGTCGCCGTCGATCCCGCTCTGGACGACCGTCCGCGATAGGCTGGAACCCCCAGCCGCGATCTGGCCGTAGACCGTGTCCATCAAGCCGGTCGCCTCGTCGTAGTCGTAGAAGACGGTGTCGACCCGGCCGCCGGGGGTGACCGCCATCCAGGGGAAGACCTGGTCGCGCGTTCCGCTCGTCAGCTGCAGCTGAGTCGGGAACGAGGCGCCCTTGTCGGTGGACTTCGCGAGGTACATATGGAGGCGCCCCGTGACGTAGTCACCGGTCAGCTCGTAGACGGTGCCGCTCGAATCCACACCGATCGACGCCTGCATCGACGTGCGCCAGCTCTCGTTCGGCAACGTGAACGGAGCCGGAACGAGGTCGCGGACCTTGACGCTGCGCGTGAAAGCGGTCTCACCCGGCCGAAGCTGGCTGACGACTACCGCCTGCTCGTTCCATTCCTGCACGTGCTGCCAGATCCCCGCGGTCGCGTAGATGGTTCCATTGGGGGCACCGGCGAGCGAGACGTCGAACACGTCGGGCGCGTTCGATTTGTAGTCCGCCGCGATTCGGTACGGCCCGGACCATGACGTCCCGGTCGAATCGGAGAAGAGCCCGTAGGAGTTGGCCTGGAGCCCGCTCCACGCGGTGTAGGCGATCAGCGCACGGTTCCCGTAGTGGTCGATCGTCATCATCGGGTGATCGAGATTGCCGGCCTTCGTGACCGCATCGGCAACCTTCTGCGGTGCAGCCCAGGTCTGGCCCTCGTTCTTCGACGTGGTGACGAAGATGGCGGTCGGCTTCTTGTTGCTCCAGGCATTGCACGTGAAGATCGCGGTGCCGTCGCCCAAGAACCCGACGGACGGGTCGCCCGCGCCGAAGTCGTACGTGGAATTGCCTCCCTCCGGAGTCATGCCGCGCAGCCAGTCCGTGTGCCAGTTCTTGCCGCCGTCTGTGCTGTAACCGACGCCGCAGGAGTTGCCGGCGCCGTAGTCGTTCCAGCCGGCGATCATGTTCGCCGGATTCGTCGGGTTGATCGCGATGTCGACCTCGTTGTCGCCGTTGTCGGCGGGCCCGTCGTTCGACATGTTCACGGGCGTCTGGACCCGCGGGGCAGCCTGTGCTGCGGACGCCCCGAAGATCAGCGCGAGCGCGGCGAACGCGCCTGCGAGCACTCGAATCCTCATCTAACCCTCCCTCTTCCGCTCCCCAGAGGGCCGAGCTTACTTTGCGCTGGATGGCCGACTGGAGGGAGATTCACTGAGCGGCCGCGACGCGCTCGGCGGTTTCGAGTAGCT
>WNGI01005784.1_pt1 | contig 13582 bp, 10 predicted proteins | sample 5400621 | NCBI WGS metagenome assembly WNGI01 (sample SAMN13153374, study PRJNA577476) | soil metagenome | isolation source: 20 cm soil or saprolite under Garry oak tree replicate 1 | place: USA:California | collected 2016-06-15
TCAACGCCGAGCATCAGCCCCATACCGCGCACGTCACCAATGATCTGATGGTGCTTCGCCAGTTCTTTGAGGCCATCCTTGAGCCTCTTTCCCAGAACGCGCGAGTTCTCCTGGAGTCCATCCTCGTCGATGACATCGAGGACCGCCAAGCCCGCCGCCATGCAGACCGGATTGCCGCCGAAGGTGTTGAAGTGAATGCGCTGTGTCAGTGCCTGCGCGATCTCCATTCTGGTAGTCACAGCGCCGAGCGGTACGCCGTTTCCGATTCCCTTGGCCATCGTCACGAAGTCAGGGAGAACGTCGAAGTTCTCGAATCCCCAGTAGTGATCGCCTGTCCGTCCAAAACCGGTTTGCACTTCGTCGGCGATGCAGAGGCCGCCGTGATCACGAGTGATTGTGTAGGCCTCGCGCAGGTAATTGCGCGCCCCATGCGTTGCGCCACCAACGCCCTGAATCGGCTCGGCGATGAAAGCCGCGATCTTGCCAGGGGTCGAGTAGCGGATGATCGCGAGTATGTCTTCAGCACTTCTGGTCGCGATTTCCTCTGGGGTTCCGGAGAATGGACTCCGATAAGGATCGGGGGAGACGGCGTGGTGGATTCCAATCGAGCTCGGCAGCGGATACTTCCAGGTATGGTGCGAGGTGAGTCCCATCGCGCTCGGAGATCCGCCGTGGTATCCGTTGCGCAGCGCGATGACGTCGGTGTTGCCGGTGTACAGCCGCGCCATCGTCACGGCGAGATCGTTCGCTTCGCTGCCGTCGTTCACGAAATAGGTGACGTCGAGTCCCTTCGGCATCTTGGACGCCAGCTTCTTTGCGAGCAGCGCGAAGTTCGGATGCAAATAGATCGTCGTGGCATGCTGCAGCGTCTCCACCTGCTTCTCGATCGCCGCGACGATCTTCGGATGACAATGCCCGCAAGAGACGGTGACGATTCCCGCAAACATGTCGAGGTAGCGCCGTCCCGTTTCGTCGAACAGCCACTGCATGTAGCCCTCGACGATCAGCAGCGGCTCTCCGTACAGAGTGAAGATGGCCGGATTCGTATACTTCCGTCGCATCGCCAGTACTTCTTCCCGCGATGGACCCTCGTACCGCCTGGGAACGTGGTCGCTCGGCGGGATGGGCAGCGGCGTACGAGCAACTGCCGCCCCTTTGCCGCTCTTTGCGCGGGCCGGCGCCGCTGAAGTGGATGCGATCGTCACGGGCTAAGCCCGGACCGCGACTTCAGGCTGAGGTGCCGCATACCCTTCGACGGTTTCGTAACCGGAGTAGTACTCCGCCGAGTCCGGCCGACGAATCTCTGATTGGAGCACGATCCTGTCGCGTCGAATGCCACGGAAGTCTTCGACTCTCTTCCAACCGTCCTTCGCGTGCTCCTCCAGGAATCGGTCGAGACCGGCGAGGAGTTTCCTGATGACGTTCGGACCGATCGCCTGGTCGAGCATCGCCGCGGTGCACACCTGTGCGGTTCCGCACCCGAGCAGGAAGTACGACAGCGCCTGATTGAAATCCGAGATACCGCCAATTCCCGAGAAGTTTTTATCAGGGAAGGCTTTCGTAAGCTGCGCCATTTTCGCGAGGGAGAGCGGGAGGATGGCGGGTCCGCCGAGTCCGCCGCTCGAAACGAGTCCGTCGACGTTGATCTCGAACTCGAGCGTCTCGGGGTCGATCAAGGGTATCGACGGAAAGGTGTTGGACGAGACAATTGCGTCAGCCCCACCCCGGAAGCACGCCGCCGCCTCGACCACAATGTCGGCTGTCGCTGGCGTGAGCTTGCACCACACTGGAACCTTCGCGACCTCCTTTACCGCTTCAGTCACGACCGAGCAAAGGCCTTGGTCCTTGCCGATGTTGGATCCCATGTCGCGCCGGTCCATATGCGGACATGAGAAGTTGAGCTCCAGCCCGTCAGCGCCTTCGCCCTGCGCGGTTTCTGCCAGTTCCTGCCAGTGCCTCAGCTCCTTGTCGTTGCCCGACCCCGCCATGATCGACGCAATCAGTACCTTGTTCGGGAAGGCTTCCTTGATGCGGCGAATTCGCGGCGCCCACCACTCGAGCGTTTTGTCGGAGATCAGCTCCCAGTTCCAGGATGAATGCAAGGCAGCGCCGGGGCGTTTTTTCATGGAGACGTTGGCGTCCTCGGGGCTCGTGCGCATGAACTTCGCTTTCGCGCCATAGACGTTGACCACCGGGTGGAGGCCGATCGTCTTCGTCACCACGCCGCCCCAGCCAGCTTCGAACGCACGTGTGATGTTCGATTCCGACTCGGTCGGTGGCGCCGAGGAAAGCAGAAAGGGATTCTCGAATTGAATCCCGGTAAAGTTTACGGATCGATCCACACCCATACAGCCTCCGAATTTTTTTTTCGCGACGCCGGTTCAGAACACGGGTCAGCGAATCAGGACATCCAATTGGTTCCAGCTTCCCTGTTCCACTTCGTCGTCATCTTCTTTGACTGCGTCCAGAATTCGATCGAGCCTCGTCCCGTGATGTCGCCAACGCCGAACTTGGATTCGTTCCAGCCCCCGAACGAGAACGGCTCACGCGGCACGGGAACTCCGACATTGACTCCAACCATTCCTGCGCTGGCGTGCTCCATGACGTACCTCGCCGTGCCACCACTCTCAGTGAAGACGGACGCCGCATTACCGTAAGGCGAAGCGTTCTCGATTCTCAGTGCTTCGTCCACATCCTTCGCCCGGATGATCACCAGAACGGGACCAAAGACTTCCTCCTGTGCGATCCGCATGTCAGGCGTGACGTGATCGATGATCGTTGGGCCGAGGAAGTAGCCGTTCTCCTTCCCTTTCACCACCGCTCGACGACCATCGACGAGCACCTTTGCACCGGCTGCTTCCGCCTCGCCAATGTATTTCTCGATTCGCTCCTTTGCCGCGGCAGAAATTACCGGGCCAATGTCGCGCCCAGGAACGATGTTCCTGGCGTACTCTGCCATTCTCTCGATGATCGAATCCGTCTTCGAGACCGCGACCATCACCGACGCCGCCATGCAGCGTTGCCCGGCACAACCAGACATCGAAGCAACCACGTTGGTCGCAGTCATCTCCTTCTCGGCGTCGGGCATGACGATGAGGTGATTCTTCGCGCCGCCAAGGGCGAGGCAACGCTTGAGCGTCGCTGTCGAACGGCGATACACAACTTTCGCGACTTTCGTCGACCCGACGAAGCTGACCGCGGCGATTCCCGGATGATCGCAGATCGCTTCGACCGCTTCCTTACCGCCGTTTACGATCTGCAGTACTCCCACGGGTAAACCGGCTTCTTTGAGGACCTCGGCGATTCTTCCCGCGCTCAGCGGCACCAGCTCCGACGGCTTCAGAATCAGACAATTGCCCAGTGCGATCGCGTTCGGGATCGACCAGTTGGGCACCATGTTTGGAAAGTTGAACGGCGTGATCGCGGCCACGACGCCCAGAGGGTAGCGCTCGATTCTGCACTCGACACCGCGACTCACCTCCAGCACCTCGCCGGGCGCAATCTGCGGCAGCGAACACGCAAACTCGCACAGCTCCGCCGACTTCAGTACCTCCGCGCGGGCTTCTGATGCCACTTTCCCGTTTTCTTCCGTTATAAGGGCGGAGAGCTCGTCGATGTTTTTCTCGAGCAGCGCCTTGTAACGATAGAAAACCTGGACCCGCTCCTTGATCGGAGTCGCCGCCCACTTCGGGAATGCCTTATGAGCGCTCGCCACCGCGGCGTCGACATCATCCTGGGTCGATAACGGCACGCGCGAGATAACGCTGCCGTCGCTCGGGTTGTAAACCTCGAGGAGTGATTTGTCGGTGCCAACAAAGGAGCCGCCGACATAGTTCCGGACTTCCGGGTACTTCATGCTTCCTCCACGCTCGAGCGGCGCGTGGCAGCGCGACGGAAATCCCTCGCGCTACGGGCCGAGGGATTGAAGAGCTCACGAGTTATGATGCGAAGATGCCGATGTGGAGCGCGGCTCGCAAGCTTTAGTCACGTTGTGACTTACGCAGGCTCCGTTGGTCCGCGCAATGGGGGCCGTAACGGCAGATGTTTTGGCTTCTTCTCGAACACGTCACTGGTCGCGCTTGAAAGTGGTGGCGGCACGAAGCATGATGCTTTCATTCTGGTCGTATTGCTGGAAACTGCAAACCGGAATTCTGATGACTGATCCTTCGGCTACTGTTGAGCAGCCGCGCGAAATACATCCTCACGTCGATCATGGAATGTCGATCGGCAAAGCGGCAGTAATCACCGTCGTGTCCGCGATCCTGGTGTTCGGGTCGACTTACGAAGTCGTGAAGGGAACGCAATCGACAGGCATGACGCGAATCCTCGCCCTCGTCTCGCTTCTCTCACTGGTGGCGATGGTCTACGGGCTGATCGAGCTCACTTTGGCAGTGATCGCAACGTCGACGGAGCGGAGAAGAAGAGCGCGTGAAGTGACGGAAAGGCGAAAAGGGGATCGCGCGAGAAAGCCGACGCCGCATTAACGCCAAAAAAAAAGATCCCATTCACGATTGCGAATGGGATCCTGGCTCCGCCGAAGTCCGCTTACCAGCGATAGTGCGCGAACGCCTTGTTCGCTTCGGCCATCTTGTGCGTGTCATCCTTCTTCTTGACCGCGTTGCCTTCGCCTTTGCTGGCGGCGATCACCTCGGCGGCGAGCTTCTCGGCCATCGACTTCTCGTTGCGGCTGCGTGAAAAGGTAATGAGCCAGCGCATCGCCAGCGCGGTACGGCGGTCGGGACGAACTTCCACAGGAACCTGATAGGTCGCGCCGCCAACTCTGCGACTCTTCACTTCGACTGCGGGCTTCAGATTCGTCAACGCCTGCTTGAAAATCGTGACGCCGGGCTGGCTCGTTTTGTTCTCGACGATGTCCATCGCGCCGTAGAAAATGCGCTCCGCCGTCGACTTCTTTCCCTGGTACATGATGGCGTTGATGAACTTCGAGACGGTCTGACTGTCGTAGCGCGCGTCGGGGAGAATCGGACGCTTTATGGACTTCTTACGACGACTCATTTCTTACCTCCGCCAGCGCCGGCAGCCTTGGGCTTCTTGGTGCCGTACTTGGAGCGACTCTTGTTGCGACCGTTGACGCCCGATGCGTCGAGCGAGCCGCGAACGATGTGATAGCGAACTCCCGGCAGATCCTTCACGCGGCCGCCGCGAATGAGCACGATGGAGTGCTCCTGCAAATTATGGCCTTCGCCTGGAATGTAGGCAGTGACTTCGAATCCGTTGGTGAGGCGCACGCGCGCGACTTTGCGCAGAGCCGAGTTCGGCTTCTTCGGAGTAGTCGTATAAACGCGGGTGCAGACGCCACGCTTCTGGGGATTTGACTTGAGCGCGGGCGCCTTTTCCTTCTTCTGAACGTCTCTGCGGCTCTGGCGAACGAGCTGATTGATTGTCGGCATTAAACTCTGAACGTGATTCGGACCGCCCGATTTGGGGGCAGATTAGCCTGTAAAGTTAGCCGTGGCATTGGTTTGTGTCAACGGATCGTATGTCCAAGGCGATGCAACTGAACGGGCGGGAGGCGTCAGCCGTGTAGTTGTCAGGCGAGGGTTCAGTACGCCCTGACTTATCCCCTGGCGTGATAGCAACGGCTTGTACCGCGAATAGCGCTTCGAAAAGTCCGGGAGTCGTGAACTCGCGCCTGACATCTGTACTTCTGATGCCTGCCGCCCGTTCCGGTGCAGTTATCAGAGCGTTCTGCTGCAGTTGTCAGCGGTTCTGTCGCAGTTTTTGACCGCAATGAAGCAAGGTTTCGCGGCCTAAAACTAGCCGTATATTGGATTCGCCACGGCCGGGGGCGAACATGCACGTGTTCCGGACAATCGTAGCAATCGCACTTGCTGCTGCCACACTTGGTGGCTGCCGCGGAAGTCAGTTCCCGGAAGACATTACTCCGGAACTGGCCGGTAATGCGCTATCGGTGATTCTGGAAGTCCAGAACAACAACTGGGCTGATGTCATCATCTATGTCGTGCACGACGGGCAGCGAAGCCGCCTCAACAGCGTGACCGCCGCAAAGAACTCGTCACTGGTAATCCCCCCTAATCTGATCGGGCAGGTCGGCAACCTTCAGTTGATTGCGCGACGCGTCGGGGGCAACGATCGATACGTCTCCCAACCAATCTCAGTTCGCACCGGAACGACGATTGTCCTCACCCTGGAAAGCGATCTCAGACGCTCCAGCGTGGCGGTCTGGTAGATAGGCGACACATCACTGACCGGGACCCGGCTGGCCTCCGCCGTTTCGAATGACATTACCGGCGTCGGCGGCCGTCTTTACGAGGAAGGCGCCGGCGACAATGCCAGCGAAGAGCAATCCCGTGTTGAGCGGAGAAAATTTCCGCAGCTGAATTCGGGATACCGAAGAATTGGGGACGGTCACTTGCTCGCCGTGCCACGTCTCTTCCACTCCGTTCGTTCGCGTCAGTGCTATTACACCGAAGGTGAGCGCGGAGTCGGACTTCGCGGTTAGAACTCCTTCGAGCATGCTCCCACGCGGGCCCACCTGGCCGGTTATCTCCTGCGAGCCCTCCTCTGTCAGCTCGACGCGCAAAGGCGCCATGATCGCGGCGTCGGTAACAGCCGTGTTGCTGTAGGTATAACAGCCGCACAATAAGAACACACAGACAACGCTCTTTTTCATGTTCGTCTCACCTCAGAGTAGGGGGAAAAACGAATTGAGCCAGGAGTGACCTGGCTCAATTCGTTTCACCATGAACAGTACATCAGGCCCACCCGATGATTACTGCCCAAGGCATGCGTTGCCAAAATCATCCGTTGCATTCGCTGGATCCGCCTGGTTACGAGTCGGCTGATCCTGAGCAGACGGGATGTTCGGATTTGTCTGCCGCTCCAGCGCGTCGTAGAACAGGCGTCCCGGAATCTTCAGCCCGACAACAGTCGGAGTAAGGTTTGGGAAACATGTCCTCCGATAATCCGTCCAGGCCTGAGTGTGAACGAACAGTGTGATGTACTTCTCAGTGAGAATCTCGCGCAGCAGGGCCAGACCAACCTCGGCGCCGTTAGCAATACCATTCGCCGTGCGATATCTATTGAGCTGCGTCAGTGCCTCGACCTGATTGCCGGTGCGGTATGCTGCCTCGGCCCAGATCAGTGTGTTTTCGTCAGCGCTGAAGATCGGCTGGGGATACGTGGGGTCATCCACATCCCCGAAGTCAACCTGAGTCCCCACGTCGGGATCGACGGGCCCGGCAAAATAAACCGGGCGTCGCGGGTCATTTCGCGCCTGCATCAAGTTCCATAAAAACTCGTTGGGCTGAGCGTATCCGTTTCTCTGTTCGTTGACGAACTGGTAAAAGAAGTTCGTCTCTCCGCCGCGCCCGGACCAAACTGAGTGGTAATCACCAGCTGCCGTCTGAATTCCCAGACGTGCCTGGGTCAGCGCCTGGGCGTAGGCGCCGGGCCGCACTTCGGCCGTATTGAGGTAGAGCCTCGCCTTCATGCTGTGTGCGAGCGCGCTCCATCTGGCGGCGCTGCCCGCGTAAACGAGATCGGCGGGGCCGGGGCCGGCGTTGGTCGCCGCGGTGATGGCGAGGTTCGTGATTGCCTGGTCCAGAACGACCTGCAACGAATCGTAAACCTCGAGCTGCTTGGTGAGGTTCGGATTACCTCCCTGCAGGGCGCCCTTGTAAACCAGGTCGCCGAAATAATCCGCACCGAGCCCAATCACCATTCCTTCCAATACCTGAGCGACGCCGAGCATGCGGAAATCGCTGGCGTCCCTCGCCCTCTGCTGAAGCTTTCGAATGTCGACGAGGCCGCCAGATCCATACAAGGCGCTGTGGAATCCGTTGGTAGCGTTCTCGTCAATAGCGTACTGGTATAGCGGGATGTACTGCGACTGCGCGCCCAACAGCTGCTGCGTAAATAGACCCGACAGGCGCGAAAGATCGCTGTTGTAATCAGCCCAGGTCGCCGACTGGATCCCCACGAAAATGTTTCTATTGGTGACTACCTGCGGGCGATTGGGATCGTTGCTAAGCTCCCCGCCCGACAGAAAGTCCTTGCAGCCGACGGCGCTCGAAGTGACCAGCGCCGTCAGCGCGACGGTTCGTAAATATTTTTGCACTGTGTCGATCTCCAAGGTCAGCGGTTGAGACTGAAGGAAAGCACGAACGAGCGCGTCTGCGGATTGTTGAAGTAATCCGTGCCCTGCGTCAGCCACTCGGCGCCGCCGAGGTTCGCCTCAGGATCGAGACCCTTGTATTTGGTCCAGGTCTTCAGGTTACGGCCGGCGATTCTCACGTCGATCGCGCTGAAGTTGAACCGGTCACGCAGCCAAGCCTGGTCGAACGAATAACTGAGACTCAGCTCGCGAAGCTTGACAAAGCTGGCGTCCTCGACGAACTGGGCACCCGTCGTTCCGAATCCACCGCCCTCACCGAGGAACCAATTCTGCCAGTCAATCGCGTTAGCGAACGCGACCGTTCCCGCCCCCGGACCAGCGACGTGCGGATATACATCGGTCGCCCAGTCCTTTCCAAACGTGCCGGTGCGCTCGCGCACCAGTGTCTCGTCGAGAACTCCGAAACGGAGCAAAATCCCTCGCGTTCCATTCCAGACCGATACTCCCTTCCGAACGTCGGCTAGCGCGCCGATGGTCGCCTTCCCGAACTTGGCGGTGGTGCTGAATCCCATGCTGTACTTGGGATTCGGATTCGCGATCACGCGGTCAGTGGGATCGGCGACTGGCTGGCCGCCAACCGGGATGAAGAGCGCACCATTCACGAAGGTGCCGGGCGAACCCGGGCTCAGGCGGCACTCTGCGTCAATGTCGTTGACCGTTCCATCGCCGTCGTAGTCGATGTGAAGATTGCGTCCGCAGCGGATGAAATCGAGACCACGGACGACGCCAACGCCAACCCCCTCTGTCGCGGAGCCGATTGCACCCGTGAAACCTTCGTTGTTGAAGCTCACGAACTCCGCCCCGGCCAGGCTGACAACGTTGTTGCGATTCCGGCCGTAATTCGCGCCCAGCTCCCAGGAAAATCTGGGTCCGGTGAAGGGCCGCACGTTCAACACAACCTCTTCGCCCTTGTTGGTAACGACCGCGGCGTTGGCGAACTTGCGGAAGTAACCGGTGGCAGCCGTGCTCACTGGCTGCCGCAGAATCACGTCAGTCGAGCGCTTGTTGTAGTGGGTGAGGCTTAGGTCGATGCGCTGATTAAGGAAACCGAAGTCCAACCCATACTCATTCTCGCGCGAACGTTCCGGTCTCAGGTTGTTGTTCCCCTGATTGATGTCAGTAGTGACGCCTGGCTGGCTGCTCTGGGAAGTGTTGATGAGATCTCCGTAGCCAGAGCCGAAGAGAATGGTCTCCTGGAAAGCATCGACGGTCGCATAGACCGGTGGTTCGCGGCCTGTTTCTCCGTACGCTAGTCGCAGCTTTCCGAAACTGAACGGTCCCGTCTGATCGACATTCCCGAGCGCGTTACTGAAAATCCACGCCAGGCTCGCCTTGGGGAAGTTGTGACGCCGCTTCGATGCACCGAACGTCGAGAACCCATCGTTGCGGATTCCCAAAGTGAGATAAAGCTGATCGTACAGGTCGGCAGTCCCCTGCGCGAAATACGATTCGACGTGTTGCAGCTGCCGCGTCTCGAACGGAGTCCAGCTTACCGTGTTCTGCAGCGCGAGCGGCTCAGGCGCGATCAATGTTGTGCCCAGAACGCTCACGAGCCGCTGCCGCCGCGAGTTCAGGTTCTGACCCAGCGTCAGGGTTGTACCGATTTGCGGCGTCCACGACTTGGTCGCCGTGGCGATCAGGTTGTGATCGATCTCGAGATTGTTGATGTCGAGCCGCACGACGCGCCCTGTTGGGAATGCCGACGCGCTCTGCGGAAGTGACTCGAGCCGCCAATCGTTGTAGTAGTCCCCTCCCAGCGTGTACTTGACTGCGAGCCATGACAGCGGGTTGTAGTCGAGATTTACGTTCCCGATGAAACGACCGAGCTCGCTCTTGTTGCCTTCGCTGTTGAGCGTGAAGAACGGATTGTCATACGAGCGTGTTCTCGTGTTGCTGCCGAGCGCGGGCCGAGGGTAGCGATATGAACGGTGCAGCCCGTTGGTCGGATCGAGATAGACGCGATTGTCGAATTCGGGCGGGGTACGAAGCGAGCCCAGTAGCAGACCCGAGGTGTTCGATCCTTTCTGTACGTACCTGCCGCGCGTGTCCACGTAACTGAAGTTGCCACCGACGTTCAGCTGGGTATTGAGCTGGTGTGTTCCCTTCAATCGGAGGCTGGCGCGATTGTACTTGTTGTTTGGCCCGACGATGACTCCTTCCTGCGAGGTCAGACCGCCGGATAGATAGAAAGTGGTGCGATCGTTACCACCCGACATGCTCAGGTTGTTGTCGAGCGTTCTGCCGGTGTCGAAGATCTCCTTGCCGTGATCGTACGTCGGCGTGCCGGCGGCAAGCGCTGGTCCCCACGATGCATTCTGAAGCCCCCCTGCCGCGCAGCCAACCGCGGCGCAGACGAACGGAATTCCATCGAGGCCCTGCCCATATTTGCGCTGAAGGGGCATCGTCTTGATGACGTTGTCGAACGTCGAAGTCGATTGCAGCGTGTAGCGCGTCGGACCGGTGTGACCACGCTTGGTCGTGATCAACACCACGCCGTTCGCGGCGCGCGCGCCGTAGATGGCGGCCGCTGACGACCCCTTGAGAATGTCGATTGACTCAATGTCGTTCGGATTAATGTCAGCCGCCCGGTTCTGCGTAACTTCGCCGCCGCCCCCCGGCTGATTCAGTGTGAACGTCAAATCAGTGGAGGTCGCGTCATTGTTGATCGGCTGACCATCGACGATAAACAGCGGCTGGTTGGTGCCCAGGATCGTCGCGGCTCCGCGAATTTTTACCGAGCTTCCGGCACCCGGATCGCCACCTTGCGAGCGGACCTCGACGTTCGGCGCTTTGCCCGCCAGCGCATTCACAATGTTCTGTGGCTCGGTCGAACGTCTGACCAGCGAGCTATCGACAGTGTTGATGACGTTGCCCAACTTCTCACGGGTGCTTGTAGTCCCCGCGCCCGTCACTATGACGTCGCCGAGGTGGAGCGGATTGAGCGGCAGCACGAAATCGCGTGCTATCTGCCCCGCGCTCAGTGTGACGGGCGTGGTCCTGGCGGTGTAGCCGATCAGACGGGCCGTGAGCGATACCTGCGTCCCGAGGTTCATGCCTTCGAGGAAGACAGTCGCATTCGCGACCGGCGTGCCAGCTTCGCTGGTGACTCGTCCGGAGATCGTGGTCTGCGCTGCTGCCAGTGCAGGAAGCAACGCAACCAGAAATCCTCCGGCAAAAAAACGAGACTTTCTCTTCATACCACACTCCTCCCGTTGCGCGGTCGCACGGAGCGGCGCGCGCGGTGTATTGTTCCGCGCCTACTGACAATCGCAATGTGAGAGTGAGCGCAGAGCGGTGTAAGAGATTTTGCAGTGCCGAAGCTGTTACGGATTTGTAGTGAGTTTGTATACAAAATTTTTGCACCGCTGGGAGGCCATCCGGATTACCCAGCGCTGCTGCGTGGATCGGTGGCGCCAGGATGGCCGTCGTGCGGGCGGTGAGCTGCGGCCGCCAACTTTTACAATTCGCATACATCGCTTACTGAAGCGGAAATGCGGCGCGTCGCGTATTGTATTCAGCAGCACACCCGTCAATACGATGTCAATCACTGGTTATATGCGAGCATACGGAGCCCGGCCCCTGCTGCTTGGTGGCGCGCTGCTCGGCATTGTCGTGGTGTCTGCGTTGGCGGTGCGGGAGTCGATGCGCAACGCCCACGAGCGGCGGGCCACCGCCGAGCGAACCGTGCGCGACTATGCGATGTTCGCCAGCTACCTGTATACTTCGCGCGCCTACACTTTCGCGCGCGACCGCACGGTTTTCCAGGCGTACACCGCCATTCATCCCGAAGAACCGTGGGTTGAGAGTGCGCTGCCCCCGGTGACAGCCCTTGCTCCCATCCCCGATACGACGGAGATGTGCGGGCCGCGCGACAAATGGCCGATTTACAGATTCCGCGTCATGATGCCGTCGCATACTGTCACCTACGCCGGAACACCGCCGCCTCCGCAAATCGACGCCATCATCCGTGACTCGATCCCTTATCTCGCCAATCAGAGATGGGTAAAGATGGCCAAGTTCGGATACTTGTTCGTCGATGTGCCGGGCGGACGGGAAACCGTCGCCTACGCCGGCGCATATGATTCCTCCAACAAGCTCCTCGCCGTTTACGGCTATCGGTCGTGCTACGGCGTGCGCGACACAACGGATTTTTCAAACATCTATCACATCGTGCGCGTGCTTCCACCGATGGTCCCGGGTTACAGGGAGGAGGGAGTCGGCTCGCCCTCGGCTTACCGTGAGGATGGGGCCCGCTCAGCCTCGGATGCTTCCCGCAAAGATCCCGAGCAGATGCGCGGCAGATGGCCGACTGGCATGCCCGCCGAATCGTTGCTGACGCTCACCGTGACCGACATGGCGCGCAGGACGATTTATCAGATTCCAAAGGGCGCATCCACCGATTCACCTGGCAACATCTACGGGAGGGCGCCACTCGGATACATCGGCGGCACCATCTACTGGGTGGCTCTTCGCCCGGACGTCGCCCGCTTTCTCGTGGCGGGAGGAATTCCCGAGTCGCGCGTACCCGCTTCGATGCTTCTCCTCGCCGCGAGTATCGTGCTGGCGATCGCCGGCTTTGCGTTACTGCGCAGCGAGATTCGTCTCGTCCAGTCCCGCGAACGATTCCTCGCGAACGTCTCTCACGAGCTCCGGACGCCGTTGCAACAGATTCTCATGTTCGTCCAGCTCCTTCGCCTGGGACGTACCCGCAACGAATCGGAGCGTGAACAATCGCTCGAGATCATAGAAACCGAAACGCATCGTCTGATCACGCTGTCTGATTCGGTAATGGCGGCAACCAAACCGGAAGTGCAGGTTCAGTCTGCTCCGATCGACGTCAGCAGCGTGGTGCGAACCGCGGCGGATTTCTTCGCGCCGCTGGCGCGCGCCCGCAAGATGCGAATCGACCTCGATATTCCTGAGCGCGTAGTCGCTCGCGGAGATCCGGCAGCGCTGCGACAGATTCTCATCAACGTTCTGGATAACGCCGCGAAATACGGTCAGACCGGTCAGTCGATAAGGATCGGCGCGCGGGACGAGGGCAAAGTAGTTCGGCTCTGGGTGGATGATTCCGGTCCCGGCATACCGGCGGCGGAGCGCGAAAAGGTATGGAAGGCCTTCGTGCGCCTAGGCGGTTCGGTGGAGGACAGCACCGGCGGCGCCGGCCTGGGTCTCGCCATCGTGCGCGACCTGGCAACTGCGATGGGCGCGCACGTACGGCTGGCTGATGCCCCCGCCGGCGGAACCCGCTTCACGCTCGAGATGCTCGGCGCCCGCAACGGAGAGATCACGTGACTGGGGCTTGGCAACCCGCCGGGGGCAACGACGCGCAGCACGAGCGCTCGATCGTAATCATCGAGGACAATGAGACTCTGGCTCTGGGTCTCCGCACGAGCCTCGAGGTCGAAGGCTACAAAGTCGAGT
>WNGI01025022.1_pt1 | contig 13581 bp, 15 predicted proteins | sample 5400621 | NCBI WGS metagenome assembly WNGI01 (sample SAMN13153374, study PRJNA577476) | soil metagenome | isolation source: 20 cm soil or saprolite under Garry oak tree replicate 1 | place: USA:California | collected 2016-06-15
GGAAGATCTCCACTTCCCGACCTTTCAATCGAAATTGTTTAGGCAACCGAACGGCTTGGCTATTTCCGGAACGAAAGACGCGAGCAAATGCCATAGGTCGGACCACCCGTTAGCAGGAAACGTATACAGCATCGGCTATCGACAAAACGAGATTGTTACCTATTGGCCACCGCGTCCTCCTCGTCCGGATAGGCCCAGCACAGCGCCGGCGGCAGCACGATGTCGACCTCGCTGTCGACCGCATAGCGCGCGCTGCTGCCGAGCTCGAGCGCGGCGAGTTTTCCGCCGAGCACGGCGAGGCTGTAGACCGTCTGCGCGCCCTCGTAGCGCTGCACCAGCACCCGCGCCGTGAACCGGTTCGGCCCGCTGCCGCCCGCGCCGTCGGCGCCGAACCGCACGTTCTCCGGGCGCACCGCGATCCTTACTGCGGCGCCGGCGGAAACCCGCGGCGGCAGCCAAGCGACGAGGCGATGGCCGGACGGCGCCTCGACCGTACCGAACTCGCCGTCGCGGTCGAGCACGCGGCCGGCGAGCAGATTGGACGCGCCGGTGAATTGCGCGACGAACAGCTCGGCGGGCCGGTTGTAGATCTCGGCCGGCGGTCCGATCTGCAGCAGCCTGCCGTCGCGCATGACGCCGACGCGGTCGCCGAGCACGGCGGCCTCGGCCTGGTCGTGGGTGACGTAGAGCGCGGTGACGCCGGTCCGCTTGATGATCCGCCGCAGGTCGTCGCGCAGCCGCAGCCGCAGGTTGGCATCGAGATTGCTCAGCGGCTCGTCGAGCAAGAGCAGCGCCGGCTCGTAGACGAGGCTGCGCGCCAGCGCCACGCGCTGCATCTGTCCCCCGGAGAGCGACACCACGGGACGCCGCGCGAACTCGGAGAGCCCGACCAGCTTCAGCGTCTCCGCGGTCCTGCGCTCGATCTCGGCTCGTGAGGTGCGGCGCTGGCGCAGCGGGTAGGCGACGTTCTGCTCGACCGTCATGTGCGGCCACACCGCATAGGACTGGAACACCATGCCGACGTTGCGCGCGCGGGGCGGCACCAGCACGCCTTCCCGCAGTTCCGCGGACATTCGGCTTGCTCCGAAGTCAAACACGATGGTGACCGCTTACTGCCTATAGCCGTAGGTCTTGTTCCAGTCCTCCATCCAGGCAGCATGGAGTTTCTTGTACTGCTCGAAATTCGGCACCCACACCTTTACCACCTCGGGATCGTAGCCCTCCGGATAGGCCGGCGCCTGTTTCAGCGAGGTGAGCTGGCCGAGCTCCTTGATCATGAAGGTCTGGCCCTCGTCCGACAGGTTCCAGTTGAGGAACAGTTTTGCCGCGTTGGGATGCGACGCCGTCTTCGGGATGCCGCTCGCGTAAGGATTGATCGGCACGCCCTCGGGCGGGAAGAAGATCTCGACCGGCGCGCCGTCGCGCTTCTTGGTCCAGATGATGTTGTAGAGCAGCGGCGCGATCGAGACCTCGCCGCGCACCAGCGCATCGGACAGCGGCGCGCCCGACGGGTAGAGCCCCGGCTTGGTCGCCGCCTGTTTGCGCCAGTAATCCTCGCCCAGCACCTGGCGCTCGAACATGATCCTCGTCCAGGTGGTGCCGCCTGACGGACCGATCACCTGCCCGATCTGGCCGTTGCCGTATTCCGGCTTGGTAAGGTCCATCCAGGATTTGGGCGGGTTCTTCACCAGCTCGCTGTTGTAGGCGATCGACCAGCCGAGCGTGGCGCGCGGCCACAGTTTCGGCGAGATCAGCACGTCCGCAATATAATCCGCGGCATTGGGCGGCGCATAATCCGCGAACTGGTTCTCGATCTCCAGCATCAGCCCGCGATCGGAATGGTCGACGACGTCGGCGGCGAGCTTGCCGGCGGCGGCCTCGGTCTTGACCCGGGTGATGAGCTGGCCGCCGGGCGCGCGCACCATTTCGACCTGCACGAACGGGAAGCGCTTGTTGAAGGCGGCGATGACCTGCCGCTCCACCTCGGCAAAATTGGCGGTGTAATACACCAGCGAGCCTTCCTGCTTCGCCGCCTCGATCAGCTCCGGCGGCCCGAACGGATTTTTCCCGGGCCCTTGCGCTCCGGCTCGGTCGGCCACGGCCGCGGCCGCCAACCCGAGCGCGCCTTTCACGAGTGCGCGTCGCGACGGTCGCGACGTGAGAATTTTCGTCATCGTTCTCCTCCCTAGGTTCTTGTTTGTATCGTGTCCTAACGGACGCGGGCGATGCCGGTGTCGGCGGCGCCCCGCGACAGCCAGTGCGCGAAGCCGATCAGCACGGCCAGCAGCGCCGTCTGCACCAGGCTGAACGCCGCCGTGATGTTGATGTTCTGATTGTAATAGTCCAGCAGTAGCACCGCCATCACCATGGTGCGGCTGCTGTAGAGGAACAGCGAGGAACCGAGCTCCCGCACCGAGAGGATGAACAGCAGGGTCATGGCGGCGATCACGCCGGGCCGCGCCAGCGGCAGCACGATCGAGCGGATGGTGGCGAGCCTGCCGCGGCCGCACAGCCACGAAGCCTCCTCGAGCTCGGGATGGATCTGCATCAGCGAGGTCGACAGCACCTTGACGGTATCGGGCATGAACCGGGCGATGAAGGCGAGCGCCAGGATCCAGATCGTGCCGTAGAGCCCGCCGGGCAGCCCGATCCAGGCCCACAGATACGCGACGCCGATGACGAGCCCGGGGATCGCGACCGGCAGCGTGGCGATGAGGTCGACCGCCCTGCGGCCCGGCGCGTTGGTGCGGTTGACCGTATAGCCGATGGCGAACGCGAGCACGCCGCCGGCCACCGCCGTGATCAAGGCCACCTCCACGGTGTTGACCATCGAGAGCGTAGTCAGCGGATTGGAGAACAGATTGTCGAAATGCTGCAGGCCGTATTGCTTCAGGTCGAACAGGCTGGCCGCGCCGCGGAAGAACAGATACTTGCGGAACGCGGCGATGACGAGCGCCAGCGTCGGCAGCACCGCGACCACGAGCAGATAGACGATGGCGAGCGCCAGCGTGAAATAGCGCCAGCGGCCGAGATCGAGCGAGCGCGGCCGGAACGCCTTGCCGGCGACCGTGGTGAAGCTCTTGCCCGAGAGCACCATCTGCTGCAGCACCACCAAGAGGCCGGTGACGATCATCAGCAGGATCGCGACCGCGGCTGCGGTGCTGTAGAGCGGCGGCGACCAGGCGGTCAGGTTGAAGATGTAGGTGGTCAGCACCGAGATGTTGGCGGGCGCGCCGAGGACGGCGGGAATGCCGTAGATCCCCAGCATGACGATGAACGACAGCAACGTGGCGGCGATGATCGCCGGGGCGATCAGCGGGAACGTGATGGTGCGCAGCGTGCCGAGCGCGCTGGCGCCGGAGATCTCCGCCGCTTCCTCGAGCGAAGGATCCATGTTGCGCAGCGCCGCCGAGGTGAACATGTAGACGTAGGGCGCGTAATACATGCCGAACACGGCGATCAGCCCCGGCATGGAATAGAAATTGAGCCGCCAATCGGTGCCGAGCCACGCCAGCACCGTATTGATCAACCCGGTGCGCGGCGAGCCCAGGATGGTCCAGGCGACGCCGGCGACGAGCGGCGGCACGAACAGCGGGACCAACCCCGCGGTGGCGATCAGCGCCTTGCACGGCGTGTTGGTGCGCACCACGATCCACGCGAACCCGAGCCCGATGACGACCGCGATCGCGGTGCCGCCGCCGCACACCACGAGCGTGTTGACCAGCGCGAAATGCACGTTGGGGTTGGCGAGGACCTCGATGAAATTGTCGAGCGAGACCGCGGAAAGGTTGAATCCGTCGACCACCGGGTTGGTGCCCGAGAGCGCCCCATAGAGCAGCATGAAGGTCGGATAAAGCACGAGGAACGCCAGCAGCGCGAGCAGCAGGCCCGACCACAACCATCCGCCGAGGCGAAACGAGGCGAGCCGGGGCGCCGGCCGGACCTGGTCCGCAAGTGCAAGCGAGGTGGCCACCTGGTCTCCTAATCTGGGCAGAGAATTTTACTGAGCCGGCAGACGCTAGCCAAATCCCGGGAGTGCGCCAAGTTTTGGTTCGGCGAGCGCCACGACCTTGAACAATTCGCCCATGCCGCGCGGGCCTCCCTCGGTGAGCCGCGCGAGCGCCGCGTCGATCTCGGCCGCGCGGCCGGACGTCGCCGTCTTGAGCATCGCGGCGCGGGTCTCGATGCCGAGCCGCGTGAGGAACTCGCGCTGCGTCACCGGGCCGTGCACGCGCGCGCCCGACCGCGCCGCCGCGCGCGCCAGCGCCGCGAAATCGACGTGGGCGGAAAGATCGACCTCGCCGGGCCGCTCCAGCACCTGGGCAAACGCATGCCCGCCGACCGCCTGCAGCGTCTCGCCGAGCCCGCCGGCATGGCCGTAGTCGATGACCAGCGCCACCCCGCCCTGACGCACCAGCCGGCGGCCGAGCTCGACGGCCCAGGCATCGGAGCGCCATTCCCAAATTGCGCCGGCCGGGGCATCGCGCAGCTCCGCCGGCAGCATGGCGGAGAACCCCACGATCGGATCGGGATGCAGCGCCAGCGCCAGCTTGCCGTCATCGGCCAGTCCCACCATGCGTTCGTGCCAGCCGCTTTTCGCGCGCACCGCCTGATGCACGGGAAGCGCGTCGAAGAACTCGTTGGCGATGACGATGAGCGGATTTTTTTCGGGCACCTGCGCGAGCGTCGCATGCCAGGACAGCGGCACGCCGGCAGCGGCGAGTGTCTGCTGCTGCCGCCGGCGCAACGCCGGACTGATCTCGACGAGATCGACGGCGAGCGCCGCGTGAAATTCCTTGGCGATCTTCGCCGCGCGCAGCGCGTCCGCCATCAGCGTCCCGCGCCCGGGTCCGAGCTCGACCAGGCGAATGCGATCGGGGCCGCCCATCTCGCTCCACGCCGCCGCCGCCCACAGCCCGATCAGCTCGCCGAACATCTGGGAGATCTCCGGCGCGGTGATGAAATCGCCGCGCGCGGCGAACGGATCGCGGCCGGCGTAATAGCCGTGGGTCGGATGGCCGAGCGCGAGCGCCATGAACTGTGCGATCGGGATCGGGCCGTCGACGGCGACGATTTTTCGGATCTCGGCTTCGAGCGGCGTCATGCCGAGCAAGGCGCGCGAAAATTGCGCGGGGAGCGCGCCGCAATCTCCTCCCTCCCCTTCAAAAGGGGAGGGATGGGGTGGGGATCGCGACCCCCTCCCGACCGCTGCGCGGTCGACCTCCCCCTTTCGGGGGGAGGTGAACTGAGCTTGCTGCACGCTCGGAACATACAATTCATGCGGCGGGAGCCGGCAACCGGCGCAGCGCGACGCAGATCAAGGCAAGTCCGGCCAGGATCATCGGGATCGACAGCAGCATGCCCATGGTCAGCCCGCCCCACAGAAATCCGAGCTGCACATCGGGCTCGCGAAACAACTCGGCGATGCACCGCGCGACGCCGTAGCCGAGCGCGAACGCGCCGATGATCAAGCCCGGCCTTCGCAGGGCGCCGGCACGGATCAGGATCGCCAGCGCGGCGAACAGCACAAGGCCCTCGAGGCCCGCCTCGTAGAGCTGGCTCGGGTGGCGCGGCAGCGGCCCGCCGCCGGGAAACACCATGGCCCAGGGCACGTCGCTCGGCCGGCCCCACAATTCGCCGTTGATGAAATTGGCGATGCGACCGAGAAACAGCCCGATCGGCCCGACCGCGCAGGTGAGGTCGCCGAGCGAGAGCACCGGGATGCCGCGGCTGCGCGCGAACAGGACCACGGCGACGACGCAGCCGATGAAGCCGCCGTGGAACGACATCCCGCCCTTCCACAATTGCGGGATCTCGATCGGATGCGCGATAAAATGCGGCAGGTTGTAGAACAATACGTAGCCGGTGCGGCCGCCGAGGATGACGCCGAGCGTGACCCACAGGACGAAGTCGTCGAAATCCGCGGCGGTCAGCGGCGCGGGCCCGCCCCAGGCGGATCGCGACTTTATGACGGCGCGGGCGTAGAGCCAGCCGAGCACGATGCCGGCGATATAGGCGAGCGCATACCAGCGGATCGCGAACGGACCGAGCTCGACGATCACCGGGTCGAGCGCGGGAAACGGCAGCGCCAGGAGCGGCATGAAGATCTCGCGGTTGCGCCGGGTCTTGGCGCGCGGCGGAGCGCCAAGTCAAGCCGCGTTATACTTGCGGCTCCGCCCCGGAATACCCATTGTGTCCGGCTAGGTAGCGCGGCGGGAGGGATCCATGGCCCAGACGACGAACCGGTTTTTCGACGAGATGGCGCGGCTGATGAATGATGCGGCCGGGGTCGCCTCGGGCGTGCGGCGCGAGTTCGACACCATGTTCCGCAGCCAGGCCGAGCGCATCTTGCGCGATCTCGACGTGGTGAGGCGCGAGGAGTTCGAGGCCGTCAAGGAGACGGCGCGGCTCGCGCGCGAGGAGAACGAGGCGCTGAAAGCCCGGATCGCCGCGCTCGAGGCCAAGCTGCCAAGCTGGGGTCCGGCAGCGGCCCGGTACCGCAGAATCCGCCGACCGTGATGTAGGCGTCAGGACTGGCGCCTCGCGCCGGTTACCTCCCCCCTTGTGGGGGAGGTCGGATCGCGCGCGCTGCGCGCGAGCCGGGAGGGGAGTAAAAGGTCCGCAGAATGAGCAATACCCCCCTCCCCATCCCTCCCCCACAAGGGGGGAGGGAGCCGACTGCGGCTTGTCCTCACCAGATAATAACGGCCCTGCATTTCTTGTATTTCCGGGTTGATCCCGTTATAAGCCGCCCGACCGCGGCACGGTGCCGTTTCGGCCGGCCGCAGCGACGGCCGCGTTAGCGGCCGTTTGCATTGCCATTGGCCAGGATCTGCGAGGATCGACCCCATGACGAAAGTCAAGGCGCTCAAGGCGACGGCGCGGTCGCGGGCCGGAACGGGAGCGGCCCGGGCGGTGCGGCGCGAAGGCCGGGTGCCCGGCGTGGTCTACGGCGACGGAGCAGCCCCGCTGCCGATCTCGCTCGATTTCAAGGAGCTGCGGCAGAACGTCTTTGCCGGGCATTTCCTCACCTCGATCTACGAGCTCGAGGTCGACGGCGCGCGCCACCGGGTCATTCCGCGCGATTATCAGCTCGATCCGGTGCGCGACGTTCCGATCCACGTTGATTTTCTCCGCCTCGGCGAAGGCGCCCGCATCCGCGTGCGCATCCCGGTCCACGTCAAGAACGCCGACCAGGCGCCGGGCGTGAAGCGCGGCGGCACCGTCAACATCGTCGAGCACTCGGTCGAGGTGCTTTGCCTGGCCGACGCCATTCCGAGGAGCAGAAGGCGGCCGCGGAGGCCGCGGCGGCAGCGGCGGCAGCGGCGGCGGCCGCCGAGGCGGCCGGCGAGCTGGTGCCCGGTGCTCCAGGTGCGGCACCCGGGGCTCCCGGCGCGCCCGGCGCCGCGCCGGCGGCGCCCGGAGCCGCCCCGGCGGCGGGCGCCGCAGCGGCGCCGGCGGCCGGCGGCACCGCGCCGCAGGAGAAGCCGGGAAAGAAGTGAGGCCGCGGGGCCGCGGGGCCGCGCGGCATGAGCCATGCTGCTGTTCGTCGGGCTCGGCAATCCTGGTGCGGGCTATTCCGGCCATCGCCATAACGTCGGCTTCATGGCGGTCCAGGCGATCGCCGCGCGCCACGGCATCGGCCCGTGGCGCCGCCGGTTTCAGGGCGTGGCGGCCGAAGGGACGATCGGCCCGGATCGCGTGCTGCTGCTCGAGCCCGGAACCTACATGAACGAATCGGGTCGCGCGGTCGCGGAGGCCGTGCGCTTCTACAAGATCCCCCCGCACGACACGCTGGTGTTCCACGACGAGATCGATCTTGCGCCCGGCAAGGTGCGGGTGAAGATCGGCGGCAGCACCGCCGGCCACAATGGCCTGCGCTCGATCAGCGCCTACATCGGCAACGAGTATCGCCGCGTGCGCATCGGCGTCGGTCATCCGGGCGACAAGAACCTGGTCGAGCATTACGTGCTGAGCCCGTTCAGCAAGGGCGAGCGCGCCTGGGTGGAGAATTTGTGCGAGATCATCGCCGAGAACGCCACTCTGCTCGCGCGGGGCGAGGACGCAAGTTTTCAGAACAAGGTCCACCTCGCGATGGCCGCGAAGGGGTTCGTCGAGCCCAAAAGCCCCGGCGCGCCGGCGGATGGAGCCGGTGGACCGACCTGACACGCCATGGGATTTAGCTGCGGGATCGTCGGGCTGCCGAACGTCGGCAAGTCCACCCTGTTCAACGCATTGACCGAGACCGCCGCGGCGCAGGCGGAGAATTATCCGTTCTGCACCATCGAGCCGAATCTGGGCGAGGTGGCGGTGCCGGATCCGCGGCTCGAACCGGTCGCCGCGCTGGCCAAATCAACCGCCATCGTCCCGACCCGACTCGCCTTCGTCGACATCGCCGGCCTGGTGCGCGGCGCCTCGCGCGGGGAGGGTCTGGGCAATCAGTTCCTGGCCAACATCCGCGAAGTCGACGCCGTCGTTCATGTCGTGCGCTGCTTTTCCGGAAGCGACGTCATTCACCTCGAGGGCAGGATCGCGCCGGTCGAGGACATCGAGACCATCGAGACCGAGCTGATGCTCGCCGACCTCGACAGTCTGGAGCGGCGCATCGAGCCGCTGGAGAAGCGCTCGCGCGGCGGCGATCCGGAAGCGGGCGCGACGCTCGATCTCGTCGGGCGGGCGCTCATGGCTTTGCGCGAAGGCAAGCCGGCGCGGCTCATCGAGCGCAAGGACGCGCAGGAGAAGGCGTTTCGCATGCTCGGCCTGCTCACGTCGAAGCCGGTGCTCTACGTCTGCAATGTCGACGAGGAGCATGCGGCGGAGGGCAACGCGTTTTCCCGCGCGGTCGAGCTCCGCGCGCAAGCCGAGGGCGCCGGCTGCGTGCTGATCTCGGCCAAGATCGAAGCGGAGATCGCCGTGCTGTCGCGCGCGGAGCGCGGCGAATATCTCGCCGCGCATGGATTGCACGAGGCCGGGCTCGACCGCCTGATCCACGCCGGCTACGCGCTGCTCGATCTCGTCACCTTCTCGCAGGCCGCCGGCGTCATCCACACCGATTTCGAGCGCGGCTTCATCCGCGCCGAGGTCGTCTCCTGGGAGGACTACGTGGCGCTCGGCGGCGAGGCCGGCGCGCGCGACGCCGGCAAGCTTCGGCTCGAGGGCAAGGATTACGCCGTCGCCGACGGCGACGTGATCCATTTCCGGTTCGCGACGTGAGGAATGCGCAGAGACATTGTTGTCTGCAGAGTATCACCGCTTGCGACCCCCACCCCGCCCTCCCCCTTTCAGGGGGAGGGATCGAGCAAGCGGCTTGCGCCTTCCTCCCCCTGCAAGGGACCTGCAAGGGGGAGGAAGGAGGCGGGGGTCCCTTCAGAAACGCTGAAACCCGGAGACCGCCCTCACATCCCGCCGCGGTTACGCATCGCGCCGAGATGCTCGTTGATGCGAAACGCGATCAGCACCAGCTCCGCCGCGATCCGCGCGAACACGATGCCGGCGAGCATGCCGACGAAGCTGGCGATCAGCATCAGCAATCCGGCAATCGGATTGATGGCCATCGCGCCGAGCGAGGAGATCATGCCGGCCAATCCCAACAGCACCGAAACCACCACGACGAGCCAGTAGAACGTCCGGATGATCGCGGGCGTGATGAAACGGTCCCACTGGAACAGATCGCCGACGTAAAACATGATCCCCCTCCCGCGCTTGCGGTCGTCGCCGGCGCGGACACTGCACATTTCGCAAGCCCGGTCAACGCGATGCGGTTGACCCTTCCGCTCGCGCGGCTTAAGCAGCGAGCCCGACATCCGCGAAGGATTCCGTGCCGAAGCTTTTTTGGGAAGATTTCGTCGAAGGCAGCGTTGCCGAGTACGGACCCCGGCTCGTGACCCGCGAGGAGATCGTGGCCTTCGCGGCCGAGTTCGATCCGCAGGCCATGCATCTCGACGAGGACGCCGCCCGCTCGACCCTGCTGGGCGGGCTCGCGGCGTCCGGATGGCACACCTGCGTCCTGCTCAATCGCCTCGTGGTCGATGGGCTGATCAACAACGCCCACTCGATGGGGGCTCCGGGCGTCGACGAGGTGCAATGGCTCAAGCCGGTGCGGCCCGGCGATCGGCTCGTCGTGCGTGCCGAGGCGGTGAACAAGCGCGCGTCCAGCAGCAGGCCGGAAATGGGCTTCGCGAGCTTTCGATTCGAACTCCGCAACCAGGCGGGGGAGACGGTCATGACGCTCGCCTTCTCCCTCATGGTCGCCCGACGCACCGCTCTCCCCGCGGAGCGGGGCGAGGGCGAGCACGGCCGAGTTCGATCATGAAGTATTTCGAGGACGTTCGGGTCGGCGACAAGCTCGTGGTCGGACGCCATACTTTCACGGCGGAAGAGATCAAATCGTTCGCCGAGCGATTCGATCCGCAGCCGTTCCATCTCGACGAAGCCGCGGCCGCGCGCTCGCAGTTCGGCGCGCTCTGCGCCTCCGGGTGGCACACGGCGGTGATGTGGATGCGGCTGCGGATGGATCAGATGCGCCTCGAGGTCGAAGCGCAGCGCGCGCGGGGCGAGCCGGTGGCACAGCTCGGACCCTCGCCGGGATTTCGTCAGCTGCAATGGCGCAAGCCGGTCTATGCCGGCGACACCATCACCTACGCCAGCGAAGTCTTGGAATCGCGCGCGTTGAACAGCCGTCCGGGCTGGGGCCTGGTGCAGTTTCTCAACACCGGCGTCAACCAGGCGGGCGAGCCGGTAATCTCCTTCATCGGTTCGGCCTTCGTGGAGCGCCGGCCGCAATGATGCTCGAGCCGCAAATTTCGTCCGCGGGAACGGACGAGGATTATCCCGCCTCGCCGCGGGATAAACGCCGCACCCTGAGCGTGGCGCTTCCCGTGCACGCGCTCCACGACGGCTATTCCGATGTCGTCTACATCATGTTGCCGATCTGGCAGGCCGAGTTCGCGCTGAGCTATGCGGCGGTCGGGCTGCTGCGCTCCACGCTTTCCGGCGCGATGGCGGCCTTCCAGATTCCGGCCGGGCTGCTTGCCGAGCGGATCGGCGGGGCCGCGGTGCTCGCCGCCGGCACCGCGCTTGCGGGCTTGTGCTTCTGCCTGATCGGCTGGAGCTCGGGCTATGCGTTCATTGCCGCCGCGCTGTTCCTCGCTGGGATCGGGTCGAGCACGCAGCATCCGATCGGCTCGGCACTGGTTGCGCGGGCGTTCGCCGGACCAAAATCGCTCGCCGCCATCGGCACCTATAATTTCTCCGGCGATATCGGCAAGGTGCTGTTCCCCGCGGCGGCGACGCTGCTGATGCTGGTCTTGCCGTGGCGCGCCACTCTCGCTCTGCTCGGCACTTTGGGGATTGCGGCAGCCGCCGCGATCTTTCTGCTGCTGCCGCGGTTCGCGGCGCCCTCGCCGGCGACCGGTCCGCGGGACACGGGGCGCCGGGTGTTTCGCGGCGGCGACCGGACCGGGTTCCCCCTGTTGCTGTCCGTCGGCATGATCGACAACGCGACCCGCACGGCGTTCCTGACCTTCCTGCCGTTTCTGCTGCGAGCCAAGGGCGCGGAATTGCCGACCATCGGTTTGGCGCTCACCCTGGTGTTCATCGGCGGAGCCGCCGGGAAGCTGGTCTGCACCTTCGTCGGGATGCGCATCGGGGTGCTCGCCACCGTGATCCTGACCGAGAGCATGACCGCACTCGGGATCTTCGCTTTGCTGCCGCTGCCGCTCGGCGCCGCCGTGGCGCTGATCCCGCTGGTCGGCGTGGCGCTCAGCGGCACTTCCTCGGTGCTCTACGGCTCGGTCGCGCATCTGGTCGCGCCGGCGGCCCGGACCCGGGCGTTCGCCGTGTTCTACACCGGCACCATCGGCTGTGGCGCGCTGGCGCCGTTTGCCTACGGTCTTGTCAGCGACCGGCTCGGCATTGCGGCGACCATCGCGGTGATCGCCGCCGTTGCGCTGCTGACCCTGCCGCTCGCGGCGGCATTGCGAGGATCGCTCCGGCAGGCGAGCGAGGCCGGGATTTGACGCGCTCTCCGGCGGGGACGTCTCAATGCCCCTCGAAACTCACCAGCGTGCGCACCGGCAGCTCGAGCTTGCGCAGCTTGTCCGCTCCGCCCAGCTCCGGCAGGTCGATGATGAAGCAGGCGGCGAGCAGCTGGGCGCCGGCGTTGCGCAACAGCTTGACCGCGCCCTCGGCAGTGCCGCCGGTCGCGATCAGGTCGTCGACCAGGATGATGCGGTCGCCCCGGGTGACGGCGTCCTCGTGCATCTCCATCTCGTCGAGGCCGTATTCCAGCGAATAGGCGATCCGCACCGTGGTGTGCGGCAGCTTGCCCTTCTTGCGGATCGGGATGAAGCCGGCCGAGACCTGATGCGCGACCGCTCCGCCGAGGATGAAGCCGCGGGCCTCGACGCCGGCGACCTTGTCGATTTTCGCGCCCGCCCACGGCTGCACCAGCTCGTCGACGGCGCGGCGGAACGCCCGCGCATCGCCGAGCAGGGTGGTGATGTCGCGGAACATGATGCCCGGCTTGGGATAATTGGCGATCGTGCGGATCGTCGCCTTGAGGTCGTGCTCGATGAGCGATGTGGCCATGGGCGTCCCGTCGTGCTCGCGCGGCGATGCTACGCGCCGTCCACCGCGCACCATCGTGCCTTATAGTTTTCCCAGCACCCTGCCGGCAACGGCCTCGAGCTTTTTGATGAGCGCGGGATCGCGCGCCTCCGGCGCGGTGATCAGCGCGTTGTCGAGCGCGCGGTCGGAGCCGATCGGGCAGGCTTCGTGCTCGCGCGGGAACTCGCGCGCCAGCCGGGTGACCAGGCGCTTGGCCCTGTCGGCGTTCGCGGTCAGCACCTTGATCACGTCGGCGACCGTCACCGCGTCGTGGTCGGGATGCCAGCAGTCGAAGTCGGTGACCATGGCGACCGTCGCGTAGCAGATCTCCGCCTCGCGGGCGAGCTTCGCCTCCGGCATGTTGGTCATGCCGATCACCGAATACCCGAGGTTCTTGTAGGTGAGGCTTTCGGCAAGGCTGGAGAACTGCGGTCCCTCGATGCACACATAGGTGCCGCCGCGCACGATGCCGAGGTCCTCGGCCAGCGCGGCTTCGGCGAGATGCAGCCGCAGCCGCGGCGAGACCGGATGCGCCATCGATACATGCGCGACGAGGCCCTTGCCGAAGAACGAGCTCTCGCGCTTGTGGGTGCGATCGACGAATTGGTCGATCAGCACGAAGCTGCCGGGCGGCAGCTCCTCCTTGAACGAGCCGCACGCGGAGAGCGACACCAGATCGGTGACGCCCGCGCGCTTGAGCGCGTCGATGTTGGCGCGGTAATTGATGTCGGAGGGCGAGAGCCGATGGCCCTGGTCGTGGCGCGACAGGAACACCACCGGCAGGCCGGCGACCTCGCCGCGGCGCAGCGGCGCCGACGGCTCGCCCCATGGCGTATCGATGCGCTGCTCGCGCGCGTTTTCCAGCCCCGGCAGGTCGTAGATGCCGGATCCGCCGATGATGCCCAGCACGGCCTGCGTCATGACGATTCCGCAACGAGGGCGCGGCGCATCACGCGTGGCCGGGCACGCTCGACC
>WNGI01012853.1_pt1 | contig 13579 bp, 13 predicted proteins | sample 5400621 | NCBI WGS metagenome assembly WNGI01 (sample SAMN13153374, study PRJNA577476) | soil metagenome | isolation source: 20 cm soil or saprolite under Garry oak tree replicate 1 | place: USA:California | collected 2016-06-15
TGGACAACCTTTCCGTGAAGCCGCTCATTGAAAAGATGTCGGCAGCGGGGCTATCACCACGGACTGTGAACAAGTACATCGAACACGTTAAGCAGGTCGTGGAATCGTTGAAAAGTCCAAACGGCGAACCCGTCCATAATAGGAAATGGGACGCTGAAACAATGGACCTACCCGTCGTTGAGCAAGCGGAACAGAAGCGTCCATCGCTCAAAGCCAATGCAATCTCACAACTCATCCAGACCAGCAGCGGTCAGGAGCAAGCACTGTACGTCCTCCTTGCAGCCACTGGTCTGAGGATTTCTGAGGCACTTGCCGTCGAGAAGCGTCATTTCATCAATGGCGGTCGTACCATCACGGTTGAGCAGCAGGTCGAGAAAGACTCCGCCCGTATCGTGAAATATCTCAAGACCGCCGCTGCAAAAAGGCAGGTGGATTTGCACCCCGACATCGCAGAGTACCTGCAACGCTACACGGCCGGAAAAACTGGTCTGCTGTTCCATGCCGCGAACGGCACACCACATCGATACGGAAACCTGGAAGACCGCTGGCTTACTCCGCGCCTCGTCAAGATGGGTTTAGACGAAGAAGGAATGAGTTGGCATTCATTCAAGCGTTTCCGTAAGACCTGGTTGCGTGGTAGCCGCTGCCTGGAGGACATCAACAACTTCTGGATGGCACACAAGCCGCAAACCATGTCAGAGGTCTACTCGCATCTTCACGAGGAATTGCAATTACGCCTCGATGAAGCAGAACGAGTGGGCTACGGATTCACTCTTCCGGTTTCTGGTGTTGGCTCCGCTGTACCGATTGTCCCGAAATTGCACCAAAATAGTGCAGGAGAAAAATCGGCGTAAATGATTGGGAGAGCGAGAATTAGTTGGTGGACGTGGCCGGGATCGAACCGGCGACCCCCTGCTTGCAAAGCAGGTGCTCTCCCAGCTGAGCTACACGCCCCAAACAACTATATGACTCCAATAATGATTCTAATAGAATTTCGTGAGAATGACTACCTGCTCTGTTTGCAGGTGCTTTCGAAACTGATCTGCCAACCCATTACGTGCAACCTTCACTGTGTCAGATACTTACAACGATTTCCTGAACAGCTTTAACTTTGATCCTCGGTCCACTCGGTCCAGGAACGCACTTTTTCAAGACAATTGGAGCGTTGGATAAAGCCTTCGGCTCGCCAGCCGAACGCTTGGGCATCTGAAGTGAAAGTCGCGCGCAGAAGTTGTTGAGGGGACAGCGCATTTCGGCAATGCGTGCAGAGTCAACATGTGGCTTCATAAAAGCGTAGTAGTACTTTCGGATTTCGGATCGACGAAAACGTTGTTATTGGTTGCGTAAGCTGACATTTCTAGCCCCGAGCCGTGAGACAACGAACAGAACGGTTTGGTTCGTGCCCGAATGCTCGGCCAAGCCCACAGTAGGTTAAATGAGCGCACCTGCCTCGTGAGCAGGAGCGCTACTTCGAGCGGTAGACTTTCGACCCACTCCCCTAGCCCCCCAATGGCCTTGTGTACCGACTACGCCTTGGCGTAGCCGATTCGCCCCCTGAAACCGACTGTCGCGAAAGCACGCCTACTTGACACCCAGGCGGCCCGTGCCTGTGCTGAATGTTTGTATTTGTTTACGAGACGTTTCGAGATCCGTCACTTCAGGAATTTTTCTTTGGAGTGAACCAGCCCAAGGGGTGGCTCCATGCTATTTTGAGACAGTTTTTGGTGGCCAATCTCCTGAAGCGCCCGTCTCGTGAACAAGTGCGCTAGCTGCAAGCTTGATCGGACTTCTCTGGCATGGTCGGGCCCTGCCGGGTATCCTCTTCCCCTTGGCGCGATCTGCGAGTAAATTGGCGCATGTTGCTAGTGACGCCAGGGCGCCCACCGAGCTAGGGTTGAATGTGTGTGCTGAATAAGGAGGAACATGAGCGAAGCAGCTCGACAAATTCCAGAAAAAGAGGATAGCTCCTCAAAACCACAGACATTCACGGCGAAAGCGTACGCGGCGCACAGTGCAACCTCGCCGCTTGCGCCCTTCACTGTTGCGCGCCGCTCCCCACGACCTCAGGACGTGCAAATCGAGATTCTCTACTGCGGCGTCTGCCATTCAGATCTGCACCAGGTGCGCAACGAGTGGCAGAGCGTCATGCCGACAACCTATCCCTGTGTCCCCGGCCACGAGATCGTTGGACGCGTGGTCAAAGTCGGCAGAGCCGTCAAGAAATTCAAGGAAGGCAACCTCGCCGCAGTCGGTTGCATGGTGGACTCTTGCCGCGTCTGCGCAAGTTGTCTCGCCGGAGAAGAGCAGTTCTGTGAGAACTTCATGACCTTGACGTACAACGGCCAGGACAAGATTCTCGGGGGAGTCACCTACGGCGGCTACACGGACACCATCGTGGTAGATGAGCCCTATGTCTTGCGTGTGGGCAATAAGTTGGACCCCGCAGGCGTCGCGCCTCTTCTTTGCGCCGGCATCACCACGTATTCGCCGATGCGCCATTGGAAAGTCGGCAAAGGACAAAAGGTCGGCATCGTCGGTCTTGGCGGGTTGGGGCATATGGGCGTGAAATTTGCTCACGCCTTCGGCGCTCACGTCGTGCTTTTCACCACGTCCCCGGGCAAAACCGCCGACGCTTTGCGTCTCGGAGCTGACGAGGTGGTGATTTCGAAAAACGGCGCCGAGATGGAAAAACATGGGGCCAGCTTTGACTTTATCCTCGACGCGGTATCCGCGGAACACGACTTGAACGCTTATCTACGTCTGCTGAAGCTCGATGGCATCATGACCCTGGTTGGCGCACCAGAGAAGCCGGCCGCAATCTATGGCTTCAATTTGCTGATGAAGCGCCGTAGCCTAGCCGGTTCCGCCATCGGCGGTATCCGGGAAACCCAGGAGATGCTGGATTTCTGCGCCGAGAATGGAATTACGTCGGACATCGAGTTGATCCCCATTCAACAAATCAACCAAGCATACGATCGGCTCCTCAAGGGCGATGTAAAATATCGCTTTGTCATCGATATGGCTTCTTTGAAGTAGGCTGCCACGGAAGGAAATTCAGTTACCATACCACGCACGGAGTTGTTCTGTGAGGTGGGCTATGACGAATCGGTTCAGAGTTTCCAGCGCACTCATTCGCAGGCTTGAGGATGTGGGACTTCGGCCCCTGGTAGTGTTGCGCCAGGCGGGCCTGCCAATGGGGCTCTTCGATCAAGAAAAAATCCTCGTCACAACGGAAGAACTGTTCTCCCTTTACCGGGGGATTTCTGAGGTCAGCCGTGATCCCGCGATCGGACTCAAGCTGGGGACTGAAGAACGCATAGAGCGCTACGATCCGATTTCCATCGCCGCGCTCTATGCGAGGTCGTTTCGAGACGCATTGCAACGAATGGCACGCTACAAACAGTTGACCTGCCCGGAAGAGATACGTATTGCCGAACGCGGGGACGAATGTGCGGTTCAGTTCCTCTGGCTTTTGGCGGACGAGATCGAGCCCGCGCTGCTAATCGATGGTTGTTTTGCCTGGATCGTGGCGATCGGTCGGCGAGGCACGGGGCGTCTGGTCAATCCCAAGCGCGTCGAACTGCAGCGGACTGAGGTGCACCGCAAGATGTACGAGCAGCACTTTCAGTGCCCCGTGAAGTTCGGAGCCCGGCAGAATGTGCTTGTGTTTGATAAGGCCGACGTTGAAAGGCCCTTCGTAACCCACAATGCGATTTGCTGGCCATACTGGCGCCGCAACTCGAAGCGCAGCTGACGCAGCAGCTTGCTCAGAAATCCGTTAGCGAGCAAGTGAAAGGGATCCTAAAGAGACTGCTAGCCGGGCAGCGCCCGGGACTAGACGCTGTGGCCGGAGAGTTGCGCCTGAGCACGCGCACATTGCAGCGTCGGCTCACAGGTGAGCGTGCAACATTTCAGCAACTGATGGAAGACGCGCGACGTGAGTTGGCTCAGCACTATCTGTTGCATTCGTCGCTCGAACTGAACGAGACGGCGTACCTATTGGGCTACGAAGATGCCAATTCCTTCTTTCGAGCCTTCCACCACTGGGAAGGAACCTCACCTGGCGAATGGCGAGCATCTCACGCGAGATCGGGGCAGATTCAGGAAACGGAAACAAGCCCAGTGTAGATTTCCAAACGCTCTGCGTTTCTAGAACCCCGTTTCCGGATAGCTTCCGAGTCGCCGACCATCCGGGACTTGGGCGTCCTTAATTCTGTTTCGGCCGCCGCCTCGGCTTGCCATCAGCATACTTCCTATGTATTATTGAGTGTGCACTCAGTAATAGAGAGGCTCAGTGGCGCGTCCTAAAAGCGAAGACAAACGAAATGCGATCCTCGACGCCGCGACCCGCCTATTTGCGGAGCGCGGTCTTACCGCTGCCCCAACGTCAGAGATATCAAAACAAGCTGGCGTCGCCGAGGGAACTCTGTTTACGTACTTCAAAACTAAAGATGATCTGATCAATGCCCTTTACCGGGAGATCAAGCTGGAACTCGCAGACGCCATGATGTCGGATTTCCCCCGGAAGAAGAATGTTCGTACCAGGCTGCGGCATGTTTGGGATCGCTATGTGAAGTGGGGCATTGCGAATCCTAAGCAGCGCAAGGTGCTGGCGCAACTACAAGTGTCGGAGGTACTCACCAAAGAGTCTAGAGACGCCGGTAGCGCGCCGTTCGTCGAGTTCCAAATCATGATTCGTGACGCGATTGAGCAGCGCATCTTTCGGAAGGATCTCCCGGTGGAACTTATCTCGAAGTCGTTAGCAGCCTTGGTAGAGGCGACGATAGACCTTACGGTGTCGAACCCATCCAAAGCGAATAAATACCGGGATAGCGGCTTTCAAATGTTTTGGGCCGGCATAACCAAGTAATGAGTCTGTGCATCCTATAAATGAGTGAGTACTCACATTGGAACTCGCGAAGGAGAATGGAGGATATTGCAATGGCGAAGGTCTGGTTGATTACGGGAAGCGGAAACGGGTTGGGGCGGGACATCGCCGAGGCGGCGCTGGCCGCAGGTGACAGCGTGGTAGCCGGAGCGCGTCGGACGGAGGAACTGGGACCTCTGGTGACGCAGTACGGCGCGCGGGTGAAGCCCGTTACGCTGGAAGTGCGCGATGAGGCCGCAGCAAAGGCCGCGGTGCAGTTAGCGGTGGACACTTTCGGACGGCTGGATGTGCTCGTCAACAATGCCGGTTATGGGCAGTTTGCGCCTTTCGAGCAGATAAGTGCGGAAGACTTCCAAGCTGTCGTGGACACATGTTTCTACGGCGTCGTGTACACCACGCGCGCTGCTGTGCCGGTGATGCGTAAGCAGAAGGGCGGTCACATCTTTCAGGTGTCTTCGGTTGGTGGTCGCCTCGCGGTTGCCGGCAATACGCCGTATCACGCCGCCAAGTGGGCCGTAGGCGGTTTCAGCGACGCACTGGCGATGGAAGTCGCGCCGTTCGGGGTCAAGATCTGCACCCTGGAGCCGGGAGGTATTCGAACCAACTGGGCACGGCGCGCTGGTCAGAATGCGCCGGACCTGCTGCCGGAATACGAGGCCTCGGTCGGTTCAATGCTCAAGATGTTGCCAAGGCTCGAAGGGCGTTCGGAAGGCGATCCGCGGAAGATCGCGGACGTAATCGTACAACTGGCGAACAGCGACGAAGTGCCGGTGCGGCTGATCCTCGGTGTCGATGCGGAAAAGCGGGTGCAGCAAGCAGAAGCTGCGCGCGCCGCCGAGGCCGACAAATGGCGACATCTGACCGTTTCAACGGTTTTTGAAGATGGGCGCTTCGACGGCCGATTGTATATGGCAAAGAGCGGAATCAATTCCTGAGTTGCTGAATCATGAGAGGAGCACGATTATGAAATACAGATTACTTGGCAAGAGCGGACTGCGGGTCTCCGAAGTGGCTCTAGGCACTATGACCTTCGGCGACGAGTGGGGATGGGGATCACCGAAGGCTGAAGCGCAGAAAGTCTATGAGACCTACCGCGAGGCATTCCTTGGAGAGTTCATTCGGGGCGATCGCCAGAGCGTTGTTTTAGCCACGAAGTACTCCAACGCCGCGCCAGGCAATGATCCGAATGCGGCGGGCAATCATCGCAAGAACATGATGCAAGCAGTGGAAGCCAGTTTGAAACGACTGCAGACCGACTACATCGACCTGTACTGGGTGCACATCTGGGACGGGATCACGCCTGTGGAAGAAGTCATGCGCGGTCTGGACGACTTGGTTCGCCAGGGCAAGGTTCTTTACGTAGGCATCTCGGACGCTCCCGCCTGGTGGGTCGCCCAGGCAAATATCCTTGCGGAGCTTCGAGGCTGGACACAGTTTATCGGGCTGCAGCTCGAGTACAGCCTGATTGAGCGGACGGTCGAGCGCGAACTGATTCCCATGGCCGAAGCTTTGAACTTGGGGGTTCTGGCTTTCTCTCCCCTGGCGGGTGGATTTCTAACCGGGAAATATCACGGCGAAGGCAAGCCCGACGGCGGGCGGATGACCAATGAGGGAGTGAAAGCCTTCTTTCCTGAGAGGGAACAACGCGCGGCGCCGATGATATCGGCTGTAAAGTCGGTTTCCGAACAAACCGGTCGCAGCATGGCGCAAGTCGCACTCGCCTGGTTGCGCCATCAAACGGTGCCAATAATCCCGATCATTGGAGCCCGGAAGGTATCTCAACTCCAGGACAATCTCGCCAGTTTGGATATGGAACTCTCTGCCGAACAATTGAAATCCCTCGATGGAGCAAGCCGAATCGAACCTGGATTCCCTCAGAGTATTTACGACAGAGAAATGGTTCGTGCAATTAGGTATGGCGGCACGTGGGATCGCTTGCTGCTCTAAGTGCGGCACTTCAGGCAGAATAGTGATACAGGTGCCGGCGTTTAAGCTTCCCGCTTGCTCCCGAGTAACGGCGCACTCGGAAACAATGGGCCTTGTCGTATTAGGCCCCTCACTCCTCCCCGGTCCGCGCCCGGCCCCAGAATGGGTGAGCGAAAACACCCTGGCGGAAAGCACCCGCGAAAACGCCTAGAAAAGGAGACTTAGCAAGCAGTGTTTTGACGAGCGGAAAAGTGAAGTTTTTCGCTCACACTACGGGCAACAGTTTCTCTCCTATAGTCGAATTTTGCGCGCCAGGCTACGGTGAGAGGTGAATGAAAAATGACACGCCCTGCGAGAATCTACCCCCCAAACTCTCTGCTTAGACTCCGTACTGCGCAAACATAGGGCTGGGCTCGATTACCGTGTAGACTCGGCCCACGGTGGCTTCATTCCCGAGATCTCTTTCATCGGGTTTTCGAGTCGATTCAAGGGCAAGATGCGACGTCACGCTGTTTCTCCGCCTCGGCTCGCGGAATAGACGTCGTGCCGTTTAATTGAGTCGACTACTTCACGACGGCAACGGAGAATTCCAATTTTACTTCGTCCTTTACTTTGACGGTTCCTCCGGCGATTCTTACCGGTGTAATCCCGAATTGGGTTTGCTTCAGAACCGCCGTGCCCCGATATAATCTATCTTTGAGGGTGACGTCGACCGAAACTGGGTGGGTGTGGCCGTGCAAATCCAGGTTGCCATGAACAACCCAGTGGTCCGTCCCATTGGGTTCCACTGCCGTCGACTGAAAATGAATCTGTGGAAAGCGGCCAACGTCGAGAACCTCGGCGCCCTGCATCGTTGATTGAATCTTTGCTCGAGTGCCTTCAGACGCTTCGGGGTCCAAAACGCGAAGCTTGCTTGAACTGACGCGCACTTCCACCGCTGGGCTTTCGGAATCGTTAACCTCGCCCCACTCAATCGGTGCCTCAATTTCATGATCGTGGGCTAAGCCGGAGAAGAGCCCAGCCTTGTACACATGCATTGTTATCTTAGAATGAGAAGAGTCGATTGAGTGCTTCTCAGAGGCGCCGTGAGCCGGCCCGGCCAAGTGTACCAGCGATGCCAACACAACGAGGGCCATGTTTTTCTTCACGTGTTTGTTCAAAGTATCCAAACCACTTACTTTTTTTCGCCTTGCGAAATATTCCATTTGGCTCTCTCCGAATGACTTTGACGCTCCACGTAACCACAAATTGAGTTCTGAAGCTCCGGCAACAAGGCTAGGGCGTGACAAGGCGCGCAAAGTCGCTCCGGCATGTTTTTCGGCGCTTGCCATCGCGTCGCTGGGCGAGCCCCTACTTGAGCAAGACTCTATACCGATCTCTTTTATTCCCGCCCGTTTTCTTTGCTTTCAGGGAATAAACTTCATGCCCCGCGGTTCTAGAGAAGTGCGCCCTTCCACGCCTGAGTGAGGAGGCAGTTGCAGATCGCACTTGCAATTTACCGCATTGGACTAAGTGAAAGTTTGACATTTTCTTGACTTCGATACGACAAAAAATCGGTCGATCAAAGCATCGAAGTAATGATCCATCAGTTCGCTCCTCCAACGAGACGTTGGAGTTCAATACGATGTTGCTTTTCACTGTTCCTAGACACCAAAGGAGAAAAAGATGAAGCAATCTGAAAGTTTGGCTAAACTTAGTGCGAATCGGCGGTCATTCTTGAAGAAAGGAGTTATGGGAGCAGGAGCGGCCGCAATGGCCGCAGGTCTACTCCCGGGCAGTTTGGTTGCGTCTGCGCGGGGGGAAGACGACGGCGTCCCCATTACCAAAGGCGACATCGCCATTCTCAGGTTTCTACAGGCTCTGGAGCAAGTTGAGGCGGACCTATGGATTCAGTACTCCGAGCTTGGAGGGACGCAAGACAATGAGGTATCCGGCGTCAACGGGGGAAATCCCATATACATGGCGGCGCTCACCATTCTTGACGGGGACATGCCGCAGTACATTCACGACAACACGGACGATGAAATTAGTCACGCGGCCTTTCTGAAGAATTATCTGGAATCGAAAGGGGCCAGCGCGGTCAGTCTGGAACCGTTTCGACACTTGCCAACCAGTAAGGCGACAGGAGCGAACCAGAATTTTCTCGGAGACGGCGGAAGACTGACAAATCTAACCCAATTAACCATCGACACTAGTTTTTGGACGAGGTATCGCAGCATAACCAATCCAGATTTCGATCCAGCCGCCAAATTTATTCAGGCCACCGGGAATTTCGATGGATCAAATACCAACAGTTTGAATGGAGGGCGGTTCACCGCTATTCCGAGGAGTGATGACGACACACATGGCAGCGATCCTAGCAATCCCCCAGCAAGCATCTCGCCCCGCCTGCAAGCGATCGCATTCGCAGCGGGTTTCCATTTTGCATTCATCGAGCAAGGCGGCACTAGTCTTTACCCCACACTGGCCCAGAAGGTGAGTAACCTGGAAGTCTTGCGGATTTTACTGAGCATTGGGCCGAGTGAGACGATGCATTTCCAAACCTGGCAGGACAAAGCAGGCAACGCAAACCAAGGCAATCCGCCCCTCACCGTGACGGACCCTGTTAACAACTCAACTGTCACGTTCAGGGACCTCCATGTTGCGCAGGCAGAGACGAGCCCTGAATCCCTCAATGGAGACACACTGCAGGCCAACTTGATAATGCCTGAGCCCACCCACTTCCTTGATCCCGAGTTCGGCCCCGTTGCGATTATTCGCCCCACCTCCACGCAAAATGGGGGGGCCGTGGCCTCCGTCATGAGCTTTGCTCAAGACGGACTATTCCTCGATCCAAAGACGGGAAAAAACACGGGGATTGTTCCGCTGCTACTCCGATTAGCGGAGGAAGCCGACGAAGCTAGACGTCAGCTCTAGCTCACGCCAAGGCGTTACGCCCGGCGTTTACCATAACCGTGCGCACAAGCAGGATGGACAGATTCACTGGGGATCAAAGAGGCACAGTGAGTCTGTTCATTCTAGCGACAGTTTTGGTTTGGAAAGTTAAAGCAGCGCTTCTAGAAGATCAATCCTGGTCATTGAATTTAGGTCCAAACCTCTTCGGTAATGCCAATACGAGGACCAAGCCTATGCTCACGCGTACCATGTCGTTCACGGTCGATGAGGCTCAGGAACGCCCGCACTATTCCTGCTGGAATATTTTCCCCACTCTGCCGGTCTATAGAGACGTGAGGCGGCTTCTGCCGACAAACGTCGTCACGAGCTAAATCCACCTCGCGGAAATACGAACGAAGGGACAAATACGATGCAGAAACTCCCGATCAGCTTCCTGGTACTGTGCGCCAGCCTTTCCGCCCAGACAAGTGTGGCACATGCAGCTTCGCTCACTGAGGGTGACCGGAAACTAGAAGATACTCCGACACACGCGCTGAACCCGGTTGTCCAATGGAACAGAATACTCCTGGTGATTGTTCGCACGCCTGGCGCGCAGCCGGTAACGGTCCACACTACCCGCAGCTTTGCGATCCTGCATGCAGCAATTTATGACGCGGTCAACGCGATAGACAGAAGGCATAAACCCTACCTTGTCACGGTGCCAGGGGTGTCGCCAAACGCTTCGCAGGAGGCCGCGGCCGCTGCAGCGGCGCACGAGGTATTGGTCGAGCTGTACCCGGCCTTCAAGACGACGCTGGATGGCGAACTTCAGCAATCACTAGCGCAAATTGCGGACGGGAAGGACAAGACCGACGGCATTGCTGCAGGGTTGGCCGTCGCGGATCGCATTCTGGCTCTGCGAAGAAATGACGGCTCCAATGCTCAGCCGATTCCTTACGTTTTCGGGACCGCGCCGGGTGATTACCAATCGACGCCTCCGAACTTTCCTCCCCAGCCGCAGTTCACGCATTGGTCTCATGTCACACCGTTTGCCCTGAACCGCCCAAACCAGTTTCATCCAGGTCCTCCCCCGAAGTTAACGAGCGACGAATACACTGACGCCTTCAATGAAATAAAAATCTTGGGAATCGCCAACAGCACAACCGCGACGGCCGACGAAGCCTTGACAGGGCGATTTTGGAACGGTGCCATCCAAAACTATTGGAACGAGATAACGCAAACGGCCTCGCAGGTTCACAATTTGAGAACAGCGGAGAATGCGCGGCTCTTCGCATTACTTAACCTCAGCCTCGCGGACGGCGTAATCGCGTTCTATGATACAAAATATACGTACAATTTCTGGCGGCCCGTGACCGCTATTCGTGCCGCCGCCACCGATGACAATCCCGAGACATTAGCCGACCCGGGTTGGCTTCCTGAAGTCGGCAAAACCGCTCCAGATCCGTCCTATCCAGGTGCGCATGCCGTCATTAGTGCCGCCGCGGCAGAAGTGCTGCGTTCATTCTTCGGTAGAGACCATTTCGACTTTGACGTGACCTCCGAGGTCTTACCTGGTGCAGTGCGTTCTTTCCCGAGCTTCTCCGCAGCGGCTGAAGAAGCAACCCTGAGCCGTATTTTTGCTGGACAACATTTCCGGTTTGACCTGACCACTGGTAATCGTCTCGGCCGCGAGGTTGCTGATTCTGTCATCGACAATCTCTTGGGAGCCCCCGAAAGAGATGAAATCCGGTAGCTGGAAACCACGCTGATTCATCGACACGTTCAATGCTGTGTCGGAGCCGCGCCGCCGCGCAATCCTGAGCTGCCTCGCGCGGTCGGAACGGCCGGTCGGGGGGATTGTGAAATCTCTGGGACTGGAGCAGCCCTCGGTTTCGAAACACCTGCGTGTTTTGCTCGAAGTTGGCCTCGTCCACGTGCGCCGCGACGGCCGCAGGATGCTCTACCGAACAAATGCCGAGGCGGATCATCTCTTGCTCATGTTCCTGACCGTCGGCCAACTCTTTATCGGGACGAATATCGGAAGGGAATGAGCTCTACTTTGTCTGCACAAACTGTAACGTGTAGGCCGTCGCCGGGTCGAAGGGCTTGTCAATCACCTTCAAATCCAGAAGCTGGTTATACATTGTCGACCAGCGCTCAGGATTCATCCGGCCAAGCTGGGCGCCGCCGGAATCATCGCCAATGACGAAGTGGCCGTCCCGCAATGCCTGCCAGCTAAACTGCATCCAATCCTGGTTCAGCGCCGGATTCAATTTGGCAATGACGGCGTTGGCCTCGGCAGGATGGTTCAGATATTCGCTCCAGCCTTTGAGTGATGCTCGCACGAATTGCCCCACTTCATCGGGATGCTGCTGGAGCATGTCGCGCGTGGTGAACATCACACGGTACGGGTTGTAGCCCGCGTCGCTGGTAAGCAGCATTCTCGTCTCGATCCCCGCCTTACTGGCAAAGTACGGCTCCGACGTCGCAAACGCCTGTTGGATATACTGTGGATCCGCGATGAAATTCGATACGCTCATCGTTGCGGGAATTTCGTGAACGTTGTTCAGTTGAAAACGCTTGGCTACAAATTCGAACCAGGTGGACCCGGGAACCACGGCTACTGTGTGGCCGTTGAAGTCGGCGAAGGAGTGGATTGGCGAGTCCTTGCGCACCATGATGCCTTGCGGATCGCGTTGCATCGTAGCGGCCACGGCAACCAGCGGCTGGCCGCCGGCGACAGCCTCTAAAGTTCTGTCCGAGGCACTCATGCCAAACTGAGCCAATCCTACGGACACCTGCTTCTCCATGGATACATAAGGGCCGCCAGGCTGGATGCTGACGTCGAGACCCTCATCCTTGTAATAGCCCTTCACGAGCGCCGTGTAAAAACCGCCATGTTCGGGCTGTGGGTACCAGTCGGCCTGCAAGGTAACCTTCGCCAATCCGGTTTCGCTTGATGAATGCCGGCAGCCCAAAGCGAAGAGGCCAGCGATTAAGAGAAGGCAGCAGGTACGAACAGCAAACTTGCTCATATTGGCTCGCCCACAACGGAATCCAAAACCCTGCGGGCCTCGACTCTTGGTGGGCTTCAAGAAAAAGCCCGCGCCCGCCAGAGCTGCACCCAGTCCGAAGAATAGCATGCTGCGCTTTCCGCTCACCTGCCTAATCGGTTCCATACAAAAATTCGATGTAAGCGTCGGCGCGCGCGCGCCGATGGCGTGATAAATTACGGTAGGATGCCATCAGCAGCAGCAGTCGTGCGTATTTCGGCAGCGGACGAAGAGCGCATGCGCGAAATCTTCCAGTTCACCGCACGATCCCTGGAAACAGCACACCCGGTCCCCTTCGGCGCATTGATCGTCAATACGCGTACGGGTGAGCGACTGATGCGCGGGACCAACGCAGTTCTTCGCGAGAACGATCCGAGTTCCCACGCCGAGACGCGCACCGTTCGCCTTGCCTGCAAGAAGCTGAAACGCCCATCCTTGTCCGGGTACACGATGTATTCCACCTGCGAGCCATGCCCGATGTGCATGGCCAATGCGCTTTGGGCCAGACTCGACCGCGTCGTATATGGCGCGACCATCGCCGACGCGAACCGGCACTGCCTCCAAATTCACATTCCTGCAAAGGAAGTAGCGCGACGCTCGGACATGCCCTGTCGCGTGGACGGTCCAATCCTGCGCGATCTGTGCAACACTCTTTTCACGCATCCCAATATGCAAAAGGCCTTTCGCACCTGGAGTACGCGCAAGCATAAGTCTTTCAAGTGATAGCTTCAGCGCGAGCCAATATTATGGACTCAACCCACGCCGCAGCACTTTCTGAAATTCTCGGCGACGACGCGCGCGTCCTCACGCAGCCGCAGTTGGTGGAGCAGCTCTCGCG
>WNGI01006259.1_pt1 | contig 13578 bp, 14 predicted proteins | sample 5400621 | NCBI WGS metagenome assembly WNGI01 (sample SAMN13153374, study PRJNA577476) | soil metagenome | isolation source: 20 cm soil or saprolite under Garry oak tree replicate 1 | place: USA:California | collected 2016-06-15
AAGTCCCTCTACTATACCGAGATGCGACGCTAAGCTGCAACTATGCTCTCCTGATTTTGTAGCACACGTAGCGCAATTAAAGCCCGGCTCCGAAATGTCCGCCATGGGAATCTCGAAGCGAGTCCCACCTTCTCCGCCCATCCTGCAGTCTATTGTACAGCAAATGTTCAGCAATATTTCCCCCATCCAAACCTACAGGGAAACGCCTCGGGGAGCGCTAGGCGGCTAAAAGAGCAGGGTCACTATTCTGTCGCTATGAGCTGGTCGACGACAAGATTCGGACTAGATGGACTAGCAAAAAAAGTTGCAGCCAAGCCGCAGGCGGCAGCAAACGATAGCCACACTCCCGGAATGGCGCGATTCCCGGAAACATGAATCAAATAGGTGCTAAGCGCCGGCGTGAAGCCTCCGAAAATTGCTGTCGCCAAACTGTAGGCCAAAGCGAATCCCGAGGTTCTTACTTCGATAGGCATGATTTCCGCAAGAAATACCACCATGGCGCCGTTGTAGCTGCCATAGATAAATGAGAACCAAAGCTCAACTGCCAATAATCTTCCAAAAGAAGGCTCGTGCACCAGCCAAAGCATCGCAGGATAAGCGGTGATCAACATCAGAACTGTACAGCCGAACAGAAGTGGACGACGCCCAATACGGTCGGAAAGAGCACCCATGATCGGCAGCCAGAAAAGGTTGGAAGCACCTACAAAGAGGGTCACGATCAGGCTGTCCATGCTCGTCAAATGGAGTTCAGAACTTCCGAACGTCGGCGTGTAAGCTGTGATCATGTAGAAGGAAACCGTAGTCATTGTGACCATGAAGGTTCCAACCAGAACAATGCGCCAGTTTTGCGCCAAGGAACGCAGAATTTCCGAGCTGGTTGGATGATGTTTACGAGCAGCAAATTCATCGGTTTCCGCCAAGGATTTCCTCAGTCGAAAGAGAAAAGGAACTATAGCGCAGCCTAAGAGCAGCGGAACACGCCAGCCCCACTCCTTCATTTTTTCCGGCGGGAGCCAGGAATTGAGCGCTACGCCGATGGAGGCTGCAAACATCACCGCGACTTGCTGGCTGCCGGATTGCCAACTCACGTAAAAGCCCTTGTGGCCGGGAGTGGCGATTTCAGACAGATAGACAGAAACGCCGCCAAGTTCCATGCCGGCCGAGAAACCCTGTAGCAATCTTCCGACAACGACCAGCAGCGGAGCCAAGAGGCCGATCGTAGCGTACCTTGGCGTGCAGGCGATCGTGAAAATTCCGACTGACATCAGAGAGAGAGTTAGCAGTAATCCCGCGCGCCGGCCGTGTTTGTCTGTGTATGCGCCCAAGACCAGAGCGCCTACCGGGCGCATGAGAAAGCCAGCCCCAAATGTCATCAAAGACAGCATCAGCGAGGCAAAGGGATTTCCGTTTGGAAAGAACGCTCGTCCGATAGCGGCAGCGTAATAGCCAAAGACCATGAAGTCGTACATCTCGAGAAAATTTCCACTCGAGACGCGGATCACGGACCAAATTTTTGGATTCCGTTCCATTCGCGCAATCATAGGCCCCTATTTTCGTCAGAACTCGGCGTCGACATTGGAGCAAGGCAAATTCAATTCGTGCCCCCGGCCAAGCTACACTTCGTCCTAGTCGGCTGGTTCGAAGAGTTTCGCTAGTGCCGGAGTTTTCTGTTTGAGCTCATCGCGAATCTGCCCGAATTCTTCTGGCCCCCGGCTTCTTTGCCTTTCTCGTAGTCGTGCATCACCAACTCAACTTCAAATTCTAAATCTGACTGAAATTCAGGACTCTTTCTGCTTCCACAATTCCTAATCCTCCGCCTCAAATGTCCAGACCTGCGCAGGCTCGTTGCCCTTCGCCGGCACACCCACGTAAAACCGGTCGCGCTTGGCAAAGTAGTATCCAGTTCGAATGCCAATTCCAGACGCCACGTTGGTGATCAACTCGTAATGATCCGGGTCTTGCTGTTGGATCACGCTGATGATTCCTTCGCCGCCGATGACGTAGAGACGTTTCCGGGAAGCATCAAAGAAAACATCGTCGCATTCACCCGCCGCCCGCAATCTCGCAACTTCCTTCCCCGTCTGTGTGTCCAGAACCACCAGCATTGGTACTTTCCGGGTGACCGTAAACAGCCGATGGTCTTCTTCATTCAATGCCATCGCGTAATTTCCTCTTAGACCTTTCAGGGGCCACTTCGTTACCGCGCCCGTCTTACGATCAATCGATTCCACCACATTCCCTGCGTCCGGCACGTTGGCGAAAATGTGCTCTCCGGCAGCTTCCACCTGGAACGACTCGGGATGCCCTTCCGTCTTGTACACTGTGCCTACCCGCTCGTCTGTGGCCGGGTCGACCATTGCGATTCCGCCGTCCTCTTCGCCAAAGCCCACGAAAATCCTTTTGGAAGCTGCATCGTAGCGAACGTTGTCAGGGTCTGTCCCAAAATCAATCGTTTTCTTAAGAGTGTACGTGGCGCCGTCGTAGACTCTCATTTTGCCGTCTTCCGCGTTCGCGACGTAAAGCTTGTCGAAGCCGGGAACGTACAGCGGCCCTTGCGGTTGGCTAAGTCCTTTAATGCTTCGAATCACCTTGCCAGCAAAAACGTCGATGACCTCCACGGTGTTGTTCCCTAAAGCAGATACGAACAAACGCTTGCGCTTCACGTCCGCGGTAAAGTGATCGAGGCGGCCTGCTACATTCGGAACTGGAATTTGTTCTTCGAGTTGCAGCGGGAGAATGTCACGGCTTGTCAATTGCGCTCTAGTCGTCATGGTGCCGCGGAATGCCAAAACGCTAGAAACGGCGAATGCGGCTACACTCACAGCAAAAAGTTTCTTCATGGTTTTTCCTCGAGTTAATCTGGCCTGACCTTCCATCCCCGAATCTGTGTTCGAATCTCACGGCCGGTCTATGGTTGCGGCTCGAATACAAGAACGGCCGCAAGATCGTTGTCGTAAGTGGGAGCCGCAACGTAATAGCGATTGAGTTCCGGCGACCAGAACGACGTTCCGGCCCCTGGCTTCGTGGGAATCTTGCTCGCAATCCCATAGCTGTTTGCGCCCTTCTGCTGATACGCGTACACGTATCCGGCATCGAATCCTCTGCCTCCCGAAATGTAAATCCGCTTGCGCGTCGTATCGAAATAGACGCCGTCCATACCGTCAACGGTGGGCAGATTGGCCACTTCCGCCCCAGTCTTTGTGTCCATTGCAATCATCTGCGGGGGCGTGCGTGTGCCCAAGAACAATCGCTGCGTGGATTCATCGTACGCGGCGTCTCCGGGCCGCTCGCTGCTGACCGGCCACGTCGTTGTAACTTCTCGCGTTTTCGTATCGATCACTTGGATCTTGTTGGCAACGGGAACCAGCACAAATAATCTCTTCCCCGGTTTGTCCAGCAATATCTCGGCTGGATGAGCGGCAACTCGAATGTCGTAAAGTTTCTTGTCTTTCCGGGCATCAATAATTCCGACTTCGCCGTAGTTCTTACCGCCGTATCCCACATAAAGAAGTTTTTTGCGCGCATCGTAGGTGACGCGGTTCGCACCGAGGCCAAGCTTGATGGAATCGAGTAGTTCGAGCGTGTCACCTCGAAAAACGCGGAGCATTCCGTCGTCTCCGCTGGCGACAAACACCTTGTTTAGAGACGGGACGTAGGCGATCCCTTGCGGCTTTTGCAAGCCTGGGATACTCCGCGTCCATTTGCCGGCCTGCAGGTCAACGACTTCCACTGACCCATTTTCGAGTCCGGAAACAAAAAGGCGTTTGCCTTTTACGTCCACGTCCATGTGGTCGATGCGGCCTTTTAGGTTCGGCAACGGAATCGTCTGAACGAGTTTCAGCGCTTCTTTGTATTGCGCGTTCATTGTTACGGCGGCCAAAAGCAGAGCTCCTGCTGCCGCCGCACTCACAAGAAAAGTTTCTCTCATCGCTGTAGCCTCACATTCGCAAACGCGTCCTCCACATCAAGTCTTCTTGCGAAAAGGATCCGCCACCGATGGTCACGGATAAACGCACCATGAATCTGAGCCACGATTTCTTCTTTTTTCTGGCCACACGCAACGGAAACTTCGACGTACCGGAACTTTCTATCGGCAATCCTCTCTCCGAGGAACTCTGTTCGATGTTCCTGCCCGCATCTGCAAGCGAGAATAAGAGCCTGGAACAAACGGTTATCAACACCGCAAGATCCAGAGTGTGGCGCTAGCCCCGGTGCACCGCGATGGACGGAGTAATCGTCGAAGAGCGAGCCCCGCCCATGCTCCCGACGGCATTCATGAGCGCGGAAAGCGAGGCGGAGGAGCGCCGGTTGGCCGACTTCCCTCCGCCTGCGGCATGTCCGTTCGTTTACCAAACCAGCTTCAACCCGAGCTGAATCTGGCGTGATGAGGTAGACGTGGAACCAATCACACCTGCGTTTCCCGATACACTCCCGTTCGGATTGAAAATCGAGTTGTTCGAATCATTTAAGAAGTTGGGCGCTGCAAGATTCGGATGATTCAGGATGTTGAAGAACTCCGCGCGGAATTGCACATTGAAAGTCTCAGAGATTTTCGGGACGTGCGTGTTCTTGAATACCGAGAAATCAACTGTAGTGAGTCTCGGCCCATACAAACTGTTGCGTCCCGCGTTACCCACGAGATTCTGGCAGTACTGTGTACCTGCGGGGGCTGCGGGCGCACCGGGAAAGGAATTGGGCGCGCATCCTACGAACGAAGTCGGCTCAGTTGGCAGCGTGAAACAGTTTAGGTTGAGGTAGTGAACGCCTCCGTGGATGGGATCGCATCCCTTGGTGATATTTGGGAAGTCCATGGAAAAGTCTCCGTTAAACCCGGTGCCAAGCGGATCGCCCCCTGCTCCCAGTGTTGCCGTAAACGGTGAGCCCGTCGTCGCAGTCAAGATGGTTCCGATCTCCCATCCGCCCGCTACGTAGGACGCAAGCCCCGACTTGGGACCTGGAACATTCCAGATGAAGGTTCCGACCAATGTTTGCCGTATGTCAAAGTCGCATGCACCGACCCTGTACGACTTCACGAATAGAAGAGGTACCGCGATCGAATTCACGTAAGTATCGCCTGTAACGGGAGCGGAACTTGTGTCTTTGCATTTGCCATAGGTGTAGGAAAGCTGGCCTTGAACTCCGTGGCTCATGCTTTTCTTGAGTTGAGCTTGAGCGCCTTCGTACGAGGATGCGCCGTCAAAGATGACTGGGCGAATGCCAGCCCCGCCTGTGCCCCCCGCCCAGTTTGGATCGATCGCTGTCCCGTTTATTGGGAAGAGAATTCCCGCGGAGCTTACCGAAGGCTGAACCAGGTTGATGTCATCGGCCGCGACAGACAAATGTACCGAGCGCGAGCCGACGTATCCGACGATGGCTGTCCAAGTCGGAGCGATCTCCCGCTGGATGTTAAGGTTCCAGTTCAGCACATCGGCACGCTTGGGATCTTGCTGGACATAACGATTTCTGACCCCGTTCGGGGCAAATCCGACGTTGTTGTCAATGCCGTTGCCCAGAGTGACTCCTAAGCAGGGGTCGGCGGCGCAGTTGCCTTTTGCGGCAGTGGACGATGCACCCGGCTTATCTTGGCCGATGATCTGGAATGGAGAGGTTGCTGCGGTATTCAGGCCAAACTCGTAAGGAAGCGGCAGCACGTCGAAGATCCCGAAACCACCTCGTACGGCCGTCTTTCCATTCTTGAAGGGGTCCCACGAAAAGCCGATTCGTGGTTCAAAGTTCTTGGTCGTTGGGTTGTTCGCGATAAAGCTGTTGACGGGAACCGGTCCGCACGCCGTTGGGCTGGCTGAACAATTCGCCAGAGTTGTGATTTCCTGAATCCGGTTGTTGGCATCTTTAGGCAGCGTCGTGATTTCATAACGCAGGCCCAAGTTGACGGTTAGATTCGGACGCAGTCGCCAATCATCCTGAACGTACCCGGCAAAGAGGCTCTGCCGAATCGCGACCTCAAGACTGTGTCCCGGAGCAAGTGCATTGAGCTTGGTGGGTGTGTTGGTCAGCAGCGCTGTGAGGCTGCCATAATTGTTCAATCGGCCATTTGGACTTAATTGCTCTAGAACGTTGTACAGCATTCGTTCAAAAGCAAATCCGAATTTTATCGTGTGCCTCCCCCGATTCAAGAAAGCGTCGTCGTAGACTTGGCCGGACGTCCAGCGATGCAGAAAACGATTAAGTCCTCCCAAGCCGATCGCGGTTGTGAGGCCGGCCCCCCCAATTTGCGGTGGAGCCTTCGCGCCTGGAGCCACGGCGAGAGCGGTGTTTGTTGCGACTGAGTCACCGGAAACCGGCAAGTTAATATCCCCTCGCACGCGGCTAATACCCAGCCGAATCGTATTGGCTAACTGCGGACTGAAAATATGGGTCTCCTCGGCGCTGCCCATCTGCCTCCTCGAGAAGACGCTATGCCTGGCATTGAGTAGCGGGTCCGGCTGGGTAAGCGGACCGGAATCAAAGAAGTAACTGCCTGACAGATTGTCCTTTTCGGATATTTTCTGGTCGATCCTTCCCGTAACGTAGTTTTCCTTTGAGACACCGGGCAGTGAAACATTCAGACTCACGATGTCCAAATTGGTCGCAGTTTGACATGCGGATCCCGCTGGACACGGCCAGAGAGCCAGATACGGCACGACCTTTGGGTCCACTGCAACGGATGTCAGTGATGCGCAGGGGTTGCCACTGGACGAGACGCACAGCATGCCGTTGCGTGCCTCTTGCGTCGGCACAAGGATGGACCTGGACAGAGGCTGGTTCTGACGAACTCCCTCATACGTTCCATACACAAATGTTTTGTCCTTGACGAGAGCCTTTCCCCCGGACCCTCCGAACTGAACGCGCCGGAAAGAAGGAATGGGTCCTGCAGGATCAAAGAAATTCTTGGCATCAAAAATCTTGTCTCGGTCAAAGAAGAACGCCGTGCCGTGGAAATCATTGACACCGCTCTTGGTAATGGCGTTGATGACCGCACCAGACGTATGCCCATACTCCGCAGTGTAGTTACTGGTGAGGACGGAAAACTCCTGGACCCCGTCCACTCCCAAGTTCAGTCCGGTCGCGCCTCCTGGGGCTCCATTCGAATAATCGTTGATGCTAATACCGTTCACACGGTAACTGTTTTCGTTGGCGCGGTGACCGGCATCGCTCAACTGATTTCCAAAGCCGCGGTTCCCTTTGTTCGCGCTGAATCCTGTCCCCGCCTGGTTGGGGATACTCGTGACTCCCGGCTCCAGAGCCGCCAGTGACGTCCAGTCGCGCCCGTTCAGCGGCAACTCTCGAACAGTGTTGGAATCGACCGTGGCACTTATGGTGGAGGAGGACGTCTGCACTTCTGGCGGCGCGGCGCTTACCACGACGGTTTGATTGAGCTGGCCCACTTTTAGGCTCAAATTCAGAGCCTGCTGCGCGCCAACCGTGAGGCCGATTTCTTTTTGGACTAGGGTCTGAAATCCTTGCGCCGTCACGCGCACTTCATACGTTCCTGGGAGCAAGTTGGGCGCGGAGTAGAAGCCGTCTCCATTTGTGCTGACTTCTCGCACGACCCCGGTACCGAGGTTTTTGATGCTCACGGTGGCGCCCGGCACAGCGCCCCCTTTTTCGTCCGTAATCAGGCCCGACAGCGCCGCTCCCACCGCCTGGGCATGTGCCGTACCAGCAAGTCCGCCAATTGCGACCAAGAGCGCCAGCACGACCGCGCCGATTCTCAGTGCCAAGCCTTGCTGTCTTCCAGTGATGCTCATTTCATCCTCCTCATTTGCCAGACACAGGATTCCGAACACGAACAAATTCCTTCGTGGCAGGCACCACTTGCTCAGACGCTCGACTGTCCGTTCAAGCCCCTGATTGCCATTACGCGGACGTTCCCAGTATGAGCCGCACTCTGCTTCGCTCGTCCCAAGCAATGCAAGTCTTATTGCGTCACATCGAAAACATTTATTTGTCACAAGCTGCCCTACACAAAACAAACCACTTAAAACCCTTGGTAACAAATTCGCCCCTTTGCCTCCAATGGTCCTCGCGTTATACTGCCCCCGATCTCCACAATCGACGCCATGAAAAACTCGACGCTCTCGACGAATTCTCTACGTTTCGGCAGATATGAGCTCGACCTCCGCTCTGGCGATCTGCGCAAACATGGCATACGTATCAAGCTACAGGACCAGCCTTCTCAAATCTTGTCTATCCTTTTGGAGCACCATGGGGAGATGGTCTCTCGTGAGGAATTGCAACGGCGCCTCTGGCCCAGCGACACCTTCGTCGACTTTGATCACAGCCTGAATACCGCGATCATGAGGCTGCGCGAGGCTCTGGGCGATTCGTCGGACAACCCTCGGTTCATTGAGACGATCCCTCGTCGAGGATATCGTTTTATCGCTCCCGTAGAAGAGGTCACTTCTACGTCTTCCGCGTCCATGGATTCTGCGGAGGGGCCGATCAGTGACGCGTCCGCAGGTCCGTTGCTCTCTAAGAGCGACAGGCTAAAAGGTGTTTCGGTCGATAAGACGAAACGCAGTCCGCGGCTTGTGCTGCGGCGCTTGGCATTCGTCCTCATTACCGTAGCCGTAATCGCCGGCGTCTCTTCGCAAGTCGCTGTTCATTACGCCCGGAGCATTGATGTGACCAAGCCGAAATCGGATCGGAGCACTTCTCTTGTGGTGCTTCCACTGGAGAACCTTTCCGGCGACAAGGACCAGGATTATTTTGCAGATGGGATGACGGATGATCTAATCGCCAACCTCGCGAAGATCCGCTCGCTTCGCGTGATTTCCCGGTCCACGGCAATGGCGTACAAGGGCACGCGGAAGCCACTTTTGCAAATAGCGCGTGAGTTGAACGTGGATGCTGTCGTAGAAGGAACGGTGTTGAAAGCGGGGCCGCGCGTGCGCATAACGGCCGAACTGGTGCAGGTTTCGACGGACCAGCATTTGTGGGCCGAGACGTATGAAACGCAACTGCGGGATATTCTCTCGCTGCAGAATCAAGTCTCATCCGCCATCGTAGATGAAATTCGGATAAATCTTTCCTCGCAAGATAAAGAGCGGCTCTCGAAGAAGACGACTCTGGTGCCGGAGGCTTACGACGACTACTTAAAAGGCCGCTATTACTGGAACAAACGATCGGGAGAAGGATTCGAGAGAGCAATAGGGTACTTCGAAGACGCGACGCGCAAAGACCCGCAATACGCACTGGCATACGCGGGACTCGCCGATTGTTATGGCATTATTGGCGCAACGATGTTTGGGAATGCTCCGGCTGCACGAGCAGGGCCGAAAGCAAAGGCAGCGGCGCTTCGTGCCCTGGAACTGGACCCCACGCTGGCCGAGGCGGAAACTTCTCTCGCGACAGCGGAGTTCAACTACGATTGGGACTGGCAAACCGCGTCAAAGGGATTTCAGAAAGCTATAAGGCTGAACCCGAGCTATGCAACTGCGTATCAACGCTACTCGCTCTACTTGATTGCGATGGGCCGCATTGACGAAAGCTTTGAGCAAATTAACAAGGCGCGCGAACTTGACCCACTTTCGATCAGTATCAATACCAGCTATGGATGGCGGCTCTACCTTGCGAGGCAGTACGACCGCGCTATCGAGCAGCTTCGAACCACACTCGAGATGGATCCGGGCTACGAATGGGCGCACCTGATTCTCGGGCAAGCTTACGAGCAAAAAGGCCAGCTTGATTTGGCAATCTCCGAACTACGCAAAGCTTCCGATCTTTCCCACCAAAGCCCTCTGATGGTCTCGGCGCTGGCGCACGCCCATGCGCTCTCTGGCAACCAAGCAAAGGCGCAAGAGTTGCTGACGCTGCTTTTCGCAGAATCCCGAAAACAGTATGTTTCGCCGTTTTATATCGGCGTGGTTTACGCCGGGCTTGCCAAGAACGACGCAGCCATGGACTGGCTTGAAAAAGCATACCGGGATCGTTCGAATGGGCTCGTGTTTCTGCGCGTTGAGCCGGAGTTGGATTCGTTGCGCACAAGTCCCCGATTTATCGCCCTTCAACGCGGGCTAAACTTTCCAAACTAGATTGTAGCGCATCGAAGTCTTGCGCTTTCAGCGCTCCCCTACTGCGAGTTTGTTTTGCCAGCCTAGGTTTTTAGGCCCTTGAGCACGTCCTTGACGCGGAGACCAGTCACAAGCAACTTCGACTCTTCGCGTTTCATCAAGGCGAGGGTGTTCTGGCGCAAACGTCGGCGTCTCGCGTGTTCCCGGTGGATATCCCCGAGCCCACTGAGTGGACAGGTCCATTCTGAGCTTACAACGCAGCCCGGGCATTTAGATTCGGCAACACTCAAAACGCCTGAGACTTCTTTGCGCCCTTGCCTCAGTGTATTGGCTGTGGCGTTCTGGCCACCAGTCCCTTCTGCGCGGGCAGCTGCGACGAGTCCCAACCTCCGCCCAGTGCCTCGATCAATTGAACGCTAGGAAGCCTGCCACGCCGGTACACTTACGATGCCGGTCGAAATGGGACTTCGGCTTTTACTGTGGTTCACGCCCGGGCTCGCTGTGCACAGCAGAATCAGATCGCACACCAGATATGCATCGACAAGGGTCTGATGGGCTCCATAAGATCACATGCGAGGCTGTCACGATTTGGCGTATCTCGATGCAACATGCCTAAGCCTGGATCAAGTCCAAGTTCGGCTGCAGCTAGATGGGCCTCGGCTTCCAGAACGGAATAAAGATAATTCAGAACCGCATTGGGCGGATTCACAGCAAGACGAGGAGAGCCTGTTAATGCAGAAACGCGGGCACCGAAAATTTGCCAGTGTTCCGGCACCCGCGCGGATATTGGATTGTTAAGGTTGACCACGCGGACCAGTAGGCGAGAGCGGCCTTTGCTTCAATTGAAAGCGGCTCTGAGAACACACAAGAAACATAGGACATTTTGTATCGCAAATCGTAGCGCACTTAGTGAGAGGGTTGCACAGGGGAACTTGAGCCAATTCAACAGCTTAGATTTGGCACTGCCATGGTTCGTAGCCAGACGCTCTATCCAACTGAGCTACGGGCGCGCGGATACACTGTTTACTTTCAACAGTTTAGCGCAACGCTAAGCTGCAACTATGCTCTCCTGATTTTGTAGCGCACGTAGCGCAATTAAGCCCGGCTCCGAAATGTCAGCCATGGGAATCTCGAAGACGGGGCAGAGACTGCCAGTCTTTAGACTCCGATGTGCTTGCCAACAAGGAAAGTGCATCGACGAGATCTGCGATTAGCGTGGTTGCTTATCAGCTGAGCAGTCAGCTTCCCGTTTACGAGGATCGGCTGAATTCCTCACCGCTCGACAAGACAGTTGTCGAAACCAACCTTTCCACAGTTTTCGATCGATTGTTCTACATCGAGAAACGTGGGGGGCACCGGCTTGACGTGATCGTCGCAACCAGTGCATACGGCAACTACCTTAAAACGGACGCTGATAGAGAGCAACCGGATAAACTTCTGTCTCTGCCGACCTGTCCCTAGATTGCGGCACAACGACCGAAGCACACTTGAAAATTATTGATTCAGTGCTCGTATTCTCCTCGCGCTCTGTATAGAAGCCAGAGCCGAAGCCCTGCGAGAAATTCAGAAAGCGCATGCCTCTCGTCGACGCCTTTCTGAAGCATCTTCCGACCCTCTCTGAATGCAAGGCCGTGATTGCGTAGCGACTCAGTGAATCGTTCGCTGGGTCGGTCTACCGCCCCTTGAGGACTTTCAAAGATTTCAGCGCGGCCGCCAGTGCTATCTGTTCCTCATAGTCGTCTGTGGTGCTTACCAGTTGCCTGAGTCGCAGGCTGACGACCTGTTCTGCGGAGCTAATTTTGCTTTTCAGCAGTTCAGGACGAGTTTCAGCCATTGCCTGTAGGTAGTGGTTCTGCCACAGCGGATATTTCAGAGTTGCATCGCTCATGGGTGTTTCCTTCCCTGACCAACGAACCCGGTCACTGCGCAAACACACTCTGAGAGACCGTTTTCTGTCCGCGCTGCGGGTAAAGAATTTGGATTGGCGCGTTTTGTCTTGTGCCCAAGGTGCGGTGGCCGGGTAAGGGCTTGGCTCGCTTGACCGCGTGAATCCGGACGCACTCGGCGCTGTATCCTGAATCGCATTTCTGTTCCCTGGACATGCCGTTCCTCTTTGTTCCGGCGTATTGTCCAGGAAATCGTGGGGCGGAGGACAGTTTGCTCAGCATCTTTTCGTCTGCGCCGTAATTTGACTGCGTTTCAGATTTTTCAGGAATTGGGCATGGTTCCATCGCGACAACCTGGCCGAAATACTTCGCACGGACAAGAAGTTTCTGGTTGTTCCCATTGTGTGCGCACAGGTGCTCCAGTCGTTCCTCGACTTGGTTCCAGACCAGCCTCGGGTAGATGCGGACCGAGGAGCCACCCTCGCTGGTGATGAAGAATTCGGTACTAGACCCCTTGAGCGCGGGAAGGAGGGTCGCGGGGATTTTCAATCTGCCCTTTTGATCGATCATTGCTGAGTTGCTCATGCTTTTCTCCCCACCACTCAAGGACGTGGATCAATCAGGAAGCCTTCTGGGGACTACCCGCTCTTGGATCGGGCCCAGCGCCCTTCAGATAAGCTGCCCACAACGCGGTTTTGATATCCTCAACAGCTCTTGGTAGCTCACACAGGGCGTCAAGGACGTCAAACGCGCCCTCCTTTAGCGCCTCTACCCATTCGGCGAGATCAAAGTTGCGCGCCCATAGAACGACCTCAAAGCCAAGATCATAGTGATTCGCAATGTCGGTGAGCCGCCTCCACGACCCGTCCCTCAGCAAGGGTGTCGAGACGACCACCTGAAACCGATCGGACTTCGCAGCCTCGCAACCCGCCGTAATGCTTCTTGTGCATTCCGAGACGATCCCCGCTTTTTCGAGAATGGTCTTCAGCCGTTCCGTCTCAGAGTCGTCGTCACAGACGATCAGGATTCGAGCCCCATCAGGCACTTTCAATGTCGAGCCCGAACGGGTCTTGCTCTCCCCGGTCATTTCTCGAGTTCGTGCCAGAACACTCATCCCCCGCATCCTTCATTTCTGTGTTCCCGTGCGCGGCCTAACCCAGATCTTTCACCATTCCTCTCCGAGACAGTTCCCATCGCTTGGGAGCCTCTTTGCTTCAAGCGGCAGCCGATCGAGCCGGGCCCTGGATATGTCGTGACTGGGCGGAGACAGTCACATAGCGCACTCCCAAGAAACGTTTGGAGGCCTCGGAGGCCACTCGGGTGATTTCCAAGGAATTAAATTTCTCCAACTTCAGTCTCGCTAGGATTTCCTCGATTGTCCTGCGGACCATCTTTTCTTCGTCAATACCGAAGACAGTCGTTCTGATCTCACCAGGCAGGCAGAAGAAAGTCCATCCCGCTTCGCGGATTTCTCGATCTAATCCGTACCTATCGAGATCCTTGAGTAATCTCCAACCCGGAACGCTGCACTCACTTTCGAACCGCACGGCTTCTGGCAAGAGCGTGCCCTCCTTGATCAGGATGGTCCCCGCTTTGATGGTGTCTGACATTTCCGGTCTCCTCAGCGTCCACAGTGGTGCCATCTTCTGCAGCAACTGGCACTAGCAGTTGGCCGGTGA
>WNGI01007921.1_pt1 | contig 13576 bp, 12 predicted proteins | sample 5400621 | NCBI WGS metagenome assembly WNGI01 (sample SAMN13153374, study PRJNA577476) | soil metagenome | isolation source: 20 cm soil or saprolite under Garry oak tree replicate 1 | place: USA:California | collected 2016-06-15
GAACGTGCGCAAGCAGTTCTCCGTCTTCGCGGCTCACGGCACCGCCGAGCAACCGAGCTTTGGCGGATCTTCTGCAGGCGGTTGTTGCGGCGGAAGCTGTGGCTGCGGCTGAGCTAAACGCCTTCGCGACCGAAGTCGCCGGCTGCACGAAGTGCCGGCTCGCGGAGGGCCGGACGCAGGTCGTCTTCGGCGTCGGCGATCCGAGCGCGGACCTGATGTTCGTTGGCGAGGCGCCCGGGTTCCACGAGGACCAGCAGGGCAAGCCCTTCGTCGGCCAGGCCGGCAAGCTGCTCGACAAGCTGCTGGCCGGGATCGGCCTCGACCGCGACCGCGTTTATGTGGCGAACGTGCTCAAATGCCGGCCTCCGGGCAACCGCGATCCCCAGCCCGACGAGATCGAGGCCTGCGAGGGCCATCTCTTCCGCCAGATCTCGTTGATCGAGCCAAAGGTCGTGGCAACGCTCGGCAATTTCGCGACCAAGCTCCTTTCCGCCAAGCCGACCGGGATCACGCGGGTCCACGGCGCCGAGCAAGAGGCGACCCTCGGCGGTCGCCGCGTGCTCCTCTATCCGCTCTACCACCCCGCGGCGGCGCTCTACACGCCGGCGATGCTGAGGGTGCTCGAGGAGGATTTCCGGCGCTTGCCTGATCTGCTCGGCGGCACGATCGAGGAGCCGGAGCCGATGCTTGCCACGCTCGCTCCCGAGCCGGCGGTTCAACTCGGCTTGTTCTGATCGCCCGAGCGAAGCGACGGGCGTTACCAGACGCGGACGCGATCGGAAATGCGGCAGCATTTTTCGCGAATGACCGCTTCGGCGGCCGAGACGGAGGCGGTCGCCGCGCGGCTCGCCCGCGTGCTGCGAGTCGGCGACGTGGTCACCGTCTCGGGCGAGCTCGGCTCCGGCAAGACGACCTTCGTCCGCGGCGCCTGCCGGGCGCTGGGAATCGAGGTTCCCGTCACCAGCCCGACCTTTACCGTCGGTCACCGCTACGCGGGAAACCCCGACGCCTCGCACCTCGATCTCTTCCGTTTCCAGGGCTTTTCGCCGGCCGAGTGGGGGGATCTGGAGCCGTACTTCGAGGATGGGATCTGCTTCGTCGAATGGCCCGAGGCCGCCGCCGACGCGCTCCCGGCGGTCCGCGTCGCTGTACGTTTGTCGCACGTGGACCGAGAACACAGGACGATCGAGCTCGAGAGCGACGACCGGGAGTTGTTGGCGGATGTCTCCGGCGATGCTGACGCTCGCCTTTGACACGGCCACGAGCGTCGCGACCAGCGCGCTCGTCCGCGATGGGGAAGTGCTGGCAGAGCGTGTATCGCGGGCGGTGCGTGTGCTGGCCGACGCGGAGGAGCTCCTGGAGGAGACCGGCGCCGAGCCGCGCGACCTGAGCCGCCTCGTCGTCGGCACCGGGCCGGGGAGCTTCACCGGCGTACGGATGGGCCTTGCGGCCGCGCGCGCGCTCGCATTCGCGCTCGAGCTGCAGCTCGCGGGGGTCTCGACGCTCGACGCGCTGGCCGCAGGCTCGCCGGGAGCTCTCCCCGTCGTCGACGCCGGCCGCTGCGAGGTGTTCGCGGTGGTCGACGGGGCTCCGGCCGCGGTCGCGCCGGTCGACCTGCGCCTCGAGCCTGGGACGACGTGCGTCGGCGACGGCGCCGTCCGCTATCGCGAGGTGCTCGAAGCGCTCGGCGCGGAGATCCCGCCGCGGGACAGCGAGCTGCACGTGCCGCGCGCCCGGTTCCACGCCGAGCTCGCGCACGAATTCGGCGACCCGGAGGCGGTCGAGCCGCTCTACCTCAGGGTTCCCGACGCGGAGCAAGCGCGATGAAGGAGATGACGCGGGTCGAGCTGCGTCGGCTCGAGATGCGGGACCTAAATGCGATCGAGCGGATCGAGCGCGCCTCCTACCCAACGCCGTGGTCCCGCTCGATGTTCGCCAGCGAGCTCGCAAAGCCGTCTTCGATCTGCCTTGGGGCCTTCGATCTCGAGAGCGGCGAGCTCGTCGGATATCTCGTCATCTCTCGCTATGTCGACGCCTGGCACGTGATGAACGTCGCGGTCACGGCCGAGCACCGCCGCCGCGGGATCGCGACGACGTTGCTGGAGCGCCTGCTCGAGCTGACGGCGGGACGGGGCCGCCGCGGCTACACGTTGGAGGTCCGCGTCTCGAACACCGGTGCCGTCGCCCTCTACGAGCGGCTCGGTTTCAAGCCACGCGGCGTCAGGCGCGGCTACTACACGGACAACCGCGAGGACGCGCTGATCATGTGGAAGGACCCGATCAGCGAGCCGGACGAGAGCTGAACGCCAGTCCCAATCCCGCGGTGCCAGTCCCTACAGGCGGTCGTATCCTCGGTCTCGAGACCTCCTGCGACGAGACTGCTGCCGCGGTCGTCACCGCCGACGGGCGGATCCTCGCCAACGTCGTCTCCTCGCAGGCGGAGCTGCACGCTCGCTTCGGGGGCGTCGTCCCGGAGGTGGCATCGCGACGACATCTCGAACTCGTCGTCCCTGTGGTGCGAGAGGCCCTCGGCCAGGCCGGGATCGAGCTCGCAGAGGTCGACGCGGTCGCGGTCACGCAGGGCCCCGGTCTCGTCGGCGCGCTGCTCGTCGGCCTTGCGGCCGCGAAGGCGCTCGCGTGGGCGAACCGCCTGCCGCTGGTCCCGGTCGATCACCTGCATGGTCACGTCGCGTCGCTCTACCTCCGGCCCGGTTGGGTCGAGCCGCCGTTCCTCTGCCTGCTCGCGAGCGGCGGCCACACCTTGCTGATCGACGTCCCCGAGCCGGGCGGCTTCCGGGTGCTCGGCACGACTCTCGACGACGCCGCCGGCGAGGCTTTCGACAAGGGCGCGCGGCTCCTCGGCCTCGGCTACCCAGGCGGCGCCGCGATCGACCGGCTCGCCCGCGAGGGCGACCCCGCCGCGTTCGATTTCCCGGTCGCGCGCGTGCCGGGGCTCGACTTCTCGTTCTCGGGCCTGAAGACGGCGCTGCTTTACGCCGTCCGCGACCTCCCGGAGGACGAGCTCGAGCGTCGCCGGGCAGACCTGGCCGCGAGCTACCAGCGCGCCATCGTCCGCGCGCTCGTGCGGAGGATGCACGAGGCGGCCGAGCAAACCGGGGCGCCGAAGCTCGCGGTCGTCGGCGGCGTGGCGGCGAACTCGGAGCTGCGCGCCGCCCTGCCCGACGCGGCCTTCGCGCCGCTACCGCTCTGCACCGACAATGCGGCGATGATCGCCTCGGCCGCGCGCTACACGGACGCGGTCCCGTTCCCCGGTTATCTTGCTCTCGATGCGTACGCCTCTGGCTAGAGCCGCTCAGGCTCTTCCGCTCGGCATTGTTGCGCTAGGCGCGCTGGCGTTCGTCATCGGCGCGGGAGGGACGCGCGTGGCGCTGCCGACGCTCTCTTCGACCGCCGCGGCTTGGCGCGGGCTCGCCGGCAGCGCGCGGCCGAAGGTCGACGTCGGGCAGCGCGTGATCGTCGTGCTCAAGGCTCCCTCCCTGGCACAGCGTGTGGCGCGTGCCGGCGGGAGGGCGACCGACTCACAGGAGCGGCAATGGACCACCTCGGCCCTCGCCGCGCAGCAGCAGGTCCTGGCCACGCTGGCGCAACACGGGGTGCAGGTGCGGGTCGACTACTACTTCTCACGGGTCATCAACGGGTTCTCGGCCGCGCTCGACTCCGAGGCGGTCGCGCTGCTGGAGCGGGAGCCCGAGGTGGCCGGCGTCTATCCGGCGCGCGTCGCCTACCCTGCGACGATCTCCTCGCAGCTCCTGGCCAAGGACGAGCTCGCGCGCGGCGCTGCGCATCGCCCGGAGATCGTGCTGCCGGGCTTCGACGGCCGCGGAGTCACGATCGCGCTCCTCGACACCGGCGTCGACCGGGCGCAGCCGTTCCTCCGAGGACGCGTCCAGGACGGAATCAACGTGCTCAGCGACGGCGACCTCCATGCGCTCGCCGCGACCAAGCCGGACGACGCCACGAGGCTCGAACGTCACGGGACCGAGATGGCCGGCCTGCTCGTCGGTGCCGGCGGGCCGGAAGGGCTCGCCGGGATGGCGACGGGCGCCTCGGTGCTCCCGATCCGCGTCGCGGGCTGGCAGCAGGACGTCGCCGGCGGCTGGGCGGTCTACGCGCGGACCGACCAGCTGATCGCCGGCCTCGAGCGCGCGGTCGATCCGAACGAGGACGGTGACGCGCACGACGCGGCCCGGATCGCCCTCGTACCCCTGGCCGCGCCGTACGCCGCGTTCGCCGACGCGCCGGACGCGCGAGCCGTCGAGGGCGCGCTCGATTTGGACACGCTGGTCGTCGGCGCCGCCGGGAACGACGGCCCGGCCGGTCCGGCATTCGGAAGCCTGTCGAGCCCGGGTGGATCCCCGGCGGCGCTGAGCGTCGGGGCGGCCGACCTGCGCTCGCAGGCGGAGGAGGTCAGGGTCGTCGTCCGCGTCGGCCTCGACGTGCTCGTCGACCGCTTGCTGCCGCTCGCCGGGGCCGTACTCCCGACGCGGGCCCGGGAGCTCGCGCTCGCGGAGCCGCAGGCGCGCGGCTACCACGGCAGCCCGGGCGGCTTCCGGGCCGCGCCGTCACTGGATTCGTTCTTCGACCGGCACGGCCTCAGCGTCGTCGCCGGCCGCGCCGCGCTCGTACGCGCGGGCGACGATCCGGTAACCGCGGTCGAGAACGCGGCCCGCGCGGGCGCCGCGGCGGTCGTTCTCTACGGAACATCGATCCCCGCAGGCGGCCTCGGGCTCGACGAGAGCGTGCCCGTGCCGGTGGTCGCGGTCCCGGAGGACGTCGCCCGCACAGCGCGCGACGCGCTCGCCGGCGGCCGTCACCCCGCCCTCTCGCTCGGTGCCTCGCGTGTGACTCGGAACGGCACCGCCGGCGCGATCGCCCCGTTCTCCTCGCGCGGTCTCTCCTTCGACTGGCGCGTTCGGCCCGATGTGGTCGGCCCGGGGGTGGCGCTGATGACGTCCGAGCCCTCGGCCGCCGAGGATGGGACGCCGGCTTTCGGAACCGTCAACGGCTCGAGCGCGGCCGCCGCGACGGTTGCGGGTGCCGCGGCCCTGCTTGCTCAGGCTCGGCCCGACCTGGACGCGCGGGCGCTTCGCAGCATCCTCGCCGGCCAGGCCCGCCCCTTCGAGGACGCCTCTGTCACGGCTCAGGGCACCGGCCTGGTCGACGTGGGCGCTGCGGCGGCCGGCGAGTTCGCGACGGATCCGACCAGCCTGGCCTTCGGGCCGGCCGACCGTGCGAACTGGCACTCCGTCCAGGAGGTGAAGGTCCGGAGCGTGTCGACGCGGTTGCTCTACATGCGGGTGACACTGCCGCAGACCGGCGGCGCCGGTCTGGCGTTGACCGCCTCGCCGGCCCGCTTCCGACTACGTCCGGGCGGCGAGGTCACGATCCACGTCAAGGCAGCCTTCCAGGGGACGCCCGCAGACAGCCCGGCGGCCGAAGGAACGATGGAGATCGGCTCCCGCTCGACGCTGCCCTTACGAGTGCCATGGGTGATCCCGTTCGGCCGCGACCGAGCACCGCTTCTCTCGGCTGTGGGGCTCTCGAAGAAGAGCTTCAAGCCCTCCGACACGACTCCGGCCGTGCTCTCCTTCCGCGCGGGCGGTCTCGGGCCGGGAGAGCAGGGAGCCCAGGTGCAGCCGGTCGGCCGCCTGGACATGCTGCTGACGAGCGAATCCGGCAGCGACCTCGGCCTCCTCGTCCGCATGCGCGACCTGCTCCCCGGCAGCTACGCGTTCGGCCTGACGGGTCGCGACCCGAACGGAAACACGCTGCCCGCCGGCGACTACACCCTGACGCTGATCGCGTTTCCGCCGGACCACAGCCGTCCGACCTTCCGGCAGGTGACGTTCACGATCAAATAAATCCCTATACTCGCCCCGCCATTTGCAGCGGCTTTTCCATTCGCCGAGCGCCGAAGGAGCGTCCGTGACCACACTCGAACTCCCCGAATCACACCTCCGCGAGAATCCGTACGACATCGCCAGGGAGCAGCTGCGCCGCGTCGCCGAGCTGTTCGCGGTCGACCCGAACCTCGTCAACGTGCTGCAGGAGTGCAAGAAGGCGGTCGTCGTCTCGGTGCCGGTGTCGATGGACGACGGCAGCATCCAGGTCTTCGAGGGCTACCGCGTCACGCACAACATCGCCCGCGGGCCGTCGAAGGGCGGCATCCGCTACCACCTGGACGTCGAGCTGGACGAGGTCAAGGCGCTCGCGATGTGGATGACGTGGAAATGCGCGCTGATGGGCATCCCATTCGGCGGCGCCAAGGGCGGGATCGCCGTCGATCCGAAGAAGCTCACGCCGGGCGAGCTGCAGCGGATGACGCGCCGCTATACGAGTGAGATCATCAACGAGATCGGGCCCGAGAAGGACATCCCGGCGCCCGACGTCGGCACAGACGGGTCGGTGATGGCGTGGATCTTCGACACCTACTCGATGAACAAGGGCCACTCGGTGCTCGGAGTCGTCACCGGCAAGCCGCTCAACATCGGCGGGTCGCTCGGCCGACTCGAGGCGACGGCGCACGGCGTCCTCTACTGCATCCAGGAGGCGATTCGCAAGCGCGAGATGCGGATGGACGGTCTGCGCGTCGTCGTCCAGGGCTTCGGGAACGTCGGCAGCTTCCTGGCCAGGTTCCTTGCCGAGCAGGGCGCGATCGTGATCGGGGTCTCGGACTCGCGTGGGGGGATCTACAACGAGGCCGGTCTCGACATGGCCGCCGTGCTGGCGCACAAGCAGGAGACCGGCGCCCTCGAGGGACTGCGCGGCGCCGACTCGGTCACGAACGAAGAGCTGCTCCTCCTCGACTGCGACGTGCTGGCGCCGTGCGCCCTCGAGCAGGTGATCACGACCGCGAACGCCGGCCAGGTGAAGGCGAAGATCATCGCCGAGGGGGCAAACGGGCCGGTGACTCCCGTCGCGGACGAGATCCTCGACGATCGGGGCATCCTCGTCCTCCCGGACGTGCTCGCCAACGCAGGCGGCGTCGTCGTCTCGTATTTCGAGTGGGTCCAGGGCCTGCAGGAGTACTTCTGGAAGGAGGACGAGATCAACTCGAAGCTGCGCGACATCACCACGCGCGCGTTCAACGAGACCTGGCGCACGTTCGAGGAGCGCAAGACGAGCATGCGCCTGGCCGCGTACGGGCTGGCAGTCAGGCGCGTCGCCGATGCGACGATCACGCGTGGGCTCTATCCGTAGCCCCCGTGTAGTTGTCTACAAAGCTGAGGGCTGCCATCTCTGCGAGCGGGCCGGCGCGCAGCTCGCCGAGCTTCGCGCGGAACTGGGGTTCGAGCTGGTCGAGGTCGCGATCGACGGCGACCCCGAGCTCGAGTCGCGTTACCGCGAGGTGATCCCGGTCGTCGAGATCGACGGCGAGCGCGTCTGCACCTACTACGTGCAGCCCGAGCCGTTCCGGCGCAAGCTGGCGGCGGCACAAGCGGCGGGCAAAACGCGGGGTTTGTGACATCACTTCGCGGCGCGGGGAGCGGAATTGGCAGAATGCTCGTGCGGTGTTACAAACTTCTGAGCGCGCGGAGGCTTCGAACGACCGGTTAGGCGTCGGCGTCGCCGCTCGTCTGAGCCGCTATCTCCAGGTCCTGACCCAGTCGAAGAAGATGGGCAAGGACCGGATCTCCTCGCAGGAGATCGCGGACTACACGAACATCAACGCAACGCAGATCCGCCGCGACTTGTCCACCTTCGGGAAGTTCGGCAAGCGGGGCGTCGGTTACAACATCGATTCGCTGCTCGGCGAGATCCGCAAGATCCTGCGGACGCAAGGGCAGCACAACGTCGCGCTCGTGGGGGCCGGGCGGCTCGGGCAGGCGATTGCGAGCTCGCCGATCTTCGCCGAGCACGGGATCAACATCGCCGCCGTCTTCGATACGGATCCCGAGAAGGTGGGACGTGAGGTCGGCTCGATGCCCGTCAGCGACTACCCGCAGCTTCGCGACGCGGTTCGCGAGAAGAACATCATCGTCGGCGTGATCGCGGTGCCGGCGGACAGCGCGCAGGACGTCGCCGACGAGTTGGTCGCCGCGGGCGTCAAGATCATCTTCAACTACTCCGAGGCGCTGCTCGACGTTCCGCACGACGTGCAGGTGCACACGTCCAATCCGGCCGTGGAACTCTTGCACGCCCTGTACTTCCACCTGACCTAAGCAGGCGTCGCTCGCAATGGCGGCGATGCGGCGAGCGCGCCTGCAGAGCGTCCGCCGCGGACGGGCTTCCGTGTAAAGGAAGTGCAACTTTTCGTCCACACCCGTCCCCGCGTGGCACCTCGTGGGGACAGTCCTCGGTTTTCGGTCCCCGCAGCGCCGCCGCGAGCCGGATCGACGAAGCTCCGGCCATGAAGATCGTCCTCTGGCACGGCTACCTCCTGGGCGGCACGGGCTCGAACGTCTACACGCGCGCGCTCGCGCGGGCCTGGAGCCAGCTGGGCCACGAGGTCGTGGTCGTCTGCCAGGAGCGCAACCCGGGCGCCTACGACCTCGGCGGCGCCCGCGTCGTCCGGCCCGAGCTGCCGGACCGCCTGCTGCCGGTGTTCGTGCTCGACCGTTACGAAGAGCTCCAGCCGAGGCTTCTCCAAGACCTGACGGCGGCGGAACGCGAGCGCTACGTCGAAGCGAACGCCGCTGCCGTTCGCGCCGAGCTGCCCGCGGATCTCGTCTTCGCCAACCACGTGCTGCCGGGCGGCGCCGTGGCCGCCGCCGCGGGTGCCCCCTACGCCGTGAAGGCACACGGCTCCGAGCTCGAGTACTCGCTCCGCGTCAGCGCCGAGCTGGCTGAACGGGGCAGAGAGTCGCTCGAGCAGGCCCGCGCCGTCTTCGTGGGCTCGGCCCACATCCGGGCCGTGCTCGAAGACGTCGTCGGTCACGTCGACCGCGTCCACGAGGTGCCGCCGGGCGTCGACGTCACCGAGTTCGCCCCTGAAGATCGGCGCGAGGCGCTCGCTCGCCTGCTCGACGAGGCCCGTCGCGATCCGTCGAACCCCGCCAACGCGGCAGAGCGGCTCCCCGACGAGGGCAACGCCGACCGGCTGGCGGCCTGGTTCGAGAGCGCAGAGGCGACTGTTCTCTACTTCGGCAAGCTGCTCTACAACAAGGGCGTCCACCTCCTCTTCGAAGCGCTACGCGAAACCGGCGCCCGTGCGGTCGTCGTCGGCTTCGGGGACTATCGCGCCGAGCTCGAGCGAATCGCGCCTCCACGAACGCTCTTCACCGGCCCGCTCGAGCACCGGCACCTCGTGCACCTGATCCCACTCTGCGAGGTGACCGTCGTGCCCTCGATCTTTCCCGAAGCGTTCGGGATGGTCGCCGCCGAGGCGGCGGCGGCAGGCTCGCTGCCGCTCGTCGCCCGGCACTCGGGCCTCGCCGAGATCGCCGACGGTTTCGCCGCCGAGTACCCCGCCGCCTACAGCGGGCTGACCAGCTTCGAGACGGGCAACTCGCAAGACCTCGCCGCGAAGCTCGGCCGCCTGCTCGAGTTGCCCGACAAAGAGCGGCATAGCCTCCGCGAGGCGGCGCGCCGGGCTGTCGTCGAGCGCTGGAGCTGGGAGCACGTCGCGGTGCGATTGCTCCAACCCTTCACCAACTAAAGTGACGCCGTGCCCCTTCCAGTAATGCCGTCGAGCTTCTGGGTCGCGAGCACCAAGCCAGAGGCCGCACTCGCTCGCGGCCAAGGCTGGCAGCCTTGGCAAGAGCGAGGGTGGCCTCTGGCGCCGCGTGACGAGGGGGGACTCTGGCACCGCGTGATCGCGGGCCAGAAGCCGGCATGTATTGCTGGAAGGGGCACTAGATGGGTGACACGCAGCGGCTTACCCCGGATGAACAGATCCGCTCTGCGCGGGAGGCGTACGAAAACGGCCGGGACTTCACGGTCGCAGTCGAAGAAGAGTTCGCGGTCCTCGACCCCGAGACGCTCTCACTGGCGAACCGGTTCGAGGAGCTGCAATCGGCCGCCAGGGGAAGGCCGCTCGAAGAACACCTCGTCGGGGAGCTGATCGCCTCCGAGGTCGAGGTTCGCACCGGCCGCTGCGACAGCTTCGCCGAGGCGGCCGCGAAGATCGGCGAGCGGCGCACACAGCTCGACGAGCTCGCGGGCGGCCTCGGGATCGCGCTCGCCGGGGTCGGCACCCACCCCTGGAGTCCCTGGCAGGAGCAGCGGATCATCGACACGCCGCACTACCGCGCGAACGATGAGCTCCTCCGTTACGTCGTGTGGCGCAACAACACCTTCGGCCTGCACGTCCACGTCGGGATCCGAGGCGCCGACCGCGCGATCGCCGTCTGCAACGCGTTACGGAACTACCTGCCGGAGCTGCTAGCCGTCTCGGCGAGCTCACCGTTCGTGGAAGGCGTCTTTACGCATCTGCACTCGGCGCGCACCGAGATCTTCACGCGCATGTTCCCGCGCTGCGGCGTTCCGGACGCCTACGAGAGCTGGCGTGCCTACGAGGAATACGTCCGCTTCCTCTACGACACGCGCTCGATCGGCGAGCACACGCAGATCTGGTGGAGCGTCCGCCCCCACCTGGCCTTCCCAACCGTGGAGATCCGGATCTGCGACGCACAGCCCGACCTCGAAGAGTCGCGCGCGCTCGCCGCCCTTGCGTACGCGCTGACGGCGAGGATCGCGCGCGCGCTCGACGAGGGCGAGCCACTGCCCGACTACCCGCACCGGCTCATCGAAGAGAACTTCTGGCGCGCGATCCGCTACGGCCTTGCAGGCGAGCTGATCGACCTCGCGAGCGGCGACGTCCGTCCGGCCCGCGCGCACCTCGAGCGCCTGCTCGAATGGGTCGCCCCGCTTGCCGAGGAACTCGGCGCGGCGCCGTATCTGGCCGTGCCGACCGCGAACTCCGCCGAGCGTCAGATTGCTCAGCACGAGGATGGCGCGACGATGGAGGAGATCTATGCCGGGCTCGCCCGCCAGGGAGCGACGGTTCGTGGCTGAGGAAGAACCGCAGCAGCAGCCGCCGGAAACCGAGCAGGAGCTGGTCGAGCAGCTCCAGGCCGAGCTCAGCCGGCTCCAGGTCTCGGATCTGCTCGTCCAAACCGTCTACACGATCTCGTCGCTGGGCTACCACCGCTTGAGCGGCGACAACAAGGATCTCGACCAGGCTCGTCTGGCGATCGAGGCGTTGAAGGCGCTGGTCCCCGTGCTTCAAGGGACGGTCGCCGACGAGGTGGTTCGCGACTTCAACCAGGTGCTCGCGAACATGCAGCTCGCCTACGCCTCGGCGGCCGCGGAGGGGCCGGCGGAGGAGAATCCGTAGGCTCTGTCGCCTGAACCTGCTACAAGCTGGTCGAGGATGACCGGGGGTCTGAAACCAGTGAAGCGCGTCCAGGTGCTGCTCGCGCTGGCGGGAGCGTCTCTCCTGCTCGCAGCGCCGGGCACTGCGCTCGGTGACCCGCGCGGCGTCATGCCGATCGCAGCGCCGACCCGTTCGGTGCCCGTTCCGATTCCGCAGCCGTTCGGCGTCACAGCGCCGGTGGCTCTCGATTACTGGGGCGGACCGGTCATGCCGTTTACCGAGAACGCGATCGTGCTCTGGGGCGCCGGAGGCCACATGAGCTCCCTGACCGCCGGGTTGCCGGGGTTCCTGACGGCAATCGCCGGCGCAGGCAACGCGAATCCCTACAACATCGCGCTCGATTATCCAACCCAGGGCCTGAGCGGCACGACCTCGAACCAGCCGGTCACGCTCGCGAGCCGGTATCTCGGCACGTTCACGATCACGCCCTCGATCTCCGCGACCAGCATCACCGACGATCAGGTCGCGGCGGAGCTGGCCGCCCAGATCGGAGCCGGCGCCCTGCCTCCCCCGCGGGCCGCCTTCGGCGGCCCGGTCACTGAGTACTACGTCATGTTCCCGCCGGCGGACACCGTCTGCCTCGGAAGCGACTGCTCGAACGTCCAGTTCTGTGCGTACCACTCCAACTCCGTCTACGCGGGCACGCCGTTCACGTATGCGGTCCTGCCGGAGAGCACGCCTACGAACCCCGGCTGCGGAGCGAGTAGCGTAGGCGACGGCTTCGGGAACCTGACCTCGATGACGAGCCACGAGCTCGTCGAGTCGGTGACGGACCCCGAGATTGGCTCAGCCTTCGGGTTGGCCCCGCCACTCGGCTGGTACGACGCAGTTAACGGCGAGGTTGCCGACATCTGCGCCGGCCCCGGCGACCAGGCAGGCCTGGCCTTCGGCGGGAGCACCTGGTTCGTGCAGAAGGAATGGAGCAACGTCGAGCGCGCATGCACCGCCTCGCACGCACCCGGCGGCCTGAGGGGCGTGGGGGCCGCCTTCGCGACGTCGGCGGCCGCAGGGGGTGCGCTCACGTTCGACGCGAGCGCGAGCAGCTCGCCGAATGGAAGCCCGGCGATCGCGAGCTACGCATGGGACTGGGGCGACGGAAGCTCGAGCACCGGCGCGTCGCCGACGATCGCCCACACGTTCGCCACACCAGGGGCGCGGCTGGTGACGCTGATCGCCACGGACGCGAGCGGAGCGAGCGGCGCGCAGTTCGCCACTGTGACCACGCGAAATCTGAGCGTCGGCGTCAGCGGGCCCGGCCAGGTGACGAGCGCGCCGAGCGGCGTCAGTTGCGGCGGGACGTGTGGCGCCAACTTCCTCGACGGAGCGGCTGTGTCGCTGACCGCTGCGCCAGGCCCGGGAGCCGCCTTCTCGGGTTGGACCGGCGACTGCGCCGGCCAGTCCGCGACCTGTGCGGTGACGATGAACGCCGCCCGGACGGCAACCGCGAGCTTCACCCCGCTCTGCGTGGTGCCGAACCTCCACGGCCGAACGCTCGCGGCGGCAAAGACGGCACTGCCTGCTGCGCACTGTTCGGCAGGGACAATCAGGTCGGTCTACTCCAGGGTCGTCGCCAAAGGCCGGGTTGTCTCGCAAAGCGCGTCTGCCGGCCAGCAGCTCGCCAACGGGGCCTCGGTCAACCTCGCCGTCAGCAAGGGGCGGCGACCCGTGAAGTTGACGCTTTGCTACCGGCACCACACGGTTCATGTGACCAAGGCGGTCGCGAGAAGGCTCCGCCGGCACGGCGCGAAGCTCGGCGCTTGTCGCAAGGTGAGGCATCGCTAGCGCCGGCGCTGCGGCGCACCCGCCGCGCGTTTGATAGAAACTGCGCCGCGCCGGGGCATCCCGGCGCTGACTTTGTGAGGGAGGCGGATTGAGCGGGTTTTTCCACCATCACACCGTGCTGTTCGCGCTCCTCTGTGCGGGCGCGGCAATCGGGTTCGGAATCGGGCTGACCGTCTGGGTACTCGGCCAGGCTGCCGGGACCGAGCGCATGCGCGAGATCAGCCAGGCGGTGCAGGAAGGCGCGGCTGCCTACCTCCGGCGCCAGTACATGACGATCGGCCTCGTCTCGATCGCGCCGTTCCTCCTGCTCGGCTTCTACCACAAGCTCGGCTGGGGTACGGCCGTCGGCTTCCTGATCGGAGCGGGCCTCTCGGCCGCGGCCGGTTTCATCGGCATGAACGTCGCCGTGCGCGCCAACGTCCGGACCGCGGAGGCGGCCCGCCATGGCCTCAAGCC
>WNGI01019240.1_pt1 | contig 13575 bp, 9 predicted proteins | sample 5400621 | NCBI WGS metagenome assembly WNGI01 (sample SAMN13153374, study PRJNA577476) | soil metagenome | isolation source: 20 cm soil or saprolite under Garry oak tree replicate 1 | place: USA:California | collected 2016-06-15
ATTCCGAAGCCCCCTCGCATTTTCCCAGTTGCGTTCTTCCCGAGGTACTTGTAGCGCATCAAGAAGCTGCGAAGCTACGCCTGGTGTGAAAGGCTGCAGGCAGATCCCAACGACCCGCAACGCTTCAATCGACGTAAGGTATGTTGCATATACAACATCTGGCTTTGTAGTAGGTTCCCAGGGGGCGATGTCGGTCATAACCTTGTTTACCTGCGAAAATCAGAAGATGAGTTTCATCAACGGTGAGTGACGGGCGCAACTCGCCTGTCGAAGGAGCTCTACAACTCGAGCAATAGCGTCGGCAACTTCCATTTGTTCTAGGAGGTTAGCCATGTTTTCTGCTAATGCTCGCGATGCTTCGATAATAGAAGCATTTGGCGAAGTTTTATCCCGTAATATGTCATCCAGTGTTAGAGCACTGGCACCCTTCATATTGTCCTTGATGCGCTCGGAAGTTATACGCAACAAAGTATTGCCAAGGAATGCCCGGATTTCTTTGAAATGCTTTCTCAGTTGTTCTTCTGACCAGTCTAGTGTTAAAGGAATCAGTGCATGTTAAAATGTAGGCAGAATGTGGAATTGGGCATACCGACATCATCCCTAAACCGACCACCGACGCGTGCCAGATAGTACCGAACAACATCTATCCCAAATGCGTTGATAGCTTCAAACGGATCAACAATATTTCCCCGCGATTTTGACATTTTCTTCTGCCCAACCGTCCAATGGGCGTGAGATAACAGTCGCCTAGGCAACGGCAAATCTAAAGCAAGAAGCAACGCAGGGAAATATATGGCATGGAAACTGCCCTTGGATATGTACGTCAGTGATCTGGAGACGAAAACGGGTGGAAATGCGCACCGAAGAATGTCTTTTCCGATAACTTGCAAATCAACTGGCCAACCGTAGGTTCCTGGTGATCCATGCTCGGCGGATGTGTTCCAGGGGTATTGACGACCAGAAAGATAAGCAAGCAGCGCATCAATCCATACATATACGGTCTGATCAGGATCTGTTGGAACTGGTACTCCCCAGGATAACCTCGACCGTGGCCGGGATACGGAAAGATCTTCAAGCGGTTCTGAGAGTATATCTATAACATGACTTTGATGATACGGTGGGAATATTATGTTGGACTGGGAAGGAGCCTGGTAATGGTCCAGCAGTGCCGACTGGAATTCCGACAAACGAAGCATGTAGTTCGTCTCCTCTTGCCATTCGACGGATGATCCTGTTTCGAGGGATATCATATTCGATATTCCGTCTTCCGATGCTTTGGACACCTCAGCGTCCGTGTAGAAACACTCGTCTGTCACAGAGTACCAGCCCGAATAGTTGCCTTTGCAGATGAGGCCTTTTGCATCGAGTGTTCGCTAGCAGTCATGACTCTGTAAGATGCTTTCTCGGGAATGGGAACTTAGGCGTACCCAAACATGCTCCACCGCCCTATGATGTGTGTCGCTCGATGTCCGCGTGAATTGGGTATAACTGATCTGGGCATGTTTGGCCAGATTCTGTCGGCTATGTAAGCATAAAAATGTCGAACAGGGCGTAATACAAACCCACGCGGAACACGTCAGCTTGCCTGTCGCAAAACTCCTTGGGTGGTATTCCCCTCGCCTCTGCTGCCCTTTGCATTTTCAACCCGTGTTCATCCGTGCCGGTTAGGAAGTAGACGGGTCTATTGGGATTGACGAGTCTTTGGAACCTAGCATAAATGTCCGCTACGACGAGAGAGTACAAGTGACCAATGTGTGGTGCTGTAGGAGAAATATCAGCCAGAGTACAACACATGATGGCAAGCCATTCCCACCAGCGTTAGGATAGAAGATGGGCGTTGTGATGTAGTATGGTTTTCCAACCTCAGCTTGGCTCCCTGAGCTAGAGAACCTGTATTGAAGCCTTGTCCGACACCCGCATCGCGCTGTGGAAGAGAGCAGACGACAAAACATCCGCCAGTGAAGTTTATGAAAAAGTTCGGCATCTCGGAACGGTAATCTTGATTACCTAATAGTTCTCATCAATGCCTGGCACAGCGACGAGCGCATCATCACGGTGACAACGCTTTAGACCCAACATTTGGCATATCGGTACTATTCAGCTATGTCTGATGCTTTTTCCGACCTTTGGAACTCTTCAACGCCCTCTAAGCCGGATGTACCCAAAACTCTTGGTGGATCGGCCGTCGCTCCATCGCAGGTTCGAGGCAGCGGTACGACACGAAAGACGCCGGACGTCTTCTCTCTTTTGGCATCTGGCAAATCCTCTCTTAATACGCAATCTAATTCACGAACAAATGTGCCATCAAAGCCAACGTCTTCCCAGACTAGAACCAAGCCTCCGAACGGCAGTGACGCATTTCAAGACCTTTTGGGAGGCTCCATCTCTTCAAACGCCAATGGCGCTCAGATGACCATAGCAGAACGCGCAGCGCAAGTCGAGCAACAAAGATTAGAAGCCCAAATGAAAAGGCACCAAACCATCAGATCTGCGGCATCCGCTTGGCAGGGTTTAGACTCGCTCGCTAATCCAACTTCAACTCTGTCTACTGCTACGAATGCCGTATCAAATTCTACCCTAGACGACGACGATTGGGGTTTTGGGTCTCTATCGCAGCCACAGCGGGCGAGTTCAACGAAACCAACGGAAGCGAAGTCATCTTCCATTGATGATGATTGGGGATTAGATGACTTTGCAAACCCAGCCGGTACTTCCGCGGCCAGCACAAAGTTATCAACACCTAATCCCCCACGATCACGCCAACTTTGGGACATGGATGATCTCATGACGGCCGATAGCCAGCCGCCACAGACGGTCTCTATCCCCGAACAAACCGGACTAAATGACCAAAACGACGGTTTGTTAAATCACAGCGCCGAGGACGAAGACGATATTCTTGGTGACCTTGGAAAACCCATTGATTCAATCCCACGACCTCCACAGAACGTGCGTGATTTTCATGATAGTGCTGAATTATTTTCTCACACAAAGCAGGAAACGCCTCAGAATACGCGCGGCAGTAAACAGGGAGGTTCGAGGCCTGTAAGCCCACCACCTCATATCCTCGGACAAATTGTCGAGATGGGATTCTCAGTGCAGCAAGCACGAGTAGCGCTTGCTGCTACGGATACCGGGCTAGATGTTCAGGGAGCGCTAGAGGTGCTCCTTTCAAATGGAGCCGCCTCGTCTTCCCACCCTCCCACACCACGACGTCAATCTCCAGCAAACGTCCCCGCGCTTCCCCGTGGCCATCGAGATCGAATAAAAGAAAGAAGTAGATCATCTAGTTTGCAACGCGACAATGAGCAAAATCTACAGGAGCAAGCAGATAAATTGATTGCTCAGGCAAGCGAGATCGGACTTGGCATGCTTAACAAGGCAAGCATATTCTGGCGAGAAGGAAAGGAACGAATACAAAAGGTATACGAAGAACGGGCCACTGGATCTAACCTTGCTTTGGCTTCTAAGAAGCCTGCAAGTCAATTGTCTGGTCGGCCAAAATGGATGACAGACATGGCAGGGGAGCACGAGATGGGAGCTGCCGAAGGCACATACAGGGACGACACAGATAACGATCAGACCACACGACGAAATCAGAATACTTCGCAACAGATCTCTCTTTCTGGACCAGGCGCTAGCACTAACTCCACGCGACCCTCGTCTGAGCTAGCCACTACTACCACCGTAGCAGCTAACCTACTGTCATCAAACGAGCCGACAGCGTATGTTTCTCCATGGCGGCGTGGAAAACCAAAACCAAAAACCGAACCCGAAATGGTCGACCCATCACCCAAAGCGGGAAACACAACGAGGACAGGTACACCTCGCGCTCCCTCGCCTGTCCGCGCAGCACCCCGTGCGAGCGTAGTGTCAGCCTCTCCATCTGCCATATCTATATCAACGCAGCACAAAGACCGAGGAACCGAAAAATTCAAACTAGGACAGTACAGCGAAGCGGAGGCTGCATATGCAACTGCCATTGCCGCCTTACCCGATTCCCATTTGTTGCTCGTTCCTTTATACAATAATCGAGCACTCGCACGCCTAAAGACTGGCAATTCTTCTGGGGCGGTAGACGATGCCACTGTCGTCCTGGTAATTATTGGCTCAAGATATCATCCCGCGCGGGAACTCAAGGTCTCACGTGCGGATGAAGGAGCGAGTGTGGATCTTGCAGACGGTATGACGAAGGCTTTGAAGCGCCGAGCTGAGGCCTTTGAGGGGCGCGAGAAGTGGGAGGATGCGAAGAAAGACTGGGAAGCGCTTGCTGGTAAGGAGTGGGTAAAGCCAAATATTCGAAGTGAGGCCGTCAGAGGCGTCGGAAGATGTAGGCGGATGGTTCAGGCAGCGTCGTCCTCTTCGTCGGTGACGCAACCGATAGATGGTCCTAGAAAGCCTAAACCACGGCCGGCAAGACCGCAAGTACCTTCAGGACCGTCCGAGGCACTTGCAAAGCTACGATCAGTCAATGACGCAGCCGAGGCGGAGGATCAAGCCCGATATGAGCTCAAAGACAACGTTGATGCAAGAATCCTGGCTTGGAAGGGTGGGAAAGAGACCAACATCCGAGCGTTGCTTGCCAGCCTAGATCTCGTTTTGTGGCCGGAGCTTGGATTGCAGAAAGTGGGTATGGCAGAATTAGTGTCGCCTGCGCAAGTTAAGATCAGGTATACCAAGACGATCGCGAAATTGCATCCAGACAAGGTACAGTGAGGATGTCGTGTCAGGTTATTGGATACTAAGATGGATTGTTCTTTAGCTGAATCCCACGAACTCGACGGTGGAGCAGAGGATACTCGCAAATGGTGTGTTTGGTGCCCTGAACGATGCATGGAATGCATTCAAGCAATAAATTTCTTTTAATGCTAACGACGGTACCAGTACACTATTTATGGTATACATTTTTGATCCTAAAATATTTCGGTACACTGGAGACGAGCATATGGGAGTATCCACTGATAGTCGAAAGTATTGATGTAACGCAAGTATGTTCACAGGGTTGTCATGCCACGCGTATCAAACGTTCAAGGCAATGTTTGTCCCAATCGCCATCAATCATGTTTTAATCAGAGACGAAAAAATAGACAAGACGGACTTTTGGAATCTGGATGGCAAAGCAGAAATACGTATCATCAGTCTCCCCAACTTGTACATATTAGATCTACACCTTGGAGCTGTAACTGATGGGGTTCCAGCTGATATTTGTTTGAAGTCAGCGCGGAGACGATAGAGGTCACATGCCAAACTTACTGGGGGTGTCACGACACCAGCTGACGAGTTTATAGACCTGGAAATATCAGGACCTGGTGATTCCTTTTTTGCTGTATCGGAATTTTTGGACATCCTCCGTCCACGACTGGGGGGAACGTAGCCAACCAATTTCAGATTGAGGATGGGCTCCCGACGGATTGTGTCTCTGCAGACAGACTCTGGTGAAGGCGGACGGCTGTAAGGTCGTTGGCGGTCATAAACGCTGGGAGGCCGGGATCGTTCTTGGGAGGACAAACGCCGTGGTCGTAACCGGCCGTCTTCGTATCCCTGAGCGTGGTGTAGGTCCACGGACCTTGATCCTGAACGGGAATTTGCAAGTGAGTCGTCAGGCAATGCTCTGTTGTGAAGGTTGAAAGGCAGATGAGAAGTGACATTGACCATCTTCCTGTATAGCGGTGTTACAAATGACGAGGCTATGCTCCGAGCGTCACTTACCCTCCTTTAGATCGTATAATACCCCCAAGTTGCTCATCCAACCTCCGCTGATGCAACAACGCATCTTCGAACCTTGATTTTACAGCATTTTAGGCGTTTTTGCAAATAACACAGACTTGGCTTACATGTCATCATCAGGAGGTGGGGGAATCAAATATCTTCTCTCATCCTCCATGTCAGGTACCTCATCGTGGCGTTTTGGACATCTGAAGCAGCAGAGATAGTCAAGAATAGCCCATGCCATTGGACAGTGGGATGATGATTTTGAACCTATTTGGCTCAGAATGCATTGCCAAATACGGTCACCATGCACTCAACCACGTACGTAAATGGAATACACTAGCATGCGCAGGCACTGGAAAGCGTTTCAGGTCCATCCTCGAGGAGCTGATCTGCCTCAACAAGGCAACCCTGGGAACCCCACAGCACAGCTCTGAAGCTCCTGCGTAATCTATCAACCAATTACGACAGTAGTCCACCTAAGAAGCCCGTTGTCAACCATCTGAAACACATAAAGTGCTATGTCCTTGCTTACTCGGCATCGCGGTCTATAATATTAATAGGGACGATACAGCCTCGCAGACTGGATTCAGCACGTCTAACATTTGATCCAGTTCGTGGACCCACGCCATTGACTATTTCTTCTCATGTAAACGGAAAACCGGAATTAGCGTTCCTAATTCAAGGGCTGGCTCAGTCATGCGAAGAATAGAATTATCATCCGCGTTGTCCCTGGATGACTACTTTGGTGCATCCCAAGTGGCGATCTAATTATTTGGGCTTATCCGCATTCGCTCTACATGATCGTAGGTACGATCGTAGGGACGACTTCCTCGACCGTCTGGATCATCCGGATTAATCGCAAATTTGATCCCACAACCTTGAGGCACCGAAAGACGACTCATTCGCAGCAAAATAACAAAGTATGACTCTTTCAGAGATGAATTAGGAGTTAGTATGTATCGATGGGTAATAATGTCCAATGCTGTAATGTACAGAGTCCCTGAAGGTTAAGAAGTTACAATATCACTCGAATTACGGTTGGTCTGTAGCGCATAAATAGACCTGTAGAAAGGCGAAATCTGTACTATTAAATAAACAAAATGTCCTCCAAGATCTATGGAAAATGGAACATGGTCTCTTACTTCGCCGCATTCTTCGAAGAGTGGGGACGTGGTTTAATCTTCTTTTGCTTCAGACTTAGAGGGCGCGGCTTGCCTCTTAGTCTCAAGTATACACCACAAGCATTACAAAGCTGTTCGCCTGTTTTGCTTCGCCTCCAGACTGAAGTTACGTGCGTCTGGCAGTGACTGCACCTCGGCGCGGAAGGATCCAGGTCCGACTCATCCGTACTCTCGTCGTCTTCTATACTCGCATCTATGAGCTCCTGTGGACGGAGCTTGTTTCGCTGTTGAAGATACAACCCACATGCATTGCACAACGGTTGCATGTTCATCGGGTTTCGCCTCCATAGTGGTGTAGAAGTCGCTTGACAATGTGAACACCGTTTGATATTTGTTGTGGCGTCAATGCTCGCCCTGCGAGGACCGAGGATCGGGGACGCATCGATTACCCGGGAAGGCGATGGTGAGGAGGATGGAGAGGGTGCAGGTGAGAAAGTGTAGCCGCTTGCAGGCATATCCGGCGAAGGTCGGAGGTGTGAGTCATTATCTCGCATATTGAACATGTAGAAAGACTGAGGATCCGATGTGGCGCCTGAAGAGCCTGCCCACTGTTGGGACGAGTGATTCGCCAGTACCATGGACGATCCGGATGATGGTCCGCGTGGTACTGCTCCGTTCGCGACACCGACCATACCCATGTACTGCGCGCCTTGGTCGTGTAGATCATTTCGCTGGTAATAGCTTTGTTGTCCTACGGACTGAGTCTGGTTCGCTGGCCACGACTGCCCTGAGTAAGATGAAGAAGGCACGTGCGCATATCCATACGGCTGTGGCGATTGACCATCCCATGGAACTGGAGTATGCGAGTGCGATAGCTGGTGATGCGTCCTCGGATATTCGGTAGAGGGGTTAGAGTGATGAGCCTGTCCATGGGATGTACGGGATCTATGGGAGATGGCGACTTCGGGTGTCTGGCTGGCGCCTGTGAGGGTTGCATCGTCAAAAAACCGTTGAAGTGTAACAATAAACGAAGTACCAGGGGCTCCGTAACCACTCAATCCCGAATAATGCATTGGCGGCGTTGTCTCCTGTGATGAGCGGCGTGCCTGGCTATAAGCTGTCGGAGGATATGGGGTTGGAGAGGAAGCGCTTGGTTGTCCTCCGAGGTTGTTCTGGAAGTATGCGCCGCGTTGAGTCATTGGGTGGATGAGATGGGATTTCAGAGACTATCCGAGGCTTTTTAAAGGCCGTCGAGGGTATGCCGATGAGCGTTGACGGAAAACCTGTGTTGACGGGTTCGACATTATAACCAGCCTAAAATGGTGGGCTGGATTCAGTTTGAACGAACTAGTGGTAAGATCTTCAGATCTCATGTCTGGGTGAATGATCTGATCTCGGTAGCGAGGGCAACTCATACTTACAGTAGTACGGAAAAATCCCTGCTGAATTCATAGATGACCGGGGTTGGCCAAAAGTTAGCATGGAACTCCGTACCTATCAGCGGCGATTTCTTACGTTCTCGTTTACACTCACCGGAGGTCTTCCGAGACCAGTGGGCCAGAGTGTAATAGGCACATCGAGCTCTTGCATGGATTCTTGACGTAAAGGGGTGGACTGCAGTATTAGACCGACTGGTTCGGAGCTTCGTATACATGGCACACTGCCATTTCGGGAAAGTTCCATGCCAATGGCAACATGACCCAACTATGCTGTGCGCCCTCAAGGGGGATTAGCGTACATAGATCTGATTGGTTCCCACAACAGCAAATGGACTCTTTTTGCTTCGATTTCTCCCCCCGATGTCCTCCATAAGTATCATCAGGGCGCAATGGTGAAAGTCGGTTTTGAATACCTATTTTCTAAGACCAGGTGTTCGGAGCACATTCAACCCGTGACCTGGTCCACCTGTGTTGGCGCCAAGAGTCAGGTTGGGTGGGTATGGACGCCAGAATGTAGTGCCGACGACTCGTGGGATCCCGACTCTTGAAACATATTAAAACTGTCGCAAAGCCATGACTCTTGGACAGCTGTGTAAACTATTTGACTCACTCTTTCCAGCAGCAATCAATATGACTATGTAGGACGAGTGTTTGGATGGGAATGGCGCTGCCGACCGATCGCGTCATTAGTACAAACCAGGCAGTGTCGCGTCGCATCCCCCCCATCAAGGAGAAGGTGTCAACAACTGTCAGGATAGGCAGACTTAAAGATTCCGGCGCTATTTTCCCGAGGATACTTTGCCGGCCAAATACCTGAAGTCTAAGGTCCCTGATAATAGGACCGAAAATTAATACTATGTTTGTACATGTTACCTAAACAGGGAATAGGATAATAATTGTCATATATCAACTGGTGCACAGGTTGTTGCGACAGCCAAGAGCTCCTGTCATAATATTCACCAGGTTCTCTACGCTATGTACTTATCCAGGAAATTCGCGAGTCAGTGAGTTGGCCGTACAGTGACCTGGAGCCCGTTTATCTCGGTGTGACGATGAGCACGTGAGCCGGAGCTAACACGTCAGTGACGCAGCTGGTACGCCTTTCCTTTCATCTTCAGCTGTATACAGGTCTCTTCGTCCAACTTGGCATGTCGTTCCTGAAGAGGCTTTTTAAGCCGGTACGAGAATCTGCTGTTCAGCGTAACAAATTCTAAAGAAAGCGGGTCTCCACAGAAAGAGGAAGGCGACTACGAAACTATCCTTGCCAAACTTGCGGACGATATTCGCAATCGCCAGACACGCCTATCGGAAATACGCCTGCGCGAGCGTCGCTCCACTTTGCTTGTCACGCTGTACACGCTAGCTGCATGGGGAGCGTACATTTCACTGTGGTATACCGGCTTGCTGCCGCGCTTTTATGACACGCGACGACAATCAGAAGTGGAGAAGGCAATGAAGGCGATTCCGGTGTTTCTTGGCCCAATCATGTCAGCAGCCTAAGTTCACGCTGTTTGGGCTCACTAACTTTCGCTTCAGGATCCTGTTCATACGACGCATAGTGCAAATATGGTACCGGAGGAAAGGCGACGCCGAAGGTAAGCATCGATATTGTAGCGCGTCCGATCGTCGGTATTCATCAGGGATACAAAGAAAAAACGCTTCAACAACTGTTGAAGAAACAACGCAGTGTTGTGGAGGATATCAAAAAGAAAACCAACTACTATTCGACGCAGGAATTGCTAAGCAAATATGACTCGACTCCGATGAACTCGCCACTGCGTCAAAGAGTGGTTCAAAGCCCTGTCCCAGCAGGGATGCCTCAACAGCTTCAAACAACGCCGTCAACTGCGAGAGCACCTGTGCCACCAGCGTTACAGCCACATCTTCCACGTACGTCATGCGCTGTCGCTCACATATGTCATCAACTAACTTATTCAATTCTAGCACCGCCATCTCCCTTTATGCCACGTAAGCAATGGTACGATAAAGTTGCCGATGTCCTTTTGGGAGACGAGGACGCCAACACTCCAACATCGCGTTACGCACTTATTTGCGAAAAATGCCATGCCCACAATGGACTCGTGAAGGAGAGCTTGTGGGATGATACAGGTCAGTATCATTCAATTTTGATTAATTGTTGCTTCAACGAATAATTCCAGAATATGTCTGCCCGAAGTGTAACCATTTTAATCCCGCACCGCGTTCAAGGAAAACACCTATACCGTCACGGGACACGTCTCCCCAGCTTTCTGGACAAAATTCAAGTCCCGAACCGCAGCGAAGATCTGCATCTGCCAGGCGCGCAGCACAGTCAAATGCTGCTTCGCCTACGCAGCGCGGCGATGCTGGTATGATGGAAGTTGACTCATAGCCTTGCATGGGTTGTATGAAGTGAGGCGGATGTGGTGATATTCCTAGGTCCTTATCGTGCGTCGGCGACTGACTTGCCTTCTGCGAGTCATTCTGAGCGAGTTAACGTGTTTCCGTAAGTGTGAGACTTAATGATATTGCTACATTTCCCTTTTTTCGCACTGCGTAGGCCTGAAACGACGAAAGCCTCTTTTATACAGTTTTAGGTACGTTTGCTTTGGAAACACCTTAAATCGAGTTACCTTGTTCGGATGCGCAGCGTATTGGGATAATTGTAAAAACATAGCGCTTGTCATTCGGCAGGCACAGCCCTCCTTCCTTCGCCTTACCATAGTAGGCGGTGCATTGTGTACTCTTCTCCCACTGCGCTCATTCCACCCCGACGGATAAATGACGTCTCTATTGGGCCAAGTGTTTCAAGCCTAGCGATGGTTTGATCATGATATGTCTCTTCGGCGGTTACAAAGATATGATCCTTTGATCCCTGGCTATTGTACGAGAAGCTAGTGTCCAGTTACTTAATCGCTTCGTGGTTGCACCACTTGTAATTGCATATTGGTTAGTGCATTTCGCCATTAACGAGCTAGTGTTCATATTATTGATTCCATCATGCTGTCGCGTTTCGCCAATTAGCGATTTTGATTGCGTGCGTCGGTCCGAGTCGGACTCGCTAGCGTAGTTTGGATCCAAAGAAAAGGAAAGAGAGCTCACTCATCGCGTTCCACAAACGTCAACTCCACAGCAAGCATCCAATCGAAACAGCCGATGAGCTAGGATCTCCTGCCAGGACAAAGAACCATACTCTTCTGCGTACGCGTGGAAGCGAATAGAGGTGCGGTCCTCCACACGCGAGCAGATAATTCGGGTAATTGGGTTCGGTATATTTAGGGATACGCGAAAACAGATTGTCAGCTCCAATATTCCATACGCAATCGCTTGCTGACTTGTCATAGGTGAGAAACCTCAGCATGCAAGGCCTAGGGATGGAACGAACACGTGTTCCCGATGATCTCGTTGCTGCTCTAGTGACCGTTTCATCCATCATATGCACGGTATAGCTTTAATTTCTCCATATTCGGAGAAGATGCTGGATAGTCGGACGATCTGAATGGCGGTCGTGGCGTTCCGTGGTGATAATAAATGTTCACATGTGCCAGATCGGCGCCAGGTGCATGCAATTTATGGGCGGGCACCCGCGGCCTGATCGAAGCCCGTTAAATTGTACAGCTTGCCTGATTGATGTATCGATGCACAGTGACTGGTCATGATTGTCAAGGGTTCATAAACGTCAACGACAATAGGGAACGGTGTGTCAGACGCAGACAATGGGCCCCTGAACTGGAAAGGCGCATACCTTATTACGCTCGATGACTCGAACGCCGAACATTGCGGTCCGTCGAGTTCCATATCTAGATTTTTGCGGTTGATAAAGGTAGGAGTTACACGTCGTCTGCCGAACAAGAGCGAGTAAGATCTTTGAGCATATGGTACATCCATTGAGATCTGCCGAGATTGGATGGGCCAGATTCGTAGTACGAGTTATTTTTGTGGCGTTGCTAAATATGAACAAGTTCATGATGCATCGTGAAGAAGATTGGAGCCCTGAATTGTACTTGATGCTTGCTTTCAACCGTGGCACACTTGATTCCACATTTCAGAATTGACACTGACCAGTGCGGCGTGCCCAGTTCGATATGGGAGAGTCGACCATATGGTAATCCGTCGCCAGCCGTGGACAGACAGCGCCCGCTTACCAACCACATCGGTTTAATCGTGGCCCCGTCGTGCGGGCATGCGTCTCCCTTTTCATTCACTTCTGGAAAACTGAATAACCCAGCTGCGAGGATAGTAGGGGTATTACTCGGACCTTATCCAATGGTTGACGGACGCCTATTGATCAAAGCCGGCTATCCAGGCGCTCAAGGAACTTTACCTCTGAACAGGAAGGCGAGATAACGAGACACAGGCACGTGTGTGGGGTAGCAACGCATATCGCTGTTTCCGTTTTCTGACGTCCAATACCTACTGCATCTCACGGGTGTGCGTGGCACCTATAGAGGATCTTTTTTGGCGTTGGCACGTTTCTTCAGGACTGTATGTGCGTGTGTATATGCTCTTGGAGTCTGGTGGGACACAGTACAGCCGTGTGTTGCCCAGCCTCGTGCGCTATAGTGCTAGACCAAAGTGGACCTTGGACTGTCCCGCTGAACCTTGAGGAACACATGCAAATCCAATTACGGCTTCCTTATATGCAGGTACAGCACTGACGGTCCTCGAGGACCACACGGTCTAGAACCCATTGCATCAACTTGCCAGTTTATTTTGGAAGGATGGAGCTGACGTGGAACCTTCACACGCGGTATCGGTAACAAGGGAGGCCCGTCATGTTTATGCTTTTTATGCTTCGCTTAGTTGGGTTCCCGACTATTCCCTTTCCTTCCATGCCCCGTTCCCGTTCTCGGATTGCTGTTCCCATCCCTGATCGGATCCCAACAGGTCCAGCATAATGGAAACTACTACTATTCTCTCCGTTCTAGATCTATCATCGGCCTTATTCTGTCCCAGCAGTCCTGTTTCCTTCTCTAGAAATGGATGTGCTAGCGCTTATCTGTCTTTCATTCTTTTCAATTTCATTCTCCTCGCTAACCATCCTGAGTCCGGGTTATTCCGTTATTCCATCCCTGCCTTGGATTATACACTGTTCCATCTGCCGTTCTGCTACACTCTGGGTCCACGCAACCACCCCCCCCCCAAAAAAAAAAGAAAGGAAAATAAATTGAGGTCCCGGTTATTCTATCTCTGGCTTGGATTATAAACCGCTCCATCTGCCTAGGCAACTGACTCTGGGTTGACGCAACCCCTCCCCATCGAACGCAAAAGAAAAAGAAAAGCAAAGCAAAGCCCCGCCACATCCGGACCGTCGGCGGTGGAACTGA
>WNGI01014436.1_pt1 | contig 13571 bp, 14 predicted proteins | sample 5400621 | NCBI WGS metagenome assembly WNGI01 (sample SAMN13153374, study PRJNA577476) | soil metagenome | isolation source: 20 cm soil or saprolite under Garry oak tree replicate 1 | place: USA:California | collected 2016-06-15
TCCGGCCTCGACGGCACGATCGACGTGATCGTGCCGCGCGGCGGCAAGGGGCTGGTCGGCCGGGTCCAGGCGGAAGCGCGCGTGCCGGTGTTCGCGCATCTCGAGGGCGTGTGCCACGTCTATGTCGACAAGGCCGCCGATCTCGCCATGGCCAAGAACATCGTGCGCAATGCCAAAATGCGCCGCACCGGGGTGTGCGGTGCCGCCGAGACCTTGCTGGTCGACCGCGCCGGAACCGCGCAATTGCTCGCGCCGCTCGTCGCCATGCTGCTCGATGCGGGCTGCGAGGTTCGCGGCGACACCGCGACCCAGATGATCGACCCGCGCGTGACGGCCGCCAGCGAGGAGGATTGGTCGACCGAATACCTCGACGCGATCATCGCGGTGAAGCTCGTCGACGGCGTCGAGGAGGCGATCGCGCATATCGAGCGCTACGGCTCGCACCACACCGACGCGATCGTCACGGCCGATGCGCGAGCGGCGGAGAAATTCCTGGCCGAGGTGGATTCCGCGATCGTGCTGCACAACGCCTCGACCCAATTCGCCGACGGCGGCGAGTTCGGCTTCGGGGCCGAGATCGGCATCGCCACCGGGCGGCTGCACGCGCGCGGGCCGGTCGGAACCGAGCAGCTCTGCAGCTTCAAATACCGGGTGCGGGGTTCGGGCCAGATCCGGCCGTGATATTGCACGAGGCCGTTCGTCAGATGCTGATGATTCGCCCCACTCGCCTGCCTCCCCCCTTGTGGGGGAGGGATGGGGAGGGGGTGACGAGTTTCGCAGAGCAAGCGACCCTCCTCCCGGCGTCGCTCCGCGACGCCGACCTCCCCCGCAAGGGGGGAGGTAACCCCAGTGAAATCGCAAGCAACAGCAAATACACCCGCGGCGTCTCGCCTGCCGCCGCATGCGCCGGGCATGAAGATCGGGCTGTTCGGCGGCTCGTTCAATCCGCCGCATGCGGCCCACCGCGCGGCGAGCCTGATGGCGTTGAAGCGCCTCGGCCTCGACCGGGTCTGGTGGCTGGTGAGCCCGGGCAATCCGCTGAAAGACACAAGCGCGCTGCCGCCGCTCGCCGACCGGATCGCGGCCGCGCAAAAGCTCGCCGCGCATCCGCGCATCGACGTGACCGGGCTCGAAGCCGCGATCGGCACCCGCTACAGCTTCGACACGCTGCAATGGCTCCGGCGCCGGCTTCCCGGCGTGCATTTCGTGTGGATCATGGGGGCGGACAATCTAGCCACGTTCCACCATTGGCAGAACTGGCGCGACATCGCGGCGCTGGTGCCGCTCGCGGTGATCGACCGCACGGGCGCCATCCGGGCCGGGCCGTTTGCGGATCGTTTCTCGCGCTATCGCCTGCCCGAAGCACTGGCCCGCCGATTGGCGTTGACGCAACCCCCGGCCTGGGTCTTCCTGCACGGGCTGAAATCCCCTGTGTCCTCGACCGCTTTGCGCGCCGCGGGAGGTTGAAACCGTCAACGGTCGATGCTTATTTACTCGTGTGGCCCCTGCGCCGTGCGCCGGGCATGATGGAGGAAAGGACCCCTGTCCACTTCTACATGGTTTCGGGCAGCGTCTCATCGGCGGCCCGAGCGCGTCTCCAAGGTGCGTCCTGACGCCGAGGAGACCCTTCGCCTGGTCCTCGCCCGGCTTTCCGATGCCAAGGCTGAGGACACCATCACCATCGATCTGCGCGGCAAGACTTCGATTGGCGACTACATGGTGGTGACCTCCGGAAGGTCGCACCGCCACGTCGGCGCGGTTGCCGATCACGTGCTGCAGGACCTGGAAAAGGCCGGGGTCTGCGGCCTGCGGGTCGAGGGCATGCCCCATTGCGACTGGGTGCTGATCGACGCCGGCGACGTGATCGTTCACGTGTTCCGGCCGGAAGTCCGGGCGTTCTACAATCTCGAGAAGATGTGGGCGCCGGGCCGGTCGGCAGCGCGACGGGCGGGCTGAGCAACCTTTTCCGGGCGGCGCGGGATGAAGCTCATCGAAATCGCAGAAAGCCGCGGCCGCCGCGGCGAAGATCGCATCCGCGAGGAAGCCGCGGGGCTCGGTGCGGCGATTCCCGAAAATGCCGCAATCGTCGCGCTCGATGCGCGCGGCAAGGCGCTGTCCAGCACCGACCTTGCCGGGCGGCTCGAACGATGGCGCGACCGGGGAACCCCAGCCATAATATTCCTGATCGGGGGCGCCGACGGCCTGGCCGAGCGCTTGGGTGGGCGCGCCGAGCTTGCGCTTGGCTTCGGCGCTGCGACCTGGCCGCACCAGCTGGTGCGAATCATGCTGCTCGAGCAGATCTACCGTGCCATGACCATCCTGTCCGGGCATCCGTATCACCGGGAATGACCGGCCCGGGGCGCTCGCGGCGAGCCGGCCGTGCGAAGCCGCGCGGCGAAGGGACGGTCCCGATGGTCAAGGATTCGTCAAGCAAGCGGCGATCTAATCGGCTGATGATGAAGTTCCCCGCGATTCGTCCTCGGCCCGCGGCGCGCCATGCCTGGCATCATGCCTTGGGCGCGGCGCTCGGGCTGGCGATCCCGCTCGGCCTCGCCGCGGCCGCCTGGGCGGAGCCGCCGCCGGGTCCGCCGCAACCGACCTCCGGACAGGCCGCGCGCGACCAACTCGAATCGCTGCGCGCCGAGCAGAAGCAAGCCGCCGAGCGCGAATCCAGGCTTCGCAAGGAAGTCGAGGCGTTCGGCGAGGACCGCCGCAAGCTCAACGAGGCGCTGATCGCAACCGCGGCTCGCATCCGCGGCGATGAGGAGCGCATCGGCGCGACCGAAGCCCGGCTCAAGACGCTGGAGGGGAACGAAAGCGGCATACGCAAGTCGCTCGATGGCCGGCGCTCGCTCATTGTGGAGATTCTCGCGGCCCTGCAGCGCATGGGGCGTCACCCGCCGCCGGCGATCCTGGTGAGTCCACAAGACGCCCTGCTCTCGGTCCACACCGCGATGCTGCTCGGCGCGGTGTTGCCGCAGATGCGCGGCGAGGCCGAGAAGCTCGCTGCCGACCTGGCCGAGCTCGTCCGCGTGCGCGCTGCGAGCGCGATCGAGCGCGACGATCTCACTCGCGACCTTGCCGCCTTGTCGGAGGAGCGCCAGCGCATGTCGCTGCTGATCGAAGAACGACAGAAAAAGCAGATCGAGACCGAGAAGGCGTTGGACCGGGAACGCCAGCGCGCGATCGCGCTGGCGCGGCAGGCCGACAGTCTCAAAGATTTGATTGCCAAGCTCGAGCAGGATGTGGCTCTCTCCGCCCGCGCGGCCGGCACGGCGGGACGGCCGCAAGAGGGCAAGGAGATTCGCACCGATCTCGCGTCGTTGAAGGATGCTGGGCGATTGGCTCCGGCGGTCGCCTTTGCGTCGGCCAAGGGTGCGTTGCCGTTGCCGATCAACGGCGTGAGAATTCGCGACTTCGGCGCTTCCGACGGCCTCGGCGGCACCGAGAAAGGACTTTGGATCGCCAGTCGTGCCGGTGCGCAGGTCACCGCGCCATGCGACGGATGGGTCGTCTACGCGGGACCGTTCCGCAGCTACGGCCAACTCTTGATCGTCAATGCGGGCGGCGGCTATCATGTGCTGCTTGCGGGGATGGAACGGATTTCGGTGGATCTTGGCCAATTCGTGCTGACCGGCGAACCCGTGGCGGTGATGGGGGGTGGGCCACAGTCGGCCGCCGCCATCGCGGTCGGCTCCAGCCAGCCGGTGCTTTACGTCGAGTTCCGCAAGGACGGAACCCCTGTCGATCCGAACCCATGGTGGGCAACCAAGGATAGCGAAAAGGTTCGCGGATGATGCGCAAGACTCCGTTGATTCTCCTCGGCGCGGCCGCCGGCGCGGCCCTCACCCTGCTCGCCACCCAGCCGCGGCTTGCGTTCGTGGGCGCGAGCGCCCGTGCCGCCGCCGGTGCCGACACCTACCGGCAGCTCAATCTGTTCGGGGACGTGTTCGAGCGCGTGCGCGCCGACTATGTCGAGAAGCCGGATGACGGCAAGCTGATCGAATCGGCCGTCAACGGCATGCTCAATGCGCTGGATCCGCATTCGAGCTACATGGACGCCAAGAGCTTCCGCGACATGCAGGTGCAGACCCGCGGGGAATTCGGCGGGCTCGGCATCGAAGTCACCATGGAGGACGGTCTGGTCAAGGTGGTGGCGCCGATCGACGACACCCCTGCCGCCAAGGCCGGCGTCATGGCCGGCGACATCATCACCCATCTCGACGACGAGCCGGTCCAGGGCCTCACCCTCAACCAGGCGGTCGACAAGATGCGCGGGCCGGTCAACACCAAGATCCGGCTGAAGATCATGCGCAAGGGCCAGGACAAGCCGGTCGATGTTTCGATCGTGCGCGACATCATCCGCGTGCGCTCGGTGCGCTCCAGCGTCGAAGGCGGCGAGATCGGCTACATCCGCATCACGCAGTTCAACGAGCAGACCACCGACGGCTTGAAGAAGGCGCTGACCGATCTCTCCGCGCAGATCCCGCCGGAGAAGCTCAAGGGCTTCGTGGTCGACCTGCGCAACAACCCCGGCGGGTTGCTCGACCAGGCGATCTCGGTCTCCGATGCGTTCCTGGAGCGCGGCGAGATCGTCTCGACCCGCGGCCGCAACGCCGAGGAAACCCAGCGCTTCAATGCCCGAGCCGGCGATCTCATCCACGGCAAGTCGCTCATCGTGCTGATCAACGGCGGCTCGGCCTCCGCGTCCGAGATCGTGGCCGGCGCGCTGCAGGACCACAAGCGCGCGACCGTCATCGGCACCCGCTCGTTCGGCAAGGGCTCGGTGCAGACCATCATCCCGCTGGGGTCCGGCAACGGCGCGCTGCGGCTCACCACGGCGCGCTATTTCACCCCCTCCGGCCGCTCGATCCAGGCCAAGGGCATTTCCCCGGATATCGAGGTGATCCAGGACGTTCCCGAGGAGCTCAAGGTGCGCACGGAATCCAAGGGCGAAGCGGCCTTGCGCGGCCATCTCAAGGCCGAGGGCCAGGAGGAGACGGGCTCGCAGTCCTATATCCCGCCCGACCCGAAGGACGACAAGGCGCTGACCATGGCCTACGACCTGCTGCGCGGGACCCGGGTCAACGCGGCGTTCCCGCCCAACCCGAAGGCTGCGGTCCCGAACTGAGGCCGGGCCTCTCGCGGGATTTGTAGCCCGGATGGAACGGCGCGAAGCGCCGAGAACGTCGCCCGCATACGCGGGCGATGACAGCCGGTGCGTGCTAACCTTTGGCCCATGATTCGCCTTGATCCACCATGGACGATCTGACGGCTCCGCTCGGACAATCCCGAGCAGCGGGCCGGCGGCTTGCAGCGCCGGCGGCTCTTTCCCGCGCGTTTGCGCTTGCGCTCGGTCTCGGCCTCGCTCTGTTGGTTTTTGTGTGGGTGTTTGTGGATGGGCTTCCGTTCGGCAGCGAGCCGATGGCGGTCCCGCCGGCGCCGGCACCGGCTCCCCGCCAGATCCGGGCCGAAACGGCGCCGGCACCGGCTCCCCGCCAGGTCCAGGCCGAAACGGCGCCGGCACCGGCTCCCCGCCAAGTCCAGGCCGAAACGCCCGTCGTGCAGCCTCGGCCCGAGTCGGATGCGGCCAACGTGGTTCGAGAGCCCACCGACGCCGGCAGCCGGCGGACTGTCACCATCATCGACGGCATGAGCGGCAGGCGCCAGGAAGTGGTGATCGGCTTGCCCGAGCCGGCCCCGAGCGCTGCCCCGGGCCAACGATCCCGTTGATCGGCATGGTCCTTGTGCCGGCGGCCATTACCGCGCGATGGAATCTGCCGTGAGCGCCTACGAGCATCTGCCCTATCGGCCGTGCGTCGGCACCATGGTGCTCAATCGCAAAGGCCGGGTGTTCATCGGCCGGCGCACCGGCGGCCCCGAGCAGGTCGACGAGGTCCACGGTTGGCAGATGCCGCAAGGCGGCCTCGACCCGGACGAGGATCCGTTCCACGCGGCGCTCCGCGAGCTCTGCGAGGAAACCAACATCCGCTCGGTCGAGCGGCTCGCGGAAATGCGCGACTGGCTCAGCTACGATCTTCCGGACGAACTCGTTCCCCACGCGTGGGGCGGCCGCTACCGCGGCCAGACGCAGAGATGGTACGCGCTGCGCTTCACCGGGGAGGATTCCGAGATCGACATCGCGCATCCGTGCGGCGGCCACGAGCCGGAGTTCGTGGAGTGGCGGTGGGTGGAAATGCCCGAGCTTCCCGACCTCGTCGTGCCGTTCAAGCGCCAGGTCTACGTGCGCGTCATCGCCGAGTTCGGCCATCTCGCCGGGAAATGAGCGGCGCGTAGCGCCGCGCTCGCTTTCGCATTATGAAACGTCTTTGCCCATCTGCGAGGGATTTCTACAATGAGCAATGCCCCCAACCGGCAAGAGCTGGAATTCCTGCGATCGATCGATACGCCCACGGCCTGCAACCTGATCGAGATCGTCGCGCCGGAGCGGCGCGGGTCCGGCTATACGGTCAAGCATTTGCATTGCCCGTTCCCGGAGCTGCCGGCGATGGTCGGCTTCGCCAAGACCGCGACCATCAAGGCCAAGGACGCCATCGCGGCCGGCGACGCCTCCTACATGCAGCGGCGGCTCGACTATCTCGACTACGTCGCGGGAAAGCCGCGGCCGAGCATCGTCGTCATCGAGGACCTCGACGGCGAGCACGCGGGCTACGGCGCGTTCTGGGGCGAGGTGCAGTCGAACGTCCACAAGGCGCTCGGCTGTCTCGGCACCGTGACCAACGGCAGCATTCGCGACATTCCGCAGATCCCCGCCGGCTTCCAGATGCTGGCCGGATCGATCGGCCCTTCGCATGCCTACGTGCACGTGGTCGAGTTCGGCGGTGCGGTGAACGTCCACGGCATGGCGACGCGCAGCGGCGATCTCGTTCACGCCGATCGCCACGGCGCGGTCGTGGTGCCGCTCGACAAGATCTCTGCGATGATGGCGGCAGCGGATGCGCTGACCAGACGCGAGGCGCGGATCATCGCGGCCGCCCGCGCCGCCGATGCCAGCGTCGAGGCCATCAAGGCCGCGATGCGCGGCTGACAGTTTCGTCGTTCCGGGGCCCAGGCGTCAGCCCGCGAGCCCGGAACCTGTGAACACCAAATTGGAAAATTTAGTAACGACCGTGTTCATGGGGCCCCGGGTTCCCTCGCTCGCTGGAGCCCCGAGACGACCGCATCGTTTCGATCACGCGCGCGTCCCCCGCTCGCCCAGCGCGAGCTCCAGCCGGTTGAGCTGATCGAGCCGGCGCCGCAGCTTGTCGCGCAACGCATCGTTCTTGGCGTCGACGAGGTCCTCTTCGGTGTCCTTGATCTCCTGGAGGAGCTGCGAGCGGTCGAATTCCTCGACCGGAACCGCAAGCTCGGCGAGCACGGTGAGACCCTCGGGCGCCACTTCGGCAAAGCCGCCGCCCACCACGATGCGCCGCGGCTGGCCGGGACCCAGGGTGGAAAGAATGCCGGGTCGCAGCATCGACAGGAACGGCGCGTGATGCGCCAGCACGCCGAACTGGCCTTCGCTGCCCGGCACCACCACGTGCTCGACCTCGCCGGAAAACACCAGCCGCTCCGGCGAGACGAGATCGAAATGAAAATTGTCCATGGAGGTCCCTCTTGCTCCCACCTCCCCCTGGAGGGGGGAGGTCGGCGAGCGTTTGCAAAAAACGCGAGACGGGTGGGGGTGAAGCTGACTCACCCCACCCCGCGCGCTTCGCGCGCGACCCTCCCCCTCCAGGGGAGGGTCACTACGCCGCCTCCGCGGCGAGCTTCTTGCCCTTCTCGACCGCCTCCTCGATGGTTCCGACCATGTAGAAGGCGGCTTCGGGCAGATGATCGTACTTGCCCTCGACCAAGCCCTTGAAGCCCTTGATGGTGTCCTCGAGGTTGACGAACACGCCGGGCGAGCCGGTGAAGACTTCGGCGACGTGGAACGGCTGGGACAGAAAGCGCTCGATCTTGCGCGCGCGCGCCACCGTGAGCTTGTCCTCCTCCGAGAGCTCGTCCATCCCTAAGATCGCGATGATGTCCTGCAGCGATTTGTAGCGCTGCAGCACCTGCTGGGTATCGCGCGCCACCTGATAGTGCTCCTCGCCGACGACGCGGGGATCGAGCATGCGCGAGGTGGAATCCAGCGGATCGACCGCCGGGTAGATGCCCTTCTCGGCGATCGAGCGCGACAGCACCGTGGTGGCGTCGAGATGCGCGAACGCGGTCGCGGGCGCCGGATCGGTCAGATCGTCGGCCGGGACGTAGATCGCCTGCACCGAGGTGATCGAACCTTTGGTGGTGGTGGTGATGCGCTCCTGCAGCGCGCCCATGTCGGTGGCCAGCGTGGGCTGATAGCCGACCGCGGACGGAATGCGCCCGAGCAGCGCCGAGACTTCCGAGCCGGCCTGGGTGAAGCGAAAGATGTTGTCGACGAAGAACAGCACGTCCTGGCCCTGGTCGCGGAAATATTCGGCGACGGTGAGGCCCGAGAGCCCGACCCGCGCCCGCGCGCCCGGCGGCTCGTTCATCTGGCCGTAGACCAGCGCGCATTTGGAGCCCTCGGTCGAGCCCTCCCTGGGATCCTTGTTGACCTTCGACTCGATCATCTCGTGATAGAGGTCGTTGCCTTCGCGGGTGCGCTCGCCGACCCCGGCGAACACCGAATAGCCGCCGTGGGCCTTGGCGACATTGTTGATCAGCTCCATGATGATCACGGTCTTGCCGACGCCGGCGCCGCCGAACAGGCCGATCTTGCCGCCCTTGGCATAGGGCGTGAGCAGATCGACGACCTTGATGCCGGTTACCAGGATCTCGGCTTCGGTCGATTGCTCGGTATAAAGCGGGGTCTCCTGGTGAATGGCGCGCCGCTCCTCGTATTTGACCGGGCCTGCCTCGTCGACCGGCTCGCCGATGACGTTGATGATGCGCCCGAGCGTGCCCTCGCCGACCGGGACCGTGATCGGCCCGCCGCTGTCCTTGACCTCCTGGCCGCGCACCAGGCCTTCGGTCGAGTCCATGGCGACGGTGCGTACGGTGGATTCGCCCAGATGCTGCGCCACCTCCAGCACCAGGCGGTTGCCGTGGTTGTCGGTCTCCAGCGCATTGAGGATCGCCGGCAGGTCGCCGTGGAACTGCACGGATCTCGATCAGCTCCTTGGTGATCATCGCCTGGCGCGAGCGGTTGTAGCTCATGGTCTGTCGTTCGATCATGTCGCCGGCGTTGCGGGTGGCATTGTCCATCGCCGACATGCGCGCGCCCTGCTCGGAGGCCGCGTTCTCCAGCAGCGCCCGGAACACCTGCACGGCGATGTTGAGCGGCAAGAGCTCGGCCAGGATGTCTTCCTCATCGGGTTCGTATTCGTAGACCGCGCCGCCGGCGTTGCCGGCCTCTTGCGCGGAAAATACCGGCGGGATGATTTGCTGCGCGGTCGGAATCTGGGCGATGACCGACTTGAACCGCGAGAAGAACAAGGTGCAGACGTCGAACGCGCCCTCGGCGAACAGCCGGGTCAGCTTTTCGCCGATGGACTGGGCGTGCTCGAATTTCAGCACGCGCACCGCGCGCAGGTCCACCGTCTCCAGGATCTGACGGCCGTATTGCCGCCGCAGCTGCTCGAAGCCCTTGCGGCCGACGCAGAGGAACTTGACCTCCTTGCCCTCGGCGATCAGCGCGCCGGCGCGCTCGCGGGCAAGCCGCACGATCGCCGAGTTGAACGGCCCGCACAGCCCGCGCTCGGCCGTGCACACGACCAGCAAGTGCACCTGCTGGCGTCCGGTGCCGGCGAGCAGTTTTGGCGCCCATTCGAGGCCGACGACGCCGCGCGCGATATTGCCGAGCACCTTGTCCATGTGCTGGGCGTAGGGCCGCGCCGCCTCGGCCGCGGCCTGGGCGCGGCGCAGCTTCGATGCCGCCACCATCTGCATGGCCTTGGTGATCTTCTGCGTCGCCTTGGTGGAGGCGATGCGGTTGCGCAGGTCTTTCAGGCTGGGCATCTGGCGTCAGATCCCGACGTCGCCATCCTGAGGTGGCCGCCGAAGGCGGCCCTCGAAGGATGCTGATAGCGCGACCGCCCCTCGAGGCTCGCGACCTACGGTCGCTCGCTCCTCAGGGTGACGGCGCACGTGCATCCCGCCCCGCATCACGCGAAGGCCTTGGCGTAGGCATCGACCGCGCTCTTGAGCTTGGCCGAAGTTTTATCGTCGAGGTCGCGCGAGGTGCGGATCGCATCCAGGATGTCGGCGTGCTGCGCGCGCAGCGTGGTCAGCAGCCCCTGCTCGAAGGCGTGCACCCGCGAAACCGGGATCGGATCGAGATAGCCGTTGACGCCCGCATAGATGACGCAGACCTGCTCCTCCATCTTGAGCGGGGAAAATTGCGGCTGCTTCAACAGCTCGGTTAGCCGCGCGCCGCGGTTGAGCATGCGCTGGGTGGTGGCGTCGAGGTCGGAGCCGAACTGCGCGAACGCCGCCATTTCCCGATATTGCGCGAGCTCGCCCTTGATGCGGCCGGCGACCTTCTTCATCGCCTTGGTCTGGGCCGAGGAGCCCACGCGCGACACCGAGAGCCCGACGTTCACGGCCGGACGGACGCCCTGGTAGAACAGATCGGTTTCCAGGAAGATCTGGCCGTCGGTGATGGAAATGACGTTGGTCGGAATGTAGGCCGACACGTCGTTGGCCTGGGTCTCGATCACCGGCAGCGCGGTGAGCGAGCCGGCGCCGTTCTCCTCGTTCATCTTCGCCGCCCGCTCGAGCAGGCGCGAGTGCAGGTAGAAAACGTCGCCCGGATAGGCTTCGCGCCCGGGCGGGCGGCGCAGCAGGAGCGACATCTGCCGGTACGCCACCGCCTGCTTGGACAGGTCGTCGTAGATGATGACCGCGTGCATGCCGTTGTCGCGGAAGAACTCGCCCATGGTGCAGCCGGAGAACGGCGCGAGGAACTGCATCGGCGCCGGGTCGGACGCGGTCGCGGCGACCACGATCGAATATTCGAGCGCGCCGTTCTCCTCGAGCACGCGCACGAACTGCGCCACCGTCGAGCGCTTCTGCCCGACCGCGACGTAGACGCAATACAGCTTGATCTTCTCGTCGTCGCTGGCGTTGAGCGGCCTCTGGTTGAGGATGGTGTCGAGCGCGATCGCGGTCTTGCCGGTCTGGCGGTCGCCGATGATCAGCTCGCGCTGGCCCCGCCCGATCGGGATCAGGGCGTCGATCGCTTTCAGCCCGGTCGCCATCGGCTCGTGCACGGAGCGGCGCGGAATGATGCCGGGCGCCTTGACGTCGACCCGGCGCTTCTCCGTCGCCTCGATCGGCCCCTTGCCGTCGATCGGATTGCCGAGCGCGTCGACCACCCGGCCCAGCAGCGCCTTGCCGACCGGCACGTCGACGATGGCGCGCGTGCGCTTGACGGTCTGGCCCTCCTTGATCTCGCGGTCGTTGCCGAAGATCACGATGCCGACGTTGTCGACCTCGAGGTTGAGCGCCATGCCGCGCACCCCGTTCTCGAACTCGACCATCTCGCCGGCCTGGACGTTGTCGAGGCCGTAGACGCGGGCGATGCCGTCGCCGACCGAGAGCACCTGGCCGACTTCGGAGACCTCGGCCTCCTGGCCGAAATTCTTGATCTGCTCCTTGAGAATCGCGGAAATCTCTGCGGCGCGGATATCCATCAGCGAGCCTCTTTCATCGCGTGCCTGAGCGATTGCAGCTTGGTTCGCAGCGAAGCATCGACCATGCGGCTGCCGAGCTTGACGATGAGCCCGCCGACGATCGCCGGGTTCACCTGCACCCTGAGCTCGACCGCTTTGCCGGTGACCGAGCGCAGCGCCGCCTCGAGCGCGGCGCGATGTTTTTCCGCGAGATTCTCGGCGACCGTCACCTCGGCCGTGACCTCGCCTTTTTCGCGCGCCACGAGCGCCTTGTAGGCCCGGATCATGTCCGGCAGCGCGAACAGCCGCCGGTTCGCCGTGACGAGTTTCACGAAATTCGCCGCGAGCCCGGTGATTCCCATGCGTTCGAGCAGGACCGAGAGCGCCCTGAGCTGCTCCTCGGCGCCGAGCACCGGGCTGCGCACGAGGCGCGCGAGGTCGGGACTTTGCGTGATCAGCGCCGCGAGCGCGTCGAGATCGGCCGCGACCGCGTCGATCGCGCTCGTCTCGCGCGCGAGCTCGAACAGCGCGGCCGCATAGCGGCCCGCCATGCCGCCCACGATCCGATCTTGGGTTTGAGCCTCGTTCATCGCGCAACACTGATCGGGCCCGGCGCCGTCCCGGGAGGACGCAGCGCAAGCCATTGGCGGGAGCAGGATTTTTGCTTCAGGCGCGGAGCCGCCGCGCCCTTGAAAAATCGAAGGTTTCGCTAACACAGGGAGGCACGCGGCGCAACACGAGCCAAACCGCGCAATCCGGCGCAAGACACAACCTTGCGGCACTCAGGTTCGGCGGAGGACCCACTCGCAGACGCAACTCACAAAAAGCTCTGCGGGTCGATGTCGACCTCGAGCCGCACGCCGCCCTTCTGCTTCGGCGCCCTCGCGAGCCAGCCGCGCAGATAATCCGAGAGATCGAAACTGCGCGGCGATTTCGCCAGCAGCCGGAACCGGTGCCGGCCGCGGATGACCGCGATCGGTGCCTCCGCGGGGCCGAGCACACGCACGTCATCGCTCTTCGGCGCCGCGGCGGCGAGTCTCCGTGCAAATCCTTCGGCGCCCGGGCGGTCCGGCCCGGACACGACGAGGCTCGCAAGGCGCCCGAACGGCGGATAGGCGCTGCGCTCGCGCGCGGCGATCTCGGCCGCGTAGAACGCCTCGCGGTCGGCCGCGATGAGCGCCCGCATCACCGGATGGTCCGGCTGGTGCGTCTGGATCAGGCCGCGGCCGCGGCCGGCCCGCCCGGCCTCGCGTCCGGCACGGCCGACGACCTGGTGCAGCAATTGGAAGCTTTTCTCCGCGGCTCGCGGGTCGCCGGACCCCAGCCCCAGGTCGGCGTCGACGATGCCCACCAGGTTGAGTTTCGGGAAATGGTGGCCCTTGGCGACGAGCTGGGTGCCGATGACAAGGTCGACCTTGCCCTGCTCGATGTCGGCGAGCTCCTCCCTCAGGCGCTCGACGGTGGCGACGAGATCGCTCGAGAGCACCAGGATGCGTTTGCCCGGGAACAGCGCGGCGACCTCTTCCTCGAGCCGCTCGACGCCGGGCCCGCAGGCGACGAAAGAGTCCTTCGCCTCGCATTTGGGGCACGCCGCGGGCGGCGGCATGGAGAACCCGCAGTGGTGGCACACGAGTCGGCGCCGGAAGCGATGGTCGACCAGCCATGCATCGCAATGCGGGCACTGCAGCCGGAACCCGCAGGCCCGGCACAGCGTGAGCGGCGCATAGCCGCGCCGGTTTAGAAACAGGAGCGCCTGGTCGCCGCGCTCGAGCGTCACCTTCACGGCTTCGGCGAGCGGCGGCGCGATATAGCGCCCGCGCGGCGGAGCTTCGCGGCGCAGATCGATCGCCTCGATCGCCGGCTGACGCTGGCCGCCGAAGCGCTCGGGCAGCGAGAGGCGGGCGTAGCGCCCGCGCCGTGCGTTCACCTCGG
>WNGI01039920.1_pt1 | contig 13567 bp, 15 predicted proteins | sample 5400621 | NCBI WGS metagenome assembly WNGI01 (sample SAMN13153374, study PRJNA577476) | soil metagenome | isolation source: 20 cm soil or saprolite under Garry oak tree replicate 1 | place: USA:California | collected 2016-06-15
ATTGGCGCGAACTCCCACCGATTCGACCAGTCCTACGACGAGGGGATTGCGTGCCGTGTAGGCTTGATCGGTCTTGAGATCGGGACTGTTAACTACTGCTCCGGTCGCAGCCGCGCGCCCAAGCGTTCCGCCCGGATGCGGGTAGATCAGATCTCCCTCTCGCGCCCACTCATTGTACGCTTCTGGAAGATTATGCCTTGAAACGATGCGAAAGCCTTCGCCGTCGCGAAGTAACAGAGTGCCGATCTCGGCCTTGCACAGCTCCCTCGCGTTTCGCAACATAGCCGAGAACACGGGCTCCAGCTCGCCGGGGGAACTGCTGATGACGCGCAGCACCTCGGAGGCCGCCGTCTGTTGCTCCAGCGCCTCGCTCAGGTCGCGCGTGAGCAATGCGACCTTCTTTTTCAGGCCGGCAACGGCAGCGCCGCGATGGCGAGAAGCCGTCGGTGCGTTGCGGGGCGGCGCCTTCACGGTTCTGCGCCGCTTCGTCATCCGGCGGCTCGTTCGATCAATGGTCACCCGATCCCCCGAAAAGCCCAGGCTCTCGCGATCGTAGGGCCGATGCGGTCTGCTCCGGAACGGCCATGGCGGAATCCTCTGCGACCTATCCTACACCCCGGTCCGGGCACGACGGGGGCCAAAAGCGCTCCCCAGGGGTTTCACGGGTGCAAAAGATGGGCGGCGGGCGCCGGCACACGTCGAGCCTGATCGCACTGTTGGATCGGTAAGGCCTATCGGGCTCGTGCCCTACCAGGAGGCTCTTTAACGTCCCGAAAACAGGGGTTTCGCGGAGGTATGTTTGAAAATCTTTGAAGCCAAATCAAAGGCTTGATGCATTTCAATTCGCCAAAATGCATCTTGCGAATACAGCAAGTGATATCAACAACTTTAAATATAGCTGGCCCAATCCGGGTGCCCGATTTAGCATCTGGTCCCGGTTCAGCCGCGCATCATTTCATGCTGGGCTACGCCCGGGACAGGAGGTCCGGGTCCCCTCACACGTCCAGCACCATTCCGTCGCTCGCGATCAGCACGCCCGCGGCGCGCACTTCCTCGGTCTTCGCCAGCATGGACGGGTTCATGTGGGTGACCATGATCTTGCGCGCGCCGAGCGCGGAGAGTTTTTCGCTGAGCTTGGTCCAGCTCATGTGCCCGGCGATGGCGCGCGAATGCTCGTAGCATTCGACGATGAACAGATCCGCGCCGGTCGCGACGGAAATGAGCGCATCCGTCCACTCCGTGTCGCCGGAATACGCGAGCACCCGGCTGTCGTCGGAGATCCGCACGGCGGTGGAGGGAGCGCCAGACTGGTGCACTACTTCGACGGTGCGGACCGAGAGCCCCAATGATCGCCATGCAGATGGCTGAGCAGGACGCCGTCGATCGCGTTGGGATCGGCGCCTTGGGCCTTGAGCGCCGGGAGCGAGGAGGCACCGCAATCGAGCAGCAGGTCGCGCCCCAACGTTTCGATGCGGAAGCAGGTATTGAAGCGGCCGCCGGAACCGAACGCGTCGCCCGAGCCGACAATGGTGATTTTCATGCCTTGGCGCTCGGACGCGCCGTGACCTGCGCATGCCAGCGCCGCAGGCTGGCGAATTCCTCGGGAACTTCGAGCCTCGCCGGTTTCATGAAATCGACGGCGACCAGCCCGGTGATGTCCGCCACGCTGTAATGCTCGCCCGCCACATAAAGACGGTCGGCAAGCTCGCGATCGAGCAGCGCCAGGAGGGCGATCGCCCGCGGCTTGTTGGCCTCGCCCCATTCCGGGATCTGATTCTCCATCTCCCGCATCGCCGGGTGGAGATGCCGGAACACCGCGGAGACCGCCTCATAGAGGTTGAGCTCGATACGCCGGTTCCACATTTCAACCAGCGCCTCCTCCCTGCCGCCGCGCCCGAACAGCGGCGGCTCCGGGCGCAGGCCCTCGAAATAGCGGCAGATCGCCATCGACTCCGTGATCACGGTGCCGTCGTCGAGCACGAGCGCCGGTACGCGCTGCAGCGGATTGATCGCGGTGTACGCCGCGGTCTTGTGCTCGAGCGCGCCGAGATTTACCGGCTCCATCGGAACGCTCATGCCCTTCTCGGCGAGAAAGATGCGAACCCGCCGCGGATTGGGCGCGCGGCCGCCGTCGTAGAGTTTCATGGAACTGCGGTTCCGTTGGGCGACAACGAACGGCTCGCCGGCCCATCGGCGGCCGGCCGCCGATGCCTACTTGCCGAGCTGTGGATTGAGCTGCTTGGCGCGGACCAAATCGGCGTTCGCCCCGGCGTTCCCCATCTTCTGTTTCGCGAGGCCGCGAACGTAGAGAGCTTCGGCGTTATTGGTATTGAGCCGGATCGCCTGGTCGAGGTCGGCGATTGCGCGACCGTATTGATCCATCAGGAAGTAAGTGCGGCCGCGATTGTAGAAATAACCGCCATCGCTCGGGTAGAGGCGGATCGCTTGGTCGAAGTCGGCGAGAGCTTCCTTGCGCTCGCCTTTGTTATTGTGGGCTGAGCCACGCTTATTGAAAACCAGCGAACGGTTGCGAGTATCCTGATTACCTGACTGGATGACGGCCGTGCAACCGCCGATGATCTGATCGGGTGTCGCGCCCTTGAGACCATTGCACCAGTCGAGCTGCTCTTGGGTTTGCGCAAGAGCCGGCTGAGCCGCGAGGATCGTGAGGCAGATCACGCCCGGGCCGGCGCGCCGTATGAGTCACATCATGCTCTCCCCCTTCGACGTGTGCTCGCGGTTATTCAGGCGCACCCTGCAATCGATCACGCGCGGCCCGGCAGGGTCAAGGCATCAGCGCGGACGCCGCGCCCGCCAGGCCGCCGGGCGCTCGAAGGTGGATGCCCACACGCCGCGTCGCGCCTCGCGCGCCTCGCGCTCCTCGGCCTGATAGGCGCCGTAGGCGACCGCCTGCCCGGCTCGGACCATGGCGACGCCGAGATTCGCCTCGCCGGCAAAGCACACGGCGATGGTGCGGCCGTAACGGTCCTCCTCGCGCGGCCGGCAGCGAAGCTCGCGGCGCTCGGCAAGGGATTCCAGGAAGCGCGTCGCCGCGCGTCCGCAGGCCCACGGGTGGCCGGCGCGCATGCAGGTTTGCCGGAATTCCGGCGCATCGATGCCGTAGAGCCGGATCTCGATGCCGGCGACGCGGATGCTGTCGCCGTCGATCACTTGCGCGGGACCGACGATGTCGGGGGCGCGCCTCTGGGTGATCAAGCCGGTGGCGGCGAGGCCGGCCAGTCCCAGGCCGGCAAGCAGCGCCATGCGGGCGCGGCGGTTCATCCGGGAAACCATTCATTTCCGCCTGCAATGACGGAGCGTTAACCAGTGCTCTCAGCCGAGCCTTAAGCTTTATCGGGCAGTTTTTGCAGGAATTTTCCCAATTCGGGTGCCGCCAGCATGACCGCGACGACGCCGCAGGAAAGCGGCATGTCCTCGCCCGGAAGGACGCCCCAGATCGAGCGGCGGCGCGCCGCCACCCAGCGCGTGCGCGAAGCGCGCGACCGGCTCACTTCGAGCACGGGAACGCGGCCGGCGTTCGACTACGAGCTGCTGCGTCAGTTCGCCCACAACCGGCTCTCCGCCTCGCTGGCGATCCTGCTGCTGGTCGGCACCATCGGCTTCCTGTCCGGCCTCTCGACCGACGCGGTCTCGGCGGGCATGTGGACCGCGGGCGTGTCCTTGCTGCACGGCGCCATGATTCTGAGCTGCCACCGGTTCCTCGGCGAGCCGCCGGGCGGCATCAAGATCGCGGCGTGGCGGTTGCGCTTCATCCTGCTCGACCTGTGCTTCGGCCTGGCCTGGATGGTGAACGTCATCGCGATCGGCAAGTCCGCCGCCGGCTCCGGCACGTTCTTGCTGTTCGTGATGCTGCTGATCGTCGCGGTGGCAAGCATGGTGGCATCGGGGCTGCCGATGGCGGTGTTCGCGGCGACCATCCCGGTCACCGCCGCGGTCGCCCTGACCTTCGTGCTCAAGGGCGGCATGCACAATTACGTGCTCGCGGTGCTCGCCGCCACCTCCGAGGGCTATTTCGTCATGCTCGCGCACCGGCTCTATTCGACGACGCTGGCCACGATCGAAGCGCGCGCGGAGAAGGACGCGCTGATCGGCGAGCTCGAGCAGGCCAAGGCCAAGTCGGACGAGGCACGACGGCACGCGGAGGCGGCCAACATCGCCAAATCGCGATTCCTCGCGCAGATGAGCCATGAGCTGAGAACGCCGCTCAACGCCATCCTCGGCTTCTCCGAAGTGATGAAGAGCGAGGTGTTCGGCCCCCATAGCGTGCCGACCTACAAGGAATACGCCGGCGACATCCATAATTCCGGAGTTCATCTGCTCAACCTCATCAACGAGATCCTCGATCTTTCCCGCATCGAATCCGGACATTACGAATTGAACGAAGAGGTTTTGTCGCTAACCCAGATCGTGGAGGACTGCCACCACCTGCTGAACCTTCGGGCGAAACATCGTGGGCTCGCCGTTCACGAGAGCTCCGAGCCGGACCTCCCCAGGCTATGGGCCGACGAGCGCGCGGTCCGGCAGATCTGTCTCAATTTGCTGTCCAACGCCATCAAGTTCACGCCGCAAGGCGGCGAAGTCTGGCTCAAGGTCGGCTGGACCGCTTCCGGGGGGCAGTACTTGAGCATCAACGACAACGGGCCGGGCATACCCGAGGAGGAGATTCCGATCGTGCTGGCATCGTTCGGGCAGGGCTCGAACGCGATCTGGTTGTGACGTTTCCGCCCGAGCGGGTGATGTCGGCGCTCGCGCCGATCACGGATCCGGCCCCGCCGATTCAACCGGGCTCCTCCGGCATGGCGAGACACCGGCCGCTGCTCAAAGCCGGCACCTGACCTGCCACCCGAGCAGCCCCCTTGATGTTGCGGCGCGTTTCGGCGAATCGTGCCACCATGGCCGAGATCGAAAGCCCGTGCATCAAGCTCTGCGTGCTCGATCCGGGTTCGAACCATTGCCTGGGCTGCGGTCGCAGCCTCGCCGAGATCGAGCGCTGGGCGGCGTTTTCGCCCGAGGAGCGCCGCCGGATCATGGCGGCGTTGCCGGCCAGGATGGCGGCGCATCGCGCCGCCGGCCGGTCCGGCGTGCGCTGAGGAGGATTTTTTGCAACGCCGTCTGCTGTGGCCGCTGCTGATCGGACTGGGATTGGCGCTGGTGCTGTTGCTGGTCGGCCGCGATGACGACGTGATCGCCGGCCTGGCGCGTCACGACTTTGCCCGGCTCGCCGCGAAGGTCGCGATCGGCGTCGCGATCGGCGGCGTGGTCTTCGTCCTGTTCCGGCGCCGGTTTTCCGAGGCATTGCAAGCCGCGCTGTTCTGGACCGTGCTCGCGCTGCTGCTTGCGGTCGCCTACACGTTCCGGGCGGACTTGCGCGAGATCGGCGATCGGGTGCTGGCGGACCTCATCCCCGGCAGAGCGGTACAGGTCGGCCGCGCGGTCGAGATCGTGCGCGGGCGCAGCGGCGAATATTTCGTCGACACGCAAGTCAACGGCGCGCGGATCGGGATGGTGCTCGACACCGGCGCGAGCTCGGTGGTGCTCACCCCGGAGGCGGCCAAGGCCGCCGGGCTGCCGCTCGAAGTGCTGTCGTATTCCGTCACCATCGAGACCGCCAACGGCCGCGCCCGCGCCGCCGCGGTCACGCTCGACCGCATCGCGGTGGGCTCGATCGTCGAGCGCTCGGTGCCGGCGCTCGTGGCGCAGCCCGGGCAGCTCCGGGTCAGCCTGCTCGGCATGAGCTTCCTCAATCGGCTCGCGAGCTGGGAAGTCCGCAACGATCGCCTGTCGATGCGGGCCCCGTGACAGCTTCGGAATCACGCGGCGGCGCGGTGAACCGGATCGCGTTCCGCGACCATAGCGAGCGCTTCGACCAGCACTTCGGCGCCGGCGCCCGGCTTGACGGCGTTCGCCGCAAGGTGGCGGCGGAAGCCGCGCGCGCCCGGCGCGGCGCGAAACAGGCCGAGCACGTGGCGGGTGATCGCGTTGAGCCGCTCGCCGCGGGCGAGCGCGCGTTCGAGATACGGCACGAGATGTTCGAGCGCGGCGCGCGGCGAGACGGCGGGCGCCGGCTCGCCGAAAATCTGCGGATCGACCGCCAGCAGCCGCCACGGCTCGCGATAGGCCGCGCGGCCCATCATGACGCCGTCGACGAATTCCAGGCGGCGGACCGCCTCGCCGATTTCGGCGATGCCGCCGTTGACGATGATCTCGAGATCCGGATGCGCGGCCTTGAGCCGGCAGACGCGGTCGTAGTCGAGCGGCGGAACCTCGCGATTCTCCTTGGGCGAGAGACCGTCGAGCCAGGCTTTGCGCGCGTGCACGATCAGCGCGTCGACCCCCGCGGCTTTTACCGCGGCGGCGAAGGCATCGAGCGCCGCCTCGGGATCCTGGTCGTCGATGCCGAGGCGGCATTTGACCGTGACCGGCAGCGCGACGCTCGCCTTCATGGCCGCGACGCATTCCGCGACGAGCCGCGGCGCGGCCATCAGGCAGGCGCCGAAGCGCCCGCGCTCGACCCGGCTCGACGGACAGCCGACGTTGAGGTTGATCTCGTCGTAGCCGAGATCGGCGCAGATCCGCGCGGCTTCACCGAGCGCTTTCGGGTCGGAGCCGCCGAGCTGCACCGCGACCGGGTGCTCGACGGGATCGAAGCCGAGCAGCCGCGCCCGGTCGCCGAACAGCACGGCACCGGTCGAGAGCATCTCGGTATAGAGCAGCGCCCGGCGCGTGAGCAGGCGATGGAAGTAACGGCAGTGCCGGTCGGTCCATTCCATCATCGGCGCGATCGCGAACCGGCGCGAGCGCGGCGCGGGGCTTTGGGCGTTGCGGATCATGCCAAGGAAATGCCGCAGAAAGCCGGGCCGATCAAGTCCCTGTCGGCATCGCCTCGCGCAGCGAGTCGTCTGATCATGGACGCGAGCTTTCGCTCTCCGCGGAATGTGCGACTGACGCAAACTTTCACGTCGGTACGTGCCGTACGGCATCGTCCGTGGCCGAAATCCGTCCGGCGCCACCTTGACCGTTTACCGGTAAGCGGTATAAAGGGACGGATGATCCGATCCTTTGGCGACAAACGCACCGAGGCGCTATTCCGCGACGAGGTCGTGCGCCAATTCCGTGGTATCGCGCGCCCGGCCAAGCGCAAGCTCGAGGCAGTCAACGCGGCGAGTCGGCTGGAAGACTTGATGGTGCCGCCCGCAAACCGACTGGAGAAGCTGAAAGGCGATCTGAAGAATTTCTATTCCATCCGCATCAACGATCAATGGCGTGTGATCTTCAGATGGGTCGATGGCGAACCTCACGACGTGCGGATCGTGGATTACCACTGACAGGAGACGACGATGGACGAGAAGAAGTTTGCGCCGGTCACTCCCGGAGAGATGCTGAAGGAGGAGTTTTTGGCCGAATACGGTCTGTCCCAGAATCAGCTCGCGAAAGCAATCGGTATCTCGCCGAATCGCATTGCCGAGATCGTCAACAATCGACGGCGGATCACGGCGGACACCGCGCTACGGCTGGGCTTGTACTTCGGCAACAGTCCGGAGTTCTGGATGAATCTTCAAACTCACTACGACCTCAAAATGGCACGACGGAATCTGAACCCCGAAGACGCGAAACGCATCAAGGCGAAGCGTGCCGCCTGATCTTCGCCTCGTGCTTCACGCGCGTTCGCGGGATGGTGCCCGGGTGAAGATCGAGTTCGGAAAATCTTCGAAAAGTGCAGGTTCTCCATAGACTCCGCTGCACAGGCGCACTGCGCTTTCGATGAGGTCCGGGTTTCCGTGTTCGAGCGAGCGCTATTCTAGAACCGGCAGGAGCAACGTGGTACATTCAACGCATGGTCAAGAGCCTTGAACGAGCGATCGCCGAGGTGGCGAACCTGCCGGAAGTAGATCAGGAACAAATCGGCCGGCGACTCCTGTCGCATGTCGAGAAGCTGCGCCGGTTGCGGGCGGAGATCGACAAGGGCATCCGATCGCTCGACGCGGGCGAGGGCGAGCCGCTCGATGCGGACGAATTTCTCCGGCAGGTGAACGAACGGCACGGCCGAGGGTAGGCGACCGGTCATCTGGTCGCCGGATGCGCGCTCCGATCTCACCGAAATCTGGAACTATTACGCAACCGTGGCCGATCCGCGCACCGCCCTGCCGCGATTGACGCCCCTCCGCCGCGGCGATACCGGTCGCGCGGGAGACCGCGATGGCGAACGACAAGGAACGCGTGGCGCTCGGCTCGATCGCGGCCTCCGCCGGGCTCACACTGGCCAAAACCGTGGTCGGGCTGCTGTCCGGCTCGCTCGCCATTCTCTCGGAAGCCGCGCATTCGCTGCTCGATCTCGCCGCCACCGTGATCACTTATTTCGCGGTGCGCATCTCCGGCAAGCCGGCCGACCGCGAGCACCAATACGGGCACGGCAAGGTCGAGAGCGTCGCGGCGCTGGCCGAGACCGCGCTCTTGTTCCTGCTCTCCGCGGGCGTGATCTGGGAAGCCGTGCAGCGGCTGCTGGGCGCCCACGGCACCGCGGTGGAGGCGACGATCGCGAGCTTCGCGGTGATCGCGATCTCGATCGTCGTCGATTTCTTCCGCGCCCGCGTGCTGTCGCGGACGGCGGCCAAAACCTCGAGCCAGGCGCTCGAGGCCGACGCGCTGCATTTCTCCTCCGACATGTGGTCTTCGCTGGCGGTGCTCGTCGGCCTCTTCGCGGTCGCGCTCGGCTTTCGGCAGGCGGATTCCATCGCCGCGATCGTGGTCGCGATGTTCGTCTGCCTCGCCGGCTGGCGGCTCGGCAAGCGCACCATCGATACGCTCACCGATACGGCCCCCAGCGGCGTCGCCGAGCGGGTCGCCGCGATCGCGCGAAAAATTCGCGGCATCGTCGCGGTCGAGCAGGTGCGCACCCGGCCGGGCGGCGCCACGCTGTTCGTCGAGCTCGCGGTCGCGGTCAGCCGCACCCTGCCGCTCGATCGCGTCGCGAAGCTCGAGGAGACGGTGCTCGATCGCGTCATGGTCATCGCCCGGAACCGCGGGCTCGCCGTGCACCACGTGATGGTGCACGAGGTCTCCGGCAAGCTGCTGGTGGCGCTCGATCTCGAAGTCGACGGCCAGCTTTCGCTCGGCGCCGCCCACGACATCGCCAGCGCGCTCGAAGCGGCGATTGCCGAGGAGCTCGGCACAGAGGTCGAGGTCGACACCCACATCGAGCCGTTGCAGCCCTACGGACAAGGCGGCCGCGATGCTTCGGGCGAGCGCGTGGCCGCGGTGCGCGCCGCGCTCGCCGATGTCGCGCGCAAGGTCGGGCCAGTCGGCGACATCCATGAAGTCCGCGTGCGTGAGACGCCCGCGGGCGAGATCGTGAATTTCCACTGCCTGGTCGATCCCGCGCTCAGCGTCGACGACGTGCACGCGAAGGTCGACGAGGTCGAGCGCGGGCTCAAGGCGCGCTGGCCGTCGATCAAGCGCGTCATCGGCCACGCCGAGCCGAGGCGGTAATTTACCTCCCCGTCGGGGAGGTCGATCGCGCGCAGCGCGATCGGGTCGGGGTGATAGAATGGGTCGTGCAATTCGAACCGGAAGACACGACCGCGGCACCGCAAAAAGCATGCTGGTACGAGCGACCATCCTTTTGGGAGTGAGAGACAGTGATCATCGCGATTGTCGTCCTCGAGCTGATTGCGTGTTTTATTCTCGCAATGATCCTCGGTGTTGGCAATCCAGGGAGTTACCTATTCATAACCCCGGTAGAGGTTTGGCTTGCATGCGCTATGGTGCAGCTGGCCGTCCATTATTTGCCGCGAGGCGCATACGTTCGATACGGTCTCTTATTCACCGTGACACTGATACTGCTCGGCAGCGTAACACTCGAAGGGATGGACGCAATACCATATCTCCATCAAACGCTGTTTATTGCCGGCGTAGCGGCGCTACCTCAAATTTGGTGGGAATGGTCATCAAAAGCCACGGGAGATCGAGTTTTTGTGCTCGCGCTTATTGGGTTGGTCTCACTCCCGCTAGGATTTGCCGCCTGGTCCCTGGCCAATATCTGGTTGGTGAAAGCCAAAGCGGCGTCAGTATCGCGGGGCGAGCCGTACTGCATACTTCTTTCAGACCGTAAATTGTTCTCCAGTGGATCATATCATAAAGCACAAAATGATTGGAGCCTCACCGGATGGAATATGTTTACTCCCCGGGGCGCAGGTGGATCAGGCCTCTGCTGCCAATGGGATTTTCACGCGCTGCTGCTGACCGGCGACGATCAACTCTTCAACTGGTCGTATCAATCTCAACGATTCGAGAAAGTTTCGGATCGAGCTCGACGGCTGCTAGGACTAAATAATCTCACATGTCCGTGACAGGATCCTTGGCTTTCGCTTTCAAAATCGATGACGGCGAACACCGGGTCATTGTCTGACAATTTCAGACTGGGCACATGGAGTCTGTCTTAATCCCGGGAGCTGATGAAGGAGCGGACATTCCGGATTGGCCGCTTGGTGCCAGGAACAGAAACCGTGCGACTGGGGAGGTCGATCGCGCGCAGCGCGATCGGGTGGGGTCAAACATGACACCCCGCCCCGCCGCCTTTCGGCGGCGACCCTCCCCTGACGGGAAGGGAAATTACGGCACCAGGACGGCGGCGCCTTGCAGGCGGCCATCGCGCAGATCGGCAAGCGCCTCGTTGGCCCTCGCGAGCGGATAGCGGGTGACCTCGCTTCTCAGCCCCGCCCGCGGCGCGAGTTCCAAGAATTCGCGCGCGTCCTCCCGGGTCAGATTGGCGACCGAGACGATTTGACGCTCCTCCCACAGGATGCGGTAGGGGAATTGCGGGATGTCCGACATGTGGATGCCGCCGCACACGACCCGGCCGCCTTTTCTCACTGCGCGCAGCGCATTCGGGACGAGCGCACCCACCGGTGCGAAGATGATCGCCGCGTCGAGCGGCTCCGGGGGTGTCTCGTCCGAGTCGCCGGCCCAGACCGCCCCGAGCCCGCGGGCGAAATGCTGCCCCTTCGCGTCGCCGCTGCGGGTGAACGCGTAGACCTTGCGGTTTTGCCAGACCGCGACCTGGGCGAGGAGGTGCGCGGCGGCGCCGAAGCCAAAGATCCCCAGTCTCTCGCCCTCGCCCGCCATCCGGTAGCTGCGCCAGCCGATCAGGCCGGCGCACAGCCAGGGCGCAATCGCCGCATCCTCGACCGCCTCGGGCAGCGCAAAGCAGTAGCGCGCGTCGGCGACGGCATGAGTGGCGTAGCCGCCGTCGCGGGTGTAGCCCGTGAACAGCGGCCGGTCGCACAGGTTCTCGCGCCCGCTGCGGCAATACGGGCAGATTCCGCAGGTCCAGCCGAGCCAGGGAATGCCGACGCGCGCGCCCACGCCAAGCCCGGAAACGCCCTCCCCGATCGCCGCAACGCCGCCGACGATCTCGTGTCCCGGAACGATCGGCAGCTTCGGGTCCGGCAGCTCGCCGTCGACCACGTGGAGATCGGTGCGGCATACGCCGCAGGCTTTCACCTCGACGAGCACTTCCCCGGGGCCGGGTCGGGGTACCGGCCGCTCCCGCATCATCAGCGGGGCTCGCAGCCGCTCGAGCACCATGGCATGCATGTGAGGCATGAGCGCTCGCCAATCTACTTTCCCCCGCCCGACCGACAGCTTACATCAACGCACCGCCCCCAAGGCTCAAAGGTTCCATGCGCACCGAGACCGCCAAACCCGTTCGCCTCGAAGATTACCGTCCGCCCGATTGGCTCGTGGAAACGGTGGATCTCGACGTGGCGCTGCACCCTACCGCGACCCGGGTGCGCGCGACCCTCTCGCTCAAGCCCAATCCGAGCGGCCGGGACAACGCGCCGCTGGTGCTCGACGGCGAGGAGCTTTCGCTCCTCTCGCTCTCCCTCGACAATTTGCCGCTTGGCCCCGAGCATTACGCCGCGACGCCATCGAGCCTGACCATCGCCGAGCCGCCGCGACGGCCGTTTCGGCTGAGCATCGAGACGCTCGTCAACCCCTCGGCCAACACGCAGCTGATGGGGCTCTATCGCTCGGGTGGGAGCTATTGCACGCAATGCGAGGCCGAGGGGTTTCGGCGCATCACCTATTTCCTCGACCGCCCGGACGTGATGGCGGTCTACACCACCCGGATCGAGGCCGAGAAGACCGAGGCGCCGGTGCTGCTCGCCAACGGCAATCCGGTCTCGAGCGGAAACATTGCCGGGACCGATCGCCATTTCGCGGTCTGGCACGATCCGTTTCCGAAACCCTGCTATTTGTTCGCGCTCGTCGGCGGCAAGCTCGCCTGTGTGGAAGATTCTTTCCGCACCATGTCCGGCCGCACGGTGGCGCTGAAAATCTTCGTCGAGCCCGGCAAGGAGGGCCGCTGCGCCTACGCCATGGACAGCCTCAAGCGCGCCATGCGCTGGGACGAGACGCGCTACGGCCGCGAGTACGATCTCGACGTGTTCATGATCGTCGCAGTCTCCGACTTCAACATGGGAGCCATGGAGAACAAGGGGCTCAACATCTTCAACGACAAATACGTGCTGGCGTCGCAACAGACGGCGACCGACGCCGATTTCGCCCACATCGAAGCGGTGATCGCCCACGAATATTTCCACAATTGGACCGGAAACCGCATCACTTGCCGCGATTGGTTCCAGCTCTGCCTGAAGGAAGGGCTGACCGTATTCCGCGACCAGGAGTTCTCGGCCGAGCAAAGGTCGCGCGCGGTCGAGCGGATCGGCGACGTGCGGGTTCTGCGCGCGCACCAGTTCGTCGAGGACGCCGGTCCGTTGGCGCATCCGGTGCGGCCGTCGCTCTATCACGAGATCAACAATTTCTACACGGCCACCGTCTACGAGAAGGGCGCCGAGATCGTGCGCATGCTCAAGGTGCTGCTCGACGACGACGGCTTTCGCAAGGGCATGGATCTCTACTTCAGCCGCCACGACGGCCACGCCGCCACGGTCGAGGATTTCATCGCCTGCTTTGCCGACGCGAACGCGACCGACCTTTTGCAGTTTCTGCGCTGGTATGCGCAGCCCGGCACCCCGGAGCTCAAAGTGACGGGCAGCTTCGATAAGAGCGCGCGCAGCTTTCGTCTCGACCTTGCCCAGACGCTGCCGCCGCGGCGGGGCCATCCGGTCAGCGAGCCGATGGTCATTCCCCTCGTGCTGGGTCTGATCGGCAAGGATGGCCGGGATTAATTCCTCGCCGCCCATGATTCCGATGCGTTCAATCGGTGGGAGGCGCTGCAGGTGCTCGCGACCTCGCTCCTCGTCGAGGGCGTCGCCGAGTTGCGCTCCGGCGGGCGGCTGCGGGTCGACCAGGCGCTGATCGACGCGCTCGAGGCGACGCTCTCGGATCCCGACCTCGAGCCGGCGTTCGCCGCGCAGGCGCTGAGCATGCCGGCGGAAGCCGATATTGCCCGCGAGATCGGCGAGGACGTCGACCCCGACGCGATCTTTCGGGCGCGAAGGGGGCTGCGGCGGAGCATCGGCGAGAACCTGGGCCCTTTGCTCGAGGAACGCTATGCGCGCATGAACGACCGCGGCCCGTATCG
>WNGI01003685.1_pt1 | contig 13566 bp, 10 predicted proteins | sample 5400621 | NCBI WGS metagenome assembly WNGI01 (sample SAMN13153374, study PRJNA577476) | soil metagenome | isolation source: 20 cm soil or saprolite under Garry oak tree replicate 1 | place: USA:California | collected 2016-06-15
GACGATGGTTTCGCGCGTGGCCACGAGCTTGACGACGCCGGCTCCGGCCGCCAAGGCGGCACGGGCGGCATGGAGTGCAGCGCCGGTGAGACCATCCGAGCCGCCGATCACACAAACGCGGCCTCGATCGCCCTTGTGCATCTGCGGCGCGAGCCGCGGCAGCCGCTCCGCCGCCCAGCGGTCAGTGATCAAGACGGGCCACGCCGTGTCCGGCGGAGGGAATCCGATGTCGACGACGACGATTCGGCCGCACCACTCGCGCGCCAGCAGGTGGCCGCGCCTGGGGGCTCCGAACGTCACCGTGAGGCGCGCGTGGATCGGGCCGTGCGCTTCGCCGCTGCTGAGGTCGAGCCCGGTGGGGCCGTCGACCGCGAGTATCGGCGCGCCATACGCCGCCAGCCGCTCCGCCAGCGCGAGCACTTCGCCCTTGGCGGGGCCGACCGCGCCGGTGCCCAGCAACGCGTCCACCGCGACGGCCGCCTGCGGCCATGGTTCGTCACGTGCCAGCTCGCGCACACCATCGAGCCGCGCGAGGGCGCGATTGTCGATCGCATCGTCGGTCTTGGGATCGACGGCCGCGACCCGCACCGCAACGCCGGCGGCATGAAGCGCGCGCGCAATCACCCAGCCGTCGCCCCCGTTGTTGCCGGCGCCGGCCGCGACCAGGACACCACCGTCACCACACTCGGGCAGCTCGGCCATCAGCACCTGCACGATCGCGCGGCCCGCGGTCTCCATGAGCACCCGGCTCGGCATGCGGTACGTCGTGCGTGCCGCCGAATCCCACGCCGCCGCTTCGCTCGCCGAGAGCACCGGAATTGGATTCACGAAATCACCACCCCCGCGTAGCCGACCACGCGCGCGTTGTCGCCGGAGACCCAACCGGAGTGGCGGTAGTCTACCACCTCAGCGCGCCCGGCGCCCAGGGCGCGCGCCGCGGCCAACACGGTCGCCACGGGCGCGCGGCCGCACATCGAGATACGCTCGCGCTTGCAGCGCGCCAGCAGCTCCTCCCCGTCGAGCGCCGTCACGGCCTCCAGCGCGCGCGCGTCCTTCTCCTCGGACACGTTCGCCGGTTCGTAGTGATTCAAGTCGCTCGATCCCAGGAGCAGCACGGGCTCGCCCGCGGTGTGGACGAGCCGCGCCAGAATGTCGCCCAGGATGCGAGCGGGCTCCCAGGCGTCCCAGGCAATGACGAGCGGCACGATCCGCACATCCGCGCGGAGGAGCTGCAGGAACGGGAGCTCGACTTCCACCGCATGCTCGGCCTCGTGTGCCGCATGATCCACCGCCACGACGCCGTCCGAGATCCGCTGGAGCGCGTCACTCGCGTCCGCATCGACGGGCACGTCGCCCAACGGCGTCCGGAATGCGCCTGCCTCCCACAACGACACGCCGCTGGGCGCCGCCGCGACGCCGGTGTGATTGGGAGCGAGGATGACGACGAGGCCCGGAATTTCGGTGCGGGCAAAGACTCTGGCCGCGGTCGGGCCGGAATAGAGGTAGCCGGCATGCGGCGCGATGATCGCGACGGCCGGACGGCCAGACGCGGGGGCGGGGCTGACGGCCCGACGCGCGTCCGCGAGGAGAGTGGCCACCGTCGCCCGCAGTTCCGCGGGGTCTTTGGGGTAGAATCGACCGCTTACAGCCGGGGAACGGATCACTCCCCTGAAGTAGATACTCCCGGCCAGCGATAGCCAGCCCCGGCCTTGAAGACTTCGGCAAAATCGTACACGTGCTCGAAGTCTACGAGCTTGTCGGTGGGCTGCTGCGCCAGTAGTCCCACGTCGATCAGCATGAAGACGAGCTGCCCGAAGTCCTCAGTGGTGCGCACGCCCCAGTGCGAGAGCACAGCCGACGCGAGCATCCCGAACTGCTCCAGCGCAAAGTCGCGGCACGCCCACGCCAGCTCGCTGCCGCTCATGTGCCGCCGCGCCGGCAGCCGCGTCTGGGCGAACTCGAGCGCCGCGAGCACGAACACGTAGGCGCGCTCGTTGTACTTGCCGTCGCGCCTGCGAATCTCGGCCAAGGCCGCTTCGAGGGTGGCGACGTCGCTCATCGACGGGCTTCGCCCGGAGGGGGCGGGGCCGCAGGAGCTGGAGGTGTTGACGGTGAAGTCACCACGCGGATGCCTCCCGAACGGCGTTGCCGGTCCTCCTGCGGCGTCTCGAGGAGCGCCAAGTCGAGCACATCGTCGATCGTGTCCACGAGCTTGATGTCGAGCAACTTCTGTACCTCTTCAGGCAAGTCAATGAGGTCGTTCTTGTTGCGCGCCGGGACCAGCACCGACGTCACCCCGGCCCGTGCCGCAGCCGTCAACTTTTCCTTCAATCCGCCAATCGGCAGCACCCTGCCCCGCAATGTCAGCTCGCCGGTCATGGCGACGTCGTGGCGAGCAGGCCGGCGACACAGCAGCGAAGCGAGTGCCGCGGCAATCGTGATGCCGGCCGACGGGCCGTCCTTGGGCACGCCGCCCGCGGGCACGTGCAGGTGCACGTCCGACTGCGTGAAGGCATCGGGCGGGATGCCGAGGGCGACCGCGCGCGCGCGTAGCAGACTCCACGCCGCCTGCGCCGATTCCTTCATGACGTCGCCGAGCTGGCCGGTCAGCGTGATCTGACCCTTGCCCGGCATCCGGATCGCTTCGATGAACATGATGTCGCCGCCCACCGGCGTCCACGCCAGGCCGGTGGCGACGCCGATCTCCGGCGCGCGTCCCGCGACTTCACTCTGGACTTTCGGTTGGCCGGCGTATTTCTCGAGGTTCTTGGACGACACCTTCACGATCTTCGCACCACCCTCGACGACTTCCAGCGCCGCCTTTCGCAGCACGCCCTGGATCTCGCGCTCGAGCTGGCGGACACCGGCTTCCCGCGTGTACTCGCCGATCAGCCGTTCCAGCGCGCCGTCGGCGACGTACGCGCGCGCTGCGTCGCCGCCGAGTCCCGTTTCTTTGAGCTGGCGCGGCATGAGGTAGCGCTTGGCGATCTGCAGCTTCTCCGCGGGCGTGTAGCCGACGAGCGTCAGCTGCTCCATGCGGTCGAGCAGCGGATCGGGAATCGGTTGCGTGCTGTTCGCGGTCGCGATGAACATCACCCCCGACAGATCGAACGGCACCTCGAGGTAATGATCGACGAACGTCGAGTTCTGCGCCGGATCGAGCACCTCGAGCAGCGCCGCGGTCGGATCGCCGCGCACGTCGGCGCCCATTTTGTCGACCTCGTCGAGCATCAACACCGGAGTGCGCGTTTCACAGCGCTGCAACGCGTGAATGATGCGGCCGGGGATCGCGCCGACATAGGTGCGGCGATGCCCGCGCACTTCTGCCTCGTCGCGCACGCCGCCGAGCGACACGCGGGTGAACTTGCGTCCCAGCGCCTCGGCGATGCTCTGCCCGAGCGACGTCTTGCCGACGCCCGGCGGTCCCACGAAGCAGAGGATCGAGCCCTTCGCGTTGGGATTGAGCGTCCGCACGGCGAGGTACTCGAGGATGCGCTCCTTGATCGTCTTGAGATCGTAGTGATCGCGGTCGAGGATCTCGCGCGCGGCCTTGAGATCGAGACGGTCCTGCGTGACGCGGCTCCATGGCAGCGCCGCGAACACATCGAGATAGGTGCGCGCGACCTGGTACTCGGCCGACTGCGGCGACATCTGCCGCAGCCGCTTCAGCTCCCGGTCGGCCACCTTCTTTCCTTCGGCCGACAACTGGGCTTCCTCGAGGCGGCGAGAGAGCTCTTCCAGCTCGTCATCGCCCTCCCCCTCGCCCAGCTCCTGCCGGATCACCTGCAGCTGCTCGCGCAGCACGTATTCGCGCTGATTCTGATCGAGCCGCGTCTTTACTTTTTCCTGGATCTGCGTCCCGACCTCCAGCACCTGCAGTTCCTGCATCAGGAATTCGCCCAGGCGCTCCAGCCGGTGCGTCACGTCGTCGATCGCAAGCAGCTCGGCTTTGGCGGGCAAGGCGATGTCGAGGTTCGCGGCGATGAAGTCGGCGAGCTTTCCTGCTTCGGTGATGCCGGAGAGCACCTCGTGCAGCTCCGCGCCGAGGTACGGCGCGATGTCGATGACGCGCGAAAACTGCGCGACAACCGTGCGCTTCAACGCTTCGGTGCGCGCATCCTCCAGTGTGTTTTCCTGGAGCGACTCGAAGCCGGCCATCAGCCACTTTTCGCCCTGCGACACATCCTTGAGACGCGCGCGCTCGAGTCCCTGCACCATGACGCGCACCGAGCCGTCGCCCAACTTCAGCATCCGCACGATCGTGCCGAGCGTGCCGACGTCGTAAAGCTGGTGCGGCAGCGTGTTCATGACCGCACCTTCGGGCGGCTCGATCCCGCCCATCGATCTCACGACGCCGAGCAGGACGCGCTTCTCGCCCTGGATGATCTCGTCGATCAGTTGTACGGCTTTGGGGTCTGTGAGAGCCAGCGGCAGGACGACGTGTGGGTAGACGACGAGCTGGCCCAGGGGGAGGACCGGCAGGCGTTCCATCAGGTCACCCGCACCGACTGCGTGCCGGAAATCCGCGGCGGTTGCTTGGCGAGCCGGATCTCGAGGAAGCCGTGCTCATAGGTGGCGCGAATGGATGCCGGATCGACGACGACGGGCAGCCGGAACCGGCGCTCGAACGGCCCGATCTGCACTTCCATCGCGTGATAGTGCCGCTTGCCGCTGCCCTGCTGCCGCGTGGCGCGCTCGCCGGAGATCTTCAGGATGCTTTCGTCCAGCTCGACGTTGAAATCCTCGGCCCGCATCCCGGCGATGTCCATGTGGACGATCAGCTCTTCGTCTGTCTCGTAGACGTCGGTGCGCGGCTTCCATTTGGGGGACGCCACGAAGCCCACGGGACGCCCATGAGCCACTTCGTTGAAATAGACGTCCAACTCGTCGGCGAGGTGAACCGTGAGAGATCCCGACCCGCGGGACGGACGATTGGGAGGGGGCGAATCGGCGCTATCAGCCATGCGAGAATTAAGATAACGCCCCGAGGGCCCGGCCGCGGGGTCTAAATCACCGGTTTTCGCGCTATTTGAGATACTTGGTCCAGATCAGGACGACGCCACAGGCGCCGCCAAGCTGCGCGTACTGCAGCGGTGCGGTCGAAGCCCGTGGATACATCTCCACGCCCGCCAGTTGCTTGGGCGTCATGGTGTGGACCTGCTGCCAATCGGCCACGGCGCCATCGATGTACAACGTGGGGACGCACCAGCCTTGGGGAGCGACCCCGTTACCAGCGATCCCGAAGCTGGGGAGTAATGCCACGAAGTCGGAAACGCCCTGTCCCTTGGCGAGCATTATCGACGGAAAGCTGGTCAACACCGAGCGCATCGAGGGCATGTTGGCGACTTCGCCTTCGGTGCGGAAGTATCCCAGCCCGGTGCCGTTGCGGGCGCGGTTCTCGAAGTCGGCCAGCAGGCGCGCGGGCTGCGTGACCACCCGCACCGGCGCGAGCGTCACCGGTAGCGGAGCGAGCGTGACGGGCAGCCACACACTGTCCCCGGGACGCACGTCGACCGCCAGCCCGCTCGGCGCGCGCCCGATCGCCTGCACGCTCACCCACTGCGTCCCGGGCGCCACACCGCGAATCAAGAACGTGCCGTCGTCGTTGATCACGGTCGTCGCGCCTTCCCGCACGGCGACGCGGCCGCCCCAGACCGGCGTTTGTTCCTCGGTGACCGCCTGACCCCGCAAGACGGCGGGCTGACGCGAGGGGGCCAGTGCCACCGTCAGATCCTGCCGTCCGATGCCGCGCGGGCCGAGCTGCAGATCGATCAGCCCCGACGAGTCGTGCTGCGCATAGGCACGCAGACCGATCTTCATATCGGTGGCGACCCCACAGGCGAAGTACGTCCCCAGCGAATCGGTTCGCACGGTCAGCTCGCGGGGCTGAGTTTGGACCGCACGCACGTCGGTCTGCATGATGCGGAGCCACTCGAGCAGCACGCCGGCGCCCGCGAGGTGAGCCTTGGTTTTGGCATCCTCCACCACACCGAAGACCAGCCCGCTGTCGGAGCGCGCCATCAGCTCCTGACCGCAGCGCCGCTGCCACAGGGTCGCGAGTGACGGCGTCGCGACCAGCAGCGGTGCCGAGTCGCGATCTGTGATGGTGATGGGAAAGGGGAGCGTGAAGAGGCCGGCGGAATCGAGCCCGGGATGGGCGACGAGCAACGTGTACCGGCCCGGCGCGATGTCGAGCTGGAAGCCACCCTTGGCATCGGTCTGCGCGTGCTGCTCGGTCCCACGTACCCAGACGTCGGCGCCTCGCAGCGGCGCGTGCAGCAGACTGTCGTACACCGTGCCCGCGACGGGCCGTTGCGCCTGGGCTGGCGAGGGGAGCAAAAGCCCAACGATTGCAACGCGCGTCAGTCTCATGGGGGTGCGACCCATGGCGGGCTCGACGTTGGTGGTGTAAAGCCCTGCGCCGGCCGTTTGCGAATCGACAGATCCTCGAACAACAACGCAGGCACGATGTAAGTCGATGTAGCGGCGCCGAAATACATGCCGCTGGTCATGCCGGCGCTGAATATGCGCACCATGGCGAATGCGCCACCAAAATGGTCGATGCCGGACAGTGTGACGACGGACCGTGCGCGTGACGCACCGGCGATGTCCTTGAAAGCGGCGACGGTCAGGCCCGACAACAGCGCGCCGCGGAGCGGCTCCTCGTGTCCGTCCGCGTACAGCTTGACCACTTCGCCAAGCGCGGTGGTCCGCGAACCGTCCGGGCCGCTCTCCCGCATGCTCGAGAGGAACTCACCGATGTCTCCCGCGCTGACCGCGAACCGCCGCACGACGATGACATACGCATTGCCACGCTCCCGGGCCAGCGCGAGGGCGCGGGTGCGCAACTGCGCGTCCGACAGACCGCTGTCGGTCGACACGAACACGTTCGTCGGGCCGGCGCCAAACCTGCGACGACTGCCGGTGCTGCGCGCCAGACCCTGCACCGGGACGCGCGTCGTCAGCAGTGTGCGCAGCATGCCCTTGTCCACCAGTTTCGTTTCGCGCGTGCGAACCCCTTCGTCATCGACCAGCGTGCCGCCGATGTCCCGGCCCTCGTAGGTCCGCTGTGCCGGATTCTCGATGACGCTGAACGTGCGCGGCATGACCCGCGTGCCAAGTTGATCGAGCAGTCCACCGCCGCCCATTTCTCCCGCCGCCAAGTTCTCGAACATTGGGTTATCGAACGACGGAGTCCGGTCCGCGCCAAGCCGGCTTCCGAACGTAGATGCGAACAGCTCGGCGGCGGCGGAGCCCTCGAACAAGACCGGCCCCGTGTACGACTCCGCCATCGGCAGGGTGCGCAACCGGCCGAGCCTCGCGGTGAGGTCTTCGATGCGGCCGGTGAGGGCTTCCTGAGTCGGGAGCGCATCCGACGCCGGCGCGAGAATCGAAAAGCCATCCGACAACGGCATGCCGTCGGGCGCGCGGGTCGTCGCCGACACGTGCACCGACCCCCACGGCACCGTACGCGTGAACGACGTCCCCTCACTGTTCACATACCACGTCCGGACCGCGCCTCCCGACCACGAGACGTTCGAACGGTAGATGTCGGGCGTCTTTTGGAAGACGCCGGACGCAGCGCGCACCAGTCCTTCGACCGCGGATTGATCCCACACCGGCGTGGGCCGGTCATCGGCGATGGTCACCGGATCCTCGCGCGTGAAATCGGGCAGCTCGGTGCGGCCGGCGCGGTTCGCGAGCGCGGCGCGTTTCCGTGCGAGGTTGGCGATGGCGAACTTGTAGGACTGGTCCGTGGCGAGCCACAGCTGGCGGCGCAGCGCCAAGTAATCGTCGTCAAGCGGCGTTTCCGCGACGCCTTCTTCGCGCTCGTCCATCATGAGATCCGCCATGTCGCCCGGCATGCCCAGGAAATTCGTGTTGTCGAAGGTGTAATCCCCCACGCGCAGCTCGACCGCGAGACGGCGATTGCGGCCCGCCACGCTGCTCACGAGAGCGCCGCGCGACCCATCGACGTCGAGATGCCGGACGTCCTCGATCCGGTACGACAGGAAATACGGCTTGGGCATCGTATCGAGGCGCAGCTCCCCCATGGATCGCGCGAGCTCATCACGCATGGCGCGCATGACGACGCTTCCGGTGTCCGGACCGGCGCTCTTGGCAGGGGGGGGCGCATTCTCCAGCGTGGGCGGAGGCAGAATCGGCGTCCGCTGCGATGACTTCGGTTTCTTTTGCACTTCGATTTGTGAAATGAGCACGGCCGGCGACACCGCGGACACCGGGACAAATCCCGACTCCGCGCCGCACATGCCGTTGAACACAGCGACCTGATCGTCGCCGGCGGTCACCTTGCTGAAGACCGTGAGCGGCGTCCCGATGAGGTCCACCCCGCGCACCAGCTCCTCCCGGCCATCGGGATAGACCCGGTAGACCATCACCGGCAGCACCTCGAAGGCATTGGGCGTGCCGCGCTCGGTCATCGTGAAGCCGCCCTCGATGTCGTCGAAGAACAGCCCGTACGGTTTGCGCTGCCGCCGCATCTCGTCCAGGAGCTGCTGCTTGAGCTGTTGCCGCGTCTTGGGCGCGGCAACCTGAACGATCAGGTTGGATTGACGCGCGACGGGCGAGAGCCCGATCTGCCGGCGCCCGTGACCATTGGAGCTGGCGAATCCTTCGATCGGCATGCGCGACATCAGGAACGTCTTGAGGATGCCGTGATCGATCACGGCGACGCGGCGCGCCCGCACCCCTTCGTCGTCGAAGCGGTAGTATCCGGCCAGCTCGGTGTTGCCGAGCCTCTGCAATGTCGGATCGAAATAGACCGAGAATCCCGCCGGCAGCACTGCCTCCGCGATCCGGCGGGTGAAGGTCTGCCCTTCATCTTCGTTCTTCTGGCGGTGGCCCTCGAGCCGGTGGCCGAGGATCTCGTGGAAGAACACCGCGCTGGCGCGGCCGGAGAGGATCGCCGGACCGGTGTACGGGTCCAGCGCGGGGGCGCGCCGCAGCGCCTGCAGGTCGCCGATCATCCGCTCCACCGCCCGCAACACGGCCTGGTCGTCGGGCAGTCCCGCTGCTGTTGACGCAAAGAACGATTCGTAGCGCGGCAGCTCCATCCCGTCGTCCGCCTTGCTGAAGGCAGAGATGATCAGCCGGTACCGCGGTTGCGACGTCTGAATCTCGGTTCCTTCGCTGTTGACATACCACTGCGTCTCTACAGTGGCGCTGAAGGTTGCGTTCGCGCCGTAGATGTCGTGTTGCGCCGCAAACGGCGCCGTGTAGCGCCGCAGCTTGTCTTCCCAGGCTGCACGATCGACCACGAGGGGCTGCGGGGCTTCGATGTAGTGTTCGGGGGTCTCGTGCGAGAAGTCGGGCGAGGAGTCTTCCGGCGCCACGCGCAGTCGCGCGTTGGTGCGGGCGCGGCTCAGCTGCTCGACGGCCGACCGGTAGCGCTGCTCGGTCTCGTACCACAGCGCGCCGCGGATGGTCATCATGTCGTCGTCGAGGGGGACCTCGACAGACGCGTCGAGCATCATGGCGAAATCGGGGAACTGCGTGCGCGTCGCGTGGGTGTTGTCGAAGGAATACGAGCCGACCCGCAGCTGGACGTCGAGCGCGCGGCGGCGATCGTCGGTCCTGCCGGTGATCGCGCCGAAGGAGCTCCTGGCGCTGAACTCCTGCACCTCGGTGATATCGTACCCGAGAAAGTACGGCGGCAGCGGCGTGGACCGCAGCGTGGTCAGCGATCGCGCGAGCTCGAGCTTCATTGCCTCGAGGACGGGACTGGCAGCAGTCGTCTGAGCAGCGGGGGATGACGGCGCGGAGCACAGCATCAACGCAGCCGCCGCAAGAGCAGAGCGATTCGGAGTCATACCTGACCTGTGATCTGAGTCCGCCAGTGGATGGTCACCGCTGACCCATCCGCGATCAACTTCGACAACGGCGCCGCCCGCTTGAGCTCACCCGCAAGATCACCGTCGCACAACGCTTCGGGATTATAATCGACGCTGCATTCGCGCGCGTGCCAGACCCGCCAGCGTGGGTGATCGACGCGATACTCCAACGTGGGCTTCCCGGCCTGGCCGTTGTAGCCCCAATGGCGAATCGTGAGAAACTCCTCGAGAGTGCCGCGGTCCGGCTCGGTTCCTTCTCCACCCGCCGTCCCCGCGAGCGTGGACCAGCGCCGCTCGCCGTCCCACTGATACTCGACATCCGGCGGCGGCCCCTCATGCACCGTGCTGCGCATGGGGACGACCAGATAGGGCTCTCTATAAAGGAAGCGCGCCATGCCGCCCACGATCGGCCGCGGCACCAGCTCGCGGATGAACACGACGCCGGGGCGGACCCCGCCCTCCATCACGCGCCGCACGTAGAACCGCAAGTTCACTTCTTCGAATGTCTGGTGGAACGGCACCGGCGCGCCGAGCACTTTGGTGTCGCGGAACTGGAAACCGACGAGACTGACGAAGGCCTGGCCGCGCCAGGAGTCGAGCGTCGTGCCGGCGGGCACGAGATCGATGATGCGCACGGGATCGACGGCGTAACTCACGAGGATGAGATTGCGCCAGTGCGCAGTGAGAAAGGGGCGGCTAGCCTCGCTCATGCCAAAATCATACCCCGCTCCAAGCCTGGAGCCTCACCTCCATCCTGACCGTGAAGTTCTTCGAGAAGTCGCATCCGGGCTAGCGAACCGGTGTCAGCCGGCTCGCCTTGACCCAGAACCAGTCGTCCGGCAGCCCCACTTTCAGATCGCCGCGAATCTGCGCGGGATAGTCATAGCGCGGATCGTACGCGACTTCGATCACGTCATCGCGGCGGGCACCCTGCTCCACCGCGTCGAACAACCGCTCGACGCTGTAGAGCGACCACGGCTCACGCGGCTTCCCCATTGTCTTGCCGAGCGTGTCGCGAAGCGCCACGGCCACACCGTTCCGGACCTCGAGAATCGCGGGATGCGAAGGCCACGGGCAGAAGCATCCGACCGCGATCTCGATTTGATAGTCGCTGATGTGTCGAGCCCGCCACGCCGCCCGCCGCGCGGCGACCCCGCTGAGCAGCGAGTCGCGCTCGGCCCGCGTCAGCGCGCCGGTCGATTCACGCTGTGGCAATGTGACCTGCGTCTCGGGTTCGAGACGCAGCGATAAGGGGGGGGCGGCATGGCCGCGGCACGCCGCGGCCAGCAGCAGCGCTAGGCCTGCTGCGCCTGCTTTGCCCATTCCTGGTGCCGCTGCTCCACGCTCCGCACGAACTCCTGCGGATGCTTGTGGAACGTGGCCGACAGCTGATCGCTGAAGCCGTACATCGCCCACGGCGCGCGCTGCTGCACGAACGCCAGCAGCTCGTGCACTTTCTTTTCCTTGCCGGGAATCTTCGCCGTGCCGCCCACGCACGCCACGATCGCCTCGTAGGTCTTGCCCGTGGGAATGAAGTTCACGCTGTGCTTCGTGACTTTCTTGTACGCCCACAGCACGTCGCGGAAGCGCAGCGCGTTGAACGTGAAGAAGGTCGAGCGCAGCAGGTACTTGTTGCCAAACCGCCAGCCCGCTTTCCCCTTGAGCAGCGGGTTGTCCCATTCGTGCTCGGCTTCCAGCCCGAGGCCGGCCAGGTCACCCCAGCGCGCCACCCGTTTGGCGAGCGGATGCTGCTCCGGATCGCGCCAGGCGCGCCACGCCGGCAGCGCCTGCCAGATGAAGAGCCCGAGGAAGAGGATGCCGATGACGATGACGACATAGCCGGGACGCCGGAACGAATCGTTGTCCAGATAGAACGGATAGAAGCTGCTGCGGATCGAGCGCATCTCCTTCGTGTCGAACATCTGATGCTCGAGGTCCTCGGGCCACGGCACGAGCTTGCCTTCCGCGCGTGGCGACGCGTCGTCCGCGGACGTCCGCACGACGAGATAGTGATCCCCAATCGCCAGCGCGTTGTAGGCGCCCGATGCCTCGCGGCTCGTTTCGACGCCGTTCTGCGTGTGGACGGTGTATTGCCGGATGCCGGTGTCGATCACGCGCTCGCCGGCGACACGGGCGTAGTAGCGCGGCGTTGCCGAGACATCGCTGATCGAATCGAGATCGGCCCGGGCGAGCGGGTACGGCCCGCCGATGAAGTTGGCGATGTAGCGGCGATCGCTCGTCGCCGCCAACGTGCCGACGATCAGCACCAGGCTCCACGCGATCAGGCGGCGGCGTGACGTCGTGCGAATCCGCTTGGCAATCCAGCCGTCCATCAGGCCCTCGGGAGAACGGGGGCCACACTATAGCGAATGGGTTTTCGCGAAGCTAGCATAGCATCATGCGATACTCACCCTATCTCCCTGTGATCGCGGTCACCCTGCTTGTGGCGGGCGCTTGCAAGAAGGAAGCCCCAAAGGCGACGACCGTCGGCGTCCCCGACTTCCACAATCCCGCCGATCCCGGCTTCGCGCAGCAGGCTCCCGACAGCTTCCGCGCGCGCTTCTCGACCACGAAGGGCGACTTCGTGATCGCCGTGCATCGCGCGTGGGCGCCGCTCGGCGCCGACCGGTTTTACAACCTGGTGCGCTCGGGATACTACGACGGCCTGCGGTTCTTCCGCGTGATCCCCGGATTCATGGCGCAGTTCGGCTTGCACGCCGACACCGCCGTGACATCCGCGTGGCGGGAGCGGGTGATTGCGGACGACCAGATGCGCCGATCGAATCAGCGCGGCATGGTGACGTTCGCGACCGCGGGGCCGGGCACGCGCACGACGCAAATTTTCATCAACTACCGCGACAACAGCCGGCTCGACGGCATGGGCTTCATGCCCTTTGGCGAGGTGGTGGAAGGCATGGCGGTGGTGGATTCGCTCTACGGCGGCTACGGTGAGGGCGCGCCCAACGGGCGCGGCCCCGACCAGATGCGGATTCACATCGAGGGCGAAAAGTATCTCGCCCGTCAGTTCCCCAAGCTCGACAAGATCAAAAAGGCTACGGTCGAGTAGCCGCCCCGCCGGTGAGGGCGCGCAGCCGTCCCTGCGCTTCGCCGTTGGTGGAGTCGCGGCGGACAGCCTCGCGGAACGACGCGATCGCGGCCGCGGTATCTCCCTTCAACAGATTGATGTTGCCGCGGAAGGTCGAGAGGTTCGACGACGTGGGGAACTGGTCTTCATTGAGCTTCAAGATCGCGAACGCCTCGTCGTACTTCCCCGCCCGCGCGAGGCGGAACGCAGCGATGTCGAGCGTCGGCTCGCCGAAATCGTAGGCCGCTCGCCCATAGTAGCGCTCGCGCAGCGCGCGATACGCGCGCGTGGCCGAGTCTGTCCCGGACGCTTGCGCCGTTTCCATGATCAGCTGCTCGAGGGGCATCGGCCGGCTCACGCCGCGGTGACACGTCTGGCAGGTCACCTCGACGTGGCTCGTCATCTTCGCATGCTCGGGGAGCGTGTCGAGCCGCCGATTGATCTCTTCGACCATGCGCATCATTTGCCGCGCCGTGAGCTTGGTGCGTTTTTCGTCCTTCGCGAAGTCGAACGTCGTGAGGGGCTGACCCTCTTGACCGACATGGCAGAACGGGCACCGCACGCCCAGGGCGCCCGTGAAGTTGCGCATCATGCCGACGACCTGCATGACGGGCGTGTTCTTGGGGATCA
>WNGI01003686.1_pt1 | contig 13565 bp, 17 predicted proteins | sample 5400621 | NCBI WGS metagenome assembly WNGI01 (sample SAMN13153374, study PRJNA577476) | soil metagenome | isolation source: 20 cm soil or saprolite under Garry oak tree replicate 1 | place: USA:California | collected 2016-06-15
AGTCCATGATCGCGACGCGGTCGCACACCGACTGCGCCTCCTCCATCGAATGCGTGGTCAGCAGGATGCTGCGGCCGCTCTTGCGGATGCCCTCGATTCGGTCCCAAAGCTGACGCCTCGCCTGCGGGTCGAGGCCTGACGTCGGCTCGTCAAGCAGGACGAGCGGAGGGTCGTGGACTGTTGCGATGAGCAGCGACAGGCGCTTCTGCTGCCCGCCTGACAGCTGGCTGAAGCGCCTGGACGCTTCGTCGCCCAGGTGGATTTCGGTCAGGCGGTCGAAGATCGCCGCCTTTGTGAGCGGCACTCCGTACAGACCGGCGTACAGCTTGACGATCTCGCTGATCTTGAGCTCGGACTGAAAGCTCGTGGACTGGAGCTGAACGCCGATCAGCGCTTTGGCGAGCCCGGGGTGGGCTCGCACGTCGACATTGCGGATCAGGATCGAGCCGGAGGTCGGCTTGAGCAGTCCCTCGATCGCGCTCAGCGTGCTTGTCTTGCCGGCTCCGTTCGGACCCAGAAGCCCGAAGATCTCACCTTCGTTGATATCGAGCGAGACCCCATCCACCGCTCGCTTGGGCCCGTAGCTGACGCGCAGGTCATCGACCTGGAGAGCAAGACCAGCCGCCGGCGGCGCTTCAGACGTCACTCCGTTTCCACGCAGGGTATACCCCTAACGGGCGTGGGCGGTTGCCGGGGAGCTTCAACAGCCCCTGTGCGTTCCGTGGATCTTGCGCAGGATAGTTTGTTCGGACGTGGGTGCTGTTCACTGAGGCGATCGAAGGTGGGTGGGGGCTTGCTGGGCAAGCCAACACCAATGCGGAGCTAGTGGACGCCGCTCGCGCGCAGATCGCCGAGCTCCAGCGCGCAAAGGCATCCGAACTAATCGGAAATGCGCCGCCAAGCGGGAATCCTGGCCGTGATGAGGCGATCTACACTCACGCGTCCCGCATCGACCAGCAGGAGCGCCCAAAACACAAAGCTGTAGATGAGCGCGGCGCCAACGTCGGTGGTCGTGCCCGGCACGTAGGGCCCACCGAATCCTTCGGCCACCGACCAGACGAACAACCCGTATGCGATTCCGATCGCATAGGTGAACTTGCGGGCGAATCCGGCGATCAGGGCGAGCGCGAGGTAAGTCTCGGTAATCGCGGCAAGCACCGCAAAGATCGGGGCGCGGCCGCTGACGATGAGCTCCCAGAGCCCAAACCACCAGCTCAAGAAACCAGGTTGGCCCTGGGCCACACCCGAAACGATCTGGCTGAAGTTTGCCTGGAAAGCTGGCTGCCACTTGAGAGCAGCGTCGACGGACCAGATGAGCCCAAAGGCGATCCGCAATACCGCGATGGCCATCGTTGGGTTGGTGGCGCCCGACCGGCTTCGGGGCAGGGCAATTGGCATTGGGGTTGCGATAGCGATGTCTGTGGCTCTTGATTCTTGTTTCATCACTGGAGCAACTACGAGCCACCGTTACGCACGTCACGGTCCCGTAACGGCTCGCCGTAGTTGCTGTTGTGATGGCTCACCTCGCAGTCGTCCGCGGTCTGACTTACACCAATCTGTCCCAAGTATTCAACCGGTGGCTCATGCCCACTTACAAGACCGTTTTTCGCTGGACGGGCAATCGGGTCGATAGTGAGGACGCGACGACGTGGGTTTTCCTAACGGTCGCCGGCCACCTTCGGCTGCCCGAGCTGGTCCAGGTCGTGGACGACCACGTTGTGGACGCCACCCTCGAAGTGGTCACGCGTCACTGGGCCGACCGGTACGGAATCGCGCGCGAGAGATGTGCTGAGTTGGATACGTCGGAATCAATCCCGGGGCTCGAGTTGCTGTTCGAGGGCCTCACAGCCGAGATGCGTCTGGCGCTCGTGCTGCGGTTTCTGCGACGGCGTTCATCGGCGACCATCGCAACCCAGCTAGGCATCCGCCCGGAGGCGACCAGGCGACGAATCATCGCGGCGCTTGCCGGGGTCGCCCAACGCATCGGGTTCCATGTGGAATCGAGCGAGCCTGCACAAACCGACCAGGTTTCCGCCTATATCGACGACGTCGTGGCAAGACGAAGGCCGTTGAGATTCGAAGTCCTTCCCGAAGCCTGGGCGCCGATGATCGGCGCCGGTCACGTCCAGGCCGCAATCGCCGGCAACCACCTGCCAGCCCACGAGTTCGTACGGACGCTCGAACGGAGGCTCAAGGATCGAGCCGGGAGACGGTTTGTAACAGAGCTGCGTATCTGGTCTGCGTGACGTGGGGGCGGGGTTGGCTGTGACCGAGCTGCGGGTGCTCGGCAATCCGGAGCCGGATCGGCCAGCCGAACCAGTGCCCGCCATCTATCCCAACTGGGAGGCGGTTTATCAGGACAACGTGGTCGGCATCTACCAGCTCGTCTTCCGCAAGGTGGGCAACGCGGCCGATGCCGAAGACCTGGCGGAGGAGGTGTTGATGCACACGCTGAAGACTCTTCGACTCCCGGCTCCGGTACACACCGTACGCGCCTACCTGGTCAAGACTGCGCGAACGGTGCTGGCCGACCACTGGCGCCGCCACTACGCGGCGCGCGATGCGGCCAACGAGCTCGAACAGGTGCCACTCGAGATCGCTGCCAACCCCGATGCGGTGGAGCGTGCGCAGCGCCTTCTAGCCCTGCTGCCCGAACAGTTCAGGAACATCCTTGAGCTGCGGTTTCTGCGGGGGTACTCGGTTCGCGAGGCGGCGAGCGAACTCGGTGTGACCGAGTCGAATGCCCGTGTCATGCAATTTCGCGCCTTGCGCAAGGCGGCGGACCTGGAGCGGGAGGTGCTTCGATGAAAGAATCAGCCGATCGGGTCGCGCGCTTTGTCGACGACCTTCTGCACGGACGACGGCCGCACCGATTCGATGCGACGCGCGAAGAAGCCGAGGCCATGACCGCCGCCGCGGGCCTGGCCGCGTCGAGGGTGGGGGCAGACGTCCCGGAAAAGGCCGCGCTGGACCGAATCCACCAAAGGCTCGCCGAAGTGCTCGACGAGAGTCCCGCGCTCGATCGCCGCCTGAGCCGGCGCGCATGGCTGCGCACCGCCGGGGCTGCGGCTGCGGCGGTCGTGGTCGGGGTGGGCCTGGACGAGGTGGTGAAGAACCGGCAGGAATCTGGCGGTGCAGGCGGCACGGCAACGCTGATGCCGGACAACGGAACGTGGCGGCCGGTTGCAGCGGTGACCGAGATTCCATCCGGTCACGCGATGCCGGTGTCGACCGCATCGTTGGACGCGGTGATCATCAACGAGGGAGGCACAATCAGCGCGGTGTCGGGCGTCTGCACGCATCTCGGCTGCAGGCTGCAGCCAGACGACACGAATCGGGAGCTCAACTGTCCTTGCCACCAGACCGCATTCAGCTGGTCAGGCAAGGTGCTCTATTACCGGTTGAAGACTGCGCCCGCGAATCTCCCGCAGATCCCGTCACGCGTGAACAACGGACAGGTCGAGCTCTACATCGTCTGAGCTCTGTAATGCGCCTGCGTAGTTGCGTGGGTAATGACCTCGCAACCAAAATCGTCGAAGGAACCGACCAGGCGCTCCTTTCTCGGCTGGTGGCTCGGCACAATCATGGCGGCGACGGTCGTGACCGCTATCGCGCCGTTGGCCGTGTACATCTTTCCGCCGCGCGACCCGAAGCGGATCAAAGAGAAGGTCCGCATCGCGCTGGGCGCTCCGCTTACCTCGCTGCGTGAGGGAGCAGCCTCACGCTTCGACGCGCCGGCCGGAACCGCGTTTGTCATGGCGGACGGAGGTGAGAACAACTCTCCAGGCGATCCGACGTTCGGCGGCTTTCTGACCCGCGATGGCGGTCAGCTGCGAGCGTTCGCGATCTCGTGTCCACACCTCGGCTGCTCGTACGCGTTCGATGACGGCAAGAAGCATTTCGTGTGTCCCTGCCACGGGTCGGAGTTTGCCCTCGACGGGAGCGTGATTCACGGCCCGGCCACCGCTCCGCTCTCGCACCTGACCTGGCAAACAGGGCCCGGAGTCAACGAGATCGATGTCGAGGGGACAACGATCGGCGGCTGAACCGCCGATGTAACGCAGCTCCATATCTAGCTGCGTCCATACCGAATCAGAAGGGAGATTGCACAGAACCATGAACTGGAAACTCGCGCTCAACGGAGCGGTTGCGGGCGCCGCGCTGCTGGTCGCCGCATGCGGCAGCTACAGCGCGTCTGCCTATGGAACCGCGGCCTCGCCTTCCTCAAACGGGCGGTATCCCGGCGTCGCCAGTTCCCCCGCTGGCACGCCGGCCCCGCCTGCCGCCATCACCGTCAGCCTCCGCAACACGCCGCTGGGTCAGATTCTTGTGGACGGCAGCGGCCGCACTCTTTACCTGTTCGAGGCCGACAAGGCCAACATCTCGAATTGCTACGGCGATTGCGCTTCGGTGTGGCCGCCGCTGATCGCCAGCAGCACGCCGACCGGAGCTGCCGGCATCAACCAATCCTTGCTCACCACGACCACGCGCAAGGACGGCTCGCTCGAAGTCACGTACAACGGCCATCCGCTCTACTACTTCGTCTCCGACAAGCAGGCGGGCGAAACCACGGGCCAGGCAATTAGCAGCTTTGGCGCCGAGTGGTACGTCATCTCGGCCGCCGGCAGCAAGGTCGACAACGGTTAATCGTGACGACCCTCTCTCTCAACGCAGTCACGTTCGTCCGGCGCGATCCCGACTGGATCTTCCGCGAGCTGCACGATCCCGAGACGCTGCTCAATTGCGTGCCGGGCGCGACCCTGACCAAGCTCGGGGGCCGAGGCTCATTCGAAGCGAGGATCGCGTTCGGGCTTGGGCCTTTCAAGTCCGAGTACAAGGGCAAAGGCCGGATCGTCGCGTCAGACCCTCGGGCGCGCACCGCCTCGCTGGACATCAGCGGAGATCCGTCCGCCAACCTCGCCACCGTTCGGGTGCACATGACGATGGCGATCGCCGAACGCAGCGGCGGTTCGGAAATCGATATGTCGTTCGACATTGCGCTGTCCGAGCGGGCCTGGCTGCTCGCCAACCGCTGGCTCGATCCCATCGCGTGCGACCTGCTCGACCGCACCGCACGCCGTTTGAAACAACAGTTGGAGGAGGCGCCGGTCATCCCGTTGCCTCCTGCCGCCTGACAAGGAGAAAGCAAATGAAGAAATCCCCTCTCGCGCTCGTCGCCGCGCTCGGAATCGTGCTCGGGGTGGTGGCGACCACGGGAATCACCGCGGTTGCCACCAACAACACAAAGCCCGCGCCCCGCGCCGATGGACGCTCCGGCGCGATCGTGGTCGCATGGAACCAGGAGCTGCTCCACATCGTGCAGACGCCAGGCGATCAACCCGCGAACGTCCACCCAACCCGCAGCTTCGCCATCACGCACGCGGCGATTTACGACGCGGTCGTCTCGATCACCCGCGACGATCCCCCTTATCTCGTTTCTCTTACAGCCCCACGCGAGGCGCGGATCGACGCCGCGGCCGCCCAGGCTGCGCACGATTCGCTGACCGCCCTGTATCCGAAGCTGCAGCCTGAACTGGACGCACTGCTCGCCTCGCAGCTCGCTTCGATCCCAGATGGCAAACCGAGGCAGGACGGCATTCGGGTCGGTGCCGAGGTCGCCGCGCAACTGGTGCTCGATCGTGCCAACGACGGCTCGGCAGTCGTTCCGCCGCCGTTCATGGCGGGATCCCAGCCGGGCGATTACCGGCCGACGCCGCCTAACTTTTCGGTGCCGGTCTTCACGGGTTGGGCGAATGTCGCGCCGTTTGTCATCGGCAGCGCGTCCCAGTTCCGACCTGTACCGCCACCGGCGGTGACGAGCGAGGCGTACGCCAGCGCCTTGAATGAGACGAAGAGCCTCGGCCAGAGCACGAGTACGACGCGCACCGCCGACCAGACTGTGATCGCCAAGTTCTGGGCACCGCCGATCTGGAACACCTGGAATGAGATCGCAGATCGCGCGGTAACGGCCCACCACACAAAGCTCGAGGCCAGCGCCCGGCTGTTTGCTGTTCTCAATCTGACCTTCGCCGACTCGGTGATTGCCTTTTACGACGCCAAGTACCACTTCTTGGTCTGGAGGCCAATCACGGCGATTCGTCTCGGCGACACCATCGGCAATCCGGCGATCACGGGCGATCCCAGTTGGACGCCCCTGGCTGTGACAGCTGCCGATCCGTCTTACCCGGGCGCTCACAGCACGGTCAGCGCTGCGGGCGCCAGTGTCCTGTCGGCGTTCTTCGGCGGGGACGGCCAGATCGACGTGACATCCGACGCCTTGCCGGGATCGGTCAGAACCTTTGCGAGCTACCGCGCAATCGCGACTGAGGCGGGTCTCAGCCGGATTTATGCCGGCCAGCACACCCCGCTCGACGACGCTGCGGGGCAGCATTTGGGCACGCAAGTCGCCCAGTTCGTGTTGCTGAGCTCCAAGTCTCACGAGTTCGGCTCTCGCGCGGCAGCGGCGTCAGTCGCGGGCGGCTACTGAGCGTCACCTCCCGATCGGAGGGGAGCCAAGCTTTCGGCGGCTCCCCTCGCCGGTCGGGGTCCCATCGCCGCAACTGGGTTCCGAACACATTGCGATGAGTTTCCGTGTCATCGGGAGTCTCATCTCTGAAACCGTTAGCGTCCGATGCACATTGTGGATTCGCCCCGAGCGGCAGCGATGGAGTCGGACTGGAGGAAGATGAGATGCCAGAACACAGGATCGGAACTCGCGAGGAATGGCAGGTCGCCCGGGCCGAGCTCGCCAAGCTCGAGGCCGAGCAGGCGAAGCAAAACGAGGAGATAACCAGAAGGCGCCGCGATCTGCCCTGGGTCAGAGTCGAGAAGAAGTACGAATTCGACACCGAGGGCGGCAAGAAGACGCTAGCCGAGCTCTTCGACGGGCGCTCCCAGCTGCTCGCGTACAACATCATGTTCGGCCCCGACTACACGCTCGGCGCCTGCCCCGGCTGCACCAGCCTGGCCGACGGGCTCGATGGCTCGCTCGTTCACATCAACCACCTCGACGTGACGCTGCTCTGTTTTTCGCGGGCGCCGGTCGAGCGGCTGACGGCCTACAAGCAGCGGATGGGCTGGCAGTTCCCCTATGTCTCCACCTACAACAGCGATTTCGCGTTCGACTTCGGCCTCGCGCTGACCGAGGAGAAGGCGCAGCAGACTCCCGAGGTCAAAGAGATGATCGACAACCCGCCCGAGTTCCTCAAAGAGTGGTCGCGCCAGATCGGGGCTGAGCTAAAGGATGGTCTGCGTGAGAATCCGAGCTGGATCGCCTTCGCGCGCGAGAACGGCACCGTCTACCACACCTACACGGTGTCGGCGCCCGACCCGTTCGTCGCGCCGTACTTCAGCTTCCTGCTCGAGCGAACGCCGAAAGCCCAACCCGACGACGCCAGCACCTTGCGGAAGGACGAATACCCGGACTGAGCCGCCAGCCTGATCGCGAGAGGTGAGAGGCCGGAAAGACGGCGCATCTTGGTGGCGCTGCCGAATCGAACGGGATAGGAGACGAGATGGGAAAGGTAATCGTCATGAATTGGGTGACGCTTGACGGCGTGATGCAGGGACCCGGCCGCCCGGACGAGGACACGCGGGATGGTTTCGAGCGAGGCGGCTGGGGGATCCCCTACGGCGACGAGGCGAGCGTCGCCAAGATGGGCGAACGGATGGGCGAGGATCGCGCGTGGCTGTTCGGGCGGCGCACCTACGAGCAGCTCCTTTCCTCCTGGAACGCCCGCGGCGGCCCATTCAAAGACGCGCTCAACAACGCTCACAAGTACGTCGCCTCGAGCAACCCGGCGACGAGGCTCGACTGGCCGAACTCGACTCTGCTGCACGGGGACGTTCCGGCCGCCGTGGCGGACCTCAAGGAGAGGTCCGGCACGAACCTCGTGATCATGGGTAGCGGCGTGCTGATCGGCTCGCTGATGGCCGCCGATTTGATCGACGAGTACCTGCTGATGATTGCTCCTCTGGTGCTGGGCACCGGACGGCGTCTGTTTGGCGGCGGCACGCAAGCATCGCTGCGGCTGGTTGACAGCAGCACCACCAGCACGGGCGTGTTGATCGCCACGTACGAGCCTGCTCAGAGATAGGAGACGAAAATTCCTCCCGAGGCTCCGCGCGCTCTACGCGACTAGCGGCCGGCGCTGGAAGCTCTTGTGGCCGGGTACTGACCGCCTAGCGATTCCGGCGTCTCGGTCGAGCTCTGGGCGCCGCTGATTCGGAGTTTCGCTCCTGACCGACCTTGTGGCTTGGGTTCATCTCATCCTCGATATCCCGGATCATTGATGCGTACCCGACCGACTCGGATTCGTGCTGACCGGTTGGCGACACGGTCTCAACCAGAAAATGCTGCAGGCGCCGTCCGCTCAACCAAGACGCCCCGCAAAGTAGACCCAGATACACGGCCAACCCGACGACTGTGAGGACGGCGACGGTCAATTGTTCCGCGGACGCAAGCCACAACGCTCCGACGAGGATCCAAGCAGCAAATACGCCGATGAGAAGGAGGCGCGACTTTCGAACGATGAAGTCGCTCCGCAAGACGGTGCCATCTCCGGCGGGAACGAGCGCTCCATCTGCGATCCAGCTGGACGGATGCCGAGACAATCCTCCAATCAAGCTGGCCTGAAACCGCCCGTCCTCAACCCAGCCGACCGCACGGCCGCCGATTGGCAGGAACAGGGCGTAAGCGGGCTCGGTTCGGAGCGCCTGCTTCAGCCTTTTCGCCACTTCGTGCGGCGGCAGCGGAGCCTCGAGCTCAAAGCGGCCAAGGTTCCAGAGCCACGACCGGGGAGCTGATCTGCGAAAGGCCCAATGGGCGGGCTGGTCCATTTTCACTGGAGCCCCAGGTGCTGCTATTTCGCTCCAGGTCACCCGCAATTCATGAGATCGAGGAGGTCGGAGCCTCGCTACTACGTCTAGAAGCAGCGAAGCGACGAGCGCCGCGAACGCGAGCGCGGCGAGGATTGGCACGGGCCGGAGCTTACCTGACGCCTGTGATTGGACTAGGCGATCTTTAGGGATCGGAAGGTAGTCATTTAGTACCCGCCTTCGAGCCGTTTTCAGCCCACCACGCGGACTGGACGGGAAATTCGAGTTCATCTCGCGTGGAGAGCCTCGAGTCATCACCTCCGGCGTCTACCTAACGAGCAACTTGGATGCGAGCACGTAGACCGCTACAGCGAGCACGAGTGCGCCAAGCATCGTGAGGCTGGTCAGCAACATGACGTGCTGCGCGCCCCATCCGAATGCGTGCGGAAACTCACGCCGCGCATCCCTCACCCTGATCGGGGCATCTCGGAGGTCCAGCGGGCGACCGGTCGCTTCGACAAAGTCATTGAGGTCGTCCGGCCGCCACGCACGAACGTTCAGTGCGAGAAGGCGTTTTCCGTCGATGCCAAAGCAGTAGATCGCGCGCACAGGCTGCGACGACTTTCCGTAGCTGACGGCCATGCTGACGACGCGGTCGATCTCAACGCCAGACCAAAAGCGACTTCGCCCGAAGAAGTTGCGATAGCCGACCACTCCTTGTCCGATCAGCAATCGAACATTGATCAACCACAGCCACATGCCGATGAGACCAAGCGCCCCGATGATCAGCAGGGTGGCGCCCGTCGCGAAACTGCGGCCGAAATTGGTTCGGGCGGCGAGATTTGCCAGGGTCAGGGCGGCCCCGAAGGCAGTGAAAGCGCCGACCATCACCAGCGTCCTCCGAGTGGTCTTCGTTCCGGGCGCCACGGCCCTAAATCCGGTCAATCCATCCCAGGTTTGCACTGGCATGGGCAAGATGTTGCGGCATTACCTTCAGAAATCCGCGGTTGTTAAGAGTGTCGCGGCGGGGCGGGCCGGCAAAGTAGGAGGTAGTCAATGACGAGCGAAGGGTCATGAGCAGGGTGCTCATCACCGGATCATCCGACGGTCTCGGCCTCATGGCCGCGAAACGATTGATTGCCGCGGGTCACCAGGTGATCCTCCATGCCCGCAACCAGGGGCGTGCCCGAGATGTGCAGACCGCGGTGCCAAAGGCTTCCGGCGTGGTGGTCGGCGACCTGGCGAGCATCGCCGAGACTCGCGCGCTGGCCGATCAGGCCAACCGCTTAGGGCCATTCGATGCCGTCATTCACAACGCGGGCGTCGGTGACGGCGAACGACGCATCGAGACTGTCGATGGTCTCGAGCACATCTTTGCCATCAACGTGCTCGCCCCTTACCTGCTGACGGCTCTGATAGAACAACCCAAGCGGCTTGTCTATCTGAGCTCCGGCATGCATCGCGGGGGCGATCCGGACCTGACCGACCTGCAGTGGAGGCGCCGGCGGTGGAATGGGTCCCAGGCCTACTCGGACTCCAAGCTGTTCGACGCGGTGTTGGCTCTTGCTATGGCGCGGCGCTGGCCGGCGGTGCGGTCCAATGCCGTCGACCCAGGTTGGGTCGCCACGAAGATGGGCGGGAGGGGCGCGCCGGACGATCTCGACCTCGGTTCCGAAACGCAGTCATGGCTGGCGGTCAGTCAGGATTCTGCCGCGATGGTCAGCGGCGCATACCTCTATCACAAGAGGCGGCAAGACATCCATCCTGCCGCGCGCGACGTGACCACCCAGGATGGGCTGCTAGCCGCTTGCGAGGGGCTCACCGGCACGCCCGTGCCGCCAGCCGCCGCGGCCTGAGAAGGGCCTGGCACGGGCCAGGTGAATCGAGTCGAAGCCAGGCCACCCGGTTAACCGGTGTGGGACGTGCGGTTAGCCGAACCTTAACCCCGGCCCCTTAGCCTGAGCCCGATGATCAAGGTACGTCGTAACAGGAGTCAAGGAAGCCGCGAGCTGCAGTACGTCTTTGAAGCGTTCGTGATCGAGGAACTTCACAGGCTGCGCCCGGTCAAAAAGCTGCCGCGTGAGGAGTTCATGAAGATCGTGAGGGTGGCTAGAGATCGGGTTCACGAGCACGACCTGGCAGGCGGGAGGTCCGGGCCGATCTGATTTAGAGAAGCCCTTTCTAGTCCGGCGGCGTGGGAGGGGCGGGCGGCGTATTGGAAGCACCGCCCCGCCCCGCGGACAACGCTCGGGGCGAATCGACTTCGCCCTGTGTCCGGGAGCTTACTCGGGCGATCTCACAGCCGACAGCTCGTTCAGAAGCGCCGTTACCCTCCGGCCTATCTCGTCGCGGATCTCGCGGACCTCTTCGACGCTCTTGCCGGCGGGATCCGGAAGCACCCAGTCCAGGTATCGCTTGCCCGGATAGATGGGGCAGGCGTCGCCGCAGCCCATCGTCACGACGACGTCCGCCGCCCGCACGAACTCGTCCGTCAGCGGCTTGGGGAACTCCTTGCTCAGGTCGAGGCCGATCTCACTCATCGCCTGGACGACGGCGGGATTGAGCGCCGCGGCGGGCTCAGAGCCGGCGGAGCGCACGTGAACCTTGCCCCGTCCCCGGCTGTCCAGGAGCGCCGCCGCCATCTGCGAGCGGCCGGCGTTATGCACGCAGACGAACAGCACCTCGGGTATGTCGCTCAACCTAGCTCTCCACCAGCTGGGCAAGCAGCCGCCGCGTGCCTGGCGCCAGGTCGCGCCTCAGCCGGTAAAACATCCAGATCCCGTCCTTCTCCGACTCGACGAGGCCCGCGTCTTTGAGCTTTGACATGTGATGCGAGATGGTCGGCTGGCTCAGCTCGAGGTCGGCCGTGAAGTCGCAGATGCAGATCGGCTGACGCGCCTTCCAGAGGGCCGCGAGCATGGTGAGCCGCGTCGGGTCGCCGAGAGCCTTCAGCAACCCTGACCGCTCTTCGGCCCAGTCCTCATCGACGGCCGGCAGCGCGCAACACGTCCCGCGCTGGCGAAGAACGGGGAGCTCCTTGATGGCCATGAGGAGATCATACCTGACCCATAGACATTCGTCGATGGCTTGTGCTAGGCTCGACCCATCGAAGGTCATCGATGGAAGGAGAAATCGAGATGAGCGATGTGAGAGAAGCGGTTCGTTCCCGATACGCCGACGCCGCAAGGCAGATCGCGGTGATCAACGCGCCGGGATCCACGCCCGCGGCGGGTTGCTGCCAGGCCGATGGACCCGACTGCGGCTGCAGCGGCTCCTACTCGGCGGACGAGCTGGCGGTGATCGGGCTAAGCGAGTCGGTGAGTCTCGGCTGCGGCAATCCCACGATGCTCGCGCAGCTCGAGCCAGGCCAGGTGGTGCTCGACCTCGGATCGGGCGCGGGTCTCGACGTATTGCTCTCGGCGCGGCGGGTATCGCCCGGTGGCCACGCGTACGGCGTCGACATGACGGATGAGATGCTCGACCTGGCGAATCGCAACATGGAGCGCTCGAGCGTCACGAACGCAACCTTCCTGAAGGGGACGATCGAGGATGTGCCGCTGCCGGAGGCTTCGGTCGATGTCGTCATCTCGAACTGCGTGATCAACCTGGCCGAGGACAAGGGCGCTGTGATCAAAGAGGCGTTCCGGGTGCTTCGGCCGGGAGGCAGGTTCGCGGTTGCCGATATGGTGGAGCTCGAGCCGCTCGACCCGAAGGTCAAGCAGGCGCTGGACGCTTGGGCGGGATGCATCTCGGGCACGATCCCGATCGATGACTACCGAGCCGCGTTGACGGCGGCAGGCTTTGCAGACGTCGATTTCGAGATTCACGCGACCGAGAGCGCGCCCGGCATCGATGGCAAGGTCGGCAGCGCCTACATCCGGGCGCGCAAGCCGTGAGTAGCCACAAACGATTGAGGCTCGCTCCGATCGGGTAACATTGCTTCGACGCGTTCGTGCGTCGCCCGCTCGGGTCCTCTCTTCCTGTCACAGCACAGAGCCTGTAGATCGCGGCAAATAAAGAAGAAAAGAGAGGCACCTTGGAGCTTCGTTGCAGACATTTGCCGAAGCCGGTGTCAACGCGCGCGTTCTCGCGTCGCTGACCCGGCAGAAAATCACCTCACCAAACGACGTCCAGTCAGAATCGATACCCGCCCTCCTCGCCGGTCGCGACGTCGTCATTCAGTCGCCGACGGGCAGCGGTAAGACGCTCGCCTTCCTGGTTCCGCTAGTCGAGCGGTTCAAGCCCGGCAGGCCGGGGCCGCAGGCCCTGATCGTCACGCCGACTCGGGAACTGGCCATCCAGGTCGATTCGGTTTTCAAAGAGCTCGATTCCGGCCTGCGCACCGCGCTTCTGTACGGCGGCGTCGGCTACCGAACTCAGATGCTGGCCTTGCGAGGTGGCGCGGACGTGCTCATCGGCACGCCCGGCCGGATCCTCGACCTGTTCGAAAAGAAGTCGTTCTCGCTCAGCCGCGTTGAGTACATGGTCCTCGACGAGGCAGACCAGATGTTTGACGCCGGTTTTTCCCGCGACGTTGAACGGATCATCGGCTTCACCTACTCGCCGCAGACGGTGCTCGCCTCAGCGACCATGCCCGAATGGGTTTCGCGAATGATCGCGAAACACCTCCGAGATCCGCTTCGCGTGAAGCTCATCACCGAGGGAGAGTCCCTCCTGGAGCACGGCCTGATCCGGACCGAGTCTGGAGCCAAGCTGAACTTGCTCAGCGACATCTTGAAGAAGCACCG